>Ga0209550_10003032_pt1 | contig 16080 bp, 8 predicted proteins | sample LauGreSuBDMM15SN_2_FD_187567 | JGI IMG/M metagenome (GOLD analysis project Ga0209550, IMG submission 187567) | Freshwater lake microbial communities from Lake Michigan, USA - Su13.BD.MM15.SN (SPAdes) (version 5) | ecosystem: Environmental > Aquatic > Freshwater > Lake | place: Lake Michigan, USA...
TCCCACCCCGCCTCGAGCCACGAGCCTACACGAGACCGAGAGGAATGATGAGCGGGCAGTCCGGCTCACGTCGGAGTGCGTGGCCGCTGCTTCCGTGGCTAGACGATGATCACCGTACACGCTTAGTATGCCTGGGGGTGACCCGCCCTGGCCCTCGCCACGTGTACGCTGAAAACCCGCTGCCTGTACGGTGGTACTCGCGTCGGTACTAGGCGATGTTCACTTACCCGTCTAGCCTCAAGCCTGCCGTGCCGCCATGGGTCGCAGACTGCGGCGCCGGGCCGCGGCACGCCACGGAAGCAGCGGCCACGCACTCCGACGTTTAGACTCAGGCCCCGCTAATTCGCGTTTATTCATAACGGTCGCGGTTTCGCGCTAAGATTTTACGAGGCGACACCGTCCATCAGCATCACTCCGACTGGTCCGTCAGTCCGGTCCGCAGGGACAGATCTCGAGAAGTCGCGATGCGGTTGCGCTTGCGGAGCCGCGCGTACGACGCGCATGGGACTTGGGAGTCTTGAGTGAGGCGTGAGAGGAGAAGCAACGACTAACGTCTAGACGGCTTTACGACACCGAATCCAACTTCTCACGCTACGCCAAGATCCGCAAAAACGACCGCCCGGAGCGAGAACGAAACGGCCTGAATCGAATCCTCGGAACAAGGGCGGTTGTATGATGACAAAAGCCAAACACGGGTCACGGGCTCATGGCTCCCGGGCTGATCTGGAGGCATGATTGTCTGGGACGGGGCAACCTGTGCGTGCTGCTCTATCGCGGCGTGAGCTGAGACAGTATGCTAGCGGGCCGATTGATAGAGCCCGTAGCACGGTAGGCGGCCGCAGTAGAGAGCTGATCGGTCGGCGTGAGCTGCGACAGTATGCTGACGGGCCGACGACTAGTCGAGCCGCTCGATGGACGAGTGGGTCGATTAGCGACGGGTCGTGTCAGTGGAGCACTACGGGGCCGTCCGCCTGGCCCGGGTGCCGCATGTGAAGAGTCGGCCGCCGGCTCGGGCGCGGCGACGGCGACGGAGGCGGCCTTAACAGCAAAGCGCTCTTCGGCCCCCCTGTCCGCCCAAGCTTCGATCTCGAGGGCGATCTCGAGGGTGGCGGGCTCTGGCGGCGCGAGCGTGCCTTGCACGGCGCGCAGGCGCGCGAGCGTCTGGCTTGTGGCCGCGCAAGTAGGAGCGTGCCGATGCGGCAGGAGCTCCTGCGCGGTACGCGGTGGCAGTAGGTTGACTGTATGCGGTGCAGTCGAGGCAAAGGAATGCGCTACGTTCGGCCGAGAGCACAGCCAGAGCGACGCTAGATCGTCGAGCAGCTGCGGCTTGGTCGTGGCAAAGGCAAGCCGCGGCGCCGGCCGCACTACCCCCTTGACCACATTCGATCTCGGCAGTCCACATGTGCCGCCCACGCTCTTGCCGGTGTAGGCGCTTGGGTGAGCTTTGGTCACTGGTGGCGGTGCGTCACCCCACGTGGCGGATCGGCGCAGCCGCGGATCGCCCGCCTCCCGGAGCTTCAACAGGCGCCGCAGCTGCTGCGCGGCGCCGGCCGGCATCGAGCCGGAGGTCTCAAGAGCACTCATGGCAGCCAGGGTAAGCTTGAGTGACTTACTCATCGGGCACGTGGCTGCTATCGCGAGCTCTGCGGCACTCATGGCGCGTCGACGCTGCACCTCGCGCACATCGACCTGCCGGCGCAGCATCATGTTGAGCTCTTTGTACTCGATCGTGCCGCTCCCGTCCGGGTCGAACTGATCGAAGAGCTCGAGCGCCTCTTCACGCGACACGTCGAGTCCGAGCGGCGCCATCGCCTGGTAAAACTCCTTCTGAGAGATGAGCCCGTCACCATTCTCATCCCAGTCGCGGAAGAGGTCGATAACGCGCACGGCGTTGACCGCGAGCGCGTCGCGAATCAGCTCGCTCACCGGCCGGCCGCTCGAGCGATCGAGCTTGACCGTCGTCGAGAGCGCTGCACCGTGCCGGCCGCCGGCCAACTTACGCAGCGCAAACTGCTGCTCCGGTATCAGCTTAGCATACTTTTTGAGCCGCCGGTCGATCTCGAGGCGCGAAATGGAGCCGCTCTTGTCCTCGTCAAATTCGAGGAAGATCGCGTCGATGACCGTATCCTGCAGCTCGCCGAAGCCGAGCGAGCGCACCGCGCGCCGGAACTCTTTCAGATCCACCTCGCCGTCTCCATCATCGTCCCACTGCTCGAGGATGAGTGCGACACGGGCGTGGTTAAGAGCGAGCTCGTCCCGCAAAGCGGCGCGCAGGTACTCGTGCTTCATGACACGGCCTGTCCCGTTTACATCCAGCACCTTGAAGCGTTTGCGGAGATCCAATTCGTCGTGCTCGCCGTGCTCGCTCTCTCGCACCATCGCGCAGAAGGCCTTGAAGTCGAGACCCTCAGTTCGTGGATCAGCCTCATGGGCAGCGCGCCCGCCAATCTGAGGCGCCGAGCGATGCGTGGGTGGCATCCTGGCGCTCGTAGCGTCGGGCAGTCCAAGGAAGCCCGTTGTTCCTCCCGATGAAACGACAATCACGTCGAGAAAGCACATCTCCTTCCCCACTGAAAGCCTCTAGGCGCTCGGGCAATTCCGCAACATTTGAAGACTACTTGACTTGACTTCTTCCCCATTGACGAGACGCGCAGACCAGGGCGCAACCATGAAGCGGCGAACAGGCGCGGGTAGCAGCAGTGGCGCGGAGGAGCCACGCTCGAAAGTCGTCACGGCCGACACGGACGACAAGGAGCTCTCTGAGGCCGCGAAGCAGCGCATCGCCGAGAAGGCCAAGCGCGAGGCAGCAGGTGGCTCCGGCAGCGCAGCCACTCAGCCGCTGCCACTCGGCTTGATCCTCGTGGCTGTGGCGGTGGTGGCTGCGATGTTGTACGTGACGTTGCGCTATAGTTAAAAAGTCATCTAGCCATGGCGGGGGTTCACAGTACGATCCATAAATTGGCTCGCAGAGCGAGACGGAAAGACACCGCACATACCGACCGTCCGGTCGACGGTCTCCAAGTGCGCAAGTCCAACGGTGGCATGCCATGTCTGTGCGCCACCATGTCTGTGCGCTTTGATAGGGCTTGACAGCTTGCTTCGCTTTGCGCACGACACGCCGGAGACGCAAGACGCCGCACGCCGCATGGCCGATTCTCTCACTCACGCCTCCCCCCACTTTGACTTCGGCAGTCCGCCACCCTGTGGTCCTTGCGGCAGGGGCGCAGCGCCACCCATCCCTCCCAAGGCCACCCCCTTCTCCGCCGCAGCCACCTCGGGCGGCATCGGTGGGAATGCTGCGCGGGTGGGATTCGGTGGCGTGAGAATGGGCGAGTTGTCGGTGATGCACGCGTTGAAGATGGCGTCGAGCACGGCGCGCCCGTTGCGTCCACGGCATCCGTTCATGCCAAAGGGTACGCTGACCGACGTCAGCGCCGCTGAGTACACCGCATTGCGAAGCGCGTTCGGATCGGCCTCCATCACTAGAGTAGGCGTGCTGCTCTCCGGCAGGCTGCCGTCGCTGCCTCCGCCGCCGCCGAATGCGCCATCGCTGAGGCTGCCGTCGCTGAGGCTGCCGTCGCCGCCCAAACCTTCGCTGCCATGACCTTCCGTCAGCGTGCCGTCGCCTCCGAAGCCGGTGCTGCCACCGCCGCCGCCGCCGCCGCTGTAGACGCCGTCGCTGCCAAAGGAACTTCCGGCACCGATGCCAAGGCTGCCTCCAAAGCCACCCCCGAGGCCGCTGCCGTGGCCGCCACCAACGCCCCCGCCGCCCGTGTTGCTCTGCTCGTGCCGCCCAAAAGCGCCGAGCAAGTGCGCGCGCACCTGCGAGCAGGCGCTCGCCGCACAGTCGAGTGCCCACGGTGCCTGCCAGCCCACAAAGGGCACGCGCATGCCGAAGCGGCAGTGGTCGTAGGCGTGCACCAGCTCATGGGTGAGCGTGTCCTCCACCTGGCGCTCTGTGGGCTCCTTTTCGGCACAGATGTAGATGCTACCTTTTTGTGCACGGTAGTAGCCGGCCACTTGATCCCACGCCTCCTCGGAGGGGCAGATGCGGCACTTGGCGCAATCGCGGCCGGCCGACTTGAGAGCAGTGCAGCTACCGGAGCCGATGGCTGCCAGCAGCGTACCAGGGCGCCGCTGCAGAAAAGCGCGATCGAGCTTCTCTTCGCACGACTGCAGCTGTGCCGCCTTCCTCACACTAGGGTCGAGGCCCGCATCCTGCGATGGCCGCGATCCCTGACGCCACTGCGAGTCGTCATCGGGTGGCGCAGCGTCCGGCCCGGTTTCGGGTGGAGGCCGTGTTGGAGGCAGGATGGTGAAGGACATATGGCTGATCAGCCTTTGTGAGTGGCGTTGGAGCTGCTAAGGGACTTTGATGTTCCAGACCGGGTCTCCGACTCGCCGTGTGATTGTGATCTCCCCAAACGACGACCGTGAAGCAATTTGACGTGACCCCACCTCATTCTACGTGTCAATCTTAATGGGGACCTGGGGCGGGCCGCGCTTTGCTACGCTCTCCGCCGGCCCGTTAAAAACTAGCTTGCTTGCTTGCGCGTGGCTGCGACGGCGTATGACGCCCGCCCGAGACCCGTGGGACGCACCTCACGATTCCAGCCGTATCAAACCTCACTGGCCGCCCCCGCCGGTCCGTTTCGCTTTCGGCTTTCGCGGCGCGGTCTTCCACACTGGCACACTGCGTATAGCCGTGTCAAACCAGATGATCTCGCGAGATCCGAGTCAGTTGACGAGCTGCGCGTGATTGCCCCCTGCCCCTCCATCGAGCTCCAAGACCGCCACGAGCCCTGTGGCCAGCCGCACCTCGTGCATGCCTCTTTCTGCCCGTGTGCCCGCCACTTGAGTGCCCCCGAGGCAGAGGCTGTAGAAGGCACCCGCCGCCACGTGCGCGCACCGGCCCATCAAGTCGGCGATCGCGGGCAAGTGGTACTGCGCGTGCGCCGCGGTTTGGTGATGGCCCAGCGCGCCAACTAGCTCGATTCGTACCTTCGAGCGACCGACACACAATTCACGCCGCCACAGCGCATCACCCGTGCTGCCGCCACCGCCGCTGGCGCTGCCACTGCCGTCACCGCCGCCGCCCCCTCCCAGCAGTGGCCTCGCCAGCCCTGCATGCAGCCCGTCCACACCCCAGCTGAGGACGCGCCCATCATGGGTCAGAGCCAGAAAGTGATCGGAGCCAGCGGAGACTTGGCGCACGATCGGCCGTCCTCCACCGCTCAGGGCAGGCAGCGGCACGGGGCGGGGCAGCAGCTCCCGTCCATCGGCGGTCGGCGCGCTTCCGAGTAAGCCGAGGTGGTTACATCCGAAGCCGACCAGATCCCCGCTGTCGAGCAGGATGATGGAGTAATCACCGCCCGCCGCCACGGCACACGCACACGCCCCACCGCGGATGGGCACAGCGCACGGCGCGGCGCGGTGTTGCTCATCGCCCAGGCCAAGCCGCCCGTGCTGCCCGCATCCAAAGCTGAACACGCCGCCGCCGTGCGTCAACAAGAGGCTGTGGCAGCCGCCGCCGGATGCCTGCCACGCAGGCAAGTGCAGCTTGACGCGATGCGGCTCGGTGTGCAAGAGTTCGTCACGGCGCATGCGCTCGGCGCGACCGCCGTCCGCGCTGCCCACACCGACACCCAGCTGTCCGAAGCCATTGTCACCGCATGCCCACACAGTGCCAAGTGCGCCCACTAGTAACGAATGCATCGCACCGCAGGCCACATGCACGACGGACTCGTCGGCCGGGTGCGCGGGCGGTGTGCGCAGCTCGCGCCACGAGACCTTATGCATGCCGCCGCCGAGGGTCGACTCCACCGCCACCACCCCGCCATCCTCGAGGCACACGAGCATGTGCAGCGCGCCACACGAGACCGAACGCCCTCGTCGCCTCGTCAACACGGGCGGCGGATGCCACGGCACGTAGGTGGTGCGCAGCTCGATATCGCCGCCAATCGGTGGGTCGCACGGCGCGAGCAGCACGCGCAGCTCACCAGAGCTTTCGATCCATGCTGCCATGGAAAAGCCTGCAGCGACCCTGTTTGAGTTGCGGCTCGTCGATAGCAGCTCCGCACGCTTCGCGACGCACGCCCAGCTCTCGCCGAGGCGTCGCTCGGGCATGGAGAGGAGGCCGAATCGGCGCACTACATGCGGAACGGCGCTGCGCACGGCCGCTGCACACCACCTTGCCGTCGCATCAATCGAAGCCAAGCCACTCGCCGGAAGTGCACACAGCACGAGATTCAGGAGCTCGGGCGGCAGCGCCGTGAGCAATGAGCCGCCATCAGGCACGAGCGGAGGCACACCGATGGCAGCCAGTGCTCCAGCTGTCGGACCTAGCAGGGCGCGCAAGAGCGTCTCCGGACTTGCGCGTCCATGATCTTCTGGTGCGTCGAAGACGTCGAAGGCGCCGTCCAGCATTATTGCCGCCCGACGTACAGAACCGGGTACAGTACGTTACAGAGTCATGAAGTCGCTCCCGTTGGAGGTGTGCTGCGCCGCGCCCGCCGATTTCTTAATCATGCCAAACTTTCATCCAGGGGCACACTTATTAGCCTAATCGACCGTCGAGATCGTGATTTGCTTGCTTCGCAATCGCCGCAACACACATGTCGGGTCTCCGCGTCCTCGCTCTTACGCTGTGCATCCTCACGGCCGACGCATTCGTGGTGCAGTCGCCTGTACGCGCCGTGGGGCCTCGAAGCGCGCGCGCCTTGACCACGCGGCGGATCGCACGGGCTCATGCGTGCCAGCCAAAGATACTCACGATCATTCATGCTCATTGGACCCACAGGCTCTGCCGCTGACGCGCTTGTCGCGGTCTGCGCCTGCTTTTTCGGCTCCGTTCATGATGGTCGACGAGCCCGCATCGAAGGTGTCGGATCCGACACCCTCGCCCGCGCCTGCCGAGCAGAAAGGCTTCGACTGGACCCAGTACGTGTGCTGGCTCCTTATCGCCTCGAGCCAGCCACATTTGAAGGTGCCTCTCACGCCCCTTTCGCCCCCACGCGTCGCAGGTATAGCCTGACAATCGCCATCGCCACAGTCTTCCTCATCGTCAAAACGCTGAGCTACCTCGGAATCTACAATCCGAGTGGCCTGAGCAATTAGGTCATCAGGCTCATGCATGAAGGAAGACGTCTTGCAAAGGGACCTGGCTTCTGTAGCTGGTGGCGTCTGCAACTAAGTGGACCTCGGCGATGCAGGGCGCTGCTCGCGTGTGCGCGCCACCGACCTCGGCCGTGCTGTGGTCTGACCGGCCGTCTGTGGAACATGTGTAGTGGCTACTCTCTGACTCGGCAGAGCGTATTTGCACACGATAGTAGTACAGTGCGATAAAAACGAGCATTGGGCGACACACGCAGTTGCAGAGACGTCAGACCATGAGGCCCGTCGTAATTTTCCCACGCACTCAGGGACACGATAGAGATCGTTATATACGTCCTCGCTATACAACAAGAAGCCGCTTCGGGTTCGGCGAATTGAGCCCTATTTCGCCCCGTTTGCACTGCCGAGTGGCTGACACACCGGGGACTTACGCGCGACAATCGTGGAGGCCTGGAGGTGCGCCCAAACTAGGGAGCGGCATGCTTGCTTCTGCCTCTCTTCCTAAGAGTCGTCGGAGCACTCGCGCTCTGACCGGGAGGCGATTCTGGCGGGTGGTGCCGGCAGCGGCGAGGGCCGTAAGCTTTGCCCCACTCATGAAGGCACACAGGCCTGACAAACAAGGTGCAAGAGGCGTCAGCGCTGGCATGGGTGGGGGGTGGTGGGCTCAGCAAGCATGCGGCAGCAGCAGCAGCTAGCCACCCTGGGACAGCCACGCCTCCGAAATGGATGGCGCTCCAATGGTAACGTCCGCATGGGAGGGGCCCACACGGGTAGTGTGGTCGCTCATCGCTAAGGGAACTCCAAGAGATATCGTCATTGGCGTGCTTGTCCGTGGATTGAGGCGGCGGCAGCAGGGTGCAGCGGTAGGCCGTATTGCGGTGGATTCAGCATTTTACCATGGTAGGTGGGGCTGCGCGGCTAGTAAGTGCTTGGTAAGTGCTGCAATTCGCGAATCGGCGCCACTGCGTCGCTTCCTACTTGTACTTGATTGGCGGCACCGAGCTCGCCGACCCGCGCGTTCTGCGTACTCAAACCAAACCTGTTTCACGCCATCACCCAGTCGGGGGGCACCGTGAAGAGGGCAGGGCGCGGTGAGAAAGACCGCAGCGTGTAAGACCGCGACGGTAGTTATAAACCGTAATCCTTTAAGCGATCTTTCGGCTCAAAATTTGTACAACGGCGCGTGTCTGCGCACACGACTCCAGTCGTCGTCAGCGGTGAAGAGCCAAGAGGAGCATTCGCTCATGTGTTCGTACAAGGGGCGTCTAGGCGGCGGTGCCTACCTTACTCCTCTGCGACAGCAACGGGGGTGGCCTCAAGGGGAGGCAGCACTGGCGCCGGCTCCGCCCCACTGGCCACCTTCTCCTTGTACTCAAGGGCGGGCTTGTCGGGGTAGCCGCATGCCTCGGGGACCGCCTCGTCGACCTGGCTCATGATGTACGCCAGGTTGCGGTCAAACTGAGACACCGAGCGCATCTCGAGCTTCGAGCCGTCCTTGAGCGTAAAGACCATGTCGCCGGCAGCGCCCCCGTACCTCCGCAGCCATTTCACGTCGTACACCTCACGCCAGAGGATCTGCACCACATCCTTGCCCTGGAACCCTGAGGCCACCTCGATGCGCCGGTTGGTGATCTTGTACCGCGTCCACGCCTGGCGCGCGAGTGATGCCGTGAACGGGATCACGCCGACCACGGTGAAGAGCGAAAGGCCGGGGATGAGAGTCTCGGTCATCGACGGCGGCCCCTCGAAGAAGGTCTGCTCGGGAGCGATCAGGGTCGATGTAGCCGGGCCTTTGACCTTCTCCTTGGGCTCCTTCGACTTTTTCGGGCGCGCCTTGGCCATCGGGTCCGGGTTGTATGCGGCACGGATCGCGGCTGGCGCCACGCGGGCCGGCATGGCCGCGAGGGCTGCCGAGCGCGGCGTCGTAGCCGCGCCCAAGAGAGCAAACGAGGCGGCGCCTGAGAGCGTGCACGTCGCGACGAGGAAGAGCTTCATATGGCAGATGGAGAAGATTTTTGTGCCGAAGGACCCGCTCCACGGCGAGACGAGCGAGAGATGAGCCCGGAGGAATTGCGGGGGGATCTTTCCAAGAAATTTCCGATTTTTGGCAGACCCGCGATCATGGCAAGCACGTGAGAGGAAAGTGGGCGAGCACACACGATGGAGACGCCAATACTGAGACCGGACGTCGTAAATCTCAATGTCAGATCCGCGAGGTCTCTATGGCCGTATGGCGCAAACGTTCTCCGCTTCTAAGGACACAGCTCGGCAGCGCTTGGTCGCGGTGTGGGGCGCAAACGCCGACTATGGGCGAGTAGCGTCCGTCCCACGGCCAGACCTCCGACGACCGCGGCACACACGCCAATGTTGAACGTCATTACCAGCAACATCAAGGCGAAGTTCAGGCTGATGGACAACGCATGCAGGCCGAAAGCGCGTACAGAACCAGTTAGCCACGGAGCGCTAGATGATCGCACGCTATCATAGAACGGCGTGTCGGAGGAAGCGTCCTCGTCGGCGTCCACTGCGCTGCCATGCGACCGGAGCAGCGGAGGCGCAGCGAGGGCGGCTCGAGCGGAAAGAACATCTGAAGCGGCCGCCAGCGTGAAGATGATCGCGAGTGAAATCGCGTAGGTCGCCGGCGTCGACGGGTGCCACCACGAGAACAATAGGAGGCCGGGATCCCACGAGAATTGCAAGCCGCCACCGCGGCTGGCATGATCGAATCTGCTGGATCCACCCAACGCCGCATGGCTGTGGTGGTGGAGTGACTGCACATTGTCGGCCACTGCGTGCTGGAGCTCAAGCGTTCTCGTCTGCTCCGTCAACATCTGCGCTCGTGTCTTAGACTATTCGTGCGCACAGGGTCGGTGGCGGAGGCACCTCCGCATATTACAAGTTCGCGATCCGTCCGACTCGCGCGAAAAGGTCGCTTTGCAAAATTGGAGGGACCCCTTATGGGAAAGACTTGAAGCGGAACGGGCTCCCTTGCGAGCGACGTGGAATGGTTCGTCATTCACATTCCAATGAACGAGATGCTATCTCCGATTCAGCGAAAATGATGAACCTCTGCCTGCTCCGAGGAGTGGTCCTTCTGTCAGCGCTCCTGCTGTCCGAGTCGGCCGATGCCAGCAAGGCTGCGGTGCCGGTGGCGGCGGTGCCGTCGATGTCACACCGACGAGAGGCGGTGCTGCAGTCCTCTTCGCTGCAGTCCTCGCCGCTGTTGCGCCTTTCCGGCGGCAGCGTTAGCGGAGCCTCAGCCTTGCAGCAGCGGACAGCTGTACTCGCGCCGCGCGTCGTGCCTACGGAGCCGCACGAGGGCCAAAAGCCGGGAACTTCGGGTCTTCGCAAGAAGACGAAAGTCTTCCAGCGGCCAAACTACCTCGAAAACTTTGTGCAGTCCATCTTCGACTCGCTGCCTGAGGGTCAGCTAAACGGCGCGACGCTCGTCGTCTCTGGCGACGGTCGGTACCACAACGCGGCGGCCATCCAGACCATCTGCCAGATGGCTGCGGCCAATGGCGTGGCGCGCGTCTGGGTCGGCGTCGGTGGTCTGCTCTCGACTCCCGCCGTCTCCGCCGTCATCCGCGAGCGCGAGGGTGGCGTGGCTGTCGGCGGCATCGTGCTCACGGCGTCGCATAACCCCGGCGGGCCGGACGAGGATTTCGGGATCAAGTACAACGTGCAGAATGGCGGACCCGCACTCGAAGCCTTCACCGACGCCGTGCACAAGCGCACCAACACGCTCTCTGAATACCGCATCAGTGACCAGTTGCCCGAGGTGGACTTGAGCATAGCCGCCCGCCACGTGTTCACAGAGGTGACCGGCGAGGGCGCCGCCGCCGCCAAGCGCACCTTCGAGGTCGAGGTCATCGAGCCGACCGAGGACTACGTCGCGCTGCTCCGCCGCTGCTTTGACATGGACGCGATCCGAACCTTACTGCGTCGTGAGGACATGTCCGTCGTCTTCGACGGCATGCATGGCGTCGCGGGCCCGTACGCGAAGGCGGTGCTCTGCGGCGAGCTCGGGCTGCCATCGAGCTGCCTGCACCACTGCGAACCCTCCGAGACCTTCAATGGCGGCCACCCGGACCCGAACCTCGTCTACGCTCATGAGCTCGTAGCCACGATGGGCGTCACCGCTGCGGGCGGCGCGGCGCCATCGGCACCCTCGGCACCCGTCTTCGGCGCGGCCGCCGACGGTGACGCGGACCGGAACATGATCCTCGGGCGCGGCTTCTTCGTCACGCCGTCCGATTCGCTCGCACTCATTGCCGCGCATGCGCACTTGATCCCGTGGTTCGCGAATGCGGGCGGGCTCAAGGCGGTCGCGCGCTCGATGCCTACGAGCGGTGCAGTCGACCGCGTCGCTGCCGCGCAGGGTCTCCCGTTCTTCGAGACACCGACCGGCTGGAAGTTTTTTGGCAACCTCATGGATTCCCGCCTGCTCGGCGGCGCGACGCTCGACCCTCTCCTATGCGGGGAGGAGTCGTTTGGCACCGGCTCGAGCCACGTGCGTGAGAAGGATGGCCTTTGGGCCGTCCTCGCTTGGCTCACTATCCTCGCCGAGCACAACAGACAGACGCCGATCGGGGCGCTCGTCGGCGTCGGCGACATCGTGCGCCAGCACTGGGCGCACTTCGGGCGCAACTATTACGCGCGGTACGACTACGAGGGAGTCGACGCGAACGGAGCTGCTCGTGTGCTCGAGCGACTACGGGGGGTGAGCGCCATGTTCACACTCGCCGGCCATGGGCCCGATCGGCCGCAGCCTCTCGGCACCTCGGGCTGCGCGCTCGCGACGGCGGATGAGTTCGAGTACCACGACCCCGTCGACAAGAGCGTGAGCAAGCGCCAGGGCGTGCGGCTGCTTTTTGCCGACGGCAGCCGCATCATCTTCCGCCTCTCTGGCACAGGATCGGTCGGGGCGACGATTCGAATCTACCTTGAGCGTTATATGCCCGCGACGGCGCCGGCCGAGCAACTCGCGCTCGAGACGGCGGATGCGCTCGCGCCGCTCATCAACCTCGCCCTCGAGCTCTCGCAGGTGCACGAGCTCACAGGACGCGACGCGCCCACCGTCATCACCTAAGGAGCTCACCACGGCGCTCAACCTGTACGCGCGAGAGAGAGCGAGCGAGCGACGGTGCGCTACTGGCCACGTGGCCGGTGCGTGGTTTCAGACGCATGCTGACAGTAGGTACGGGGTGGGTGAGCGCATGACTCACAGGAGGCGTTGGATGACGAGCGGATCGGGCATGATCGGGGATGAGCGAGATCAACGCGCCCGGATCTCGCTCTCCGCAGCTCGGCGTGAGCTAGGCGGGTCGATGTCGGGCTCGTTGTCGCACCGGGTCGCACCGCTCGCCCAGGATGCTTCCGATGGCCAGTTCATGTCACATGTGGCACATGCCGGGTGTAGCGGCCGCGGGGGATCGGCTTGTCCGTTTCTCGCTTCTCAGCCGCCGTATCCGGCCACCGGCGTGTTCCCGGATCGGGTCATCGGGATCGCGCGACACCGACATAACACCGACAGTCACGATCTACCTACGGACATTCAAATCTAGAGTAGCATCGTGCCCGCGCCGGGCCCGGGTTAAAAAATAATCAGCATGCAACTTGCAAGTCATATCTCCACACTTACATACTGTGTGGTGTGGCTGTCGGGCGCGCCCAACATCAAAGCTCAAAGGCGCTTCCTGTAGCGCGCGCTAAGGCACTCTGGCACTTGGGTCCTCGTGTGCACGGCATGGCACACGCGCCATGCTCAGAGAATGGTCGCGGGCGGCGGACGGGTGGAGGAGCGCCTAGAAGGTGATGCCGTGCGAGAAGTCGAACTCAAAGGGCGCCATCACATCGTACGACATGGGCGGGATGATGCCCTTCAAGAACGGCACGGAGCCCGGCACTTTGCCCTCCGAGAGGAAGCCAAACAGGCCGATCTGGGCGAGGCGGCCGTTGTTGAGCTCGACGAGCAGCCCGCGCTCCTTCTGCGCCGGCGTCTTGTTCATGGACCACTTGAGCGGGTCGTACAGGTTGAGGCCAATCCAGTGCGGCAGCTGGTCGGGCGTCGCGTCAAAGGGGGGCACGTAGCCGGGCTTGCCGCCCTTCATGTAGTGCTTGTCGCCTGGAATCAAGCGCAACTCGGACCACCACTCGAGGAAGCCGATGCCCAGCACGATCTGGAGCTTCGCCGCATCAGGAAGGTTGTGCCACAGCTCAGGTGCGGAGACCTTGCCGCACAGCTCGTCGCCTGGGGTGTGCCACGGGAAGTGGATGCCGTTCGCGTGCACGATGTAACCGACGAAGCCGGCCATGGCGACGCGGCCGTGCTTGATCTCGGCGTGGCGGAGCCAGCCGATCGACGCCTCGTTGGAGTAGTCCCACAGGGTTGCATCGGAGAGTTTCATCGGGTCCCAGAAGCCGACAGCGGGGTTGAGCTTGTTCGCGAGCGTCGCGAGGTCGCCCTTGGTCTCCATCACGACCGCGGACGCGCGCGCGGCTGATGCCACATGCGCGAGCGGGGCGGCCGGTGCGAAGGAAGCAGAGGCAGCGAAGAGGGCCAGCGCCATTTTTAATGAACGATCTCGCAGGGGAAATTAACAAAACAATTTGTGGTTACGCCCTGAGTCGCCCCTGTGGGGAAGTCACACTCCTCGACAGCCAATAGGACAGCATCGACAGCTCGGCTTGGCGAGGCATGGCTTGTACATTGTACCTTGGCTTGACCAGCTTTTGAACTCGCGTGAAACATGAATTCCCAGACAAACTGGCATGAAACACATCATGAAGCACGCCCCCGTGACGGCATTTCCGAACGCAACGGCGGACGCCGACGCCTCTCCGCCCAGCCTGTCTCCGGAGCTAGTTGCGTCGGTGACCGTCGTCGCCATCATCGAGGAGCTGCACTCGACCGAGGAAGCGTTTGTCGGTGACCTGTTCACGATGGTCAATACATACCTCGGACCACTACGTGAGAGGCACGTGTGCGATGAGGTCGAGCTCCGCAACCTCTTTAGCAACGGCGAGTCGCTGCTGCAGACGCACCAGGCGCTCCTGCAGCAGCTGCCGACTGTGCGCCGGCTCTCGAGCGTCGGCCGCAACGCAGAGACCAGAGAGCGCGAGCGCAATGAGCTGACAAGGTGTCTCAAGGGTACGGTGGGCGCGTTCATCGCGCTCGAGCCGTTTCTGCTTAACCATGCCGAGTTTGCCAGCAACTACGAGCATGTGGCGCTCGAGACGCACCGCGTGCTCGCGCAGCAGCCGGGCTTTGCACGCTTCTGCCATGAGGCGGAGCAGGCGGGCGCGCTCTCGCTGCAGGCGCTGCTCGTCCGTCCGATCGAGCGGCTTTGCACGTACCCGCGCCTCTTCGAGCGCCTCAAGAAGGCCGCTGTAGCCGCCCAGTTGGGCGGTCTCAGCCAGAACGACGAGACGCTCGACGAGCTCCGAGTCGATCCGATTTCGTCAGAGGAGAGCTCGCTCGAAGAGGCGGACACCCTAATCAAGAGATTAGCCACGCGCGTGCGGGCGGCGGCGCCGACGGCAACGACGCGAACGGGCGGCGGCGGCGGCGACGCGCTGATCGAACAGATGAGCCGCGCTGATGAGGCTGATCGAACTCGTCTGTGGGCCCCCGACGAGCGTGCTCCCCACGTCGGTGCCTCATCAATCGGATCGGACTCGCAATCGGTGGTCGACATGCGCGTCGCCGCTGCCGTGGCGCGCGCGCGTGAGGGCAACAAGCGGCGCACAAGCGGCGAACCGCCCAGCCCCGCCGCCGCCCCCGGCTCCGCCCCCAAGCGTCGCCTCTCGACGCCTGCATCGCTAGCCGCGGCGGCGCTGGCTTTGCGTCCCCGAAAAGTGGTGTGGAAGATGCAATCTCCGCTCAATCTTCTCAGCCGCCGGAGCTCGCGCGGCGCGCCCTCCAGTGTGCCCACCACCCCGCCTCGGCGCGCCCTCGACCCCGGCTCGCCTACTTCGTCACACGTTGCCGATGAGACGTCCGTGGGTGCCGAACGTGACAAGCTCGAGCGCCTGCAGCTCGATCTCACGCGATCTCCACCGGCCACCGACACGCTCGCTCACGCCTTCGCCACGCCGCCGCCGCCGAAACCGCTCGACCCGACGGCGAAGCTGTTGCTCTCGGCAGCGCGCCGGCTGACCGCACAGATGGAGGCCGCCGCGCCAGAGGGGGGTGACGAAGCCACTGCAACGGCTGCCGAGTCGCCGCCGCGCCGCGCGGGGCCGGGGATCCGAGCGACCTCGCGAGCGGCCTCCCGAGGAGGAGCTACACTGCCAGAGTCGATGGGCGCGGCCGCGGCGCGCGGTGACGTGGCTGCAGTGATGGCATGGCTCGATGATGGTGGCGACGTGGACGCGACGATGGACGAGGCGGGTGGCGCACTGCGCGACGCGTCGATGCTGCTGCGTGCGAGTGCATGCGGCCACGTGGCGCTCGTCGCGGCGCTACTGCAGCGCGCCGCTGACGTCGAGCTCTCGAATAGCCGCGGCGGCACTCCACTCATGCTCGCGTCCCTCCACGGCCATCTGCCCGTTGTGGAGGTCCTACTGAGTCACGGGGCCCTCGTCGACCGTTTAGACGCAAAGGGCTACGCGGCAGCCCACTTTGCAGAGCTTGGCGGGCATGCAGAGGTCGCGCGACGGCTGCGGTGCGCAGGGCCGCCGCCGACTGAGTCACCGCTACGGCGCCTCGAGGCTGTCTATGCGAGGCGGACCGGTAAGGCCGACGCCGCCGTGCCGGGCGCCCCCTCAGCCTCCCCCTCACCCCCCTCCCCCAGCTCGGCCTCCCCCAGCTCGGCCAAGAGGATACCGGCAGCCAAGGTGATTGCCTTGCCGGCCGCCCATCCTGTCGGCGACGGCAAGCGCGCGCCCCGCGTCATCGAGGTGGTCAGTGTCTCGCCTGCCCGGCTCGCTCCCGTGCCCGCGCCGGCCGCCACCCCAGTCGGC
>Ga0209550_10003035_pt1 | contig 16069 bp, 16 predicted proteins | sample LauGreSuBDMM15SN_2_FD_187567 | JGI IMG/M metagenome (GOLD analysis project Ga0209550, IMG submission 187567) | Freshwater lake microbial communities from Lake Michigan, USA - Su13.BD.MM15.SN (SPAdes) (version 5) | ecosystem: Environmental > Aquatic > Freshwater > Lake | place: Lake Michigan...
GGCGGATGCGCATCGGCATAAGGACGGGCGGCGAACGGCACGTGCGCTGTTTGTACAAATCGCGGCTCAAGGGTATCGGGGCGGCTACAGCGCGGTGACCAGATCCACCGTCTGGGCGGCCTGTACGCCGGTCTGTGGCAACGCCAGACCGGCGATTTTTTGGTGGCTCAGTAAGGCACTGAGTCGGGCTCAGTAGTTGAGCGCGGCGCGGCCGCCCTGCGCGGCCTCCTTGAGTGCCCTGCTGATCAACCCCGTGGTCACGGTGGCAAAGTAGCGCGCACCCCAACTGGCGTAGCGGTCTTCATCCTCATGGGTCAGCGCCAGCACGCCGGGGCACTTGCCGGCAGCGGCCACTGCCTTGATCGTGCGTTCAATGGCGGCCTGTACTGGCGCCTCATGGAAGCGGTTCTCATGGCCCATGCTGTGCGCCAGGTCATTGGGGCCAACAAATACCGCATCCACCCCGGGCACGGCGGCAATAGCGGCAGCGTTAGCCACGCCCTCAGGGGTTTCCACCATCACCACCAGCACCACGCTCTCGTTGCTGCGCTGGGTGTGCGCTGGCCCGCCAAAGGCGCCGTAGCCAGCGGCACGGGTTGAAAAAGCACTGCCACGCTGGCCGCTGATGCCAGCCGCGCCGGGCGGCAAGGGGTACTTGACGCGCTGCACCAGGGCGGCCGCATGGGCCGCCGTATTGACCATCGGGATCTGCACGCCGCCGGCGCCAATGTCCAACGTGCGGGCAATGTCGTGCTCCAGGCAGCGCACCAGTGTGGGCAGGCCGCTGGCGCGGGCCGCGCGCAGCATGTGCTCGGTGGTTTCGATGCCGGCGCTGCCGTGCTCGTTGTCGATGATGAGGAAGTCAAAGCCAGCAAAAGCGCACATCTCGACCAGCGCCGGGGACGGGATGCCATTGAAGATGCCGCGCAGGCGCCGCCCGCTGCTCAGCAGCTCGGGCAGACGGGTGTCCAGCGGCATGTGGGCGGCGCTCATGCCCGGCCCCACAGTTCGTCGCTGGCCATTTTGGCGCCTTCGGCCATGCTGGCCAGTTTGGCAAAGCAGATCGGCGGATGGATGGCGCCAAAGCCGGCAAAGGTGCCGAAACCACAGTCAGTGGCGGCCATCACGCGCTCGCGACCGACGATGTTGGCATAGGTCAGTAAGCGCTGCGCCACCAGTCGCGGATGCTCGATGAAGTTGTTGACCGTGTCCAGCACGCCGGGCGCCAGCACCTTGTGGTCAGCGATTTTGCCCTCGCGGCCGGCCTTGGCCCAAACCTCCCACTCGTGCGCGTGGCGCGGGTTGGCGCCCTCAAACAGCACGGTGGCGGGTTTGGCCTTCAGCACCACCTGGAGGATCTTCTCCAGCCCGATGTCAAAGTGGTGCGGCCCCTCGTAATTTCCCCAACACACATGCATTCGTATACGTTCGGCGGGAATGTTGCGCAGCGCGTGGTTGAGCGCCTCCACCTGCAGGTGGGCGTTGCGCAGAAACTCGTCGTCGTCCACGTCCCGGAACTTGATGTGCCGGCCCATGGCCAGGTCGGGCGCGTCAATCTGCAAATCCAACCCGGCGGCAACGATGGCCTCGTACTCGGTCGCCATGGCCTCGGCCAGGGCCTGCAGATACTGCTCGGTGCTGGCGTAATACCGGTTGGGCTGAAACACCGCGATCACCCCTGGCGAGGCACTGTTCAAGAAAGCGCGCACCGGTGGTGTGTCGCTGCCAGCCGTCTGGGCCACCGCCGCCTGCAGGTTGGCAATGTCCTTGTGCAAGCCACTCAGGTCTTTGACCGCTATCGGGCCGGTGCAGATCGGGCGCTGGTATTTGGGCGTGGCGCCGAGCTTGGCCAGGCGCTCCTTGAAATCGGGGAAATCATCCAGATCGCGTGGCGTGGCGCGAGGCATTTCGCCCAGCTCAAAACCAGTGAGTCGGTGCCGGATGTAGGTGGCGTAAGAGATCTTACTCATTTCGCCATCGCTCACCACATCAACGCGGGACGCGGCTTGCCGGCCAACCACGCTGGCCACTTCGGCCGCCATGATGGTGTCGAACTCGGCCTCGATGTAATTGAGGCCGCTGTCCTGGGCAAACAGCTGGGTGACGACGTGCTCCGGCCGGGGCAGGCTGCCGACGTGGGTGGTGAGGATGCGTTGTGGAGAATTGTGTTGCGGCGAGGTGTTCATCGTTGAGACCTGTCAGTGAAACGTTTGAGGGCAAGGTAACCGTTGGCGTCGATGGCATCACCGGCCGCTGCAGCAGCGCTGACCACCGCCGGTGCCCAGTCGATGGTTTTGCGGCCGTCGCCGGGTGTCATCAGCAGCACCAACGCCTCAGTGTCACCAATGTTGCGGTAACCGCGCCAGACCTCGGGCGGCATGGCATAGCTGTCCCAACCCTCAGCGTGGCCGTTTGCTATTGATGTAATAGCATTACCTTCAATATTAACCGGGTCTAGGACCTGATTTGATACCGAAATGGCCACCGCACCCCGGTGCACGGTGAGGACCTGCTGGCAGGCCAGACGGTGCTGCGAGACCTGTCCGCCCACCGGGATCTTGAGCCACTCGATCGAGAAACCGTGCGCATTGCCGATAGGCGCTTGGTGGTTTCGGTCTTGGCTCAGGCCAAAGCCGATCACCGGGGCGAGTTGGGCTCCGCAACCGGGCAGCGCGGCGTCCAGCAGCGCCCGGCCGGACCACTGCAGGTCGGCATGGCGCACCACGCGCTGGCCCATTTGCTCGGGCGTCCAGCGACGCAGCTGAGCGATCTCCTGGGGCGTCATGGGTTGCAGGCGGCGCATGGTGTGTTCGTCCCAGGTCTGGCCAAGCTGCTCGTCAATGATCTGGTAGTCCTCGGTCAAGTGAACCCCCTGCTCCCGGGCTGCCTGCAGGGTTTGGGGGCCCCAGAGAATGCCGCCGGTGTCGTCCTGGCCCAGCGCGGTGAACATGAAGCCTTCGTCGTCGCCCACGTTCTGAAAGCCGCGGTAGATCCAAGTCGGCATGCTGGCGATGTCGCCTGCGCCGACCTCGGCTTTGAGTGGCTCGGGGTTAAAGCCCCAGTGCAGGTCCCAGCGGCCTTTGGTGCAGATGAAGACTTCGGCCGTGAAGTGCATGTGCGGCGGGTTGATCTTGCCCGGTGGCATGGCCACACCACCCACTTGGAAGCCATGCTTTTCTCGCAGGCTCACAGGCTGGTTCGGGTTTTGCGAGACGCCCGGCCCGATCAGGGCGTAGTTCTTCTTTGGCGCGCAACCCGGGATGCGGTAGTCAATAAAGGCCTCCGTGCTGTAACGCAGGCTGCTGAAGGGAATAAAACGTTCGCGGATTTGGGCTTCGGTCAACATGGGGGGCCTTGAGTGAATAGGGTGGGTGGCAGGCGCGGCTGGTCATGCCTGCAGCCATTGCCGCAGGGCCAGGCTCAAGCGCCCGGGTGCTTCGAGCGGCACAAAGTGCCCAACGCGGGGCAGTTCCAGCCAGCGTGCCGCCGGTTGGGCCTGAAGCATTTCGCGCTGCCAGGCCGCGGGGCACAGGCGGTCGTGTTCGCCGCTGACGAGCAGCAGCGGCCCACCAAAATCGTGCAGGGCCGGCAGACTGTCGGGGCGCACGGCGGCCCATGCAAACTCGGCGCGGGCCACCTGACGCGGCGTGCCATCGGCCATGGCCCGCACCAGCGGTCCATGGCGCTGGCGCTGGCTCGGGTGGTGAAAGTAAGCCGGCTTGGCGCCACGCGCCACAGCGGCCGGTCCTTGGCGCTGCCAGACGCGCCACTGACTGGCGCTGCGGCGGCGGGCGTGCCCACTGGCGGGGCGGGCATTGCTGGCGATCAGAGCCAGCCGCTGCACCCGCTGCGGCGCGCGGCGCAACAGCTCCAGCGCCCACAGGCCGCCCAGCGAAAAGCCGGCAATGGAGAACTGTTCGGGCAGCTCGCCCAGCAGGCGATCGAGCCAGGCGCCAGACCGGTCCAGCCGGGCATAGTCAAGTGCTCGCAGGTCTGCCACGTCGCGCAACGCGCGGCACTGGTGCCGGAAAATCCGCGCATCACACAGGGTGCCAGGCAGTAGCAGCAGCGTCGGTTTCATGCCCAGTCCCGCAGGGTCAGTGGCGCGCGCGCCTTATTGAACTCACGCAAACGCGCCAACACGTCCACGCCAACCTGCCGGTACACATGCAGCAGATCCACCAGCACCCAGTTCTCGCGGATCAAGCCGTTTTCGCAGCGCCAGAAGTCCAGGCTGCGCATCGTGATTTGTTGCCCGGCCGGGGCAATGCCCATCCAGCCATCGCCGCTGATGGTTGCTTGCATATTGGGCCATCCGCTCACCGCCACATAGTCGCCGTCAGCAAAGAACTCGCCCTTGCCACCCGTGCCCCGACGGTTAGGCATGCCGTTCAGAAACGGAATTTGGTGCCAATGCCGAAAGCCGGCAATGCCACGCCCGGTGCCGATGCCCGAGGGCCCATACCAACTCATGCGGGGGTGCCAATAGGCCTCGAGTTGCATCGCGGCAACCCCGCCGGTGGCGTACCGCGACAGGCCCGCCAACATGTCCAGCACCAGCTGCAAACTGCGCTCGGCACGCGCCGCATCGCGCGGGCCCGCCACCAAACCATCTTGCGTTGCCGGCCCCGGCACCTGCCATTCGCGGCCCAGGCTGGGCGCCATCGGCCAGGCACCGGCTTGCAACATCAGTTCAGGGATGTCCCACAGGGCCTGCATCTCCACCACCTGGCCGTCCACCATGCGGTAGAACTCATGAAAGCGCATCGCCACCTGGTGCCCGGTGGGCGGAATGTCCAACCAGGGCCGTACAAAGATGCCGGTGTAGTAGCCGCAGCAACCCACCCAGTCGTGCCCCTGCGGGCTGGGTCCGGCCATCACAATGGTGTCGCGCCGCTCCAGGTCTGGAATGGCCTGCTGCAAGGGCAGGTAGGCTTGTTGGTATAGGCCTTCGGGCCCGTCCAGGTCTTCAAAAGGTGTGGCCAGGTGCACAACCGCGTCAGGCCGGATAACCTGTTTCAGCGCCGCGCACACAGTCTCGGCTTCATAGTTGTATTGGGCGGCCCGCAGGGGCGCCAGAGCCGCTTTGTTGCGCGCATGGACATGGTGTGTGCTCATGATCTCAGCCCTTGACCGCACCCTGGGTCAGCCCAGCGACAATTTGCCGCTGGAACAGCAGCACCAGGAGGATCAGCGGGATGGTGATGCTGACCGCACCCGCCACGCCCTGCATCAAAAACGCCTCGCTGTCGGCCGAGATGGCGTTGGCAATGGCGGCAGGCATGGTCATGCGCTCGGCGTTGACCAGGGATGAGCTCAGCAGAAAGTCGTTGTAGGCCAGCAAAAAGCTGAACAGGCCGGTGGTGACCACGCCGGGCCACATCACCGGGATGATGACACGACGAAACGCCTGGAAGCGGCTGCAGCCATCCACCAGCGCCGCCTCGTCCAACTCCTGCGGGATATTCACAAAAAACGAGCGCAACATCCAGATCGTGAAGGGCTGGTTGATCGCCACCAGCACCAGGATCAGCGTGAAGTATTCATTGCGCACGCCCAGGGCATCAAACATCACATAGAACGAGGGCAGCAGTGTGGAATGCGGCAGCGAGCGGAACACCAGGGCCGTGATTAACAGCCAAAAGCCCACCGCACCCCGATAGCGCGACAGCGCATAGCCGGCCAGGCAACCGACCGTGAGTGAGACGCTCACCGTGCCAAAGGTGACGATGGCGGTGTTGAGAAAGTTACGGTAAAAAGCCTTGTCGATCCACAGTCGGCTGTAGTTCTCAAAGGTCACCGGCGCCAGCCACTTGACCGGCACCGAAAACGCATCCACATACTGGCGCAGCGAGATGATGGCCGTCCAGACAATGGGCAGGCAAGCTATCACTAGCCAGGCGAACAAGGCCAGGTGCAGCAACAAGCTCCAGACGCGGGCAGGTTGTTTCATGGTGTCATCCTCCGCGCCTTTGTTCTTTCCAGGTGCGCATCAGCAGGGGAATGAGCAGCACGGCGATGCCGGCGGTGGTCAGCACGGCGGCGGCACTGGCTTTGTAGGGGTTGTTTTCCTGCAGCAGGATGTAGTAGGTGAGGTACTGCACGCTGGTGGTGAAGGCGCCCTGCGTCAGGACCATCACTGGCTCAAACACCCGGTAGGCGTCCATCAGGTGGATCAGCGTCACAAACACAAACAGCGGCGCCAGGTGTGGCAGCGTGACATAAAGCAGGCGCTGCCAGGCGTTGGCGCCATCGATGCGGGCCGCCTCGAGGCTGTCCTGCGGCACCGATTGCAAGCCGGCATAAAACACAATAAAGGCGAATGGCACCACGTGCCAGATGCCGTACAGAATGATCAGCAGCCGGGCCGACCAGGCCTGCGCCATCCAGAACAGCGAAATACCGAACTGAGACAAGAAATAAGGCACCAGGCCGTTATCACGAAACAGCCACTTGATCGCCAAGGCACCCACCACCGGCGTGATGATGAAGGGCAAGAGCGAGGCACTAATGTACATCGGCCGCCAGCGTTGTCCGACCTGGTTCACGCCCAGCGCCAAGGCAAAGCCCAAGAGCAGCACAAAGGGCGTGGTCGCAAAGGTATATAGCAGGGTAAAGCGCAGCGCACCCATGAATTCGGTGGCGCGCTGGGGCGAAGCCGCTGCTGGTGCTGCGCCCGCACCACTGGCATCTGGCGGGGCAGCACTGCCAGCCTGGTCGCCGTCGCCGACGTCCAGGCCCAGCACCTTGCGGAAGTACTCCAGCCCGACAAAACGACACACGCTCAGTGCGCGGCCGTCAGGTCCCATCACCGCGCGCTGCGTCACCACCTCCTTCGTGCCAAACGGGCTGCTTTCGGTCACCGTGACCACCTCCATCTGCAGTGCACAGCTGCGCACCGACAGGTAAAAGGTGACCGCCAGTGGCAGCGCCAGCAGCAACAGCATCAGCGCTGCCGACGGCCCGACGAATCGAAGAAAGGTGGAGAAGCGCACGCGGCAGGGCTTACTTCAGGAAGCCTTTTTCAGCGGCAGCCTTGGCATAGGCGACCGCAGCCGCATCCAGGGCGGCTTTGGGTGTCATGGCACCGGTCATCACATCCGGAATAATCTTGCCAATCTCGCCATGGGCCAAACTAAAGTAGGGCTCCGAAGGCCACTGCGGCGCACCGGCCTTGGCCGAAGCCGCCACACCGGAGCCAAAGCGAGTGGGCTTGTAGCTCGAACGCACCCAGATGGTCAGGTCATTGCCCTTGGCGGTGGTTTCCTCGTCCAGCGCCTCCATCAGCACCTGGAACACCGTCTCGCGGTCGCCGCCCAGGTTCTTGGGCATCACCACGCCGTCCCACCACAGGTGGGTGGCCGACTTGCCGCCCGCTATCACGGCAGGGGCAGCGGTGAACTCCATCTTGCCCACAATCTTGGAGGCGGCGGCATCATCCATGCGCGAGGCGCGGCTGGCCCACAGCACACCCATGGCAGCCTTGCCCTGCTGGTACTGGTTCATCACGTCGTCAGAGCCTGATGCCAGGTAGTTGGGTGTCATGTAAGCTGTCATGGCCTTCATGGTTTCCAGCGCTTTCACGCCAGCGTCGCTGTTGAAATCCGGCGCGGCCGAGCCGGCTTTGAAGAAGCGACCGCCATAGCCGGCAAAAATATTTGTAAATTCGGTGGCACTGTCCCAGCCCTTGGCAAAGGTTTGGGCAATGGGGAACTCGATGCCTGGCTCTTTTTCTTTGAGGGTCTTGGCCGCAGCCATCATGTCGGCATAGGTGGCGGGCACCTTGATGCCGTGTTTGTCGAACAGGTCCTTGCGGTAAAACAGGTTTTGCGCGTTCTGCATGAAGGCAATCGCCATCACCTCGCCATTCACCTTGACCAGCATGTTGTCTTCTATTTTGTACTTGCCCTTGTACTTGTTGACCAGATCGGTCATGGATTGCAACTGGCCGGCACTTTGCAGCGTGGTGAAGGTGCCCATCGACACCACGGCCGCGTCAAACGCCGACTTGCCGCTGGAGCCGAAGGCCTGCCGAGTTTCGGTGTCATTTTGTGGCGAAGGCACCAGCTTGTACTGCACCTTCAGACCGCCGCGGGTGCAAGACTCCATCTCCTTGGCGATGTGGGTCAGCGCCGGAAATACATTGCCAACGATGTTGATTTGCCCAGGCTTGGCGTTGGACAAGTTGTCGCAGCGGGCCATTGAAACGCCGGGCAGGGTGGCCAGCAGAACCGCTGTTGCCAGCAGGGATCGACGCAGGGTACGTGAGGTCATGACATTCTCCAAAAAGGCCGGGGGGTTAATTGGCGTCTAGACGCAGCCGGTTCTGCGTCTGGCCATCAAAAATATGACATTGGTCGGCGCTGACAGCAAAGCCGGCCGGGTCGCCAATGCGGGCGCGGTAGTCCTTGCCGGCACGCGCGGTGACCACCTGCTCGCCAATGCGTACCATCACCAGGGTGGAGTCGCCGGTCAGCTCAAAGCTAAACACCTCGGCACGAATTTGGGCCTGCTCAGCTGCCGTGACCGCCATGTCCTCTGCGCGCACGCCCAGCACCACATCCGGCAGGCTGATCGTGCCAAAACCCGGCACCGACACACCCGGCGCCTCGAACACGCCGTCGCGCAGCGCCCCGGCGATCAGGTTCATCGAGGGTGAGCCAATGAAGCCGGCCACAAACAAGTTGGCGGGCTGGTTGTAGATCACCTCGGGCGTGCCAATCTGCTGGATCTCGGCGCGGCTCATCACCACCACCCGGTCGGCCAAGGTCATGGCCTCGATCTGGTCGTGGGTGACGTAAATGGTGGTCACCCCGAGCGAGTGGTGCAGGTGCTTGATGTGCGAGCGCATGGTGACGCGCAGCTTGGCGTCCAGGTTGCTGAGTGGCTCATCCATCAAAAACACCTTGGGCTGGCGCACGATGGCGCGGGCCAGCGCCACCCGTTGCCGCTGGCCGCCCGAGAGCTCCTTGGGCCGGCGGTCCAGGAAGTCGGTCAGTTCCACCTGCGCAGCGGCCTTGAGAACCGCAGGCTTGATTTGCGCCGCCGGCATGCCGCGGATGCGCAGCGGAAAGCTGATGTTTTCAAACACCGTCATGTTCGGGTACAGGCCGTAGCTCTGGAAGACCATGGCCACATCGCGGTCCTTGGGCTCCAGGCCGTTGACGCAGCGGTCACCAATCCAGACCTCGCCGGTGCTGGGGTCTTCCAGCCCGGCCACCATGCGCATGGTGGTGGTTTTGCCACAACCGCTGGGGCCGAGCAACACCAGAAATTCGCCGTCGGTAATGTCGAGCGACATTTGCTTCACGCCCACGGCGCTGCCCCAGGACTTGGAAATATTGTTCAGCTGCACGCGCGCCATGTCAAAGCCTCAAGATTGAGGCACCAGGACTTGCATCCACAGCGCCACGTCATCGATCAAAACCCACTCGCGCAGGACCCGGCCCTGCACCAGTTCAGCGTGCACAATGCCCATCACCTCTACCTCACGGACGGTCTCTTTTCCATAGCGAAGAAGTGATATATCACGAGGGCTATGGACTGTTTTGGCTCTAAAGCGCAGGCTCAGCCGGTCGCTGCGCCCGCTCGCAGCCTGGTCTTGCTGCCAGGCCAGGTGCTCCACAGTGAACTGCTGCACCCGCAGGGCGCCGAACACGCTGTGCCAGAAGCCGGCGATCTCGTCATGGCCATAGCTGGTGTGTTCCCCTGGGCTGATCTGCTGGGCCGCCTCGTCATAGATCGCCGCCACATCGCCCTCGCCCTGCGCCAGGGCCTCGATAACACCGGCGTAGGCTTGTGCCAACGGATGCTGGCTGATATGCGACACATAACCAGCAGGCACCGGTGGGGCCACCGGCTTGTGCCAGCCACCCCGCTGGTTCAGCCAGCTCTGCGCCAGCGCCTGCGGCGTGCTGCCGATCTGCAAGGCGATGGCGGCTTGGTCGCGCACCAGCCACTCGTGGATCACCCGGTTGTCTTTGCACAAGCAATCGGCAATGGTGCGTGCGTGCACCTGGGCACCGCTGGCCGGTCCGAAGCTCCCATCCCCCAAATGTGTCATGGTCGAAATGATGCGGTGTGAGCTGAGGAAGCCGGCTTCGTCGTCCCCCGACTGGATCACGTCTTCCGCCAGCAGACGACGGTTCGGGAACATGGCCAGGGTGGCGCGGGTGCCGGTGACCACGTCTTCGACCGCGCTACTGACCGACATCGGCGTCTCCACCACGCAGGGGTCGCCGTAATACAGACGGATATCGTCAATGCGGCGACCCTCCCAGATGCGGGCGGTAATCACCCGGATGTAGTGGTCCAGGTTGCTGAACTCGGCGTCAAAACCCTTCATCGCAAACAACTCCTTGGCGCTGACTGGCGCGCCGACTGGCGGATGATTAATTGCCCAGGCACCACCAGGTTGCGGCTTGGCGGCGTCTGAGTCTGCCGCAAGTAGCCCTGCAACAGGGCCACCGTGGCCTCCACCATCGGCTCCACCGGTTGCTCGAAAGTGGTCAATTCATAAGAGGCCCAGGCGGCTTGTGGCACGTCGTCAAAGCCCACCACCGACACATCCTGCGGCACGGCCAGACCCAGCTCATGGCGCAGGGTGTCCAGCACGGCGATGGCCATCTGGTCGCCCGCCACAAAAACCGCGTCGGGCCGGTCGGCCGCATGGCCAAACAAGTCAAGGGCCGCCTGACGGGCCTGCGCCACATCGTAATTGCCGATGGCCCGGGCATAAATGCGTTGCCCCAATTCAGCCAGACCGTCACGAAAGCCGCGCTCCCGCTCCAGGTTGGTCGACGAATCTTCACGCCCGGCAATGTAGGCAATGCGCTGGTGGCCGCCGGCCACCAAAAAGCGTGCAATGTCGCGGCCGCCGCCCACGTTGTCAGAACGCACCGAGCTGACGGCGCCCGCGCTGCCCGAGGCCATGATGCGGTTGAACAGCACCACCGGAATACTGGCATCGGCACAACGCTGCGCCAGGGCCGAGGACAGGGTGGTGGCGCCCAGCACAATGCCGTCCACGTTGTACTGGAGGATTTCTTCAACCAGGTCGTCGGAGTTGGCGTTGTCGCCAATAAAAATCAGCAGGTGGTAACCGTCCTGCTGCAGCCGCTTGGCCAGCCGCTCCAGCACCGCCGGGTAATACAGGTTTTCCAGGGCTGAGAGCACCAGGCCAATGATGCGGGAGCGCCCGGTGATCAGGCTGCGGGCATGGGCGTTGGGCTGGTAACCCAGCTTGCGTGCGGCTTCTTGCACCTTGTTGCGCATGGCCTCCGACACACTGGCCCCCGCCGTAAAGCAGCGGCTCACCGCCGACTGCGACACGCCGGCCAGGCGTGCCACATCCAGCGAAGTGGCCTGTGTCTTCATTGCGCCGTCCAACCGCCATCAACCATCAGCGCGCTGCCAGTCACCATGGCCGAGGCATCACTGGCCAGAAACACCACCGCACCCATGATGTCCTCCAACTGGCCCAAGCGGCCCAGCGCAATGCGGGAAGTCACAAACTGGCGAAACTCCGGGTCGGCCAGCGCCGGGCGGGTCATGGCAGTCTCGATGAAGGTCGGGCACAGGGTGTTGGTGCGAATCTGGTGGGCCCCCAGTTCCCAGGCCAGGGCCCGGGTCATGCCCTCCACCGCATGTTTGGTGGCGCAGTACACCGAGCGCTTCGGGCCACCCACATGACCCATTTGAGAGGATATCTGGATCAGCGAGCCCGGCAGGCCCGCACCGATCAGCCCACGCGCCACTTCACGGGCCAGGTAAAAGGCGGCCTTTAGGTTCAGGTCAACGACGGCGTCAAAGTCGGTGTCCAAGGTCTCGGTGATCAGCGCGGGGCGATTGGTGCCGGCGCTGTTGACCAATATCTGGAACGGCCCGGCATCGGCCAGGGCCTGTTTCACCGCAACAGGGTTGGTGACATCCAACACCATCACCGAAGCCTTGGCCCCATAGGCCCGCAGGGCCGCAGCAGCAGCATGGAGCTCTGCGCCCGTGCGGGCTGCCAGCGTGACCACCGCCCCGGCCTGCGCCAGCGCATGGGCTGCGGCCAGGCCAATACCTCGTCCAGCCCCTGTCACCAGGGCGCTGCGGCCATCCAGCCGGAACGAGGGCGTGACCGGGTTGACCACGGCCGGCGCAGGCTGGCTCATAGCGCCAGGCCCGGGCGCGGCGGGGCGCGCTCGCCACGGTCAAAGGCCTCCCAGCCCTCGCCCTGAAACGGGTCGACGCCCAGCTGCTGCATCACGTGCGGAAAATCCACCGACACCCAGTTGTCCACAATCTTGCCGTCCTGCACTTTCCAGAAATCCATGTAGCGGATCTCGATGCGTTTGCCCGTGGGCGCAATACCCATGAAGGAGCCCGAGTGCGTGGCCTCTTGGCGCCCGAAGGCGGCCATCCACTCGCCTTGGACGATGCGGGCCTCGTCAATGCAGACCTTGTCAGAGAACGCCGCCTGGAACGGGCGCTGCCAGTTGTCCTGGAACGCCTTGACACCCAGCTTGGTGCCGCAGCCGGTGTTGCCCATCCAGCGAAAGTCTTTGGCAAAAAACGCCTCAATGCCGTCGATGGTGTGGTCGTTCAGGCCATCGACCATGCCCTCCACCACACGGCGGGTGGCCTCGGTCTGGGTCAGGTCGTTGTCGCGCGTGAGCGCCGCCTGTTCGGGGCGGGCCCCTTTCATGCGGGTCCGTCCAGCGCCGGCACCGGCTGGTACCAGGGCACCTCGGTGCGCTGGCCGTAGCGGCGCACCCGCAGGTTGGCCTGTTCGCCGTGGCCGGCGAAATTCTCCATGTGGCACAGGCGCGAGCAGACCTCGCCAATGCCGGCACTGGCCGCATCGGTGAGCACCCGCTGGTACGTGCAGGTCTTGAGGAACTTGCCGACCCACAGGCCGCCGGTATAACGGGCGTTCTTGTTGGTGGGCAGGGTGTGGTTGGTGCCAATCACCTTGTCGCCAAAGCTGACGTTGGTGCGCGGGCCCAAAAACAGCGCGCCAAAATTGGTCATGCCCTTCAAGAAGTAATCCGGGTCACGCGTCATCACCTGCACATGCTCGAAGGCCAGCTCGTCGGCCTTGGCCAGCATCTCGGCGTCGGTGTCGCAAACAATCACCTCGCCATAAACCTCCCAGGCCTTGCTGGCAATGCCTGCGGTGGGCAGGATTTTGAGCTGGCACTCGACCTCGGCCATGGTGTCGCGCGCCAGTTTTTCCGAGGTGGTCAACAGCACAGCGGGCGAGGTGGGCCCGTGCTCGGCCTGGCCCAGCAGGTCCACCGCGCACATTTCGCCGTCGACCGATTCGTCAGCAATGATCAGCGTCTCGGTCGGGCCGGCGAACAGGTCTATGCCAACCCGGCCGTACAACTGTCGCTTGGCCTCAGCCACAAACATATTGCCCGGGCCCACCAGCATGTCCACCGCCGCCACTGACTCGGTGCCGATGGCCATGGCGGCCACCGCCTGCACCCCGCCCAGCACCAGAATCTGGTCAGCGCCGGCAAAGTGCATGGCCGCCACAATGGCCGGATGCGGTGCGCCCTGGTAAGGCGGCGCGGTCGCCACCACGCGGGGCACACCAGCCACCTTGGCGGTCAGGACGCTCATGTGGGCCGAGGCAATCAGGGGGTACTTGCCCCCTGGCACATAGCAGCCCGCCGCATTGACCGGAATATGCCGGTGCCCCAGGACCACGCCGGGCAGAGTTTCCACCTCGACATCGCGCATGCTGTCGCGCTGGATCTGCGCAAAATTGCGGATCTGCGTTTGCGCGAATCGGATGTCTTCAATTTCCCGGGCTGAGAGCTGGCCCACTGCCGCTTCAATTTGCCCCTGCGACAGGGCAAAGCTGGCCGGGTCCCAGCCGTCGAACTTACGGCTGTAATCGCGCACGGCGGCGTCGCCGCGTTGCTCAATGTCTTTCAAGATGCCTTCCACCGTGGCGCGCACCTGTGCGTCGTCGTCGGCCCGTCCCTGAGCGTCTTTGCCCCGTTTGAGATATTGAATCATGGCAATTGCACCTTGTTTAATTTAGCCCAAAGATTTTTTTGCATACGTATGCAATTTGCCTGAAAAAAACGGAAGTGGGTATCCGTAGTTTCCCCCAACAGGCGGGGCCAGACTAGCCGCGCCGGGAAAACTGGCTACGCACCCGGGCCAGCACATCGACCTCGAGCTGCAGCAGCACGTTGATCAGGTCGATCGGCACCCAGTTTTCTCTGATCAGGCCTTTTTCGGCGCTGTAAAAGTCCATCACCCGCATGGTGATGGGGCGCCCGGTGGGTGGCAGGCCCAGCCAGCCACCCCCCTGGTGCATCATGTGCCGGCTGGGCCATCCACCGGTAGCCGAAAAACGCCCGTCGCCAATGCGCACGTAGTGGCTGCCCCCGTGCTGACCCATGCCCACGGGCTGGGGCAACTTGGGGTCGCGCGGGAAGGCGGTACGAAATGGCAATTGGTGCACATCGACAAACCCATCGAGCCCGCGCGAAGTGCCAATGCCGCTGGGGCCAAACCACATCATGTGCGGGTGCCAGAAATCACGCTGTGGCATCGCCAGCAGGCCGTTGCGCCCCAAATTGAGCGTGTCGTCATACGTGCCCAGCGAACCCTGCATGGCCAGCGTCAACCCCAGGCTGGCAGCAGATTGCGCAGGGTCCTGGGCGGCCAGCACCACGCCGTCCCCCGCTAGCGGACCAGGCCACATGCCCTCAAAACCCGGGCTGGGCGGCAGCGGCCAGAAGCCCATCTGGCGAACCGCGTCCAGCACATCGAGCAGCACCGTGCTCTGCACAATGCGGCCGTCGACCATCTGGTGAAACTCGCCATAACGCAAATACAGCAGCTGACCGGTGGCCGGCAGGCCGATCCAGTCGCGCTGAAAACGTCCGCACAGGTGGCCCACGGCGCCTACATAGTCACGCCCCTGGTAGTGCCCGCCAAGCAGCAAGTTGTCGCGCCGCTCCAGATCCGGAAACGCCTGCAGCAGCGGTTGCCAAAACACAGCACCGATGGCTTGTACGCCCTGCGCTTCGTTCCAGGGGTGCGAACCGCGCCACTGGGCGTCGGGGTGGTAGGCCTGAGCCAACTGACGCTCGACCGTGGCCGGGGTCGCTTGCGCCAAGGAGCTCATCAGGCTGTGGACCGCCCGTTTACTGGCGAGATTCAAGGCGTCGGTGATCATGGCGTGGGGCTCCCGAATAAAGGTGTGTTGGCCGCAGCCTAAGCCGCAGGCCATAGGGCGCCACTATAGCAAGCCGCTTTGCATACGCATGCAGTTCATGCCATGCCAATGGCAACGGAAACCACTGCCGAACGTCACACCGGCCAGACCACCCCGTTGTCGTTCAGGATGGCGTCCAGTGGCAGGTCGTGGGATTCAGGTTCTAAATCGGGCACATACGCGTTGGCGAATCCAAGGGCAACGGTGAAGGCCGCCGCCGTAGACCAGGCGGTAGCCGCCCGGCGCGTAGCCGACGCAGGCTACAAACAGCAGGGAGGGTACGATCACCTCGGTGTCCTTAGGCTGAGGGATGCCGAAGGCGTCCCCCTCCATCGGGCAGCCCGGGTACCAGGCATGAGCGCGCATGGTCTTGTGCACCTTGTCGACCACCGGCAAGCCGATGCGGCGCGGTTGCGGCTGCTTGATCAACTCGCCGTCTTCTTTCCAGCGGTGCAGCGCCGGCAGGGGACCGAACTCGCCTTTGTTGGGCCAGTAGGGGTCACAAGTTCGAAACTTGCATCTCCCACCACTTTGGAAATTACTGAAATATATCAACCACTTAGGTTGTTTTCAGGATTTACTTTTTAAGAGTTTTTCGTCTGTTAAAAGCCGAAACTTCCTGCTACTTGCATCGCGTTAAAGCGGATTTAAACAGCATTCAAAACGGCCTGTGCTCACGCTACGTGAGCAAGATTTTCTAATCGAACAATCATGTGTATCGTTACCGAACCAAGGGCCTGAGCCAGCGCGAGCCGCAGGCCTTCGCCTGAGAAAGAAAACGGGGTGTTGTAGCTCACTCTGGCTTTTTTATATGGACTTTTCAAAAATCAAACAAGAGAT
>Ga0209550_10003037_pt1 | contig 16065 bp, 13 predicted proteins | sample LauGreSuBDMM15SN_2_FD_187567 | JGI IMG/M metagenome (GOLD analysis project Ga0209550, IMG submission 187567) | Freshwater lake microbial communities from Lake Michigan, USA - Su13.BD.MM15.SN (SPAdes) (version 5) | ecosystem: Environmental > Aquatic > Freshwater > Lake | place: Lake Michigan...
TCGGCGCGGGCTTAGCGGCGGCTTTCGGCGCGGGCTTAGCGGCGGCTTTCGGCGCAGGCTTAGCCTGAGGCTTTGATGGAAGCGGCTTCTTGGCAACAACCTTCACATCAGGCCTAACCTGTTTTTTAGGTTTGGCTTTTTCACCAGCCGGCTTGGAAGCTTTGGCAGGTGGAGTTTGGGTTTTGGATTTAGGTGCCAAGCGGGATTGGCTCTTCGAAGAGATGGTTTTAGTTTTCAAGCTGCTTTCAGTTAGGCCAGTTCAGAAGGGCCGCTGAACATCAGCCACGCGGATTTTAAGGTCAAGTATTTGTTTTTGAATTTTTTCCCGTTCCACCACAGAAACGGATGGATCGATGAGTTGACTTTTGAGTCCTTCCATCTTTTGGGTGAATTGCTGGATCAGAAGTCCCTGCCATGTCAGTTTGGCACGCTCGAGCGGAGCCGGCATAGAACGACGTGTGTCGAGCGAAGAAATCATGCGCTCCTCCGCAGCGGTTAGTGTGGAAAGAAGCGATGTCGGCAGTGTGGTGCTTCCACCCTCAAATTCGGCCTGCGTGAGCTTGTCCACCAAAGCGCCACCGGGCTCGAATGCAACAGCAGGCCCTTGTGTTCGGAGCCACTCTCGCACGTCCGAACTCGCCAGCGCGATCTGGCAAAGCATATGCATCCCGGCCGAAAGCGTGATTTTTTCCACCGGCTCAGCAAGCGGTACCATCCCCCTCTCGTTTCCAGATTCTGGTCTGGGGGCTTTCATGGCGGATCGAATGACCGCGTGGGGCAGAGAGAGCCTTGAGGAAATGCGGCCAATGATCGACTCGCGAAGCACAGCGTCTTGAACCAACGCAAGCGGTGGGGCAATGCGACCAACGAGCTTGGATTTTCCGGCAGGGGTATTCAATTCCCCACTCAAAATCGACTCCTCCAGACTGTGTTCGAAATAATCTGCCGCCGCACCGACCAATGCCAGAAAAGCAGCGGCCCCATCCCGACGAATTAGAGAATCGGGATCCTCTCCAGCGGGGAGCACAACAACTTTCACACTCAAACCCTGCGAAAGAAGCGATGGCAATGAGCTTGATGTGGCTTTTTTTCCGGCGGTGTCCGAGTCGAAACACAAAAGCACCGTTTCCACATAACGTCTCAATAGTCGCGCCTGATCGGACGTGAAGGCCGTCCCTTGGGGAGCTATAACATGCCGAATTCCTGCCTCGTAGGCCGAGATGAGATCCAACTGACCCTCGCAAACAATAGCCGTGTTTTTTTCAATGAGATCACGCTTCGACTTATCCAGCCCATAAAGGACTTTGCCTTTTGTAAAAAGAAGCGTCTCTGGCGAGTTTACATATTTGGCTGATTTGGGATCCGACTCCAATGTGCGCCCGCTAAATGCGATAACTTCACCGTAATCATTGCAGATCGGAAACATGACGCGATGGCGGAATCGACAGTAGATTCTGTCTCCAGGCTTGTCCTCCTTCGACGAAGCCAAGCCGCTGAGGACAATCTCCCCTTCTGTGAAGCGGCATCCACGAAGATGCTCCAGTAAAGCGTCCCAAGAATCCGGAGCATAGCCGAGTTGCCAGGACTTGGCGACCTCGGAGGTGATGCCGCGCGACTTCAAATAGTCCCTCGCTTGGGAGCCGGCAGGAGATTTCACTAACGCCTTGTGAAACCAAGCGGCAGCCTCCGCGTGTATCGCGAGAAGACGCTGACGCTGACCTTGCTTTTGTCCGTCCTCAGCGGAAGCGGCGTCTTCAAGAATTGGGATTCCTGCACGCTGAGCGAGCCTGCGCACCGCAGAGGGGAAGTCCACGTGCTCGTAGTCCATCACAAAACGCAACACCCCACCACCCGCTCCACAGCCGAAACAATGAAAGGATTGACGGGCGGGATTCACGTGAAAAGACGGGGACTTCTCCTGATGGAACGGACAAACTGCGCGAAAACTCGTCCCCGCGCGCTTGAGCGGGAAATACGATCCGATCAAGTCAACGATATCGCTGGCCTCGGATACGCGCTGGATAGTTTCTTCGGAGATAAGTCCCACCCATTCAAATTACCTTGCGACGGTCTCATGCGCGAGTGAGATTTCAGACCTATGAATGGCACGCTTCTTTTTCTTTTTCTGGCACTATCCTTATCGAGCTCATTTGCATCCGAAAAGCCCATCCAGTCTGGCTCCATTGTCGTCCTTCCAGTCAGCGGCGCAGTCAGTGAGGCACAATTTTTCTTTCTTCGTCGGGTCCTCAAGAATGCCGAATCCGCTAAGGCGGCTGCCCTGATTTTGGATATGGATACTCCGGGCGGCGACCTCAAAGTCACAGAAAAGATCGTCCAAATGCTCGGGAAAAGCCCGATACCCACCTACACCTACGTAAATACCAACGCAGGATCCGCAGGCGCCCTTATCGCACTAGGCACAAAAAAAATCTTTATGTCTCCCGTGAGTGCGATCGGAGCAGCCGCTCCGGTGGCGGGATCGGGACAGGAAATCCCAGTGACAATGAATGCCAAGATCGTTTCCTATTACTCTGGATACTTTCGAAGCGTGGCACAGAAAAACGGCTACCATGCGGAACTCGTAGACGGTTTCATGAATCTCGATAAGGAAGTCAAAATCGGCAGTGAAATCATCAATCCCAAAGGATCTCTTCTCACACTGAGCGCACAGGAGGCGACGCGATTCATCGGTGACCGCTCACTGCTAGCCAGCGGTATTGCAAAAGACGTCTCCGATGTGGTGACCCAGTGTGGCCTTTCTCCGGACAAGTTGGTTTTGACCAAGCCATCCGGGTTTGAAAATCTGGCCCAATGGATCACCGTCCTCGCGCCCTTTCTTTTGCTAGGCGGGGTGCTTGGCGTCTACTTGGAATTGAAGGCCCCCGGATTTGGCGTGCCCGGGATCATTTCGGCCATCTGCTTTTTGCTCTTTTTTGGTGGCCACTACATCGCCGGCCTCACCGGATTTGAAATGATCGCACTCTTTGCTCTTGGGATCATTTTTATCGTTTTGGAATTGATTTTCTTTCCAGGTGTTCTCGTGGTTGCACTCGGCGGCGGCGCAATGATACTGGTCTCTCTTTTCCTTTCCATGGCTGACTTCTACCCAGCTCAACCCATCTCATTCTCCTATGATTTTTTTCTTACTCCGATGTTGAATCTCAGCATCACGATTTTGCTGGCCAGCATTTTCATCGGTCTTGCTTCCCGTTATTTGCCTGCTTTTCCTCTTTTTCGAAAGCTCTCTCTGTCTGCAAATCTCGCTCCCGGCCCCTCGCTCGCAGATGCGATCTCGACCACAGGCACGGCATCGCCCCTTTTTGAGGGCAATGAAGGCATCGCCACCTCGCCGCTGCACCCAACTGGGCGCGCCAAAATCGGCCAAGAGCACTTTGACGTCCTCACAGAGGGAGAGTTCATCGCCGTAGGTACTCCGATCCAAATTCTAAAAATCATGGACCAAAAGATTATTGTGGGTCGCAGAGTCAAGTCCTAGAGTGATTCCCCCATAATTCGCCCCAAACCAAAATGCCGCCGTGGTATTCTTTTGTTGCGGATCGAGCCCGTTGCAGGCATCGGTGTGTTCTTGTTCCTTGATAAATATGTTCTCCTACGCAAAATTTCTCTCCGTTTTTTGGATCCTCGCTTTCCTGCTTGGCATTTCCCTGATTGCGCAATCCACTGATGCCAAATTTCCTACCAAACTGGAACCAGGCTTCACGATCCTTGCCGACCTCGCAGGTAGCCCACTCCTCATCGAAAAAGAAGGGACCGCTCCTCGCTCGCTGCAAAAAGGAGAAAAGATTCCTGCCAATGCAACCATACTCACCGGAACAGACGGCCGAGTTGACTTGGCCATGTCGAATGGCGCGTTAATACAGGTCTTGGATCATTCCAAGCTAACGATCGGAGAATTCCTTCAAGATCCCTGCAATTTTGTGGTTACCGAGGGCGCTTTTTTTCTCACACAGGAAGTCGAGGACGACCCCAAAAAAACTCCCGCAACCCAACCCTCCAATCCCACTGCCGAGGGGTGGAACAAACTTTCCATGGAACCCGCGATATCCAAATGCCAGCTTCTACTCAGCGAGGGCACAATCGTCGGAAGTTCGAAAAAACCACGTCCAGGTTCGAAACTGGAGATCATCACCCCTATTGGAACGGCGGATATCATGGAGGTCGTGACTACGAGCGGAGCTCCGGAGAACCGCGGTGCCTCTTGGCGAACCACTATAACCCCAACAGAAAAGCCCCACGAGTTTCGCGGAGTTATCCAAATCAGCAATGGATCGATTTTTTTTACGAAACCAAACGGCACCGGATCCGTCTCGCTCGCGAGTGACTATAGTTTGCAATTTAGCGCCAGAGTTTCCCCTCCGCACAATGTGGTTTTCTACGCTCTTTCGGCAACGCCAATGAGCCGTGAAAGCATTCAGACATTGATTTCCATGCTGAGCGAAGTCGAATCCAAGCAGATTTATTTTAAACTCGGCCATGCCCCCACTGAGACATTGCTGGCCTCGTCAAATGAAACTTCTTCTCCAGAAATCAAAAATGCCAAAGCTGATTTGAGTACACCACAAGCCGATCAAAATCCTGAGAGCTCATCGCCAGCAACTCCCCCAAGCAACGAAGACAAAATCGCCGACAAGGATGCCGCAACTCCAGCCCCCAAGCCCGAGCCAAGCACCGATTCCGCTGACGAATCCGTTGCCAAAGAAACCCCTGCCCTACAGGAATCGGCAACTCTTGCAGCATCGCCTCCAGCCCCCAAGCCCGAGCCAACCTCGTTGATAGAAGATCTCAATGCCCTTTCGCCCCAAGCCCGTGAAATCGCAGATTTGGGCACCAAACTCTATAAAGACAAACGATTCTTCGATGCTGTTATCATTTTCCGCCGCGCGCTTAAAGTTGCCCCCGACAACCTTTTTGTCATCGCCCATGTTGCGATCGCAAAAATTCAAGTCGGCAAAATAAGCGATGCTCGAGTGGGTCTTGAAAAAGTTCTCCTCAAGAAACCAAAAGACCTCTTGGTTTTAACTAACCTAGCCATTGTTTATTCAAGGTTGAAGGACTTCGACAAAGTGATAGCCACTCTCAACCTGATTCTTGAAATTGACCCTCAAAATGCGGTTGCCCACCATGACATGGGGGTCGTCCTAGGAAAGACGGGAAAGCTCAAGGAGTCCGAAGAATACTTTCTCCGTAGCATCGCTCTTGATCCCAACTACACGAAGGCCCACCTCACTTTGGCCTCCTTGTATATGGACCAGAAACCTCCCGCTCTAGATCTGGCACGCAGCAACTACGAAAAGGCAAAAACCTTGGGAGCGGAACCTGATCTCCTGCTCGAGCGCCGACTGACCTCACCCTAGTTTTAGGATGGTCTCTGCGTCGCTATAGCTCCATACGACAAATCAAATCCGAATGAAACCTCAGCTCATTTACGATGGCGAATGCCAGTTTTGCATTAAAAGTGTCGCCCTTTTGAAGAGCGTGAGCGGAGATTCCATCGAATGCCGACCATCGAGTGATGCCGCCAAGGAACATCCAGAAATTCCACTCGAGGCCTTTAAAAAGGCAGTTCAACTCATTCGTTCAAACGGCTCAAGCACATCGGCTGCAGAAGCAGTCCTCGAAGCCCTGACCCCACTATACCCAGCCGCCAAATGGATTCACTCATGGTATTCTAAATCGTTGATCGTTCAATTCGCTCTCGAATGCGGATACGAATTTGTGGCCAACCATCGCCAACTTTTCTCCGAGCTCATACCTGATCGTGATAAGACTTCTCTGCTTGAATGGGAAAAAACGCGAGCGGGCAAAGCCCACGATCAATAAGACGGCTTTGAGCCAGTAACACTAAATCCGGGCTCGACGGCGAGGATTTCGCTGCGGCATTCGCTATTTTCCAAAATGCCTTGGCATACCGAAACGGGCTTGGGATTCGGGAGGTTGGCCACGGGCTCGATTCGAGTTTATTCAGCGAGAAGTGGATTTTTTCTAAAACAGGATTTAGGGGACGACAGGCTTCCCAAGCCGACTTGGGCGAACTATTCAGAACCTCCAGTTGCCCCTGCCAAGTCAGACGACTGAATGCGATCGGTTGGTCAAAATCTATCAACATAGGTTGAAATCGTGATTTCAGCACCGATGGCAAATCCCCCATGGCCTTCAGGCCGACTTGGGTTTGTCGATCAGCCTCAGCCGAGACATCGATCAACGAGGGGGCAATATAGACTTCTGGATAAAGGTGAGGAAACTGAAACCCCAATGCCTGGAGATCAGGCATCACGTCCGGCATAGCTCGTGCAATGAGTGGAGTTCCCGACGCAGAGGCTTCCACAAATCCCATACCAAACCCCTCTTGCACCGATGTCAAAAGCGCCACTTCAGCCACACGCAAAAGCTCATCAACTCGAGGTGCACCCGGCTTATCCAGAATTCCGAATCGCACATTCCATCCCCCCTTTTCGGCGGCGTTCTTTATCATCCTCGCATAGGGCAACTCGTCAACCGATGCGTTTCCTGATGTTGTCACAAAAAGCGCATCTGGCCGTAACCAACGAGTTAGTAGAATCGCCTCAAGCAAGTTCTTGCGTCGTAAAAAACGGGTTGGACAGACCCATATCGGACCAGAAGTTTGCAACTCTTGATCAACCCATTTTTGTAGATTTCTTATTCGGATTGAGGAAACCCTTTGCGGTCGAACCACGGGATTGGGCAGATGAAAAACGTGATCACCTATTGCGCCAGCCAACGATTTCCAATCCGAGAGATTGATGGAGACTTGGACCGAGCGATCGGTAGACCCGAGCGTGATCGCTGCCGCTTTTTCGAGTGTGTTCCGCCCGCATCGCTCCATTTCCTGCCAACGCGCCCAGCGACCAGAACACCAGAAATCATGATGATGAAGGATGAGCGAGGCACCCGATTTTTCACAAAATCTCATCACCTCTTGATTCAAAATCACATTCCTCGCCAGTCCAGGATTGTGAAACCAAATCAACGTGCGGTCCGCCTCCTGCTCCGGAATGACGCCCCTCAAAGCGTCACGAATGCTCAAACCTATGGAATCTGGATCCTGCGACTGCTCCGAGAAATAATCGAAGGCCGGCACTGAGAGAATCGCTACTTCCCCGCCAAGACCGTCGATAAGCGGCTGTTCCGACTCTGGACTGCCGCTCAAGAGTGTCATTTTTTTAAAATTCTTAGGGGCGGATCGAAGAATGGAAGGCAATGTCAACTCGATGACCTTACGCACACCGCCTGGTCGCCAGTGGTAGTGAATCACCACAAGGTGTGAAAATGGAAAATCGGTTTTACGCACGGATTGAAAATAGCAATTTCACGGACTTGCTCAATGCGAAGCAACTCGGAAGATTGGTAGCGAACATGTCGGATTTCTACCAGCACGGCGGCATTGCCACGCTCCACCACCTCGGCAACCCAGATTACACCAAGCTCGAGAAGGAACTCAACGATCTCTCCCCGGCGATTGCTCTCGTGTTGCCTTGCCATGCCCGAGATCTGGATTCCCCTGTGCTTGCCGCCATCTTGGAGGAACTCTCTCAGACCCGATTCATTCGCCATGTCATTGTCGGCCTCGATGGAGCTGATGAGACCCAGTGCGATTTCGCCCGTTCGCTTTTTCAGAAACTCCCACAGGAAACCGCGATCCTTTGGAATGACGGCCCTCGAATGAGCGCCATCATATCTCAACTCGAAGACGCCGGCATGGATCCCGGCGCGAGGGGAAAGGGCAGAAATATGCGGCTTTGCTTCGGGTATGCGCTATCCGCGACGGAGGCTTCCTTTGTCGCTGTCCACGACTGCGACATCGTGAATTACCGCCGCGAAATGCTAGCCCGACTTTGCTTTCCCGTTGCCCATCCAGAAATGGCATTTGAAGTCAGCAAGGGTTTCAGTGCGCGCTTCTCAGATCGACTAAATGGTCGAGTGATGCGACTCTTGATCAGCCCGCTCCTGCGCGCCATGGAGGATCTGGATGGATTTCAGTCGACTCTCGGTTCCCTCCAAAACTTCCGTTACCCAATCAGTGGCGAGGTTTGCCTCCACCGTCGCGTTGTGAAGGAAATTCGCTTTCCTTCCGATTGGGGCGTCGAAACCGGAATGATGGCAGATGTTTTTCGCCTCTGCGAACCACATCGCGTTTGTCAGGTCGATATTGCCGAGACCTACGATCACAAACACCAAGACCTCTCCGAAAAAGACCCACTTGGTGGACTCAACAAAATGGCCTGCGATGTGACCCTTTGCCTTCTCCGCACCATTTCTGCGGGAGCTGAGATTCCCATATCGATTGATCCCCAAAAACTGGTCACCAACTACCTTCGACTCGCACGCGAAATGATGAGATTTTATTCTGCGGACGCCCGAATCAATCTCCTGCAATACGACTCCGCACTTGAAGATCAAACGGCAACCATGTTTGCCAGCGCCATTGCTCGTGCCATTTCTATTTTTTCGAGGACCCCCGCCCAACCAGCTGGCACGCCCGGATGGAGTGAAATCGAGGCCCGACTCCCCGGAACGGCCACCGCTATAGCGGAAGCGGTGCGACTCGACGAAGCTCAAGCTGACCACGATTGACCATCTCGTCCACTTGGGATTCCAAAACATCCAAGCTCCCGTCATTCCAAACCACAAAGTGCGAACGGGAGATTTTTTCCAAAGTCGAAGTCTGAGCTGCTAGGATCAACTCGGCAACTCGCTCATCAACTCCCCGAGCGACAACTCGCTGGATTTGCGTCGATCGCGAGCACGCCACCGAAATAACCCAAGAAAAATGCGCTTCTAAATTATTTTCGAACAACAAGGGGATATCCACCAGGAGCGGACTGGCGGCTCCATCCCTCTTGGCGGCGAGTGTCATCCATCGCGCGCGCACCCTCGGATGAAGAATATGCTCTAACCGCGCCTTGGCTGTTGGATCCGTAAAAATCACTCGTCGAATCTCCGTCCGGTCAGGTTCGCCATTTTTGTCAAAAGCAGCTGGAGATATTTCCCTAATCACCTCTTCCCGCACATCGGAATCCCGTTCAAGAAGTGTCCTCGCCTCCGCATCTGCATCAAAAACCTCGGCATCAATTCGACTCGCCAGCATTCGACAGAATGTGGATTTCCCTGAAGCAATACCGCCTGTGATGCCGATAACTGACATACTGATATCTTTTATGAGAATCTAAATAAAACGCACGTTTTGCTATCTTAAGTTGATCCAGCCAGTCGTGCCGTATTTCTTTTCAACTAGGGCAGCGACGTCCGCCTCCATTTTTAATGGGATTGAAAAACGAGACCGATCATCAGCCCAAGCTGCCCCAATGACATCTGAGGGGATATTTTTTAAATGAAGTGAACCTTGGTAGAGCACACCTGATTTGCAGCGGCGGAGTGCCCCTCCACAGATTTTTACGCCATCAAGAATGATGTCGAGTGGTACAGGACTTTGAAAACAAGCCGGTCCTTCGCAACAATCTTCAGGCAAAACCAAACGGACTCCACCGTGAACTCCCGCAAGTGCCGCAGCAAGCCCCTCATGAATTTCACGGTATATTATTAAGGATGACATTCCCGCAAGCGGAGCACTTGCCGGAATGGCCAAGGCCAAAGTGAGATCCTCTCCATGCAAGACCACCCCTCCCCCCGTCCAACGCCGCATCAAGGGAAGTCCCTCTGCAAGATTGCGGATTTTTTCCAATCGTTGGGCATAGCCGAATGTCGCTGCAGGGGAGGCCCATTTGTATAAACGGAGCACTGGACGATCGGAATGCTGAAGCAAAGCCTCATCACAAGCCATATGCCCTGCTGCGGATCGCTGCGACGCATCCTCCCAAATATCTAAATGTGAAAAAACCATCGTAGAATTTCCGATCGAATCACCTTCTCTTCTCCTTGTCGGCGGAACACTTCATGTTTAGGCTCCTTAATCATGGCAAAGCAAGCACTCGGCAAAGGTCTTAGCGCCCTCATCAACAAAAGAGTGGCCAGTCCGGCCCCCTCGGAAGAACACGGCGAAAGAATTCAAAAGGTTCGCTTAAGCAACATTATACCAAGCCCCTTCCAGCCACGTCAGGAGTTTCCCACCGAGCATTTGCATGAATTAATCGAAAGCATTCGGGAGCGTGGCATCATCCAACCTCTCATCGTCAGAAAGGTCGCTGGTGTCTACGAACTCATAGCCGGTGAGCGCCGATGGAGAGCCGCCAAGGAACTCGGTCTCGCTGAGGCTCCAGTCATCGTAAGAGAAGCGACCGACCGCGAAGTTCTTGAGTTGGCGTTGATTGAAAATCTTCAACGCGAGGGCTTGAATCCGATCGAGGAAGCCGCCGCCTACGCGAAGCTCTACTCGGAATTCAAACTCACCCAAGAGGAAATCTCGAAGCGTGTAGGTAAAAGCCGCGCCTCCGTCGCCAACGCCATGCGCCTGCTCGATCTCGTCGACGAGGTGCAAACTCAACTCAAGCACGGACGTCTCACCGTGGGACACGCGAAGGTCCTACTTTCTCTCAAAAATCAGGATGAGCAAAAGTGGCTCGCGGACCAGATCCTCCGCAACAGCCTCTCTGTGCGAACTGCTGAAAAAATGGCCGCCCAGCAGCATGCCAAATCTGGACGCACTCCCGCACGTCGCGGCGACAAGGGAACACCCGACATCACTCCAGCCATCACACGAATTCAAAACCTCCTCACCCACCGCCTCGCGACCCGCGTGCAACTCCACCACGGTGAAAAAAAAGGTTCCATTCAAATCGAATATTACGGTGACGATGACCTTAATCGCATCCTAGCTCTTCTCGGAGTCGTAGAAGAGTAGAGAAAAACGTGAAAAAACTACTGAACTCCATCGTGAATGCGATCGATTCCGACCACTTCCCGGACGGAGCCGAAAAAGTGCACGCACTTCCTGAGCGATTTGAGTTTAGCCGCGCGATCCCATTTATTTTTTTGCACATTGGTTGCTTGGGTGTGATCTGGACTGGATGGAGTTGGGTGGCCGTAGCTGTTGCGATCGCATTGTATTTCGTTCGGATGTTCGCCGTGACTGCATTTTACCACCGCTACTTTTGCCATCGCGCCTACCATACATCTCGCCCGATTCAGTTTATCTTTGCGATCATTGGCCTGACTGCCATGCAGCGCGGTCCTCTCTGGTGGGCCTCCGTCCACCGCCACCATCACGCGCACTCAGACGAAGAGGTGGATGCTCATTCCCCTGTCGCCAAAGGGTTCCTTTGGGCCCATATTGGTTGGCTCACGAGCAGCAAAAACTTCCCCACCGACTACAAACTCGTTCGTGATTTGGTGAAGTTTCCGGAATTGGTTTTTCTCAACCGCTTTGACGTGATCGGTCCGATTGCCCTCTTTGCTCTCCTGTTCGCTTCGGGTGCCTTGCTCGAGATGTTCGCTCCTGATTTGGGGACTTCAGGATGGCAAATGGTCATTTGGGGGTTTTTTATTAGCACAACCATTCTTTTCCACGGCACTTGCTTAGTCAATTCGCTCGCACACATGATGGGTAGCAAACGCTTTGACAATGATGATGATAGCCGAAACAGCTTATTCATAGCTCTCATCACGCTCGGCGAGGGTTGGCATAATAATCACCACAAATACCAAGCCTCTGCCCGTCAGGGATTCTACTGGTGGGAAATCGATATCTCTTACTACCTCATTCGACTGATGGGACTGCTTGGAATCGTTCACAATATTAGAGCCGTGCCCGATAAAGTCTATGAGCAAGCCGCCGGACGCGTTGCACCGTGAGGGAGCGCGTTGCCGTTATTGGCTCCGGCATCGCCGGTATGGGATCCGCGTGGCAACTTCGCCACAATGCCGATATCACACTCATCGAGCGTGACTCTCGTCCAGGTGGTCACACGAATACGGTTTACGTCGAGGAAGACGGCGCGCAGATTCCAATCGATACGGGCTTCATCGTTTTCAACCATGCCACATACCCGAACCTCGTTCGCCTTTTTGAGGAACTGAAAGTCGAGATCAAGCCGGCAGAAATGTCGTTCAGCGTCCAGCACGAACCGAGTGGACTCGAATACAATGGCATGGGCCTGAACAAACTCTTTGCGCAGAGAAGCAATATTTTAAACCCGCGATTTTATTCCCTCATCGCTCAGATCATGCGGTTTTTCCGCATCGCGCAAAAGGCACTGGAAAATCCGGCCTCACTCGAATGCACGGTTGAGGAATTCACTCGCCAGCACCGACTCGGACAAGATTTTTTAGACCTCTATCTCGTCCCGATGAGTTCCGCGGTCTGGTCCACAGAACCTGGAAAAATGCGTGAATTTCCGGCACTCAGTCTCATCCGTTTTTTTCAAAACCACGGGTTCCTCGGCGTCAGCTCCCATTACCCTTGGTTCACTGTCAGCGGTGGATCTCAAGCCTACAGGAAAAAAATCCTCACGGCACTCGATCCCGTCCGCCTTCCCGCGAAGGTCGTCGAGATTCGAGAGAATGCCTCCTCCTCAAGCGTGAAGCTCGAGGATGGCACTATTTTGGAATTTGACCGCGTTATCATAGCCACTCACGCCGATGAAGCCTTAGCCATGTTGCCGGAACCCGATGCGCTGCAGAGCCAGATATTGCCAGCTTTCCGATATCAAAAAAACATCGCTACTCTGCATACGGACAAAAGTGTCATGCCACGGACACGCCGAGCATGGGCATCGTGGAACTACCGCATTCAACGCGACTCTGCTGGCCATAGCGAGGCCACCACTCACTATTGGATGAACGCGCTTCAAGACGTCTCGCAAAAACGCGATTACTTTGTCTCCGTCAATGGCTCTGAGACGATTCGACCCGAATCGATCCTTTATCAGACGACTTACGAGCATCCCGTTTACACACTCGAAGCCATGAAGGCGCAACGCGAGCTTCCCAAGCTCAACACTCGTTCTCCGGGCCAAAGGGTTTTCTTTTGCGGCAGCTATTTTCGCCATGGGTTCCACGAGGATGCCTATAGCTCCGCCGTCGATCTGGCATCCATCCTACGCCCCAATCTCCGACCATGAGGGCGCAGGCATCTTGCCTTTACGAATGCGCGGTCATGCACCGACGCCTCTCGCCCAAGCAGCACGAATTTACCTACCGGATTTTCCTCTTTTACCTCGACCTTGATGAACTCTCCGAAGTCTCGAGCCGTATTCCCTTTTTCTCGCTGAATGAACCGAACGTCTATGCGCTACGAAATGAGGATTACTTCCAATTTCACAGCCGAGGACTGAGGGCGAATCTTGAAAGCTTCCTCGAGACTCAGGGTCTCACTCAAAAGCCCTCACGCATCCGCCTTCTGACTCTCCCCCGCTTTCTCGGCTACACATTTAATCCGATATCGATTTTCTTTTGCTTTGATGAAAACGAACGCCCGCTCACATCCGTTGTTCAGGTCGGAAATACCTTTGGCGAACTGAAGCCCTACTTGGTTCCATTAGATTCTGCCGCCCAGGGATTCCATATTCGTGTCGCAAAAAACTATTACGTTTCGCCGTTCTCTCCCCCAGATTTGACTTTTGATTTTCGTTTTGATGAACCTGGAAACAGACTCCGAATCGCCATCGACGATTTTCAGGTTGAAGAAAAAGTGCTCCTCAGCACCCTCGCCGGCCCCCGAGTTGAACTCACAGCGGTAAACCTAGCCCTCCTCACATTCAAATACCCACTCATTACCCTGAAGGTGATTTTCCTCATCCATTGGGAGGCCCTCCGGCTCTGGTGGAAACGCATACCACATCGAGGAAAAGAAGCGGACTCCGAGCTTCAGCAGGGCGCTTTTCGAAGCCACTAAAAATAAAATACGATCCCTTGGGATTGGAATGCCGCCTTTTGGTCTGAGAGGTATTTATCCCCGAGCTTTTCAAAGCCCCCAGAGGCGCGGAACATCTGCAAAAATGCGTTAATCTTTTCCCGTAGTTCCTGCGAATCAAGTCGGAGCCCGATCGCCCAGTTTTCTTTCTGGATCGGTGCCAGGAGCGCTCGCGTCGAGGAGGGTTGTTCCTGGGCATTTTTCCAAACGCTCATCTGATCGTAAAGAAATCCATCCGCTTTGCCCTGCGTCACCTCCATCACGGCGGCTGATTCTTTTTCGAGCGCAAGAATACGTGCCGCTCGGATATGTCCCCTCGCCCAAACTTCACCAGTCGTGCCCTGGCGCACAGCAAGAGTTTTTCCGGGTTGATCCAGATCGGCGATCGACTGAATCAAGGAGTTTTTACCCACCAGTAAAGCCAAACCAATTGTCAGATAGGGATCAGAGAAGGCTATCGAGGTCCGACGCTCGGGCGTATCCGTCATGGACGAAATGATGCAATCGATCTTCCCCGTTTTTAGTGAAGGGATCAGGCCGGTGAAGGGAATATTTTCAATCCGCAACGGACGACCGAGTGAATGCCCAAGCGCCTCCGCAAGATCCACGCTCACGCCGAATGGCTTTCCTGCTGTATCGATCGTTTCAAAGGGGGGGTAAGAAAGATCCATGCCGACCACGAGCTCGTTGGATGGACGCTTTGACGAACAGGCTCCTAAAAGACAAACCATCGCCGCAATCAAAATCGCAGAGATCCATCCATTAATGATCTGGCTTTTACGCACACATAGGACGTTTCGACAGCTACGCCAGAGCAACGAAAAACAACAGTTGGTTCGAATAAAGTCGGGACGCATCTTGGAGCGACTAGTTATTCACCGCGCCTCCTTTGGGTTCAAGTTTTAACGCTCTTGGCAAATCCCGATTGAATCAAATTCAAATCCTTGCAGAATACGCCGCGTCATGTCCGAACTTTCAAAAGCCTACGAACCTCAACTGGTCGAAGATAAATGGTATGCATGGTGGATCGACCAAGGTCTCTTCGAGGCTGATCCCACCTCCTCCAAACCTGCCTTCTCCATAGTCATTCCTCCACCCAATGTGACGGGCGTTCTCACACTCGGGCATGTTCTCAACACCACATTGCAAGACATCCTTGCCCGCCACGCTCGCCAGACCGGACACGAGGTCCTCTGGCTTCCTGGTACAGATCACGCCGGTATCGCCACGCAGACCGTGGTCGAACGCCGCCTTCGCAAGGAAGAAAAGAAGACCCGGCACGACCTCGGGCGCGAAGAATTCCTTAAGCGTGTCTGGGAGTGGAAGGAGAAGCACGGCGGCATCATCATCAACCAACTCAAAAAGCTCGGTTGTTCCTGCGATTGGGGACGTGAGAGATTCACAATGGATGAAGCCTATGCACGTCGTGTGCAGGAGGTTTTTGTCGATCTTCACAAAAAGGGTCTCATCTACCGCGGCAAGCGCATGGTCAACTGGTGCCCCGTTTCCCTCACGGCGCTCAGCGACGAGGAAGTGATTCCCAAAACTCAGAAGAGCTTTTTTTACCACTACAAAGTCGAAATCGTTGAGAAGCCAGGCACATTTCTCGAGATCGCCACCACCCGCCCCGAAACGATCATGGCCGATGCCGCTGTGGCAGTGAATCCCGCTGACCCCCGCTACACCGCACTCATCGGGCTTCACGTTCGTCGCCCCCTCCCGACTGGGGTCGAAGTTCTGCTACCGATCATCGGTGACGATGCCGTTGATTTTGAATTCGGCACCGGCGTTCTCAAAGTCACCCCCGCTCACGATAAAACTGACTACGAGATCGGACTCCGCCACAATCTTCCCGTTGTTGACATCATGAATCCAGACGGGACTCTTAACGATCTCGCCGGTGAAGGATTTGCAGGCCTCGATCGCTTTGAAGCCCGCACAAAGGCCGTGGACAAACTCCGAGAACTCGACCTTCTCGTCAAAGAAGAACCCCATGAGAACAATGTGGGATTCAGCGAGCGTGCCGATGTGCCCATCGAACCACGCCTCTCGGAACAATGGTTTTTAAAATACCCAAAAACGATCGAAGCCCGCGATGCCGTTCGCAATCATCTCATCCGCTTTTTTCCTGATCGTTGGGAAAAAGTCTACGACCATTGGCTCGAAAATATTCAAGACTGGTGTATCTCTCGCCAACTTTGGTGGGGCCACCGAATCCC
>Ga0209550_10003038_pt1 | contig 16063 bp, 8 predicted proteins | sample LauGreSuBDMM15SN_2_FD_187567 | JGI IMG/M metagenome (GOLD analysis project Ga0209550, IMG submission 187567) | Freshwater lake microbial communities from Lake Michigan, USA - Su13.BD.MM15.SN (SPAdes) (version 5) | ecosystem: Environmental > Aquatic > Freshwater > Lake | place: Lake Michigan, USA...
TAGTTTTACGGTCGGGTTGCCGAACCGCACCCGGACCCGGCACCCGCGACTGTTTCGCGACCGCCGGCGTTGCCGTTGGGTCTTGGGAACGAATGGCGGCCAAAGGGCCAATGGGAAAACGTCTCTCACTGACCAATTCCACACGGCGCGCCAAAGGATACGGTACGTCAGAATGTGGGGGACCGCGGCCGCATAAATTGTGCATTATCTCGTCATCACAGAATTCCCCTGAGCGCAACCAATCGTCCGCGGAATGGTGCGCCCACACCTCTCACCTGCATCCCCCACTTCAGCTCTTGAGCAACGAGCGGACGCAGTGGTCAACATTCAAGTTGCGGATGTCCGTGTACGTCTGGCCAACGCCAACGAAAACGATGGGCTTGCCCGTGGTGTACACGAGCGAGAGCGCGGCACCCACCTTGTCGCTGATCGTGTCGAACTTGGTAAGCATGATTCCGTCTATTAGGCGCGGGTCGCGCGACGCCGAGTACTCGGAGAGCGACTTGTTGAACCCGCGGACTTGGTCGACGGCCTCGTTGCCCACTAGAGCTTCGCCCACGAAGAGCACCAGATCGGGGTTGTTGAGCGTGACCAGCTTAGAGAGTGCGCGCATGAGCGGCTCGTTGTCCTGCATGCGACCGGCTGTGTCGATGAGTACCACGTCGTGCCCCATCTGCTTGGCGTACCTGACGCCGTCCTGTGCGATGCCTGACGCGTCGCGCCCGTAGCCCTTCTCGAAGAGGGGTAGCTCGAGCGCGTTCGCGTGCACGCGCAGCTGCTCCACCGCACCCGCACGGAAGGTGTCGCACGCGCACAGCATCGGCGTGAACCCGTTCGACTTGAGGTAGTAGGCCACCTTGGAGAGAGACGTCGACTTGCCCACGCCGTTGACGCCCACAAAGCAGATAACGTACGGCCGGCCCTCGGCCTTGGCGGCGGCGGCGGCGGCGAGCATGTCGACGCGGTGCGAGGGCGTGAGAATACGCGTGAGCGTCTTTTCGAGCGCCGAGCGCACCGTAGCTCGCATCGTACCAAAGCCCTGCTGACTCGTCCCCAGCAGCGACGTGCACACGGACTCACAGATCTGCGAGCCAATGTCAGCGGCCACGTTCTTGGTGATGAGCTGCGCCTGCAGCTGCTCGATGAGCGGCTCGAGGTCGGCGCGCTCGAGCTGCTTCGCGCCCACAAGCCCCTTGAGCGACGCCCAGATCCCGCGCCCGCCGCCACTCGACGCAGCCGCCGCCGGCTTGGCGGCGCCCGGCGCCTCCTCCTCCTCCTCCTCCTCCTCGTCGACGAGGTCGCCAAAGCGCTCATTGAGGTCGACCTTCTTGCCCTGGAAGACCTTGGATTTGGGTGCCCCACGATCCTCCTTCTTCGAAAAGTCGAGCTGCTGTTTGCTGAGCGGCTTCTCGTCGCCATCCCAAGAGCGCCCCTCCTTGCCTTTTTTCGCCGGTGACGTCTCGTCCTCTCCCTTGGCGCCCTTCTTCTTTCCAGGCGGGCCGCCACCCGCGCGCAGCTTGGCGCGGTTGGCCGCGATCTGCTCCGCGGTCAGCGCGTCGCCGCCGCTGCCGGTCTCTTCCTCCTCGACTGCGGCCGGCTCGGCTTCGGCTGCGCTGCCCATCGGGCTGTCGGCGGCACTGTCGGCGGTACTGCTTGCTGAGCTCTTGCCACCGACGGCGCAGCTCTCCTTGTTGCCTTGCCGCGTGTTGGCAAACTTCTTGGACTCGGTGAATGCACGCGGCTTATTAGCCGCCTTAAGTTTGCGCTCTTCGAGCGCCTTTAGCTCGAGCTCCGCTTGGATACTGTCAAAGGCAGACGTGAAGCCCTTGGATGGGAAAGAGTCGTCGCGCCCCTCGGGCGCGATGCCGCGAAGCACGCCGCAGAATGCGTCACGTACGCGCTCGAGCAGCTCGTCCACATATCCGAGGACGAGCACGCGCTGGTAGATGGCCTGCGTGCGCGCGCAGCGCCATGCTCAGAGGGTTTGAGATTTGGGTTCGGGGAATGCACAACGAACCAGAGGTTCCGGGCACGCACGCGTACAACCACGACGAGCTCGAGCTCGTTGTCGATGGCCCATTTGGCGGAGTAGTCGCCTGTGTGGTAGACGTCGATGGCACCGGCGCGATCCTGTCGGCAAGGTGAGAGACGCTCATGAGCACGGGCGAGCTACCGGAGTGGCCAGAGGGGTTGGGCTGTGCGCGCGACGACGAGCGCACGCACCTCGAGCAGCACATGATGGATGAGTGCATCGACCGGGTTGCCTTTGAGCGCGCCGGGCACCCACGACTTGCTCCACAGCTGTGCGCCAGACTTGCGGAATACGCACACGAGGTCCAGCATTGAAGGGTCGAGAGCGAGATTCGATCACACGTCACATGCACCGACCTCAGACAGGCGCAAGAGTGAATGAGCGAGGCTTTCCCATCACATAACTGATTTGGGTGACCGGTGCGGCATTCTTTCGTCAATAACGTCGCAGTGGGCGACGGGGCACGGCATCGCGTCACTATTTCTCCCGCATCCATGGATGGCGTGATGGCTGACGCAGCGGCACCAGCGGAAGCCGCGCCTCTGCAGTGGAGGTACGTCACCATCATTTACAGCTGCGGCTGCGGTATTTGTGCGATTTTTGCAGTGCTCGACCGGGTGATCGAGATTGAGCAGGTCAAGGGATTCTGGCTCATCTTTGCGCTGTTCCCGTTCTGCCTCGTGTACAGCATATACAGGCAACGGCTGCAAGCAAGCGAAAATAGCAAAGCTAAGATCGAGTGAGAGTGGCATTGTGCTGCGCGACGCTAATCCATATATGCGAGTTGAATAACAGAGGCGCATGATTGTTGAATATCGTGTGAGTCTACAGTAGTGTGTCACCAATCCCGTAACACACACACCACGAAGCTACCGCAAGGACCCACCGAGGACGCTGCGCCCTCTTTGACCGTGCATCCTTCCGCATCAGCAGCGGACCAGACAACAGAGCTCTACACTGACTACACGGAGGAGCCACTCGAGGTACGGCAGGAAACCGGGCGGGTTACCGACTGACCGTTGCGTCCTGTGCGTGTTGTCCATGTACCATGTACCATGTTAAGCTGGTCCTGCACGCTACTTGACAATGCCGTGTGCGTAGCGCACAAGGTACTGCCGCCAGCGAGGGCTGGGCTCCACTAGGCGACGACCTCAGCCGGCCGGCCGCACCTCCGTCTGACCGTCTCCGAGGACCGCTGTGCGCGCTGGCCGATCGCGTCGTCTAACCTCCGGAGCGCATCGCCGCGAACCGACAAAAGGGCGTCATGTTGAGCACCCCTTCGAAGAGGGTGTGCGCGTTTGTGTTTCACAGCACAGGCTGGCGAAGGGAAGGCCCCATGCTTTCCTCCTCGGCCGCGCGCGCCAAGCAGCTCAATTCGTCCGCACCCGTCAACTATGTGGCCGGTCTCGGCCGTGGTGCGACCGGTTTCACCACGCGCTCCGATATCGGCCCTGCCCGGATGAGCGCTGAGAACGATGAGGCGGGAAAGCTGAATGACAGCAAGTTTGACGAGTTTGCGGGCTACCAGGGCTCGCTGTTCGACCAGATGCCATATGATGAGGACGACGAGGCGGCTGACCGCGTGTGGAACGAGATTGATGCGCACATGGACGAGAGGCGCAAATCGCGGCGAGAGCAGCGCATCGCGGAGCAGCTGAGCCAGTTCCGCTCAGTGCGACCCAAGTTGCAGCACCAATTCACAGACCTCAAGCGCGACCTGCAGCAAGTGACGGAGCAGGAGTGGAACGACCTTCCCGAGCCCGGGGAGCACCGCAAGCACTCGGCGGCTGAGAAGCGCAATGAGCGCTACATTCCTGCGCCCGACTCGCTGCTCGAGAAGGCCAGGCAGGAACAGGAGGTGGTACACAGTCTCGACGCCCGGCAGATGCAGACGGGCGGCATGGAGACGCCCATGACGGGGTTGCAGACACCGTTCACCGACCTCAAGTCCATCGGCGAGGCGCGTGGCGCGGTGCTGTCCGTGAAGCTCGACCAGATGTCTGACAGCGTCGAGGGGCAGACAGTGGTGGACCCCAAAGGCTACCTAACCGACCTCAACTCGATCAAGGTGTCGACGGAGGCTGAGATCGGCGACATCAAGAAGGCGCGGCTCCTGCTCAAGTCGGTCACCTCGACCAACCCTGGCCACGGGCCGGGCTGGGTGGCGGCCGCGCGTCTCGAGGAGGTCGCGGGGAAGCTCGTCGCGGCTCGCCAGGTCATTCGAGAAGGCTGCAGAGCATGCCCCGCCTCGGAGGACGTGTGGCTGGAGGCGGCGCGGCTGCAGACGCCCGACAACGCGAAGACCGTTCTCGCGGAGGCGGTTAAAAAGATCCCACAAAGCGTCAAGATCTGGTTGCATGCGGCATCGCTCGAGACGAACGTGACCATGCGCCGTCGCGTACTGCGGAAGGCGCTCGAGGTCATCCCAAATTCGGTCAAGCTTTGGCAGGCTTCCATCGACCTCGAAGGGCCGGACGACGCGCGGCTGATGCTCGGGCGCGCAGTGGAGTGCGTGCCGCACTCGGTCGACATGTGGATCGCGCTCGCACGGCTCGAGACGTACCAGAACGCGCGCAAAGTGCTCAATCGTGCTCGCGAGACCATACCCACAGAGCCACAGATCTGGATCACCGCCGCCAAGCTCGAGGAGGCGAATGGGAACATCGACCTCGTCGACCGCATCATCGAGAAGGCGATCAAGTCGCTCTCTCTCCACCAGGTGGATCTCGAGCGCGAGCAGTGGCTCAATGAGGCTGAGACGGCCGAGAAGGGCGGCGCCGCGCGAACCGCACAGGCCATCCTGCAAAACACGCTGCACCTGGGCATTGAGGAGGAGGATCGCAAACGCATCTGGATGGAGGACGCGGAGTCGTTCGTCGCGCGCAGCTGTCCCGAGTGCGCGCGTGCCGTCTTCGCGCAGGCGCTCTCTACTTTCCCCACAAAAAAGTCTGTGTGGCTGCGCGCCGCGCAGCACGAGAAATCGCACGGCACAGCCGCCTCGCTCGACGCGTTGCTGCGCAAGGCCGTCTCCTTCTGCCCGCATGCCGAGGCGCTCTGGCTCATGGGGGCCAAGGAGCAGTGGCTTGCAGGCAAAGTGGAGGCGGCGCGCGCGATCCTCAACGAGGCATTCCTTGCCAATCCCGACTCAGAGCAAGTCTGGCTCGCCGCCGTCAAGCTCGAGTCCGAGAACGACGAGCCCGATGCGGCGCGCAGCCTCCTCTCCAAGGCGCGCGAGCGATGCGGCACCGAGCGCGTGTGGATGAAGTCGGTGCTTCTAGAGCGCAACCTGGGCGAGAACGCCGCCGCGCTCGAAATGCTCGCACCTGCACTGAAGGCACACGGTAAGTATTGGAAGCTGCTGCTCATGAAGGCGCAGATCGAGCGGCAGCTCGATCTCGTGGACGCCGCGCGCGAGACGCTCGCTCGGGGCGTCAAGGTGTGCGCGGACTGCGTACCCATGTGGCTCGAATCCTCGCGACTCGAAGAAGCTCTCGGCTCCGTCTCGAAGGCGCGCTCGCTCCTCGAGGTGGGCCGCCTCAAGAATGTGAACGCACCTCGGCTTTGGCTAGAGGCGGTGCGCCTCGAGCGCCGAGCGGGCAACAAGAAGGCCGCGGCGACGCTGCTTGCCAAGGCGCTCCAGCAGTGCCGCACGGCTGGCATCCTTTGGGCTGAAGCCATCTCAATGGAGGCCCGCGCGCAGCAGAAGTCCAAGTCAAGCGATGCGCTGAAGGCGTGCGACAATGATCCGCACGTCATCCTCGCCGTCTCGCGCCTCTTCTGGCGCGAACGGAAGGAGGAAAAAGCGCGCTCGTGGTGCAACCGCGCTGTCACGCTCGATCCCGATCTTGGCGATGCGTGGGCAAACTACTTTGCGTTTGAGAGCCAGCACGGTACGCCCGAGCAGCAGGCCGAGGTATTGCGTCGCGCGGTCGCCGCTGACCCTCATCACGGTGACGAATGGACGGCTGTCTCCAAAAACCCGCGTAACCTGCGCTGCTCGACGGACGAGCTCGTCAAAAGGGTCGCTGAAAACATGGCCCTCAATAAGTACGAGATGGAGGCGCTTGAGAAGATTGGCTGAGGCGCCCTCTTCCGTGTGCACCTGCACCATCTGCATCGATCTGCGGTCGAACGAGGTCGAATCGAAAACGGCATCCTCCATCTCCACACGTTGGCCAACAGCAGGTTGCCCCCACCTGACGCCACGGCCACTGTTTTTGCCACTGAGTTAGGGCGCGGTAGGCGTCGGCCTCACAGCGACGGCCCGGGGCGTGCGGGACAGCGGACACCACGCGGCGGAACTGTATACGTTTGGGTTACTTAGAGCGTCGCCGGCAAGTCGCCGGCAGGTCGGTAGCTCGGTACACGGGGGTACACTCGAGGATTGCACGCAGCGGCCGTCGAGCACAGCAGGTGGGGACGGCTCGGCAGCGCGTGGGGCTGGCCGTACCCACGGCTACGCGGGCACCGGCGGGCGCACCAGGGGCCCGACGGACGCCCGGACCCGTGTTTAACGGCGATAACGGGCCGGGCCAGGATTAACCCGGGACGTCTAAGCTGACAGAGGACTAAAACCGGATAACTGGCGCTAGGCACCCGGCGCGGCTCGATACTCAGTCACGATACGATCGCGGGTATCCGGTAGGAAGCTTTTTTTACGCAGTTCCGGCTTACACGGCATCGACCATCGTCGGAACTAGCTCCTGTAAAATGGCCACGCCGCGCCGCGCTTCTCTATACACACTTATTCCGTACCGCCACGGCGCCAGCGACCGCTTGCGACCGCCCGGCCGATCATTTTCGTATAAGTTGTGCGTGCAGGACAGAGCTGCACACGATGGCCGTGCAGTCGCGGCAGTCGACCCGTCATTCAGCTCGGCTCCCCCCGCCCGTCGTGTGCACAGCACACTGAAGATGCTGTTTCGAGCCGTCTGCTATGGTCATGTGTAAGCTCAGACGCTTGGATGATTGTCTATAAGTAACCACCAGCCGTCCATTCCCTACATCATGCGAGTATCAGTATCTGCCACTGCCTCCAATCCCCACTCTTCATGCGAAAGCCATCTGATCATTGATGCCAGTAGGAAGAGGGCAAGAGAGGCCGATTCTAGGAAGATTCGTCAAGCTGGAACCCGAAGCAACCAGGAGCTGTGGCGAACATAAGGCGCCTGCACCTTCGACCGTGAGCTGCTCCCTTAGCCCGTCCGAGATGGACATCTCATTCATGAGAGTCACATCGAGCAGCGGATGCGACATGGATCCATCTGGATTGACTTCGGCGGCATTGACGGCCACATTCACCTGCGCCTCTAAGGTCGTCGTCCCCTGCGCTAAATAGTTGCCCGAGCTTCCAACCGAGCTGCCCGAATTGCTCAATTCGAGGAGCGCCTCCACCGCACCAGCACTTGACGGAGCCATGCCCTGCGCCGATTGACTCAGGTGTGCCGTGGCAGCTAGCATACGCTCTGCGTGGGCGCCGTGCGAGGTCGCTGCTGGATCCCCACTGCAAGTGCGAGGTCGTTGCGAGGTGGTCGCCGAGTCCATCCTTGACCACGTTCCGCCCGGAGGCAGAGAATGCCACGTCTGGTTGAGGACATCGTCCGAATCGGCGGTCAGCCTGGCCGTAGTGCCTGCAGCCGCTGGCATCAGGATCGCCGCTGCCGTCGTTAAGTTGGTGTTAGCAGCTGCGAGAACTGGAATCGTCGCGCTTCCAGTTGGCAAGGCCTGCGGCAAGTTGCCGAACGCAGATGTGGCGTGCAGCTGCACGAGAGGCGCCACCATTCTGGCCCCTCCTGATATCGGCACTGCGTGTATGACTGGCAGCGTCAGCGACTGCTGCTGGGATTGCTGCTGTCCCATGGGCAGCTGCATCTGCAGCTGTGTGGGCAGCCCGGTCAATGACGTGCCCCCACGTAAGGTTTGAGCTGCTGCCTGCGCATGCACGGCAGCTAGAGCCTGCGTCGGCACCTGCGCCTGTGCGTTTGCCTGCGCCACCAAATGTAGCGCCGCCTGGGCTTGTGCAACCGCCTGCACCTGCGCCTGCGCCATTGCATGGGTCTGCCACTGCACCTGTGCCTGCGCCTGCAAATGTGCGTGGGTCTGCGCCTGCACCGCCGGATGCGAGAGCGTGAGCTGCCCTGCCGACGGGCCCGCTTGTGTAGCCGCCACCTGGGCCATGTGAAGAACCTGCTGCTGCGGCTGCTGCTGCTGCTGCTGGTATTGCTGCGGCTGCTGGTATTGCTGCGGCTGCTGGTATTGCTGCTGCTGCTGATATTGCTGCGGCTGTGGTTGCTGCTGTTGCTGCTGCAGTTGCTGCTTCAGTTGCTGCTGCTGCTGCTGCTGGTATTGCTGCTGCTGCTGGTGGTATTGCTGCTGCTGCTGCTGGTGGGTTTGCTGCTGCTCCTGCTCCTGCTGCTGCTCCTGCTGCTGGGCAGGCTGTACCATGGACGGAGCTTGCAGCGGCAGCGACGCGAGATGTATCACCTGCTGCGCTTGCTGGATCGGGGAGATCGGCGAGGCCGCGGGTGTGGTATGGGCGACCGAAGACGCGCTCGCCGGCGCCGCTACCGAGAGCATCGGTTGCATAGCCTGTGCCTTGACGAGCGGCTGCGCCATCGAGATATGCTGCATCAGAATCGTGTTGCGCATGGGCATCGCAGAGGCGCTCGGCAGGGCTTGCGAGAAGCCAAACCCTTGTGACGCATGCGCAACCACAGCCAGCTGTTGCTGGGCCGGTGCATCGGAATGGTACGTGTTCTCTATGCGCCCGCAATACCCATCGATGCCGCGTTTCTGCAACTCGACGAGTTTGAGCCACTCGGGATGGTTCTTGCGCGCATGCTTGCGTGCGGCGTCGCTGGTTGCATAAGACTTGCCGCACCCAAAGTAGCGGCAGACAAAGGTCGTCTTGTTCTGCTGCTGCTGCTGCTGCCAGTTGTGCTGCCACACCCTTGGTATGGACCCATTGGTGGCCGGCTGTGCCTGCACTGCCGTTGGCAGTGCATGCGGTGGTTGCAGCGCAGGCAGCGCACAGACTGGCGCCACCACTGATGCCGTTACGATTGTCACCTGCGGACTGATTCCCGACCCTGGTGCTGCCGACGGGAACCTCGCTGCGCTCCATGGGATAGCTTCAACATTCGTGCTGGGCGCAGTGCACGTCGAGGTGTCCATCGACATTGCTGCCACCAGCGGTACCTCCGCGCTGGTTGGGTCTACGTCCTCCATTGGGCAGTCTTCCTGGTGTGCGCTCTTGAGTTGAGCGAAGCCCCGCGGGGCAATCATAGTCGCGAACGACGGCCTCTCCAGGCTGTCGCGCAAGCAATCGCTCATGTTTGGATGACTCTCGGATGTTTGCCACGAAACTTCAGTAGTTGCCCCACGCGACCGCAGCGATGCTGTGCTTCGTGAGGGTGTGGCCGAAGGAGTGAAGAAACGTCGTTCACAGCGAACTTTTTTTGCGGAGATCCAGCGAAGCTGACGCCCGCATTCAGCGATGCTGTCGCCAGCATCGCGTCGAGTGTGCACTGTTGCTCAAGAGCCAGCCGATCTTCCTCCAGCCAATTTTGACTCACTGTATCGGTACACTAACACGCCGGTCGTCATCCGTAATGCTACGCTGAGTGCCACCGCTCAGTTCCGAGCGCTTACGCAGATGGATGCCCTCGCGGCCAATTACGGCGATGCGCTGGTGACACTCTCGTCTGCTAATGCATTCTCGTACGGCCGAAAGCGCGAACGCGTAAGGGTATATCTCGATAGTCTGCCGCTAGCCGCGGAGGCGTGGAGGCGCGCGATAGACAGCGACGATGACCAAGCGGCTGCTCAGACCTTTTACTGGTTTGGGGAGCACAGCTCGGAACTGCAGTCTCTGCTCGATCTCTACCCGCTGCCGCGCTACGTGCGACCTGCGATGCGCTCACTCGAGCCCAGGCACTCGTCGGGCTACGCCCTCGGATCGCTCCTTGGGCTGGCGACTGCCGCGGCGCCGCTGGTCCGTTCGGTCACGCTTGAGGAGAAGGGCGCGCCTGCGCTGTCCTTCGGCGTCGCACCCGATCAATCTGGCGTGCCATTTCACTTCCACAACGACGGCTTCAGCGAAGTGCTGCACGGCATGAAGCGCTGGCTCTTCTATCCAAACCGTCCACCGCGCTTTCGCGAGAACGCAACGTCGGCGTCGTGGCTGCGACACGACTACCCGCGGCTGCCACGGTCGGAGCGACCACAGGAGTGCGTTGTTGGGCCTGGTGACCTGCTCTATTTCCCTAATGGTTGGTGGCACGCTATCATCAACGAGGGTGATGCGGTGGTCTTCATGTCGACCTTCTTGTGAGCATGAATAGAAGATTAGAATCTGTGTTCACAGTACTAATGCACAGAAAGTCAGCTGAAGAAGCAGTTGTTGTCAGAGGCAACAGCGCCGTTCTCATGGCCGTACGTCTCTCCGCTGAGGCGTCGCTCGGGGCATCGACGGAGCAGCTCTCCTTCCAGTCGGCGGAACAAGTCGTGAGCGTCGTCGGTCAGCGTCTCAAGTTCTGCCGCTGCGATGCACCTCTCGATCCAGATGAGACGCGATGGTTCAGCGGCAGCTCCGGCTACGGTATTGCGCTCGTCGCCACGTGCCCTCGGGCTGGCCTGTTTGCGTACACGGAGCGCAAGCTGCAGCCGCAGATCCAGATCTTTTCGTACCCTAGCATGATGGCCGGCGAAGTCCTCAGCGCCGACGACGTCCTCGAGTTCACTGCCATCGCCTTCCTTCGCTCGGGCAAGCAGATTGCGGCGCTCAGCGGGCTTCCGGCCCCGACACTGTTCGTGTGGAGCCTCGCCGGTGCTTCTGGTGTCGAGCTGCTGGCCAAGGCTGCCCTCCCCGTGCCCTGTGACGCTCTCAGCCTCAACCCTTCTGGTGACGGCGCGATGTGCACGCTCGCCTCCAAGAAGCTGCTCATGTGGAGCTTGCGGCTTGTGTACCAGACATACCTGCTCACGAGCACAGAGGTCGAGTTCGAGCAGGAGGATGCCGAGCATCCAGACACGTGCATGTGGAACGCCCATGCGTGGGGCAGCTCCGGCACGCTCTACGCCGGCGCCGAGTCGGGCACGGTCACAGCCCTCCCCCGGGGACAGCCCGCGAGCCCGGTGTTGCGCCTTGACAAGGCGGTGCGGGCCCTCGTGACCGACGGCACCCACATGACCGTGGGATGCGCGGATGGTTCCGTCAGCTGGTTCCTCCTGGAGGAGCTCGATGGTGAGACGCCGCTGTGGACCGTTTCGCTCGGGCGCAGCGCGTTGCGCTCGCTCGTGATGGCGCCCGACTACGGCCGGTTGCTCGCGACGACGGCGGACGGGGAGATGCACTTGATCGCATACACGGCGGAGGAGTTGCCGACCGAACCGGTGGCCAATCCGAACGAGGTGCTCGCCGTGGACCGCGTCGCCTCCTTCCACACCGCGCCCGTCGTGTGCGCCGCCATGCTGCCGCACGCCGCAGGCGGCGGCAAGGGTCACGACATCATCACCTGCTCCGAGGACGGTACCATGCGCTGCACCGACGCGCGCACGCGCCTCGAGGTGGCGCGCGTGATGACCTCCTCCGCCGCGCCACCCACGGGCATCGCGGCAAGCGCCGCCTCTCTCGTGATCGCGCTCGGCTCGGCCGACGGCGTGCTCCACCTCTACCAGCGCCACCTCGAGACCGCGCCGCTCGTGCGTCTTGGCTGGAGGGGGCGGCTTGGCGCGGCGGCGGTGACGCGGCTCGCCTTCTCGGCGGACGGCGCGTACCTCGCCGCGAGCTGCGCCGACGGCCTCACCGTCGTCTTCGAGCTCGCTCCGCACGCGTCGGAGCCGACGGTGCGATCGCACGTGAGCTTACCGGCCATGCCCACCTCGATCGCGTGGACAGCGGCAGGCAAGCTGATGCTCGCGATGCCCCCGAGCGTCAAGAGCCGTCTGCTGCTGCTCGACGTGCTCGAGAGCGCCGTGCCGAACGCCGACATGGCGCCCTCGATCGCACTTGCCTCGCCCGCCGTCGCCATCGTTGAGGCGCCGAGCCACTACGATGGGTGCACCGGTGGAGGCGCCACGACCGTCTTCGCACTCTGCCAGGACAAGAAGCTGCACGTGTACGAGATTCCCAAGGTGGGCGCCGTCGGTCAGGCGGTGCAGCCCCTCTCGTCGTATTCCAGCCACGAGAAGATGCCGACCGCCCTCGCCCTCTCTCCCGACGGCAACTTCGTCGCCACCGCGGCCAAGGACGGCTTCACTGTCGTGCGCTCGCTCATGCGAATCGAGGACCCGGTCAAGCTCGAGCTGCACGACTCGGTGCTCGGTGGTGTGGCGGCGCTTGTGCTCGTTCCCAACGTGTCGCCCGCGGCGACCCCAGGCTCGGCACTCGTGTACTCGTGCGGTGCGGACGGTGTCATGTTCATGACGGTGGCCAACCCCTTCGGCAAGAGCAAGGCGACGCCGCCATCGTATGTGCCGCGGCCGCTGCAGCTGCCCGAGGCCGCAGACAAGGAGGCTGGCGCGAAGACGGTGCTCGAGATCGCGGCCGAGCGCGCGAACGCGCCCGTGGCCGAGAGCGCGGCGCGCGACGCGCTCGCGGCCAAGGTGCAGGCACTCAAGCACGAGCTTGACGGATTGCTCGCTGCCAACGCGGCGCTCGCAGACGATGACCTCGAGAAGCTGACGGCTGCAGACTTTGTGATCAATGAGCAACAGCAGGCTGCTTGGCGTCAGGAGGGTACGCACAAGGTGAACGCGCTCAAAGCTAAGATCGAGGAGCAAAATATTACCAACCAGATCGTGAGCGACCGCATGCACCGCGAGTTCTGGCAGGGCATGGAAACGCCCCTGTCGACGCTTCACGGGTTGCCCGTGCCGGGCGCGCCGCCCAAGGGGATGCCTAAGTGCCTCTCGTACACGGTGCCCCAGCCCAAGCCGAGCGTCACCAAGGCACTCGAAAAGGTGAAGCTGCTCCGACGTGTCGAGTTGATCGTGGGCAGCTTCGAGGAGAGTGACCTGGGCACCGAAGGTGGCACCGCTACCCTCTTCGCTGAGGGCAACACCTTCGCGTCGGGCATCGGGCGCGTGCTCAGCAAGGCCGAGCTCGCCGCGCAGAAGAGGATGGCGGCCGCCACGGCCGACGCCGCGGGCGCACCTGCCGCCGCACCTGCTACCGAGGCCGAGGACGCCGCCGAGGATGCCAGCGCCACGCCCGGCGACGCGGCCGCGGCGGCGGGGAAGCAGAAGATCCTGCTGTATCCGACCTTCCAGCTGCACACGCCGTGGCGCAAGGCGGCACAGATGCTGCTGCACGGCGAGCAGCTGCGCGATCTCAAGATCGACTTCAATAACCAGCTCACCTCGCTACTCAACGCGAAGCGCGGCGAGCTCGAGCGCATCAAGGAACGGCAGGCGCGCATCCTTGAGATCATCAGTGAGCTCGAGCGGCTCGATTCGAAAGGCGATGGCGAGCCCACGGAGCGGATGGGCATCGAGCTCGAGGAGGAGCCCGATAAGCTGCTCGAGGTGGTCGATCAGGAGATCAAGTCGGCCAAGTACATTTCTCCCCAGGAGCAAATTCGCCTCGACAAGCTCGCGGAGGAGAAGCGCGCGCGCGAGCTCGCCGAGTCGGGCGACACCCTGGGCAAGCGCGGCCTCAACAACATGATGGGCGGCACGCTTGAAACACGGCGCGAGGAGGAGGCCATCTTCATCACGCTCGTCAAGCCCGAGTGGATGGACACAAAGGACCCGAGTGAATTCACCGAGGATGACAAGAAGGAGATTAAGGAGTTTGCGGAGAAGCAGAAGAAGCTCGCGGCCGAGCGCGACAAACGCTCCAAGGGGTTGTCCACCGAGCTCCTCAAGACACGCCAGGAGATCGTCGACATTTGCACCGCCTTCAACGACCGGGTCAATGCGCTGCGCGACACGAAGCTCGTGTACGACAGCGCCCTGCATGAGAACGAGCTACTCACCATCCGGCTCGCGCAGGCGAAGCAATCGGCGACGGCCTTCCGGGCCAAGTCCAACTCGCTCGCCGACGAGCTCCAGAGTGCTCGCATGGCTCACGAGGAGGCGGCGGCCAGGCTGGCGGACTTTGAGGGCACGCGCAACGCGCAGGCGGCGCTCGTCGAGGAGTACAAGGCTCAAGACAAGGAGCTGGAAAAGGGGTTCAAGCGCGACTTCGCCGACGCGAAACGCATGGCCGACGCCGCACCGTCTCCCGAAATCTTTGACGCCCTCAAGAAGCTCTTCAACCGACGCAAGGTGCTCAACGTGCCCAAGGGCACCAAGGCAGCTGCGAAGGCCGGCCCGGCTGCCGCGAAGCCAAAAGCGGCCGCCGCGGCGCCTGCGGGCAGCCGCGCCAACGCGGCGATGCTCGTCGCTGTGCAGTCCGGTGCCAGCGTGTCGAGCGACGCGGCCGCTGCGGGCGAACGCAGTGGTGTGTCGTACCCGCGGGACCCGTACTCGAAGCTCGACGCGCCCGAGACAGAGCAGATGGTCGAGGCGCTCGACGCGGCCGTGGACATGCCCGAGGGGATTTCTTTCGACTTGTGGGATCGTCTCGTCGAGGCGCGCGATACGAAGATCGAGGCGGAGGAGCAGCTCAAGGTGAGCACGGCGACGCTCGGCCGGATGAACGAGTTCTACGCGCTGCTCTCGGGCGAGGAGGAGCGGTTGCGGCTGCGGATCGATGAGCTCGAGCAGATGCTCAAGGAGCGCAGCCAGCAGGCGCTGCGTGGCGCGTGGAACCTCGAGCTGCCCTTCAAGCTCAAGCAGGGCCAGGTGGAAGTGGAGGAGGCGGCCGTTGTGACCGATTTCAGCACCGCGCTGCTCATCCACCGATCGGAGGTCGTCGACCTCAACCGCGAGATCCGCAAGCTCGGCGCCGAGAAGGTGACCATCCTCAAGGAGATCCGCGATTTCCGCAAGGGCATCGTGTACATGCAGTGGGAGGGTACCAAGGCTGACATGGAGGCGGCCGACCTCACCCAGCGCACCAAGGATTTCCAGCTGCTGCGTGTGACCAAGGAGCTGCAGGAGACGATCCGGAGCGGCGGCCAGGACAATCATGCCATCGAGAATGCGGCGCTGGAGCGTAAGCTCGAGCAGCTCAAGCTGTCGCACGAGGAGAAAATGGCCGATCTGCGTCGGCAGGTGGCCAAGATTAATTCGCTCATCGTCGACAAGCGCACCGAGATGGACTCGCTCAAGGGCCAGCTCGAGCAGCTCGAGGGTTCGGTGCTCGAACGCGAGATGATCTATGAGATCCAGTCCAAGAACTCCAATGCGAGTGGCGACTCGTACAAGCGCTTCGAGGAGATGCACATGAAGCGCAAGTTGCAGACGCTCGTCGGCATGCAGATGCAGGAGATTGGGCTGCTGCGCGAGGAGCTCGACCGCCTGCGCCGCCGCACCTTCCCCACGTTTACGCACATCGACCACCGGCAGTTGACGGATACTTGAACTCGTGGGCCTCTACACGAGAGCAATGGAAGAGGCGAGCGCCCCCCGGGGAGAGGCAGGTTGTGAACGTGTCGTGTGTGGCACCGCAGCGGCCAGGGCGTGTGTGTGGTGCCATGTGCGGGCGTGCCATGCGTGGGTAACAGGGGATCGGCGCGCATGGGTGACAGGGGAATATCGCTTGACGCGGTTTCGGACGACGAGCCGAACGACGCGTTCTTTGAATGTGCGCGTCGAGAGTGATGTGGGCATGCTGGCGCTGCCACTACGTGCCAGCGCGGTGAGTTGTGAGGGAAGTCTCACACTACTCTGTTCGCTCCTTTTAAGGGGGTTCTCTCACTCTCACGTCAAACACAAGTGACAACGTGTCGAAACAGCCAGCTCAGCTCAGACACGAACCGTCGGCCGTTCTTGTAGAAGTTCTTGGATCCTGTAGTGTAGTGTTACGAGCGCGACAACGACATCTCCCCCTATGCCACGTTTCCCCCGGTGTGGGAGGGTGGGACACGACAGAAAACACAAGACGGGCGACGCCATGCGTGTCGCGATTGTTGCGCGACCTTA
>Ga0209550_10003039_pt1 | contig 16061 bp, 12 predicted proteins | sample LauGreSuBDMM15SN_2_FD_187567 | JGI IMG/M metagenome (GOLD analysis project Ga0209550, IMG submission 187567) | Freshwater lake microbial communities from Lake Michigan, USA - Su13.BD.MM15.SN (SPAdes) (version 5) | ecosystem: Environmental > Aquatic > Freshwater > Lake | place: Lake Michigan...
CGGTGCGCTATCCCGAACTCGCGACGCAGGTGTCGGCGGGTGGGATGGTGGGTTCGTCAGCGGGCGGAGAGCAGCCAAAGTTTTTGACGACGGTGCGGCGCGACGCGGGCCCGGTGGAGCCGGTGTTGGTGAAGTTTTCCCCGCCGATGGAGACGCCCGTGGGGCGGCGGTGGGCAGATTTGTTGGCGGCCGAGGCGCACGCGCTGGCCGTAGTGGCGGAGCATGGACTGGCGATGGCCGGGGGGCGCGTGCTCGATGCGGGCGGGCGGCGTTTTCTGGAAGTCGCGCGGCATGATCGGGTGGGCGCGGGGGGGCGGCGCGGGGTGGTGTCGCTGGAGGCGCTGCACGGGGCGTTTGACGGCGGTGGGGCGGCGCACGACTGGGTGGCGGCGGCAGAGTCGCTCGCGCGGGCGGAGTTGATCGAGGCGGCGTCGTTGGACGCGGTCCGTCGGCTGCATTTCTTTGGCGAACTGATCGGAAATTCCGACATGCATTTCGGCAATCTCTCGTTCTGGCTCGATGATGCGCGCCTGTTTCGCGTGGCGCCCGCTTACGACATGCTGCCGATGGTGTGGTCGCCGAGCGTACAGGGTGAGGTCGTGGTGCGGGAGTTGGTCCCGCGTCCGCCGTTGCCGGGAGCAGCGGGCACGTGGGGCGAAGTTGCGGCGTGGGCGGTGGAGTTTTGGCGGCGGGTGGCGGCGGATGCGGCAGTTTCGGCGGAGTTTGCCGAGATCGCACGGCGGGCGGGTGCGCAGGTGGAACGGATGCGAGGGCTGTTTGCATGAGGGCGGCACGGTGGCACGGAATCGCGCTCGCCGTGGTGGCGCTCGCGGTCTCCGGCTGCACGACTACGCCGGCGCCGCGGGTTTCATTGGCGGCGGTGCCAGTCGAGCAACGCGCGCGGGCCGAGGGGAACGTGCGCGTGTTCGATCGCGTGTGGGGACTCGTCGCGGACTGGCACTACGATCCGAAGCTGCACGGCGTCGATTGGCCGGCAGCCGGTTTGAAATATGGTGCGGAGGCGGCGGCGGCGGCGGACGACCAGGCGCTCTACGCTTCGCTGGGCGCGATGGTGGGTTTGCTGAAGGACAGTCACACGCACGCGCTGTCACCTACGCAGGCGAAGGAGCGGCGCACGCAGACGCGCGCGCGTACTGGGTTTTACATGACGCGGGTCGAGGGACGTTGGATCGTGAGCGAACTCGTGGCGGGCAGCCCGGCGGAGTTGGCCGGTGTGAAAACGGGCTGGGTCGTCGTCGCGCGGAATGGCACCGCGTTCGGTGAACGCAGCGAGGCGCGGCCGAAGGTGGGCGAAGTGGCGCAGTGGGAATTTTTGGACGACCGCGATCAGCCGGTGGCGTTGGCGATCGTCGCGCAAACCCTCTCGACGAAGCCGCGGCAGGAGGTGCGCGTGCTGGCGGGGGGCGTCGTTTATCTGCGCTTCGATGCGTTCGACACGGCGGACCGTCGCTGGCTGAGCGATCAGTTGAAAACGAATCGCGCGGCGCCGGGTGTAGTGATCGATCTGCGACGCAATCCGGGTGGCGGGACAATTTCGCTGGGTATTACCATCGGAGAGTTTTTTGACCGGGCGGTGGACTGCGGCACGTTTATCACGCGCGGCGGGTATCGCGGTGGGAAAAGCTCATGGCAGATCGGATCGGCGCGCTATGGCGGGAGCGTGGTCGTGCTCGTGGATGATGCGACGGGGAGTGCGGCGGAGATTTTTGCGGCGGTGCTGCAAGAGCACGGGCGGGCGGCCATCGTCGGGCGCAAGACGGCGGGGGCGGTGCTCGCGAGCTGGTATCATGGATTGCCGGACGGAGGGGAGCTGCAGCTGAGTCGCCAAGACTATGTGACGCCGAAAGGGCGGCGGCTGGAGAACGAGGGCGTCGAGCCGGACGTGAAGGTCGTGCGTACGCTCGCGGACGTGCGCGCGGGGAGGGATGTCGATTTGGAGGCAGCGCTGCGGGTGTTGGCAAAGGAGGCGTCCTCCCGATCGGGGGCCTCACGCCCCTGAACGGCGGTGACGGCGGCGATGAAGCGTGTGCAGAATGCGGAGTGGACGCGACAAGGTGTGCTGGCGTCGGGTGCTGATTAATCGGGGGTGAATCCGCGCCGCTTGACGCGCGGCGCGGGCGCGTGGCAGCCTGCGCGTTTTACCAATCTCTTTCGCGCGCAATGCCCAAGAAACCGACTTCGAAAAACTCCGACCAATCCGAGTTGCCCCTCGACAGCGCAGCCGCGTCTGCGGCGGTGCCGACGCTGGCGTCCACGCCATCGCCGGAGACAAAGGCTGGAGAGTTGGCGGTGCCGGCAGAACCGGTGGCACCCGCTGCGCCCAGCGTCGCGCTCGAAGGTCCGGCGGTCTTCACGCCCGGTCCGCGCCGCGGCGGTGCGACTGTGCAGGAGGAAGATTCCCCGCTGGCGAAGAGTTACCGGGGATGGTTTCTTGAATACGCGAGCTACGTCATCCTCGACCGCGCCGTCCCGCACATCGACGACGGCCTGAAGCCGGTGCAGCGCCGGATTCTGCACACGCTGTGGGACATGGACGACGGGCGTTTTCACAAGGTCGCCAATGTCGTCGGTCGCTCGATGTCGCTCCACCCGCACGGCGACGCGTCCATCGGCGCCGCGCTCGTGGCGATCGGGCAACGCGCGTTCCTCATCGAGCCGCAGGGTAATTACGGCAATCTTCTCACGGGCGACGAGGCGGCGGCGCCGCGTTACATCGAGGCGCGCCTCACGAATTTCGCGAAGGACGTGCTCTTCAACCCGAAGACGACGGACTGGCAGCTCAGCTACGACGGTCGTGCGAAGGAGCCCGTCACGTTGCCGGCGAAGTTTCCCATTGTACTGCTCGAGGGTGCCGAGGGTATCGCGGTCGGCCTCGCAACCAAGATTCTCCCTCACAATTTCAACGATCTTTGCCGCGCCGCGATCAATCATCTCCAGGGAAAAACGTTCCGCATCTTCCCGGATTTTCCGACGGGTGGCATCGCGGACTTCACGGACTACAACGACGGCGAGCGCGGCGGAAAAGTAAAAGTCCGCGCCAAGATCGAGCAGCGCTCGAAATATCTCCTCGCGATCACCGAGTTGCCGTTCGGCTCGACGACCGAGACGCTGATCGAGTCGATTTTGACCGCCAACGCCAAGGGCAGGATCAAGGTCAAACACGTCGATGACAATACGGCCGACTCCGTCGAAATTCTCGTCCACCTCCCGCAAGGTGCCGAGCCGGAGAAGGTCATCCAGCAACTCTACGTTTTTACGAACTGCCAGATGCAGCTCTCGCCGGCGGCGTGCGTGATCGAAAAGGACAAACCGCAGTTCCTTGGCGTGAAGGAAATTTTGCGCCGCAGCGTCGAGCGCACGCGCGAGCTCCTCAAGCGCGAGCTCGAGATCAAGCTCGGCGAACTGGAGCAGCAGTGGCACTGGGATTCCCTCGAGCGCATTTTTATTGAGGAGCGCATCTATCGGAACATTGAGAAATCGAAGACGTGGGAGAGCGTGTTGCACGAAATCCGCACGGGCCTGAAACCGTTTCTCAAGCAGCTGCGTCGCGACGTGACCGACGAGGACATCACGCGCCTCACCGAAATCCGGATCAAACGCATCTCCGCCTACAACCGTTTCCAGGCCGACGAAGCGCTCAAGAAAATCGAAGACGGCATGAAGGAAACGAAGGCCCACCTGAAGAATCTTACTGGCTACACGATCGCGTGGTTCGAGCTACTTCAGGAAAAATATGGCAAAGGCCATAAGCGCCGCACGAGCTATGACGAGATTGAGCAGATCGACGCCTCGGCCGTCGTGTCGGCCAACCAGCGCCTCTACGTCAACAAAGACGACGGCTTCATCGGCCTCAACTGGCGCCAGCACGACTATATCCAAGACTGCACGATCCTGGACGCGGTGCTCTGCATTATGCGCGACGGTTCGCTGAAGGTCGCGAAGGTGGCCGACAAAGTTTTTATGGGGCGCGACATTATTTACGTCACGATCTTCCCGAAGGACGGCGACACGGCGTTTTATTCGATGGTCTACCAGGACAAAGAGAGTGGAAAAGCCTTCGCGAAACGTTTCCAAATCGGCGGCCTCTCGCGCGACAAACTCTACCCGCTCGTGAAGAGTGAGGGCTCGAAGATCGTGTGGCTGCACGTGGCGAAGACGGAGAAAGAGATGCCGAGGCACGTGAAGGTCTTGATCGACGGCCGCAGCGGTGCCCGCGTGCGCGAGGTTGATTTCGACCTCGGGGCGATCCCCGTGAGCACCCGCAGCGCAAAGGGTGTGACGGTTTCGAAGTGGCCGGTGAAAGAAGTAAAACCGATGGAGTAGGGAGGGGCGTCTCCGTGGCGGAGTGCGTGGGAGTAAAATTGTGGGCGAAGCGTAGCATCAAAGGGCGCGATTCAGCCCTGCACTTCGCGCGAGCGTAACGTCGTGAGCAAGCATCCGGCGGTTGCGCATAGGTGTGTCCCCTGCACTCGGCGCGCATGGAGAAGCCGGATACAATGCCCGGCTGCTCGGCGACCGGAGTCGGCAGCGGACCGGGCCCTCGCGAGATTCGACAAGAGGGAGAAATTACAATCGACGGCCTGAGTCCGGACCTTTCCCTGCGCCCTGTAACTTGCGCGCGCGTTACAGTGGGGAAGGTGACGAAAACAGGTACGACGAAAACAGGCGAAAATCGCTCGAATCGCGAAAGTCCGAATAGGCCTTAAAAATTAGGTAATTTTTTCACGGATCCACCCCGAGAGACGGACCCGCTCGACCAAGACCATGTGAGGAACGGTCAGCGCTGCCAGCCCGACAAAGACCACTTGGACCACGCGCGCATCAAGGGCGGTGTCGCGAAGAAAAACCCACGCCACGGTCGAGCCGGCCAGCACGCCAGCCATCGGCAGCAAGGCGGCACCGGCGACATATCGCCACGAGGAGAGGCCGGAAAAATTCATCGTCCGTAAAATATGCCGGGCGCTGTGCATACCGCAAAAAAACACGACAAAAGACACTAACGGCGGCGCCACGATCGCGAGGATACCGGCCGCCGCCATTTCCAGCGCGGTCCAGAAATCGTGGCGGGTTTGCCACAGCGAGGCGAGGGCGAGACCGACGAGCCACGGCCACGCCAGCCACCGGAGCCACGGCACTATCGGCGACGCCGTGGCGTCCCCCACCAACAAGCCAAAGAGTCGGCCGATTTCCTGCGCGTGCCCGATGGTGGGCAGGAGAATCACACTGCCCCCGTAGAACAGGCGCGCCGGCCAGGGGACACCTTGCAAAGGATCGCCGGAAAAGTGCGCGGCGGAGATCGCCAAGAAACCGAGCAAAAACAGACCGGGTTGCCAGAGCCACAAACCGACCACCAGCGCGGCCAGCAGCAAATAGAGCAGGCTAAATTGCAACCAGCCGCTCAGGGTGCGAATGCCGTAGAGTTGCCTCGCAAAAATCGTATCGAGTGCCCCGTGCGGCACGCCCAGCACCACAATGAGCACGGCAACCACGATCAATTCCAGCTGCGGCGACAGGCGCCCCAAGGCGAGCGTGCCGAGGGCGACCAGCAAAGCGCCTGCACTGAAGACAATACCCTGAACACGCAGCGCATTCATGCCGGTTGCGCCCGAAGGTCTTTGCTCGACGACAAACCTTTCAACAGTTCCCGCAAAAACAGTCCCGGCGGCAGCGCGAGAATGATCCGCAAACAATCCGACCAGCGCGGACAATCGTTGAGGAAGCGAATCATCGGGCCGCTGTTCGGCATCGCGAAAAGCTTCATAAACAGACCAGGGCCGGCCTCCGGGTGCGCCCGCAACACCCGCAGAAACAAATCGTCCATCGCCCGCAGCCGCCACGGATCGGTGGGTTGCGAGCAAGGGCCATGGCCGCAGGCGAGTTGGTCGGCGCATTGATCGGCCCACCGCTGAATGCGTTGAAACGCGAAGCCTGAAGCCGGCCGTGCCCCGCCACCCGCCAAGCCGGCGCGACACCAGTTTCGATGGGTTTGCTCTGCAATTTTAGAAAGTCCCATGGGAAGCGATCCTGATTCGACTCGAACCGTTTCACTGTGTGAAATGGCCAGCGACTTGGTCAGCAAACCGTCGAGCAGCTCGCCCAACAATTCGGGTCCGAGCGGGTCGGGCGCAAATGCGGTTATCTCGATCAAGGCCTGGCGAGCAGTGACCGGCAGCGTGTAAACGAAGACAATCCGTCCGTCTTTCGTCGGTAGAAAATCCATCAGCGTCGCGCAGCCCGCATCGAAGCGATCGGTTTCGCAAAGAATTTCCCGGCCGTAGAACGATTGCCACAGCACGGCGTCTCCGCGCCGGGGAGACCGGACCGGGCGGGTATCGACCACCCATCGGGGCGAGTGGGTTCCGAACGGCGTGGAGATGGTCCAACGATTGCCGGTGCGGACGGGCTGGTCGGAGACGGCCGTTCCGGTGACTAATTGGATGCGGGGATTTGCGGCGACCTCCCTCAACGCAGCCTCATAAAAGACTGACGCCGGGATCATTTCATAGGGTGATGACGCGCAATCCACCTCGCGCTGACGACCCTCGGCACTTACCCGCACTCGGCTCCAGCGGTGACGAACAAGCGAGGTGAGTTGGGCGGAGGGTGTGCCCCAGAAACACCACGTGCGATCGTTCACGTAGCGCTCCCGGGACTCGACAATTACGGTCTGCGGGCAGCGAGCGCCGAGTTTGGCGAGCCGCATGGCCAGACTGAGACCTGCACAGCCGCCGCCTAAAATCATCAGATCGATCTCGCGGCTCATCGCGGGGGATTTGCGCCCGGCAGACCGCTGAGCGCGGCATGCAGCTCGGGTTGATGAGGCACGGGGCGCCAAAAGCCGCGGTTAAAGGGAAGCGTGAAAAACGCCTGCAGCGTGATTCGGATTTTATCTGTTTTCGAAACAACCGCTCTACCTTGCCATGTCGAAAAATTATTCCGTTGCAGACGAACACCGATCGCCCGGTAAACGCGCGCCGCGATCAGAATGCCGAAGCGCGCCCGCAGCGGTAGGAAGGAAAGCCCGGCCTCGCCGCTGGCGTAATAGCGGTCGGCCAGCTCCAGCAGTTCTCGGATCGTGCCACGGATCTGCTCGTGCAGCGTCTCGGCGGGTAAAATCAATCGCGCGGGTTCAACGTCACCGATCATGCTGGCGGGAAGATAACGGCGCCCGGCGCGCGCATCCTCGGCGACATCACGACAAATATTGGTCAATTGCATGGCCACCCCCAGATCGATGGCGTGCGGCAGAGCAGCACGCCGGCTCACATCCAATGCTGCGGACATCATGATTCCGACCGTGCCGGCGACGCAGTAAGCGTATCGCAAGAGATCCTCGCGGGTTTGCATTCGCACCGGCTCGAGATCGGAGATCAGCCCGGCGAGCAGCGCATTGGGAATTTCAGGCGCAATGGAACACTCCCGAAACAAGCGGATCCCGTCGCAAATCCCAGCATCGTTCGATTGTCCGGTGGCGAGCGCGATGCGAATTTCACCAAAGGCTTTTTGAGGTTGGGAATTCGCGGCGCCGTCGTCGGCCAAATCGTCGAGCCGACGACAAAAACCATAAAGCCGCGTCGCTCGCGAGGCATGTTGCGGCGACAAAAAAGTGCGAGCCCAGTGAAAACTGCGTCCCTGTCGAGCGAGTGCCCGATTCGCCGTGATGAGTGCGGAATCCAGCGTCGCGGTCATGCGGTCGCGGCCTCCCGCCGAGCCGCCGGGATAAGTGCATCGACGACCTTCGCGGAGCACAAAACGCCCGGCAGTCCAGCTCCGGGGTGGGTTCCGGCCCCCGTGAGGTAGAGGTTTTGGATGCCCTCGGCTTGATTGTGGAACCGGAACCAGGCCGACTGACGGAAGAGCGGTGCAACGGAGAAACCCGCTCCGTGCACGCTCAGGTAGTCATGGGCAAAGTCGTCCGGCGTTTTGTAAAAGTCCGCCGTAATGCTCCCTGCCAAGCCGGGCAGAATGGTGCGATCGAGCGCCGCCACAATCCGATTGCGCAAGCGGGGGCCCTCGACCGACCAGTCGATGTTCGCCTGCTGGTTCGGCACTGGGCAAAGCACGTAAAAGCTATCGCATCCCGGTGGCGCAAAATCTGGGTCGGTCGCAGTCGGACGGTGCAGATAAAGCGAAAAATCGTCCGCCAGAATTTTACGGTGGAAGATGTCGTTGAGGAGTTCGCGGTAGCGCGGCCCCATCCAAATAGTGTGGTGAGCCACCTCTGGATAGGTCCGGGTCGTTCCAAAATAGAGCACAAAGAGCCCCATGGAATAATGTGCCGCCGCGAGCTTCAACCGCGTCGTGGCATTCTGCTGCGCGGCGGGAATCATCGCGCGGTAAAGATGGGCGGCATCGGCATTGGCGACCACCACGTCGGCCGCCAGTTTCGTTCCGGTTTCCAGGCGGACACCCGCGGCCCGACCGTTTTCGATGACGATCGAGTCCACCGTTGTGTCGAGCTGGATTTTGACGCCGTGTCGCTCCATCAGACCACCGAGTGCGGCCGTGACCGCACCGGTTCCGCCCATCGCAAAGTGTACGCCGTAAGCGCGCTCAAGAAAATGGATAAGCCCGTAGATGCTCGTCGTATCAAACGGATTGCCTCCAACCAACAAAGGTTGAATCGAGAAAGCTTGCCGCAATTTTTCACTGCGCAGGTGGCGTTTCACCATGCTCCAAACGGTCTCGTAATTGCGCAAACCCACCAAGCGCGGGATTTGCTTCAGCATGGTCGAGAACCGGTGAAACGGTTGGGCGGAAAGTTCGGTGAAGCCGACGTCGAAAATGCGGCGGGAGTGGGCTAAAAGGGCGAGATAACCCTCGCGATCGCGTGGTTCGATGCGGCTGATTTCGGCGAGCGTATCGTCCAGCGTGCCGCCGTAGTCAAAGTGGTCGCCGTCGGAAAACTCGAAGCGATACCACGGTTTGAGCGGAACTAACTTGAGGGAATCCTCCATGCGCTCGCCAAATAATTCGAAGAGTTCCTCCAAGAGAAACGGCGCGGTGATGACGGTCGGACCGGCATCGTGGCGGAAGCCCTCCCGCACATACACCTGAGCCCGCCCGCCCAACATCGCACAGCGGTCGATCAGGTGGACTTCGTAGCCTTTCGCACGCAAGCGTAACGCCGCCGCCATCCCCCCGAATCCGGCCCCGATGACGATTGCTCGCATCACCTATATTCCCGCGGGCGAGAGGCGCTCACTCATCACTCGAGCCAGTTTGCCCAGCAATTCCCCGGAGCCGTTCGGGAGCCCGCTGGCCGCCGCAACGGCGGAGTGGAGGTGCCGTGATCCCATTTCGCGCGCGAGACGAACGGCCTCTGCGGGCGTATTCCCGGTTTTGAGAACATTGAGGACATTCAGGGAAAGCGGGCCATCGCTTCCCGCATCCTCGAGATCGTCGATGATTTGATAGCCGATGCCAAAGGACTCGGCTGCTTCTTGGGCCAAACCAAAAGAATCCCGAACGCCCGCGCCCAAAAGCGCCAACTCCAGGGGAAGACTGAGCAGAGCTCCGGATTTCCGCGCGACGATCGCTTCGTAGCGGGCTAATTCGGTCACGGGCCGCTTGCGAGCCGACAGATCGCCACATTGACCGTGGATTACTTGGGCGGTCCTCCGATGAATAAGGCGGATCATTTCCGCGATTATCGCGGGTCTGGAGAAGCGGGCGATGGCCGCATAGGCCGACGAGAGAAGTAAATCTCCGGTAAGAATGGCCACATCTGCGCCGCAAGCTGCGAAAACCGTCGGCTTTCCACGACGAAGCACCGCGCCATCGTGCAAATCATCGTGGACCAAAGACGCATTGTGAAGGAGCTCCGCCGCTGCTCCGACGACGACAGCATCACAGTGGGACAAGCCCAGTCGTATCCCGGCATCGAATCCAAGCCCAGCTCGCACCCGATGGCCGCCGGAAGCCAAGTGCTCCAGAGCGGCTTGAACGGCATCGAGAGGTTCGAGGGGGGAAGGGTTCGAGTCAGATACCAACTCCTCCATCAGACGCTCGACCTCCGAAATACTATCCGCTGAGCACAGAACGCCCATCGACCCAGCGAGGTGCGAGGACGCGCTCATGTTGGGGATCAAAAAAATCCGGCAGAACGCCAACAGAAATGACGTTCTGGCCGGAGGGGTGCGGACGAATTATTTCGCGGAAGATTTCTCGGACTCGGAGACGGCGACCGTCCAGATAATCACTCCGAACGCGATCTTGTTCACGACGTCGGCGAGGTTGTAGACGATGTTGAGCATCTTCATGCTGCTCTCCGGACCAGAACCGGTCAAATAACCGAGGAAGTAGCCGATCGGATAAATCGCCCAACCGACCACCACGATGGTGCGCATCAGTTTAAATGCGCTCTGAACGCCGAGCGGGGCTGATTCAGCGTTAATTTTCCCAGCTTGGCCGCCGTAGATTTCCCAGATGATATACGCCCAGCCAGACATGCTGACAATGAACGCTGGCCAAACGGCCATGTAACCCGCCTCGCCCATGAAACCGGCGATGAGCATGACGAAAGTTCCGATCATCAAACGCCAAAACACACCGGCCGGAACCTTCGTGATAGCGGACAGAATCAAATAAAACTCCACCATCAGCAGCGGGACCGTGATGATCCAATCGATGTAACGATACACGGTGGGAGTGGTGCCGGTGGCAACCCACACGTCTCGCATGTAAAAATAGTGCCACGCCGCAACCAGCGTCACGAGCCCGGAAACGGTCAGCGAAGTTTTCCACTTCGCCGTCACCCGCTGGGTCTCAAGGAAGAAGAAGGCGGTCGCCGCGACGAGCGCCATCGAGATCATCCAGAACGATACGCCAACGAAGTCATTTGATTTCAAAACAACCCCTGTGGACGCGTAAGCGTTCGAGGGGACGAGGAGGGCAACGAGTGCGAGGATTGGGGTCCGATTGATAAGCGAGGTCATTGAATTTTTCATTTTTTAATTTGGAACAACAAAACCGAACGTGCGGGGATTCGCTTCGGATGCAAATTCCTTTAAGAAATTTTCTGGTTACCTTTTGACGCCATTCCATCGGGGTTAGCCCCTTACCTTTCTAGTTCAGCTTGGTTAGCCGGCTCTGTTTCTGTGTTCGTGTTTCGGTGTTCGTCATGGCACGAAAACCGAGGATCGAATGCGCCGGGGCTGTTTACCACGTCCGCAACCGTGGAAACTATCGTGGAGATCTGTTGGCGACAGCGGGCGCGGCGCTGGCGTTTGTCACCTGTCGGGGCGAAGCGTGTGAGCGGATGGGGTGGCGCGTCCACGCGCATTGTTTAATGAGGAATCACGACCACCTCGCCTTGGAGACGCCGCGAGGGAATTTGGTCGCCGGCGTGCATTGGTTGCAGCGCACGTTGGGGAATCGCTTCAACCGCTACCGGGGCGAGTTGGGGCGGGCGCTGCAAGGGCGCTCTCGAGCGATCGTGGTGGAGCCGGGCGTGCATCTCGCCTGCTTGGTGGGTCACAACCATCTCAACGCGGTGTGGGCGCGGCTCGTTGAGTTGGAACAGTGGGAGCCGTTTCGGTGGTCGAGCGATCGGGCCTTCGGCCGCGGGGCCGACGAGCGAGCAGCGTGGCTCTGCTGCGAAGATTGGTTGCGCACGCACGGGGAACTGCCGGATGCGCCAGAGGGCTGGCTCAGCTCTCAGCATCACTTGGCTTGGCTGCTGGCAGACACCGGGCGGCAAACGGAGGCGGCGTTTGGAACGATGAGTCAGGGCTGGGCGCTCGGAAGCAAGGACTACCAGCGCGAGGCGTTGGCGGATTTGCCCGCGATGGAATCGGCGGCAGCTGGGGGTGGAGCGGAGGCGGTGAAGATCAACCGAAGACACTGGCACGAACGGCTGGAGGCGGTCGCGAAGGCGATCGGCGCGTCGCTGTTGAGTGCGGCCGGAAATATCAATCGACCAAAACCTGCATACCAACGGCATTTGAGTTTTTGACAGCGGTAGCCGCGAGCGTGAGCGAGTGGGGTTTCGACTATCGTCCAACTATCACGAGACGTGGGTATCAGCCGCACGATGTCCTCGCTTGAAAAATCGCCAATCGCACTCTGCGTTGGGTTTTCTTGGTTCCTCGCTCTTTCAGTGGTTTGATTATTTTTAGAGCGGGAAGATAGCCGCCTTCGCCGGCGACGGCGGCGGGGCTTCGCTTGTCTCTCAAGATCACTCCGATGAAGTCGCCCTTGAGCGACACGTGCATGACGAGACGGCCCTCGCGATCGACGCCGATGATGCGCTCTGGCGTGAATCGGGGTCGATCGCGCTTGTGGAGAGCGTCTCGAAGCCGTCGGTCTCCTGCTTGCTGCCGAACGGCGCGAGTTATTTTGCGGCGCGCTCGAAGCGGTGGCGGGAATTGCTGGCTTATCCCAACGTCCTTTGAACTCTGGACTTTTTGGTAACCGCGAGCGCCAGCGAGTGGGCGGATCACCCCTCGCTGGCGCTCGCGGCTACCCGGCGCATCACGGTCTGAATCTTTGGGGCGATGGGGATTAGCCGTCGCTGACGTCGAGGTCGCCGTTGGGTGGTACGTCCCTCGCGCGCATACGGAGGGTGCGTTTGCCCCCGCCGGGAATTTTGGCGATTTCGCCCTTGGCGTTTTTAAATTTTAGAAATCGTGAAGTCTGGTACCGGTCATTTCGCCCCTCGGAATTTCAAAGCAGCGATCACTCACCCCTGAAGAGCCTTTGAGCGCATGGCTCAAAATCGGAAATTGCCGATGCGCGATGACCGATGCGCGATTTCAAGATTCGCGGTCTTCAAGCGTGGCGTCCCTTGAACGTGAGTTCGGCGACGCCGCTTTTGTCGAGGTGGCCGAGGTTGAGCGCGACCATCTTGTCAAACTGCTGTTTCGTCGCGCCGGCGAGTGGCATAGTGAGGCCTGCTTGGGCCCCGAGAATCCACGCGATGGTGGAATCCTTGGCCGCGTGCGCGCCGGAGAAATAGCAATCGTGTGCGCGGTTTTGCATATCCTCGCCATCGGTCTTGAGGACCTGCGAGTTGGCACCGGTCTGGAGGAAAACCTCGCGCAGCATGTCGAGGTTGAGCCCGAGCGCGGCACCGAGGCCGAGACCTTCGGCGAGGGCGCAAGTGTTGATGTTCATGACCATGTTCACGAGCGCCTTCACCTGCGCGGCCTGGCCGGTGCCGCCGATGTGGCGGAGCGCGCTGCTCAGTTTTTCGAGGATGGGCTTCACCCGGGCGAACGTCGCGGCATCGCCGCCGCACATGAGATAGAGCGTGCCGGCGCGCGCCTGCGGGATCGACGAGGCCATGCAGCCTTCGAGGGTCACCGCGCCGACCGACCGGGCGCGGCGCTCGACCTCGACATGCGTGGCAGGCGTGAGCGTGGCGCAGTTGACGAAGGTCTTGCCGCTGGCACCCACGAGGAGGGAATCGCCTTTTTCGGCAAACACGCCGAGCTGCGAGGCATCGTCGGTGACGACCGTGAAGATGACGTCGGCGGCCGCCGTGACTTCGGCCAGCGTGCGTACGCTCGTCGCGCCGATCTCGGCGGCGAGGGCGTCCGCGGATGGCGCGTGGACATCGTGGACGGCGGTGACGGCGTAGCCGCAATCTTTGAGGCGGCGAGCCATGTTGGCTCCCATGCGGCCGACTCCAACAAAGGCGATGCGTTCAGAATTCATGTGAGGGAAATAATGGGAAAAACGTCAGGGCACTGCTTGCCAGGGCCCGGGATGAAAAACGAAAAACGGGCTTCGGCAAGCAGCGCGCCTACGCGTACCCAGCATGGGCATGAACTCAACATAAGAAACGAAATGTTCGGAAGCGGTGACAATAACCGTAGCGAAGGACAAGGCGGGTGTCGCGAGGCGGTCAGCACGAAAGAAGTCTGGAGCAAAGGCACGACCGTAGGAGCACGAACATGCGAACATGAAACCGGCGCAGCCCCTTCAATCTGGAGCGCGTTCTCCCCGAGGAACAGAACTTGATTGCGGCGGAGCCTGAAATCGTGGCTCGCCTGCAGATGGAGCGGGTCCGGATTCGCGGCCGGCCAGGGCTGACGCCGAATACTCGCCTGGGACAACGCCTGCGGGGGCTGAGCGGCTTTCGTGACGCGTGGTGGGATCCGCCGTCTGCCATCTTCCCCACGATTTACTTGAGCTGGAGCAAATCCCACTTGTTGCCGTAAAGATCGCGGAAGACGGCGACGGTGCCGTAGTCCTCCTCACGCGGCGCTTCGAGGAACTCGACCCCGCGCTCACGGAAGGCACGATGGTCGCGGTGGAAATCGTCGGTGTGGAGAAAGAGAAAGACGCGTCCACCGGTCTGGTTGCCCACGGCGGCGAGCTCGGCGGCATTTTTCGCTTTCGCGAGCAAGAGCTGGCACGCGCCCGTCGTGTCTGCACCGAGCGGCGCGACGAGCACCCAGCGCTTGTCCGGCTGAGCAAGGGTGGGTTGGGGCCGGTCTTCCACGAGCCGAAACCCGAGTGCTCCGGTATAGTAACCGATGGCTTCGTCGTAGTCGCCGACGACGAGGGAGACGGTCGCGATGGATTGGGTCATGACCGACGCTGCACTAGCCGGTCACTGGGCTGCAATCGACGATCGCGAAATTTCCGCAGCTTTGGGTGGACACGATGGGACGTTTTCCGGATGAACTATCCGGTTCCGTTTACTTCAGCTGTTCCCCGTTCTCCCAGTCTCTCATCGCTCAGTCCATTATTCCCCATGTCCACCTCCCGCCGCCTCGCCCTCGCATTCTGTGCTTTCGCCTCCCTCGCCGCCGCCCATCCGGACGACGCGCCGGCTTCGACCGTTCGCAAAGTCGCGGCGGCGCCCATCCCCGCCGGCCCCCTCGGCTCGGGTCAGTGGAAATTTCAGGTCGAGAGCGGTTGGGCCAAGATTCCCTCGCCAGCCACGCTGAGCCCCACCCACGGTGGCGTGGTCGTGGACCGCGCTGGCCTCATCTACGTCAGCACCGATGGGCCCTCGGGTATCCTCGTCTTCAAGCCAGACGGGAACATGCTCCGCACCATCGCGCCGGAGTTCAGCGGTATTCACGGCCTGATGCTCCGCGATGAGGGCGGTAAACAATTCATCTACGCGGCGCACGTGAAGGGTAACCAGGTCGTTAAGTTGGGTCTCGATGGAAAACTCGAGTGGAAGCTTCCCTGCCCCACGGAAAGCGGCCTCTATCCCGCACTCGAGGCCTGGAAGCCCAATGCCAAGACGCCCAATGCCAAGCCCGGCGCGACAGTGGTGGGCCACGATGGCCGGACCTACGTCGTCGACGGTTTCAGGCCCACGGCAATCACAGTGGGACCCGACGGGCGGATCTACGTCGCGGATGGTTACGGCGCGAGCGTGATCCATGAGTATTCGGCTGACCGGAAATGGACACGCGTGATCGGCTCGAAGGGATCCGGCGAAGGCCAGTTTGCCACTTGCCATGGGATTACGCTGGATACCCGTTACGGCGCACCGCGACTCCTCGTGGCCGACCGCGCGAACAAGCGTCTCGTGCACCTCGATCTCGACGGCAAGTGGCTGGGCGTGCTCACGACGGATCTGCGTCTGCCCTGCGCCATTTCGATCTTTGGTGAATTTGCCGCCGTGGCCGAACTGCAAGGCCGCGTGGTCATCACTGACAAGACCGGCAAGATCGTCTCCACGCTCGGCGACAATCCCGATCAAAAACAATGGGCTGCGTTCAAGCTGGCCCCCGAATTTTGGCAGGACGGCATTTTTATCGCGCCGCACGGCCTGTCGTTTGATTCCGCCGGCAATCTCTTCGTGCAGGACTGGAATGCGACCGGGCGCCTCACGAAGCTGCGTCGCGAAGGCAAGGGCCTCGCGCTGGCACCGTGATGCCGTAGCGCGTGCTCCGGCACTGCGCCTAGCCCGCAGCAATCACGCTTTTCTGAAGAAAATCTTTTTTTTACAGAGCGCACAGAGGTTAGAACCGAGGTCACCGAGCCCAACACCTTGTCCGCTCTGTAGATTCGGTGGGCTGGGCTTCGTGCCCGCTGTGAAATGCAGGGGGTCAAGGGGGTGGGAACTATCC
>Ga0209550_10003040_pt1 | contig 16060 bp, 14 predicted proteins | sample LauGreSuBDMM15SN_2_FD_187567 | JGI IMG/M metagenome (GOLD analysis project Ga0209550, IMG submission 187567) | Freshwater lake microbial communities from Lake Michigan, USA - Su13.BD.MM15.SN (SPAdes) (version 5) | ecosystem: Environmental > Aquatic > Freshwater > Lake | place: Lake Michigan...
CAGGAACGCATCATTCTCGACATGGTCGATCGTTTCTTAGAAAAAGAAGTGAAGCCTTACGCTTGGCAACTCGAGCATGACGATGAATACCCGGCAGAGATTGTCGAGAAGATGAAAGAAATGGGCCTCTTCGGCTGCCTCATTGCACCTGAGTATGGTGGCCTTGGCTTATCCACTGTGACTTACGCCAAAATCATCGAACACATTTCGGTCGTGTGGATGTCGGTTTCTGGCATTATCAATTCACACATCATTATGGCCGCAGCGCTGCAGAGAAATGGCACTGAAGAGCAAAAGCGCGCTTTCTTACCGCGCTTTGCGACAGGAGAGTTGCGCGGCGGCATCGCGTTGACTGAACCTGACTGCGGCACTGATTTGCAGGCCATTCGGACCACAGCTGTGCGCGATGGTGACGACTACATCATTCATGGCAATAAGATGTGGATCTCAAACGGCATCTACGGAAACTGCTTTGCGGTGTTGGTCAAGACCGATCTGAATGCGAGCCCACGCCATAAGGGAATGAGCCTGTTTCTTGTTGAAAAGAGCGACGCCTTTCGTGCGAGCCGAAAGCTGGAAAAACTTGGCTATAAAGGGATTGATTCGGCCGAACTCGTGTTCGACCAGTGCCGGGTGCCAGCTAGCCAGTTAATCGGTGGCAAAGAGGGCAAGGGGCTACAAATGATTTTGAACGGCCTGGAGCTTGGCCGGATTAACGTTGCAGCGCGTGGCGTGGGTGTCGCGCAGGCCGCACAAAACGAAGCGGTTAAGTATTCGCAGCAGCGCAAAACGTTTGGTAAGCAGATTTGTGAGCATCAAGCGATTCAGCTTAAGTTGGGCGATATGGCAACGCGGACCGAAGCCTCAAGACTGTTAACCATGCGTGCGGCAGAGGCCTATGACCGTGGCGAACGTTGCGACATGGAGGCGGGCATGGCCAAATTGTTCGCAACCGAGTCTGCCTTAGAAAACAGCATGGAAGCGATGCGCGTGCATGGTGGCTATGGCTATTCAAAAGAATACTTGGTCGAGCGCTTCTATCGCGACGCGCCACTCTTGACGATTGGTGAAGGCACCAATGAAATGCAACGCATCATTATTGCCAAGCAGTTGATCGCAAGGAATCCCATATGAGTTTGCCGCTACAAGGAATGCGGATTCTTGCCATTGAGCAGTATGGAGCGGGACCGTTTTCAACTCAGCACTTAGCCGACCTAGGTGCAGAAGTTATCAAGATTGAGAATCCTCACGATGGTGGCGACGTCGGTCGTGCGGTCGGGCCACATTACTTTGGTCCCGGCGACAGTCATTTCTATCAAGCATTCAATCGCAACAAAAAGAGCATCCGGCTAGACCTCAAACAAGAGGCAGGTCGTGAGGTGTTGCATAAACTGGTTGAACACGCTGATGCGGTATTCAACAACTTACGCGGAGATCTTCCCGTCAAGTTGGGCCTGACTTACGAGGCGCTCAAGCACATTCGTCAGGATATCGTGTGCGTGCATTTATCGGCTTACGGACGCGAAGGCGAGCGCGCGGCGTGGCCTGGTTACGACTACTTGATGCAGGCCGAAGCGGGTTATTTGTCGTTGACTGGTGAACCCGATGGACCACCTTCGCGTTTCGGTTTGTCGATGATTGATTTAATGACCGGAACCACAGCTGCCCTTGGGCTCGTGTCTGGCGTGCTGGGTGCGCGAGCAACCGGAGTAGGACGCGATATCGACACGAGTTTGTTTGATGTGGCGATGCATAACCTCGCCTATCTGGCCACGTGGTACCTAAACGGTGGGCATGTCACTGGAAGAGCGCCGCGCTCAGGTCACCCCTCGCTGGTACCCAGTCAGATGTACCCAACGAAAGACGGTTGGCTATTTATTATGTGCAACAAAGAAAAATTTTGGCCTGTCTTGGCTAAAGAGTTGGGTCGACCTGAATGGGCGCAACGCCCAGAGTACAGCTCCTACAAAGGCAGACTGGAGAATCGAGATCAATTTAACGCCGACATTGAGAGCGTTACCTTGACTGATACGACAGCAAACTGGATGAAAAAATTTGCGGGAAAAGTGCCTGCATCTCCTGTCTATGACGTCGCACAGGCGTTGGATAATCCCTTTGTGCATTCTCGACAAGGTGTCGTAAAAACCGCCAGGATGGATGGTTCCGAGGTGTTGGGTGTTGCTGCACCGATTCGATGCTCTGGTGATGCCGCCCCGTTGCGCGCTGCACCGACGATGGGGGCCGACACGGATGCGTTGTTGACTTCGGCTGGCTTTACGGCAGAGCAGATAAAGTTTTTGCGTGAGCATGCCGTGCTTTGAGGTTGGGATATTTTGTGAATAGGTTTGCGCGATGACCAGAGTGGATTCGTCTTTGTCGGTACCGCGCTACGTACAGGTAGCGCGTACGTTGTTTGACGAGATCGAGAACGGGCGCTATGGGGTCGGTAGTTTGCTGCCCACTGAGTTCGAGCTCTGTGCGCAGTTTGGGGTGTCGCGTTTTACCGTTCGCGAGGCTGTTAAGCAGTTAGTGCACCAAGGCTTGGTCCTGCGACAGCCTGGGGTGGGCAGCCGAGTTCTGGCACGACACCCCGTAAAGCAATACACCCAAACCATGACAGGCATCACCGACTTGCGACAGTATGCAAGCGAGACGACCTTGCAGGTGACGCAATCGCAGCTCTTGCATGTGGAGGGTTCGCTCGCGAGGTTGCTCGAGGTCAACAAGGGAGAAACGTGGCTGCATATTGAAGGCTTGCGTTACCAAGACGATCAAGAGCAGCCTATTTGCTTGACGGATGTGTATATCGCGCCCAGATATCGATCTATAGAGGGTGTAGAAGGCGCAATGCGAGAGCCGCTTTATCGTCTCTTAGAGAAACAGTTTGGCTGCACGATTAAAGCCGTACAGCAAGAGATTCGCGCCATGGTGCTCAGTGCACAGCTTGCCAAGAAACTTGGCGTTTCAGCGCGCACAGCCGGACTGTGGATTGCGCGCCGTTACTTTGATGAACGTGACGAGCTGGTCGAGTTGGCGGTAAGTGTGCATCCGGCTGAACGCTTTAGTTATCGTGAATCGTTCAGACGCGACTGGCAACTAAATAATATCAACACCGACACCACGCATTGAGTGACTAACTACCAGGCTAAAGGGAAAATAAATGAAATATCTGAGCTATTCACATCAGGGGCGGAATTCGTTTGGCGTGTTGCGCGATGATCAGACGATTATCGATCTGGGTTCGCGTTTGGGGGCGGAGTATCCAACGCTGCTGCAATTAGTTCGCAAGAACGGCTGGGAAGCGGCGCGTCAGGTCGTGCAAGCTGCGAGTACCGGTGATTTTAAAGAAGCAGATATCAAGTACCTGCCACTTTATTTGGAGCCCGTGACGGTGCATTGTGTCGGCTTGAACTACGCCGCCCATGCAGCAGAGGCGGGCCATAAGCCGCCAGAGTATCCACGCACGTTCATCAAAATCCCCGCGGCACTAGTGGCGCATGCAGAAGATTTTGAGAAGCCCACGCTATCGCCTGAATACGATTTTGAAGGTGAGATCGCCGTCGTGCTGAGTAAAGACGCGCGTAACGTCAAAGCGAAGGACGCGGGGCAATATGTGGCCGGCTACACCTGTTTTATGGATGGCTCGGTACGTGATTACCAATTTCAGCGCACGCTTGATCAAGGTAAGAACTTTTATCGCTCCAGCTCGATGGGCCCATATCTAGTGACTGCGGATGAGGTGGGTCCATTAGACAAGCTGACCATCACAACAAAAGTGGCGGGCGAGGTGATGCAACACGCCGCGTTCGAGACGATGATTTTTTCTATTCCAACACTCATTGAGTATATTTCTGCGTTTACAGCGCTATCAGCGGGTGATGTGATTGCAACGGGAACGCCTGAGGGCGTCGGCTTTAGTCGCAAGCCGCCAAGATTTTTGCAATCTGGGGAGGTCGTTGAAGTAATCGTCGATCGTGTCGGTACCTTGCGTAACAAGGTGGTCTAACGTAGCAACCTCCGAATGCATTAACCTCAAAATGCATCAAGCTCCAAAGGTCGCCAAGAGATCCCAATGCCCGATCGTGCAGTGCTGGGTTTCTTGACGAGCCGCTTTCCAAGACGCGAGGGTTGTAGCGTCTAGTAAGCCTGTTTCTCCGACAGCTTGTGCGCTGCCTGCAGCCAATGCGCGAATCAATTCTGCGTCATCGGTTTGGTTGAGTTCCCAGGGGCTTGGCGCTATGCTGACCTGAAAACCATAGCCCAACAATCTGTGCTGCAGGATATCGACCGCTTTGGGCCCTGCTGCGAAGCCAAAACCTTTGTCTGTTGCTTGGTGGGCATGAAAAGCACGCAGAGCTTCTTCATCAGCTGGGTGTTTGGGTATCCATTGTTCTGAACCATCGTAGGTCAGCACGGTATAGAGCGGCGTGCTGAGGGCTGAACAAAAACGCTCGAGCCAAGGCTCTGCAACAAGATCAAAGAACGCAGCCGCTGTGAGGAGGTCAGCGGGCTGTTCTAAGATCATTTCGATATGTTGGGATAAGTCGGTACAAAGGAAATCAACCAGAATGTGTTTGCCATGTTTTGTGAGTCGCAGGGCTGCGTCTGAGGCGGGTGCTGCAGTATCGGCCCACTTGCTTAGTGCAATACGAGCGGCCTCAATGAGCTTCGGGTCGTAGTCGATCAGCGTCCAGTGCTGATCACCGTCCAAATGCGGTGCGAGTCCGCGCAGATTAGATCCGGTGCCAGAGCCCAGGTCAATCACGCGAAGCGGTTGCGTGTTCGCTGCACGAGAGCCTTTCAATACTTGATTAAGTTGTTCACGTAAGGCTTGATTGCGTGATCGATGATCTGCGGGTTCACGCAGGGCTAACCACTGCGAGGAAAATTCGCTCATACAGGACTCTTTGATTTGTTTTCGTTGAACTGCGCGTTAACGATTTCAGTGAAACGGCCATGCTGTGCGTAAAGCGCATCAAACGAACCCGTTTCAATGACACGCCCACCTTCCATCACCAGAATCATGTCGGCATGGCGAATGGTACTAAGACGATGCGCAATGACAAGCGTCGTTCGGTTGCGGGTAACTTCCTCGAGGGCTTCCATCAGCTTGAGTTCTGTCGTTCCGTCCAGCGCGCTCGTCGCCTCATCCAATATCAGGATGGGCGGGTCTTTGAGTATCACGCGTGCAATCGATAAGCGTTGACGTTCGCCACCCGATAGTGCGCGTCCGCGCTCGCCAATATTTGTTTCGAGACCCTGGGACTGACGTTCAATGAAATCAAGCGCTTGCGCCCGCGCGCAAGCCTCAAGCAACTGCGCGTCAGTCGCTTGTGGGCTTCCGATCCGAAGGTTCTCCGCGATCGAGCGGTTAAAGAGTAATGGCTCTTGAAACACAACGCCGATGTTTCGACGCAGCGCAGCGAGTTGGTAGTGGCGGATATCCTGACCATCTACGGTAATGACACCTGTTTGTGGATCGAAAGCGCGATACAGCAGACTTAATGCTGTTGTTTTTCCTGCACCCGAAGCGCCTACCAAGGCGATCGTCTGGCCAGGCTGAATGATGAAGCTAAGCTTGTCGATTGCCGTACGCTTACCATCGTATGAAAATGAGACATTTTCAAAAGCAATCTTGCCAATGAGGCGGCCGGGATCAATAGCGTCTGCCGAATCTCGTATCAGCGGATTTGTGTCCAGTACTTCAAAAAAATCGCGTAGCTTTGGCGCATCCATCGCGAGCTTATTAATAAAGGATACGACTTGCTCAAGTTTGCCAATGATCAAGCCAGCAAAGGCAATAAAGGTGACGATTTCACCCACACTAATGAGGTTCAGGGTAAACAGCCAGGCGCCAAGCACCACAATGCATAGAATCGTTAAGGTGGTTGCGGAGCGAGTAAGCATCGTCATGACTGCCCACCAAGACAGAACGGGTAGTTGAGCGCTCAGTACTCGCTGGCTGATCCCCTTGAGGCTGTCGACTTCATGTTGCACGCGGGCAAAGCTTTGTACCAACGCCACATTACCCAAGGTGTCTGATGCGCGCTCGGCTAAATCGGAATGATGCGATTCAACCTGCTGTTGTAGCGCTTGCGTACGAGTCAGGATGAAATGCGTCAGGAGGGCGAAGATCACACACAGTACGATTAACACCCAGGCGAGCTGCCAGTTGACGTAGAGCGCTACCGGTATCAAAACAATCAGTGAGACCAGTGCGGCCAAGTTGTCTCGAAAAAAACTGAGCCATAACCACCATAACGTGTCTGTTCCTTGAAGCATGACTTTCATCGCACGACCGGTATGTGTGCGCGAATGCTGCGAAAGAGGAAGATGTAAAACATGCTCAAAGTAGTCGGCGAGTACTGCGTGCCTGCGGCGGTGTGCAAGCCTATCTGATAGCAGAGCGATTGAGGCGCCAGCGGTAATCGTGAACAGACCAAATCCAGCCCACGCTACTAGAAGCGGTAATACGCGATCCCAAAGTTGTGCGGTGGACTCAGCTGCGCTTTTGGTCAACGTGTCGATCACACGTCCAAACAAAATAGGCTCTGCAAACAATGTGATCGCCAGGCATACATTGGTGAAAGCGAGTCCCCAGCCCGTACGCTGGTCCGGCCCTAGCTGCAGCAATACGCGTCGGTATAGCGCCACGAGCGTCATGTGAGTGCTCGCAGATGAAGAGATTTCAGTGCCTCGGGGGGTGCAATCTCTTCGGGCAGGCTCAGTAGTTTGTGCTGGATCAGTGCGGCACCGAAACCTGGTAATGAAGTCAACACTGCAATGGGAATAGACAAGACCAAGCCACCTAAGGCGAAAAAGGAGTAGGGTAAAAGATCGGGGTGCGACAGCCCAAGCCCAATGATGCCAGCCAGTCCAAGAAGGGTGTGCGGCCAAAATTGCTTTATCGCAGTACTTAGGGGGATCGAATGATCATCACGCGCCTGCGCACCCCAGCCCGCTTTTTTGCCAAACAAGAGCCCTGTCATAAACATCGCATGATTCAGCCAGGTGATCGGGGTCATTAAGACTGAGAAAATCATTTCTAAGGTAAATCCGGTCGCAAAGCGCAAGCCGCCTCCGAAACGTTTGCGTTCCTCGGCGCGCGAGATCACATCGGCAGCCCCTGCAATTTTAGGCAAGTACCACATGGTGAGTGTGGCGATCATTAGCGCTATGCCGAATGAGCCATCCATGAGTTGGCTTGCATCAGCGCTCAGGGATGCGCTGGCAATACCGAGAGTCAGTAATACGACCCAGGCGGGCGAGCCCAGAAACATAAAAATCGCAATACAGAGTTGGCAGCGACTCATAAAGAGCAGGCCCGGTAGTCTCAGTAAGTGAACATATTGCAAGTTCCCTTCGCACCAGCGCAGGTCACGGCGAATGTATTCAATGAGCGTTGGCGGGTTTTCTTCCCAGCTTTCATCTTCTTGCGGAATCACGCGCACATCGAACTCTGCTTTACGCATGAGTACCGCTTCGATCTGATCATGGCTCAAGATATGGCGGGTTGTACCGTTTGGGCCGGGCAGCGAGGGAAGTGCGCAGTGCGCAATAAACGGCGCCAGACGCAACGCGGCATTGTGTCCCCAGTAGGGGCCGCAATCGGATTGCCACCACGCTGACCCCATGGTGTACGAACGCATACCTAGCCGCATACCGTACTGAAAGAGTCGCGTAAAGCCGCTCGTTGAGGGAAGCCCCACGACCAAGCCCTGCAAAATCCCAAGCTTGGGAGTGGCCTGCATGATTCGAATCAAGCGCATGATCGCTTTGCCCGTCATGAAACTGTCTGCATCAAGCGTAATGGCTATGTCGTGCTGGTGCCCCCATCGCTCGCAAAAATCGGCGATGTTGCCGGCCTTATAGCCCTTGTTGTCGGTGCGTCTACGGTAGGTGATGGCGATATGGTGTTGCCAACGCGCTTGCATTGCGTCGAAACACGCTTGTTCCTCTGCGCCAATCTGCTGGCTATCCGTATCGCTTAAGACATACAGATGGATGTGGGGGGCAATAGGCTCCTGTCGTAAGCCCGCGAGCATCACTTCGATATTGCGCTCTAGTCGGTCTGGCGTTTCGTTTCGAATACATAACAGCAAGGCTGTTGATATCGATATCGGTGCAGAATTGTTGACGTTCAAGGCGTCAGGGATCACTAAGGCCAAGGGTTCGCGCACGAAGCGACAAATAAGAAAGCCAATAGTTGCGTTCCAAAAACCAATCACCATCCAGGGGAGTGTCACGGCAAACAGGATCAGGATCGCGATGTGTGCCATCAGCGGAACCGCCGGACCGAGCGCACGATGCATGAGCCAGATTAAAAGGACAAAGGTGGTTTTCGCCAGGAACGCAAACAGAATTCGGCGCAAATTGATTGCTAAGGTCGAGGGGGTATTCACAAAATTTCCAAACGAACGTCTAACGCTCACTTATACTGTTGATTGTTGCCCGCGAAGTATAGGGCACAGACTAGCTGCTCATCGATAAAACCCCAGGAACGTCTCGTGGCCTCCCCGCAAAATGCTCTCTCCGCTGTGCAAGACGCAACGGCCCTTTGGTACGTGGCCCCCGAGGCGGTGGCCCTGCGCACCGAGCCTTTGCTGCCCAACACTGCTGACCAGGTGCGGGTGCGTTCTGTGTTCAGTGCACTCAGTCGCGGAACAGAATCTCTCGTCTTTCGAGGCGAGGTTCCGCCGGCGGAGTTTGAACGAATGCGTGCACCGTTTATGGGAGGCGCATTTCCGTTCCCCGTTAAATATGGCTACGCAACCGTCGGTCAAGTTCAGGCGGGCCCTCCAGCGTTGCTCGACCGCTGGGTGTTCAGCCTCACGCCTCATCAAGATTTTTTTAACGTTCCAATCGACGCCGTTTCGTTAATCCCCGAAGGGGTGTCACCGATGCGTGCGGTGTTGGCCGCTAATATGGAAACCGCACTCAATGCCGTGTGGGATGCGAAGGTAGGGCCGGGCGATCGGATTGTGGTGGTGGGTGGGGGCGTTGTTGGCTGCCTCATTGCGTTTTTATGCGGTCATTTGCCCGGGGCGTCCGTCACCTTAGCGGACATTAACCCAGAGCGGGCCGCAACGGCTCGTGCGTTGGGCGTTCGCTTCGCACTGCCTGGCGATGCCCCCACGGATTGTGATCTCGTATTTCATTGCAGCGCCACGCAGACTGGGCTTGCTACCGCACTGGGCTTGGCAGGTGAGGAGGCCACTGTGCTTGAGCTGAGTTGGTATGGCGCCAAGGCGGTACAGGCGCCTTTAGGTGGCGCATTCCACAGCCGTCAGTTGCGCTTGCAAGCGAGTCAGGTTGGGCATGTTTCTGCTTCTCGTCGGCCGCGCTGGTCCTATAAGCGTCGATTGGGTGCGGCGCTCGGTATGCTTCATGACGCCAGGCTCGATACATTACTGGCCGACCCCATTAACTTTTTTGACTTGCCTGCTAAGTTGCCTGCAATTTTTGAGGGACGCAGCGGTGTGCTGTGTCAACCTATTCGTTATCTTTAAGGAAAACACTATGTTTACAGTTGAAGTTCGTGACCACATCATGATTGCGCATTCCTTTCGCGGGGCAGTGTTTGGACCCGCACAAGCCTTGCACGGCGCGACGTTCGTGGTTGATGCTGCTTTTATCTCCAAGACGCTGGACAGCAATGGCATCGTGGTCGATATTGGATGCGCGTTGGATGTATTGAAAGCGACGCTTAAGCCCTTGAATTATTCGAACCTGGACGAGCGTGCTGAATTCAAGGGCATGAACACGACAACAGAATTTCTGACCAAGTACATTTTTGATCAGCTCGCGCTTGCCGCCCGTGCAGGGCAGTTAGGCCGCGAAAGTAAAGAGCTACATGCGATCCGCGTCACGATCTCGGAATCTCATGTGGCGCGCGCCTGGTACGAAGCTGCGCTGTAAGGCTGACGGACGTGATTATTTAGGTTCTGTCGATGGTTAAGCGCATCGTTTTTGCAATCCCTGGGGATATCACCGCGCCTACCGGTGGGTATATCTATGACCGACATATCATCGCGGGTTTGCGTGCATTAGGTTGGCAAGTGGAGTTGCTTGGGTTGGGCGAAGGCTTTCCTTTTCCAACCTCTGAGACATTGCGTGACGCCCACGCAACGCTTTCTGCGTTGCCCACTGGTATGCCGGTGGTGATAGATGGGCTCGCGTTGGGCGTGATGCCAGATATCGTTGCGGCGATCAATGCTGAGCATCCAGTCATCGCCTTAGTGCATCACCCGCTTGCGTTTGAGTCGGGACTCACCGCTGAGCAGGCTGCAAGCCTTAAGCAAACAGAACAGCAAGCGCTGCAGCATGTCGCACACGTGATCGTGACGAGCCCCGCCACAGCGCGAGATTTGATTCAGCATTTTTCTGTTCCCCCAGAGGGAGTGGATGCCGTGATGCCCGGCACAGCTCGTGCAACGTTTGCAAAAGGATCTCAAAGTGACGTTGTCTCCTTGCTCTGTGTGGGTTCAGTCATCCCTCGCAAGGGCTTTGATGTGTTGTTGCCTGCCCTGCATCAATTAAGTGACTTACCTTGGCGTTTGACCATTGCAGGGGATCGGTCACGCAATGCACAAGCGCCGCGACAACTTGATGACGATATGAATCGATTTGGTTTTAAGGATCGCATCGCCGTACTCGGCGCCGTGACTGCCGAAGCGTTAGCGGAGCTATATGCTTGTGCCGATGTCTTTGTGCTGGCCTCTCGTTTCGAGGGGTTTGGCATGGCCTATGCCGAGGCGCTCGCGCACGGGCTACCCGTTGTAGGAACCACGGGAGGCGCGATTCCTGAGACGGTGCCCTCCGAGGCGGGTCTGCTCGTTGCGCCGGATAGCGTGGACGCGTTAGCCGCGGCGCTAAAGATGATCATTGAACGTAAGGATCTCCGAGCACAGCTCTCCGATGGTGCGCGACGTGTTGCGCGTATGCAGCCAACCTGGAGTGATTCTTCTCAGCGGTTTTCGGAGGTGTTGCTGAAGTCAATCGGCAGTCGTTGAGCCGAGAGATCAATGTCGTAGACGATTTCGTCTTCTAGTGCATAGGCTTTTGTGCGAAGCCGAAGCGCTTCATCCATTGTCTGAATCGCGGGTAGATTAAACGCCGGACGACCAGAACCCATAATGATGGGCGCAACCAGCAAATGGAGTCGGTCTAGACAGCCCGCTTGCATAAAACGAGAGACGGTTTCCGCACCGCCTTCGATCAACAGGCGGCGTAAGCCCCGAGCATGCAGTGCGCGCAAAATCTCTTTCGGGTCAATGTGCCCATTTAGGGTTCTTAGGACGACAAGTTCGACTCCCGATGGGACTTCCGCCGAGGGGGTGTTGCTAGTCAGCCACAGTCGTCGGGTGCCATCATCGCGCCAAACCTTCGCGCTCGGGGCCAAGCGAGCGCTTGGATCTAAGACAATACGTGTCGGATTTTTACCCTGTGTTAAGCGAACGTTCAGCTGAGGATCATCCGCAAGTGCCGTCCCGATGCCCACCAAAACTGCGTCCACGCAGGCTCGCAGGTGGTGTAAATGAATCAAGCTTGCCGGTCCGTTTACATAGCGGGAATGACCCGTGACAGTGGCGATCCGCCCGTCCAAGGTTTGCCCTAATTGGCCGATAACGGTCATGTCGTCTTTTGTTCCCGCAGGGACAAAAGAAAGGGTATCCGGGACGCCCGTGGGCGTTGGGGATGGGGGGACTGGTGTCTTGAGGGGCAAGATGAGCAAAGCCGAAGAATGTTGTGGGATCTAGGTGTTATCCATTATAAATTTACAGCAAAGTGGCATAATTACAAAGTTATGACTTAATCCTTCAAAGTTATGACTTAACCCCTAAAAGTTAGGTTCATCTTGTTCAGGCTAGACCCCCTTATAGAAGTTGACCGCGCAATATCCGAATTGAGACGTGGAGCCGGTGTGCGCGTGTTCTCGGGCTCGAGCAGTGTATTGATGCTTGCCACCGAAGCCGTGTCCAATGAGCTACTGCAATTGTTTGCTGCGCAAGGGGCCAGCGCGCCCCGAATCGTCATGACGGGTACACGAGCGAATGTGCTGGGCATTGACAAATCGGATCGCGTGACCTGTGTTGTCAGTTCGCCCAACGGCCTAGATACAGCGACCATCGAATATCTTGCGAACCCACTCGCCGCGAAAGCCCCGCAACCAAAACTATCAGAACTCATTGTCAACCAAGCGACTCCACTAGAGATGTCTTGCGTGAAGATTGCGAAGCTCTCGCGGCTTTTACCTGCAGCGGTGCTGGTTGATTGTGAAGCCGTACCCGACGCGTTTTCGGTTGATGCCGACGCGATTGAACACTATATGAAAACCGCCGCTCACTCGCTAAAGATCGTGAGTCGAGCACGTGTTCCCCTTGAAGACGCCGAGCAGGCGCAAGTGATTGCGTTTCGTCCGCGAGACGGCGGTATTGAGCATCTTGCGATTGTCGTGGGCGAACTCAAGACAGATGCTCCAGTTCTAATCAGAATGCACTCCGAATGTTTTACTGGCGACTTGATGGGATCGTTGCGTTGCGATTGCGGCAATCAGCTCCGCGGTGCAATCAGCGAAATCGCAAAAGTGGGTAGCGGTATTTTGCTCTATCTGGCACAAGAGGGGCGCGGCATCGGCTTAGTAAACAAGCTGCGAGCCTATCAGCTGCAAGACACAGGCTTTGATACGGTGGATGCCAATCTACAGTTAGGTTTTGACTCAGATGAGCGTGATTACTTACCTGCTGCGCAGATGCTTAGCTTGCTTGGTGTGAGCCAAGTGAAGTTGTTGACTAATAATCCCTTGAAAGTTGCCGCGCTCGCAAAGCAGGGTATTGATGTGGTTGAGCGCGTTGCACACATCTTCCCGTCTAATGAACACAATGATGGCTATCTGCGTACCAAAGCAGCAAAGAGCGGCCACATGTTTAATTTTGAGATGAAGAAATAACCATCTTGAATGCTTTTGCTTCTAAACCTTTCTGGCTCTTGGCAGTCTTGGTGGGCCTGATCCAAGCGCACCAGCAAGGATTCAGCATAGACAGCTTTAGCGTGATGAGCAATGGCGAGGTCCTGGGTCGGCGTTAGACCACGCCTGGCGCACCTGCTTTCGAGGGTGCTGCGTCATAGATGGGTGGGTGGGTCACGATAGACTTCAGTTCGGGATGCGCGACCTTCAAGGCACTCAGGTCGGGTTTGGCGCGGCAAAGTTCTGGGTCAGCGGCAAAGGCTTGCTCGAGCGCGTGTGCCGCAGCCATCAGTTTCCCATCCTCATAGAGCCGCCCAGAAATCTGTAAGCCGAACGGCATGCCGTGTTCGTCTCTTCCGAAAGGCAAGGCAATAGTGGGATTGGTGGCCAGCGTCACCACATAGGTTAAGCCGAGCCAGTGGTAGTAGTTTTTCATTTCGTGCTTGTCTACCTTTGCCGCGTAGAGTTCAGTCCACGGGAAAGGCGTAACCGGTACAACCGGCGATAAGATCAAATCGTATTTTTCCGTTGCGGCTGAAAAAGCACGCATGATGCGTGATTGTTCGAGATGCGCCCAAGCACGATCCGCAAGCGTAATCGCAGCAGCGATATCCATGTTGGCGCGGATGTTTGGCCCGAGATTTTCAGGATTTTTGCGCCAGATGTCGGCAAAGGCGGCAACAAAATTCTCGGCACGTAAGATATCGAAGGCGCGATCAGCCTCTGCAAAATTTAAGTCAACAGGTTCGCAACACTCAACCATTGGCGTGATGGCTTGCATGCGTTTGCGGAACACACGGCGGTACTCTTCGCCAACGATACAAACGCCAAAGTCTTCTGTATAGCCGATACGTAGATTAGACAAATCAATATGGCGCATCGGCCAAATCGTGGAGCCGTCTACAGGATAGGCCAGAGGGTCCATTGGGTCACGACCAATACTTGCGCCCATCAAAAACGCGGTGTCAGCCACCGTGCGGCCCATTGGCCCCAACACTGAAATGACGGACCAACCGAGCGCGCGACCATCATTAGGAACCGTGCCGGGCGATGGGCGCATACCCACGACGCCGCACATTGCGGCCGGGATGCGCAACGAGCCGCCTGTGTCGGAGCCTGTACAGATCGGCAAGAGATCGGTGGCGAGCGCAGCAGCCGAGCCACCCGAAGAGCCACCTGCATTGAGGCTAGGATTAAATGGGTTGCCGGTGGCACCCCAGACTGCATTGCGAGAGTTAGCACCCGCACCCATATCTGGCACGTTTGTTTTAGCGGTGACGATGGCTCCAGCGGCACGCAGTCGTGCGACAAGGCTGTTGTCTTGAGCGGGGATATTCCCACGCAGGCCAATATTGCCGTAGGTGGTCAACAAGTCCTTGGTGTCTTGTAAGTCCTTTACTCCTAGAGGCAGTCCATGCAGCAAACCAAGCTTATCCCCCCGCATGACAGCGGCTTCAGCCTCTTTGGCAGTCGCGCGCGCGCGATCGAAGTCGGTGGCGGTGATCGCATTGATCGCCGGGTTGTATTGCCCGATACGCGCGATACAAGCATCCATTAATTCGACCGGCGAGATCTTTTTGGTGCCGATCAGGCGACGCAGTTCTAGGGCGGAGAGTTCGGGTAGATTCATATTCTGATGGCGAGCCGGTTGTCCAAAGGTGCTCTCAGTATAGACCTGGAGAAACCTCTTGGCACACGGTTGCGCGGTTGTACAATTTGGCTCAGATGAAACAGACGCCAGCCATCCGCAGCATTTTTTTTGAATTCCTACTGATTGGTCTAGTCAGTTTCGGTGGCGGGATCATGGCCTACGAGCGCCGCTTGCTGCTCGAGAAACGTAAGTGGCTCACCAATGATGAGTTCATGGCCATTCTCGCGATGGGCCAGACCATGCCAGGCTTGAACTCCGTTAATTTAGCAATGCTATCCGGTGATCGTATACGCGGATTAGCGGGTGCTTTGGCCGCAGTTATTGGATTAATCTCGCCGGGCGTGTGCTTCGTCTTGGCGGCTGCGGTTGCGTATAGCCAGGGTGCTGACTACCCTTTGGCGAATGTGTTCTTGGCAGGTGTTTCGGCGGGCGCGACGGGCTTGATTGCATCGGTTACCTTGCGTATTGGCAGACCACATTTCAAAAGGTGGAAATCAGTGCCTGTCATTCTTGCCACCTTTGTGTGCATGAGTTTTTTTAAACTCTCTCTTGTGACGGTGTTGCTCATCATGGTGCCAATTGGACTGTGGTTGCATCGCCCCATTCCGCCAGAGCTTGAGAGTACGCCGGAGAATAAAAAGTGAGCGTCTTGCTGCAGCTTGCCTTGACCTTCAGCATGCTCTCGGTTCTTGCGGTGGGTGGTGGCACGGCCGTATTGCCCGAAATGCAAAACGTGTTGTCCATGCGTTTCGGACTTGATCGCCTTGAGTTTGTACATATTTACAGTATGGGCCAACTATCACCCGGCCCAAATATGTTGATGGTGGTGATTTTTGGCTACAAGATTGAAGGCTTCTTGGGCGCGGCCGTCGTGCTCTTTTCGTTTTTATTACCTTCAAGTGTTTTGTGTTTGTCGGTGGGGCGTTTGTGGCACCGCATCGGTGAGCGTCCTTGGCGACGAGCCGTACAGAATGCGATGGAGCCCATCGCGATTGGTTTGATGTGCTCGGGTGTCTATGCGGTGGCGCAGGGGGCGATCAATGGGCTTTTATCGGTGACCCTAGCGCTTACGACCCTCTCGTTGATCATGCTCACGCGCATCAACACGATGGTTTTAATTCTAGGCACGGGTGTGCTGGGTGGCGCATTGATGGTTATCTTTGGCTGGCGCTGAGACTTGCCAGCCCGGCACGACGACCTTACTCGTTTAAGCCCGCAACAATATTTGAGAACCCCGAATCGACGTGGATGATTTCTCCGGTTACGCCGGCCGAGAGGTCTGAGAGCAAGAATGCTGCGACATTGCCCACGTGTTCAATCGTGACGTTACGACGTAATGGGGCGTTGGCTTCTACAAACTTCAAAATGCTAGAGAAGTCTTTAATGCCGCTCGCTGCGAGCGTCTTGATCGGGCCCGCTGAAATGCCGTTTGAGCGAATGCC
>Ga0209550_10003041_pt1 | contig 16059 bp, 14 predicted proteins | sample LauGreSuBDMM15SN_2_FD_187567 | JGI IMG/M metagenome (GOLD analysis project Ga0209550, IMG submission 187567) | Freshwater lake microbial communities from Lake Michigan, USA - Su13.BD.MM15.SN (SPAdes) (version 5) | ecosystem: Environmental > Aquatic > Freshwater > Lake | place: Lake Michigan...
TTTTTAAAAATGACTACCGAAACAGCAAAAAAGCATTTTATTTATTTTTAAAATCAATCAAAAAATCAAAATACGATTTGGTTATCGATGCTTACGGCAAACTTGAAAGCAATTTAGTGGTCGCGTTTTCAGGCGCTAAAACTAAAATTGGTTTTTTCAAATCTTACACGGAGTTTTTCTATACCAAAACAGTTAAAGAAATTTCTAAATCCACTACAAATGCTGGAACAGCAATCGAAAACCGATTGAATCTAGTGAAAATTATTGCTCCTGATTTTGAGTTCGATAACAAACCAAAAATTACGTTAACTCAATTGGAAATAGAAAATGGGAAACAAATATTGATCAAAAACAACATCAGTTTTGACAACAAAATCTTTATGATTGGCGTTTTAGGAAGCGGGAAAAACAAAACCTATCCCGATTATTTTATGGCTCAAATTTTAGATTTCATTGTCGAAAAAACAGATGGAACTTTGCTTTTTAATTATATGGGAAATCAAAAAATAGAAGCTAAAGCCATTTTTGATTTGTGTAAACCATCCACTCAAAAAAATATCAAAATTGATATTATTCCTGGTTCTATTCGAGAATTTTTATCGTTGACCTATCATTGCAGTGCTTTGATTGGGAATGAGGGTGGTGCAGTAAATATGGCCAAAGCACTATCAATTCCTACTTTTACAATATTTTCCACGTGGATTATCAAAGAAGCATGGAACAGTTTTGAAAACGAAACCAACACCATTTCCGTTCATTTAAAAGATTTTAAACCAGAATGTTATGGAGCCAAAACGGCTAAAGAAATGAAAAAACAAGCTTTAGATTTATATGAAAAATTTACGCCCAATTTGATACTTCCTCAGTTAGAAAAATTCTTAAAAATCAATTAATAGAAATTCCGTTGGGCGTTTTGACGATTTTATTATCCTTTGTAAAAGCGCGGATTTCATTGTTTTTTTTCCAAACTTCCTCAGAAACATATCCTCTTTCATGGTCCAAATGAACACAAATGGCGCTGTACCGAATTTGTTTAGATTTTAGTCCCAAATTAAACAAGCGTTCACCCAATTCACGGTCTTCTCCACCATATTTCATTTCTTCGTTAAAGCCATCAACTTTTAGCAAATCTGATTTCCAACCCGAAGCGTTATGTCCGTTCCATGTTGGTTTAGTCGGTGTTAGAAAATTTAAAATGCTAGTAAAAAAATGATTTTTTGAAAGCTTGAAATTTTTAATATTGAACTGTAATCCTCTCGATTTTAGCCAATTTAAATCAAAACAATTTTGGTTTTGAATATCATTTTCAGCAATGAATTTCGAAATGTTCATTGGCAATTTATAATATCCTCCGGAAAGGAAATAACCTTGTTCTCGAAATTGTAAATGAGTTGCAACAAAATCGTTTCGAGGAATGCAATCGCCATCAGTAAAAATCAAATAATCAGATTGCGTTGCCAAAATCGCTTTGTTCAAAATTTTTGTTTTTTGAAAGCCATTGTCCGGATGCCAAACATGAATAATCGGAATTTTTATAATTTTTTTTAAAGCATCTATTTTCTCTTTTGTTTCATCATTAGAACCATCGTCCGCAATAACTATCTCAAAATCAGTAGTCGTTTGCGTGTTAAAACCCCACAAAACCTTCTCCAGCCATTCGACAGAATTGTAGGTGCTCAAAATAACTGATGTTTTCATAAAAATAAATACAATAATTCTTTACAAAAGTAGTTAATAAATTATATTTGCGAAATAATAAGCCTTAATGAATCCAACTTTACCACAAAAAATATCGGTTTTAATAATCACTTTAAATGAAGCAGTTCACATGAAACCGCTGTTGGATGATTTAAAGTTTGCAGACGAAGTTATTATTGTTGATTCATACAGTACAGACGAAACGAAGTCGATTGCTACTTCTTTTGAGAATGTAAAATTTATTGAACATAAATTTGAAAACTATACCTCACAACGCAATTTTGCGATTGATCAAGCAAGAAATAAATGGATTCTATTTATTGATGCAGACGAAAGATTAACGCCAGAATTGAAACTAGAAATTCTAGAAACCATACAAAATCAGCCCGCTTTTAGTGCCTATTTGGTTTATAGAACATTCATGTTTAACAATAAAGTTTTGCATTTTAGTGGCTGGCAAACCGACAGGATTTTCAGGTTATTCAACAAAGAAAAAGCCCGTTATGCCAATGAGAGATTGGTGCATGAAAAACTGGACGTAAATGGAGAGATTAGTTTTTTAAAAAACAAATTAGTTCATTATTCCTATAATGATTACAAGGTCTACAAAGGTAAAATGGAAAGTTATGGCAAACTAAAAGCAATTGAAGCAAAAAACAAAGGAATCAAACCGAATGCTTTTCATTTTTACATCAAACCAGCATATAAATTTCTTTATCAATACCTAATTCGATTAGGAATTTTAGACGGAACAAAAGGAATAACAATTTGTTATTTAAACGCTTTGAGCGTTTACGTTCGCTTTCAAGAATTAAAAAAACTGAATTCTAGAGTTTAAAATGTTTGATTTTTTGTGCAATATTTTTTCCGAATAAATAAATTGGTGCTATTTTTAGTTTATTGCTTTTCTCAAAATAAGCTACAACATCATTTAAATTTTCACCGGGACAAAAAGCCAATTCTTTCCATTTTTTTCCGTCTAAAGGATGAAAGTTTCTGTATTCTTCGAAATTATTTTTAGATACATTCTTCCAATAATCAAAGTACGTTGCAACGTCAAAATCTTTATTGTGTCCCCAATTGTTTAATTTAAAGAAAATTTCTTCCTCAGATCTTGCCCACGTGTTGTGAACAATGAAGAAAGGCAAGTACTTTTTTCGAGAAAAAGTAACCCTACATATTTTGTAGTTTATAAAATTGGTTGCACAACTAAATGGTTCAAAAGGTTTTTCGACATAAAGATAACCGCCGTCAATTTTTTTGTAAAGATTGATAATGAACAACCAAATTTGGATTTTATTGTCTTCAGGATTTTTTAAATATTTTGAATTGGCTTTTAAAACTTCTGTAAATCCTTTGAAATTGACAAACAATTCGTCTGAATCAAGTTGAATATACCAATTTCCCGGCCCAAAATGTTGCGATAACATAGTGCGTTCTCTTGTGTCGTTTTGAATAGAGGTAAGTTGCGGATCATAGAAATTATCACGGTAAATTTCAATTTTTCCTTTTTCGTCGAATGTTTTTATCCAATCAAAAAAATCAGCATCAACTTCAAATTTATTACCGCTCCAAGTATTGTAGTTTTCGTCTAACGCCAAAACAATTCTATCTGAATTTTCATAAATCAAAGGCAATGATTGTTTTAGACATTCATAATCGTATGACATTAAAATTCCAACGTTGATTTGCATGGTTTTTTTTGTAAAAATATAATTAAAATCATTAATTTTTAGGATATATTTGTTTTTTTTAAAACAAAATTTAGGATGAAAATAGATTTGTCAATCATTATTATAAACTACAACACCTCCGATTTAACTTTCGATTGTGTGAAATCTATTTATGCTGAAACTCCTAAAAATTTAAATTTTGAAGTTATTGTTGTCGACAACGCTTCAAAATTTGATGATTATGAAAAACTAAAAAATAAAATTGAAACTGAGAATTTTCCCACTACGTTTTTGTTTAGAAGTAAAATAAATGGTGGTTTTGCATCGGGTAATATGCTAGGAGTTCAATTTGCAAAAGGTGAATTTTTAGCTTTTGTTAATAATGATGTCGTTTTGATAGAAGATTCATTTTCATATCCTATTGAATATTTAAATAACAATAAAAATGTTGGTTTAGTGGGTATCCAACCTATTTATGAAAATAAAGTAAAGCAAGTAGCATTCTCTCACTTTGATACCATCAGCAATCGCCTTTTGGGTACTTGGCTTTACGAAAAACTCAATCCAAAAGTAACCAAACGCCACGGAAATTTTACTGAACCAACAAAAGTTGATTATGTAGTGGGCAGTTTTATGCTTTTTAGAGCAGTTGATTTTTATAAAATTGGTGGTTTTGATACCAATTTGTTTTTGTACTTTGAAGAAATGGACATTGGTAAAAGACTAAAAAACATTCATCTCGAAAGTGTTTTTATTCCGTCAATAAACTATATACACATCAATGGCGCAAGTACAAAATTGGGTTATTTGATCAAAATAGAGCTTAAAATTTCTCATTTATATGTCGTTAGAAAAAACCATGGCTATTTTAATTATCTAGTGCTAAAGTATTTTTTCATAATTATATTCTTTTTTAAATCCATTTTTAAACCAAAACATTTCAAATTGTTTTTTAAACTTTTAACCTTTGGTCCTCCGCTAGCCTCTTCGATTAGACATAAACAAATTATTTTAGAAAAATAAATCAACATCAAAATGCTAACATTTGAAACTAAAGTTTGGGAGAATGACTGGGAATTTATACTTAAAAATAACTATCTCAATAAAATGATTGCCAATTGTAATTTCGATTTTGATCAAAAAACCATTATAATAAACAATGTAAAAAACAGAGCAATTGTCGAAAAACATTGTGAAATTAAAGTAAAAGAAGGAATTATTGATGCTTTTTATTGTGTTGAAGACTATGCTGAGACAGTTTTAGATTTTTTTGAAATTGATTTAGCGAGCTTTAAAGGTGGTTATGTGTATTCTATTGCTGAGTTATTAGGGATTTATCTTTGCGAAACTGAATTTTTACTTCACTTTTCTAGTGATTCCTTGTTGAAAAAAAACAACTCTAATTGGATAAAAGAAGGAATTAAGATTATAAAAAACAACCCAAATATAGTTCTTGCTAATCCGACCTGGAACTATAAATTTGCTGAAGCTAAATCTGAAGCGACTTCTGAAATTGAAGATTTTTATTTAGGAAGTGGCTTTTCAGACCAATGTTATCTCATTAAAACCGCAGAATTTAAAAATCCAATTTACAACGAAAAAAATCCAATTTCAGAGCGATATCCGAGCTATGGCGGAGAACTTTTTGAAAAAAGAGTAGATGCTTTTATGCGAAACAACAATAAATTGAGAATTACACACAAAGAAAATGCGTATGTGTCAAAAAATTTTCCTAAAAACAATTGGTTTTATAGAGGTCAATTGGGAAATTTTCTAATCCAAAATAGATTTTGATATCAAAAAATCTGTTGGGCATTTCATTGATAATTTTATTAATTCGTAAAAATAAATACATTTTGACTATTTAAAATTTTAGAAATAGGAATGCTTTTACAAAAAAATAAAAATGGCAAAAATAATGTTCAAAAGGAATTTTTTAGAACGATGACTATAGAAAAACTGCTTTTGAATTAACAAAAACATCACGTAAAGTGATAATAAATTAATAGAAACAAATGAAAGATGGATTGTTATCGGTTATAGTAAGAACTGTAGGATTTGATTTGGAACTTTTAGAAAAGTGTCTCTTAAGCATTCAAAATTCTGACTATTCTGCCATCGAAATAATCGTAGTATATCAAGGAATTGATAGCGTGAAATTGAATTTGATTAAAAACTTAAAATTAAATGTTAGTTATTCAGTTTTAATAAATGAGGTCGAATATGATGATAGGTCAAAAAATTTAAATCTTGGTTTATCGATGTCAAAAGGATCTTATTTAGCGTTTTTAGATGATGACGATTTTGTAAGTAGAAATCACTATTCAAATTTAATAGAGTTACTAGTAAAAGAAAAAAGTAGTCTGGCCTATTGTCTGTGCAACGTTGTTAACAAAGAAGGGGTAATATTAGATGATATTTTTAAAAATCGATATTTAGATAAAATAGGACTTAAAAAAGATAACTTTATAACAATTCATAGTTTTGTTATAAACAAAAAAAATATTGATTCCTCGTTTTTATACTTTAAGGAAGATTTAAAATTAGCGGAAGATTACATTTTCATACTGCCAATTTTTATTAATTTTAAAACTTCTTATCATCCAGAAAGGACCTCTTTTTATTTAATCCCAGAAAAAGAGTCAAATTCATTTACTAGTTATAAAAGTAATGGCGAGTACGTAAATCAAAGAAATATTATGAATAAATACAGACGAGAAATAAATTTAAATTTATTCGAAAGGGCTTCTATTTATTACAAGAGAATTACTGGGAAAACAAGAAGAATAAGCTAATTTTAATTGAATTTTAATACTTGGATAAATTTTTCAAACAAACATTAAAATTAAATTTTAAATATTCATTTTTCTTTTACCTCAAAACAATATCCTTTATCAAATCTCTTTTAAAATCTTCATTGATCATCTTGATGATTTTGTCTTTTCCATAGCTTAATTCTTCCCGTAAAACCGCTGAAGTTAATTCAACATATAAAGTTGAACCTTTCAAAACTACATTTTTCGTATAACTGTTGACGCCGTTTCCCATCAGATTTTTCCACGCTTCTTTTACCGAAACTTGGTCGATGCCTGGTTGCAATTTATTGAGTTGAATAATTTCTTTCAAAACATTTGCAATAGAATTTTCGTTATTGAGCCGTTTTGCCATTGCCAGTTAAGTTGATTGGAGCCGTTTTTTTATAATGGTATTCTTTTTTTTCGCTGTTTACTACAATCATTTCATCAGTTGAAATGGCTTTTAATTCTTCACTCCATTTTGAGAATGGAGTGGTGTAATTAAGGTAAACTTTTTCATCTTTAAAAGTAACTTCAACATTTTCGTAAGCATCATTTACCAAAAAAGATCCGTCTAATTGTGGCATCACTTTTTTTCTAAAACCTTTGTTGTTTTTAATTTCAAAATAGTCAAAAGTCTCGTTGTAACTGTATTTTTTATCTTTTTCTTCGTTTGAAACCACTTTTTCAATTTCCCAATAGCCATTTATATTGGCGATATCAGAAGGTTTTATCTTTTGTTGACATCCAAAAAATAAAAATGAACAAATTAATATGGTAATTGTATTTTTCATAGTTCACAAATTTAGGTTTTAATACCATAAGTCGCAAAAATAAATAGATTGAATTAATCTTTTTTGTATTTTTAATGTCTCAAGAAAAAAATCATGATGAAGGTATATTTCTCAATGTTTTTGCTTTTAATATTGTCTTGCGGCACTTCAACAGAAGAACCGAATGCACCATCCAATCCTGCAGAAACTTTATATTTTCCGCCCATCGGAAACGATACGTGGGAAACAAAATCAATAGCTGATTTAAATTGGAATCAAGCGGCTGTTCAACCTCTTTTGGACTTTTTAGATGAGAAAAATTCAAAATCTTTTATCATTTTAGTGAATGGAAGAATTGTTATGGAAAATTATTTCAACGGACAAACAGCAACTCAAAACTGGTATTGGGCAAGCGCAGGAAAAACCCTCACTGCTACCCTAACAGGCATCGCACAACATGAAAATTTAATCAACATCAATAATAAAGTTTCAGACTATTTAGGAAAAGGTTGGACAAATGCGCCATTAGCCAAAGAGAATTTAATTACTTGTAAAAATTTGCTAACCATGACCTCTGGATTGGATGATAATTCAGATGATGTGAGCAAAGAAAACCTCAATTATATTGCCGATGCAGGAAGTCGCTGGGGATACCATAATGTTTTTGTGAAGCTCCAAGATATTATAGCCGACGAGAGCGGAATGTCATTTTCTGATTATTTCAATGAAAAACTAAGAGATAAAATCGGCATGAATGGTGCTTGGTTTCAATCTGGAAACAACATTGTATATGCTAGTAACTCCAGAAGTATGGCGCGTTTTGGGCTTTTGATGTACAACAAAGGAAAATGGGAAAACAACCAAATATTAAATGAAAATTATTTTAACGAAGCCACCAACACATCACAAAATATCAATTTAGCTTATGGTTACTTATGGTGGTTGAACGGAAAATCTTCGTATCATTTACCACAAACGCAGTTGCAATTTAATGGCAGTATTATTCCAAACGCACCAAACGATATGTTTATGGCGTTAGGGAAAAATGATCAAAAAATTTATATTGTGCCGAGCAAAAAAATGGTTGTCATTAGAATGGGTGATGTTGCGAATCCTGACAATCCTACCTTTGCACTTTCTGGATTTGATATAGAATTATGGGCGAAAATCAGTGCTTTGTATCAGTAATTAGTGTTCAGTGGTTTTTTTAGTGTTCAGTTTCAGTTTTCAGTCGCAGTCGCAGTGTTCAGTTTAAGGTTTCAAGTTTTTGAATTTGGAATTTTAGATTTTAGATTTTAGATTTGGGATTTGGGATTTGGGATTTATTGCAACCGATTGCTTTACTGATGGTGATATGGTTCGTTGTTTAAAATTGTGAATGCACGGTACAATTGTTCAACGATAATCATCCTAATCATTTGGTGTGAAAAAGTCATTTTAGACAATGCAATTTTTCCGTTTGCTTTTTTATAAACCGATTCAGAAAAACCATAAGGGCCACCAATCACTAAAACCAAAGTTTTGATGCCACTATTCATCTTCTTTTGAATAAATTCAGAAAATCCAATACTTGAAAAGTTTTCTCCATTTTCGTCCAATAAAATAAGATGATCACTCGGTTTTAATTTTGCTAGAATCAATTCGCCTTCTTTCTCTTTTTGTTGAATTTCAGTTAAATTTTTAGCATTCTTAATGTCGTTAATTACTTCAAAACTAAAATTGATATACATCGATAACCTTTTTGAATAGTCATCAACAATGGTTTTCATAATAGAATTATCCGTTTTACCAATCATCAAAATTTTGATATTCATATTTAAATAAAATAATTTACTAAAATTAAATGCTGTGAAATACTATTGAAATCTGTTTTCAAATCTAGATTAATACTTTTACAAATCTTGACCTTCTTTTTTATTAAAAGCAAAATAATAAACCGGAATTCCGAGTGCAACAATAAACAATCCTAATCCGGTATTGAAAGTATCATAAATCAATAACGTAACACAGATTGCAGAGGTAATCAAAATATACAACGCAGGAACAACAGGATAGCCAAAAGCTTTGTAAGGTCTTTCTGCATTCGGTTCTTTTTTTCGTAAAATAAAAACACCGTAAATGGTCAGAATATAGAAAAGCAAAGAAGCAAAAGTGGCATAAGTCAATAAATCGCCGTATTTTCCAGAAACACATAAAACGCAAGCCCAAAAGCATTGGAACCACAGTGCTTTTGCTGGCACATCATTTTGGTTTAATTCAGTGGCGGCTTTAAAAAACAAACCATCTTTCGCCATGGCATAAAACAATCTTCCACCCGAAAGTATTAAACCGCTATTGCATCCAAAAGTGGAAACCATAATTAATCCTGCCATTACAAAAACGCCAATATTGCCCATGATCATATTTGCAGCAGCCGCTCCTACTCTATCTTGACTGGCAAACATAATTCCATTATCTAAAACCGAATTTGCATCAGGAGTTCCTTGCATTGGAAGTAAAGCCAAATAAGCGATGTTCGCCAAAATATAAATTACTGTTACAATCAATGTTCCTAGAAATAAACTGCGTGGAATATTTTTTTTAGGATCTTTGATTTCTCCTGCAATAAAAGTGACATTATTCCATGCATCACTCGAAAATAATGAATTAATTATTGTTGCTCCAGCAGCTCCCAAAAGGGCAACTCCTGCAAGTTTTGTAATGGTTATCGTTCCATCTGGATTTAAAACTGTTTTAGAAGCTGACCACATATCGGCAAAATTATTAGCAAAAACATCTGTTTTTAATCCGACATACAACCCTAAAATAATGATGGCGAAAAGTGCAATTAATTTTGCAGAAGTAAAAAAAAGTTGAATGGTTTTGCCTGTCTTTACGCCTTTTGTGTTGATAAAAGTCAACAAAAGAATACTGAACATTGCCAATATTTGTTTGTTTGAAAAAGAAAAACTTTCGCCAATGGTAAACAATTTATTTTCTAAAACCGGAAAAAAAACGCCTGCATAATTCGCAAATGCAACTGCAACTGCAGCAATTACTCCCGTTTGAATAACGGTAAAAACCGTCCATCCATATAGAAAAGAAATTAATTTCCCGTATGCTCTTTGGATATAAACAAACTGTCCGCCTGCTTTAGGCATCATTCCAGCCAATTCACCATAACTTAATGCAGCAGTCATCGTCAATAAACCGGTTACCAACCAAATCACCAAAAGCCATGCGGCAGAGCCAATGTCTCTTGCCATCGCTGAAGTAACAATGAAAATTCCAGAGCCAATCATGGAGCCTGCAACCAAACTTGTTGCATCAATTAGTCCTAAAGAGCGTTTTAATTCGTGTTGTGGTTCGTTCATTTTGTTTGGTTATGGGTTATGGGTTATAAGTTTTAAAGTGTTGTTTTATAATCATTTTTAGCAAATTTAGAATAAATAAGATAACATCTTAATTAAGTTAGATTTTTTTGGATTTGCTTTTTGATATTGAAATTGTCATTCAAATTGTCATCGCACTAATTCTCAATTTTAAATCAAAAGAAAACACTTTAAAAGAAGGATTTACGTGAATTTAAAAAAACTAAACTTCATGATTAAAACAGTAATTTTTGAGAACAAAACAGTAATTATTTCTTGAATTAAAAAAATTGGAACGTTATTTGTAAAAATAATAGCAAATTTAAAAAATCACAAAATGAAAAAACTTATTCTAGTGTTATTACTATTTCCAATAATGAATTTTGCACAAACCAAAAATTCGAAAAAAAAACCGAAATCTTCCACTACCAAAACAATTACAAAAGCGATTACTACTACAAAATCTGATGATTTGCTCGATATAAGTGGAGGTTTGAAAGAAGCTTTGAACAAAGGAATTACAGAACAAGTTTCAAAACTTACGGCTGTTGATGGGTTTTATAAAAATGAAACTGTAAAAATATTGATGCCAGAGGAATTGTCTTTAGTGGAAGGCAGATTAAGAAAATTGGGGCTTGGTAATTTGACTGATGACGCCATAAAGTCATTAAATCGTGCGGCTGAAGAAGCTGTTAAAGAGGCTACTCCTATTTTTGTAAATGCCATAAAAAATATAAACATTACCGATGCAAAAGGAATTTTGATGGGTCCAGAAAATGCCGCAACTACTTTTTTACAAAATGGCACTACAAAAGCACTTTATGAAAAATTCAGTCCGATTGTTCAAGAATCGATTGGGAAAGTCGGCGCTGATGTGGCTTGGAATGCGGTAATAAATAAATACAATAAAATTCCATTGGTTACAAAAGTAAATCCAGATGTAACAGATTATGTAACCAATAAAGCACTTGAAGGCGTTTTTAAAATGATTACATTAGAAGAAAAAAACATCAGAACCAAATTAAGTGCAAGAACGTCAGGTTTATTGCAACAAGTTTTTTCACTTCAAGATAAGAAATTGTAAACTGCTGTATTATTTTAAGACCATAAAATTAATATACAACATAAATTTAGTAACATAACCTTAAACTGTTTAAAATAAATAGTAACCACTTTTGCAGTGTACAATTTGTTTGGTTAAGTTAGTTAAAGTTAAAAAAGCTGAAATCGCAAGTTTCAGCTTTTTTTTTATTTATTATCGTTGATAAACAAGATTACTTGTTCGTTAAAAACCATTGGTTGTTCCACATTCACTACATGTCCGCAATTCTCGACGACAAACAATTTTGAGGATTTAAAATGCTTTTCTACCACTTTTCTAACGGATGGTAAAAACATATAATCTTCTTCGCCCATGATATAAAAAGTAGGAATATCCAACTCTACTTGACGAAACCATTTGAGAATCGGATTAATTTCTGCGGTAAGTTTAAACCATTTTATAAATTCTTTTTGGTATAATTTTTTTGCTTCGTTGATGAAAAGTAAACGAGATTGTTTGTGGTTCTTTTTTGGCATAATCACAAATGCAAAAAGGCGGTACAAAAACAAATAAGGTAGAATATATTTAAAAACATTGCCGAATTTCATAAGAATTTGCGAACGAAAATTCATTTTCAAAATTGCACCGCCCAAAATCATACTTTGCACGCGGTTTGGATGGTTTTCTGCCAATTGTCGGATCAAAATTGTGCCGAGCGAAATACCAATAAAATGCGATTTATCTATTTTAAGATGGTCTAAAACTTCCAAAATATCATTGGCTATGGACGAAAATGTATATTTCTGCTTAAATGCATCTTTCAAAGTAGGTTTTGAATGTCCATGCCCTCTTAAATCCAATAGAAGCACATTGAAATGCTTTTTGAAATCACGAATTTGTTTGAACCAAATGGACGAACTTCCTCCAGCACCATGCACAAATGTTACCCATTGGTCACTATTTTTATTTTCGTAAATGGTAAAATTAATCACAATCGCTTTATTTTAATGGTAAAGATAATCGATGATTGAAAACGGACAAGTTTTTGAGTGAATTTTTAATAAAAAGACCTAATTCATTTGAAATAAACAATAAATTAAATTTTCGAATGTAACATTTTGAAATAGCTTATTGCTTTTAAAATTCTGCTTCCATACCAAGAGAACATTTCACCGTCTACAAAAATTGTTTTGGCATGGTGCGTAAACCTCCCAATCTCGAAAGCATCTTCTTCGTTGAAAGGATATGGTTCTGAAGATAATAAAACCAAATCTGGATCACCTTCTAATCGCATTTTTTTCAGTTCAATTTCTGGATAACGACCTTTGGTGCCGTAAATATTTTCAAAATTATTCAACAGCAACATTTCGTTGATGTAGTTTTCGCCACCAGCAACCATATAAGGATTTTTCCAAATAAAATAGGCCACTTTTTGTTTTGGTTTGTCTTTGATAAAGATTTTAAAATCGATTAAAGCAAAATTAATTTTATCGCACCAATTTTGAGCTTCAGTCCGCTTGTTAAAAAGTTGACCGAAATCGTAAATCATTTTAAAATTATCTTCCACTTTAATAATATTAGTCACCCATACAGGGCAAATGGAAGACAATTCCGCTACCATTTCTTTGGTATTTTCCTCTTTGTTACAAATGATAACATCGGGCTGTAGCAGTTTAATTTTTTCAAAATTTACTTTTTTGGTTCCGCCAACTACTTTCTTAGTTGCTTTTAAATGATAAGGATGAACACAAAATTTAGTAATTCCCACAATGTATTTCTCTAAACCCAAATCGAATAACAATTCTGTTTGCGATGGTACCAGAGAAACAATTCTTTTGGGTGAAGTTTCAAAAGCATGAATAGTCCCAATTTGGTCTGAAAAAGTTTTCATGGAAAGAATTTAGACAAAAGTAAACTTGGTAAAATAACTTAGAAAATAAGTTTTTAATATTTTCAATTGACTTCTTAACTCCATCTCCTTTAAAGAAATTAAATCGATAAAATATACTCTACTAATCCTTGTTCGTGCGATAAATCCATCTTTTTACGCAAGCGATAACGCTTAATTTCCACACTTCGAACAGAAATATTCAACAAAGGTGCAATTTCTTTTGAAGACAAATTCAATCGCAAATAGGCACAAAGGCGCAAATCGTTTGGCGTTAAAGCCGCATGCGAAGTTTTTACTTTTTTAAGGAAATCTTTGTCTGCATTGTTAAACGCTTCTTTAAAAATATTCCAAGTATCTTCTTCTTTAAGATTTTTGTTGATGGTAGAAATTACAGATTTAATACTTTTGTTTCCAGCATTTTCTGAAGTTTTGTTCAAGTCATCTTTTATAATAGCCAATAATTCATTTTTTTGAATCAAGCTCATTGTAGAAACTGCAAGTTCTTTGTTTTTGCTATCAACATCTTGTGAAAGTTGTTGATTGGTAATTTTCATTAATTGCTGTTCGTTTTCTAACTCTTTAATTTCTAACAACAAATTATTTTCTTCAATCAATTTTTCCTTTTGTTTTTGGTAATAATTCTTATAAGTTTTATTCACAAAATAAAACAATACAATAAATAATATCAAATAAATCAATATTGCAAAATTGTTAGAATACCATGGTTTCATTATCATAAACGTGTAAACAGAAGTGTTTTCTGAAAAAGAATTACCAATTTTTGCCCGTACTTTAAAAACGTATTTTCCTGGTGAAAGGTTTTTGAAATTCACATTTGATTTAGAACTCCATTCGCTCCAATCGTCTTGAACTCCTTCTAATAAATATTGGTATTCTGCATTGATATACTTGTTATATTCTGGAATGGTGTATGAAATGGTAATGTTGTTGTCATTGTGCTTAAAACTTCCTTCAGCGAAAATTAGCGCATTTTTGGCAGATTCATTTACCCGATTAGTTGCAATATTAGTGATTGAAATACTGTAATTATTAAAAGTTAAATCATCGATATCAATGGTATAATACCCATCTGTAGTTCCAATTAAATAGGTGCTTTTTCCAATTTGATTAATGTTTTCATAACCTAACAACGAATTAGACATCGAAGAAGGAATCGGAATAATATTGCGTTTTAATGCTTCACTTAACTTTCCAAGCGAGAAATAATTGATATAGTTTTTTGTGAAAATCCAAAGTTTATTAGATTTATCAACAACCAATTTTCCAGATTTATATTCATGTTTTTCAAAAGTTTTGCTTAAAAAATCGTCTTTTTCAAAAATAGATTTTAATTCATTTAACTTGAAAATTCCTGTTTTATTGGCATAATAAATGGTGTTGTTAAATTTCACCAAACTGGCATTCTTCCCTTTTGTGGGATTTTCAAATTTTTTAAAACTAAAACATTGCGCAAAATCTTTGTCAATTTTAAGTTTATAAACACCCTTATATTCGTGGCTCACACAAATTTCTCCGTTCTTACAAATTTCAAAATATTTAGAAGAATATTCAAATCCTTTAATTTTGTTACTATAAATCCATTGATTATTTATTTTTTTGAGTACTGAAATTCCTGCATAATTCCCTTGCAGCAAAAGATTACTATTTCCGGGAACGGTTGCAAATTTCCAAGTACCCGAATTACCAGAAATTAATCTTGCGTTATTGTTATCGATGATAAATGTTCCAGAATCATGACCGCAAAAGAGTGTGTTTTGATATTCAAAAAGCGACCAAACTTGCCCTTTTGTTCCGTTTACAAACTGAAAACTATCATTCGAATTTACTGCTTTAAAAAACATACCTTGATTAGTGCCAAGATATATTTTTCCATTATAGACAATAGAGGTATAAACCGTTCCGATAATTCCCGTATCGTCTTTAAAGCTTTTTACTGGAGATTGCAAATTGATGCAATTGATACCATTGTCTAAACCAATCCAAAGGTTTTTATCATTGTCTTCAAAAAGCGATAAAACCGTATTATTTCCCAAACCTTTATTTTGCGTTATATGGTACCTAATTTTACCTTCCTTTGAAAGAATGAAAATACCATTCGACACACAACCTAAAGCATATCCGCCATCAGACAAAAGTTGTGAACTGTAGACGCTACTTAATTCTAACGCAGAATCCGCCTCTGTTAGCCATTTTGTTAAAACTTGGTTTTGAAAACTAAAAAAACCATTGTATTGCGTTTGGATTAACAGACCTTCTTTTTCGTTGATAATGCCAATAATTTTATTGGTTTTGAAAACTTGATTGTCAGAAATCAGAGTGCTTTTACCATTTTCTATTTCAAATAATCCCTCACCAAGTACCTGAAAATGAATAGCATTGTTTGTTTTGAAAATTTTAGAAATTGCTTTTTTTGGAGAAACAATTTTGAAAGTACTGCTTTTAGTATCGTAAATATAAATTTGATTCAAAGACTGAAAAATTACCCATTGATCGTATTGAATAATGTTCCAAAATTGTTCGTCATCTACAATTTTGTTTTTAATGGATTTACTCAACGAAGTATAACTCAAACTTCCATCTTGTTGGCGTTTCCAAAAGCCAAATTCCATAAAACAACCTGTATAAATTCTATCGCCAATTACTTTTACAGACCTTATAATTGTCTCGTTTGGAGATGGATATAGTTTCCAATCTGAACCATTAAATTCTAACAATCCGTCGTTGTTAGCAAAAAACATAAAGTGATTTTTGTCTTGGCTGATCATCCAGTTCTGATTACCAGCCTGATAATTGTTAGCGTTGTATTTTAGAATTGG
>Ga0209550_10003042_pt1 | contig 16057 bp, 10 predicted proteins | sample LauGreSuBDMM15SN_2_FD_187567 | JGI IMG/M metagenome (GOLD analysis project Ga0209550, IMG submission 187567) | Freshwater lake microbial communities from Lake Michigan, USA - Su13.BD.MM15.SN (SPAdes) (version 5) | ecosystem: Environmental > Aquatic > Freshwater > Lake | place: Lake Michigan...
ATTATCATGTACATCCTGTTGTTGTTGAAGCATTGAATACGCTTTTGATTTTACATGGTGATCACGAACAAAATTGTTCAACGTCTACGGTTCGTTTAGTGGGTTCCTCACAAGCCAACTTGTATTCAGCCGTTTCTGCTGGTATTTCAGCTCTTTGGGGTCCTTTGCACGGCGGAGCTAATCAAGAAGTTATCGAAATGCTCGAGCAAATTCATAATGATGGCGGAAATGTCGATAAGTGGGTTTCAAAAGCAAAAGATAAAGAAGATCCTTTCCGATTAATGGGTTTTGGACACAGGGTTTATAAAAGTTTCGATCCTCGTGCCACACTTATTAAAAAGGCATGTGATGATGTGTTAGAAAAATTAGGGATTAGTGATCCATTATTAGATATCGCTAAGAAATTGGAAAAGGTTGCGCTTGAAGATGAGTATTTCAAAGAGCGAAACTTATACCCAAATGTTGATTTTTATTCGGGAATTATTTACAAAGCTATGGGTATTCCAACTGAAATGTTTACGGTTATGTTTGCACTAGGTCGCCTTCCGGGTTGGGTTGCTCAGTGGAAAGAAATGACCGAAAATAAAGAGCCAATTGGTCGACCAAGACAAGTATATGTAGGGCATACCTCCCGAGAATATATCGAGATTTCTAAAAGATAGTATCCTGCCCTTACGACTTTGTGTTTTCGTTGGCCTTACTTTTATATTCTTTCAGACTGCCTGAAAATGTTTCGTAAGATCTAAAGGTGCATGGAATATCACCATTGTAGATATTGTATTTTTTTCCTGGACGAAGACCAATTGATTTTGGGCCATCTTCATTGGAAGTAATAATCCATGTAGTAGAGGGATTCATGGTGTTTTTAAGCCAGTCGCCAATTCCTGAATATAAATCCAATACATCTGCTTCTAGGCGTTGCCCGTAAGGTGGGTTGGTAAGAATAAAGACAGGCTCATCTTGTTTTTGAATCTCACTAAAATCTAAAACGGAAATGGAAATTGTTTTACCGAAACTCATGGAACGTAAATTTGCCCTGGTTTTTAATACCATTTCATCGGCGATGTCAGACCCGAATATTCGGCAAGGAAGTTCCCTTGAGTTTTTAGGCGCCTTATCGTAAATTTTATCCCAAGTTGTCTGATCGAAATTTTTAAGATTCTTAAAAGCATAATGCTGCCTTTCAATGGAAGAGGGAATTCCTGCTGCCAATAGAGCGGCTTCAATTAGTATGGTTCCTGAACCGCAAAAAGGATCTAAAAATGTTGTTTTTCTATCCCATCCAGAAAGTCTAATCAAACAGGCCGCAACCACTTCATTTAAAGGCGCCGAACCTGTCTCTGTGCGATAACCTCTATGAAATAGCGGTGCGCCACTCGTGTTGATGGATAAGGTCACCATGTTTTCACGAATGTATAAATCAATTAATATGTTAGGTGTCTTTAATTCGATGTTAGGTCGTTCCAAGTTTTTGTCTCGAAAACAATCAACAATGGCATCCTTTACTAGTAAAAAAGGGAAATGACTATTCTTAAATAACCCAGAGTTTACTGCGCCTTTGATGGCAAAAGTTTGGTTACTGCGAAAAAAGGTCGTCCAATCTATTTGTGTGGATTTTTTGTAAACATCTTGTTCATCGTGAATTCGGAATTGTGCGATTTCAACTAATATCGAAATAGCACATCGTATATGTAGGTTTAAAAAATACACATCGTACCAAGTGCCTTTAATTTGTACTGCACGATTTAATAAAACGATGTCCGTGTAGCCTAATTCTTTTAATTCCTCTGCTAAAGTTTCTTCGAAACCGAAGAAACATTTTAAGGTGATTGTTATTGAATCTTTTGTTAAATTATCGAGAGTGGTCATTTTTACGAATTAAGCGCCTAAATTTGTACAAAAGTAACACAATTGAAAGCATTCTTAGGTTTATTGTTCGCACAATTTTTCTTTACAGGGCTTTTCTGTACAGCCCAAAAAAGTGTGGGTGTGGTATTGAGCGGCGGTGGTGCAACGGGATTAACGCATATTGGTGTACTTAAGGCATTGGAAGAACGAGGTGTTCCAATTGATTATATTACAGGCACCTCAGCGGGAGCATTGGTAGGCTCTATGTATGCCTGTGGCTATTCTCCAGCTGAAATTGAAGCATATGTTTTAGGAGATGAATTTCAATTAATGGCCAACGGTAAGTTGGATGTAGGAAAGCGTTACCTTTTTAACGAAGAAGAAAACCATGCCGGCTTTGTTGATTTTAGTTTTCATAAGGATAGTATTCTAAGAAATTCTATCCCCTTGAATTTGGTTACCCCTTCTTTTTTAGATTTTGAAATGGCTAAACTATTTAATGTCATAAGCGCAAGTCATCACGCCGATTTTGACTCCTTGTTCGTTCCTTTTCGATGTGTCGCTTCCGATGTTGTAAATAAAAAGAGTACGGTCTTTAAGGAGGGATGTCTCAATCAAGCTGTTCGAGCTTCGATGACTTTCCCTTTTTACCTGAATCCAATTAAGGTGAATGGAATTATTTATTTTGATGGCGGTCTTTATAACAATTTCCCGGTTAATGTTATGTATGCTGATTTCAATCCTGATTATATTATCGGAAGTAACTGTTCTTCCAATCTTACTCAACCAAACGAACAAGATTTTATTGGCCTGTTACAAAACATGATGCAAACGCCTACGGATTATCAATTGCCTTGTTCCGAAGGAATAATAATTAGAACAGAGTCAAAAGTAGGAACCTTTCAATTTGATGAGGTAAAGCAAGCAATTGAGGATGGCTATCAGGCAACTATTTTGCAATTAGACTCATTAGCGAGTGGGATAATAAACAGAATTTCACCAGAGGAATTAGCACTTAAAAGGGCGGTTTTTAAGCGAAAAAAACTACCTTTAATGGTTAGCTCAATAGCCGTTGAAAGTGTTGGGGATAAAAACTTGTCATTCGCAACAAAAGCAATTTTACGGGCCAAAAACAATCAAGTTTTGAATGCTGAGCAACTTCAGGAAAGGTATTTTCGATTGTATACGAAGCCACAAATTGAATTTATGTATCCAACATTAAAATTAAATAAGGATTCAACTTTCCATTTAAATTTATTGATCCGTAAAGCGAAAGATTTTAAAATAGATGTTGGTGGACATATCTCTTCTAGGGCTGTGAATACTGGTTTTTTGGGAGTAACGTACCGTAGATTTGGTCGTCTTGCAAGTACTATTAATGCCTCTTCTTATTTTGGTAAGTTTTACGGTTCTGGGAAACTAGTTGCTACAATTGATTTTCCTACTGCTTTCCCAATATCCATTGCTACGTATTTGGTATTGAATAGATGGGATTATTTCCGCAGTTTTGCCACATTTTTTGAAGATGTACAACCTTCATTTCTAGTGCAAAATGAAATTTATTATGGGGCTAAAATTAAGCATCCCATATTAAATAATTCAAAAGGCACATTCGATTTTAGAAGATTTAAATTGACGGATGAATATTATCAAACACCCCAATTTACCAATAAAGATACGGCTGATGTAACGGTCTTAATTGGTTCAACTATAAGTTACGAAGTATTGCATAATACGCTTAATAGAAAGCAATTTGCTTCAACAGGTACTTTTTCAAGTGTCAAAGTGCGATACGTTGCTTCAACCGAACGGACTTCACCAGGTTCTACTGCTTTATTTGATAGCACGGTGACTCTAAGACACAATTGGATAAATTTAAATGCAGAATTTCAGCATTATTTCTTGCAGAAATCACGCATACATTTAGGGTTCCATGTAAAGGGGATGTTTAACAGCCAGTCTCTTTTTGCAAATTATACGGCAAGTTTGCTCTCTATGCCTGTATTTTCAATAATCCCTGATATGGACACTTATTTTTTACCTGAGTACCGCTCTCCGCAGCACGTTGGCGCAGGAATAAATTTTGTCGCTTTGCTAAAGAAAAATTTAGAGTTACGAATAGATGCTTATTATTACCAACCCTTTATTATTCTGCAGAAAAATACAGATGGGACTTTCGAGTATTCAAACTATTTTCAGGGAACATCTTATTTAGCATCTTCCTCCTTAATTTACCATTCTATTATCGGTCCAATTCGAGCAACGATTAATTATTTCCCTCAACAAACGAAGCCTTTTGCTTTTCAATTTAGTTACGGGTATGTTTTGTTTAATGAGAGGGCTGTTCGCTAATTGAATTTTTTATATTTGCACAAATTTAATATGGAAAAAATTATCTGTGGAATTCAACAAATGGGTATTGGTGTGCCCAATGTTAATGAAATTTGGGCGTGGTATCGCTTGCAATTTGGTATTGATATAAAGATTTTTGAAGAAGCAGCGGAAGCTCCTTTAATGATAAAATATACGGGCGATAAAGTTCAATCGAGAACAGCTACACTTGCCTTGAGCATGGATGGCGGCGGCGGTTTCGAAATTTGGCAATATACTTCACGGAATACTGAAAAAGCATCCTTCGCTGTTCAAATGGGGGATTATGGAATTTATGCTTGTAAAATTAAATCCAGAGATATTATTAAGTCTTTTGAATATATGACAAGGAATAAGGCGGATATTTTAGGTCCTCCCACGCAGGATGCTCTTGGATGCTGGTCATATTTTCTTCGTGATCCCAATGGTAATTTATTTCAAGTGGTGGAAAGTAAAAGTTGGTTTAGTAATACCAAACACCCGTCTCATTGTGGCGGTATGGCAGGTGCTATTATTGGAGTTTCTGACATGGAAAAATCAATTGATTTTTATCAAGGCTTACTAAACTATGATGAACTTCAATTGGATGAGACAGGTGTTTTTGAAGACTTTTCTTTGCTTGATGGCGGAAACCGCCCAATGAGACGTGTTCGGATCTCACATAAAAATGCACGGCGTGGGCCATTCGCTCAGTTATTAGGAACTAGTCAATTAGAACTTATTCAAGTGTCCGATAATACGAATGCAAAGTCTATTTTTCAAGATCGAATGTGGGGTGATTGGGGATTTATTCATTTGTGTTTCGATGTGCAAGGAATGGATGTATTGAATAAAGATTGTGCTGAAAAAGGTTTTGCATTTACAGTTGATAGCGCAGAAACTTTTGATATGGGTGAAGCGGGTGGAAGGTTTTCTTATGTGGAAGATCCGGATGGCACTTTGATTGAATTCGTTGAAACGCATAAAGTTCCAGTTATCAAAAAAATAGGGTGGTACATTCATTTGAAAAACAAAGAAAAAGGAAAGTTCCTGCCTCGATGGATGCTTTTAGCTATGAGCTTTAACCGCGTAAAATAAGTTTATTTTTTTCTAGAATTCACAGCTTCATAAACTACATGTTGTATCTTGGTGCGTATGCCCATGTCTCTTAATTTCCAGTTTTCTTGGTCTGGATTTACACGGTTGGATAAAAATATAAATACCACATCGTCTTTTGGATCTGCCCAAGCTAAGGTGCCAGTAAATCCAGAATGTCCAAAACTGACGGAGGATGCTAATTCATCACAGGTGCCACCGCCGCTAGCATTTGGCCTATCGAAACCTGCCCCCCTTTTATTGCCCGGAAATTGAACTCGTGTAAAATCGTTAATGGTTTTTTCACTGAAAAATTTCAGGCCAGCATATTCTCCCTTGTTTAAAAATAATTGCATAATACTGGCTAAATCAGTTGCATTAGAAAAAAGTCCGGCATGTCCTGCAACTCCACCAAGCATTGCTGCCCCCGGATCGTGTACATATCCATGAATCAATTGTTTTCTAAAAGTCTTGTCATTTTCTGTTGGTGCTATTTGTGCCTTTGAGAAAAAATTTAAGGGTTGGTAGCGCGTATACCTAAGTCCCATTGGCATGTAAATGGCAGATAGTAAGTAATCGTTTTGTTTCTGTTGTACAATCTTTTCATTGATTTTTTGAATAAAATAAAAGCACAAATCCGAATACTCATATTTCTTGATTCCTAAGGGTGTATTTAAAATCTGCTTATACATAGTGTCAACATAATCGTTTCTCATATAAATACCGTCAGCAACCTTTAATTCGTAGCCTGCTTTTTTATCAGTAGCGAAAATAGAAGGAAGCAGGGTTCCATTGCTCATCGATTTGCTGTAAAATTTAATAAACGGTGTCAAACCCGCTTGATGCGCTAACATTTCTCGGATATTGATTTGTGAATATGGACCATTGCCCGTTACTTCTGGGATGTAATCCCCCAATTTTTTGTCGATGTTGAGCAAACCTGCATCGCACAAATGCATCGTGAGTAAAGTAGAAGCAGCAATTTTTGTAATGGAGGCAATGTCGTATACATCTGTATTGCTGACATTTTTGCCATTTTTCGTTTGTTGACCAAAACTTTTTCTGTAAATTATGGTCCCTTTGACAGCAACCACGATTTGACATCCTGGATAAGCGCCGTCTTCAATCCCTTTTAGGGCAATCTCATCGATTTGCTTTAGTTTGATGGGGCTAATACCCAAGTCTTCCGCTTGGCCGAATTTTAATCGCCCATTTGTTTTGGTGCTAATGCCATCGCCAACTTTAAAATCACCAATGTCTTTTGTTAGTTTTCCTTGTGCTGCAGTGGCCCCAAAAAGAAGTTGTGCAACTCGGTTTTGTGCTAAAAAATGGTTTTCTTTCGCCCAAATAACTACATCAACTCGTGCTAGATTTAGGTTTTTGAAGACTTGTTCGTTTCCAAAAAATATCAGAATTTTGATTTGTGATGAGGGAAGTTTATCTAGAATGGCCAGATTCTTACTATCAATTTCATTTTCAGCTCCTTTTGCGCCATCAGCGTGCAAGGAGATAATGCAAATTTCACTTGCCTTAATTCTGTTTAAACTTGTGTCGCTGCATTCGCTGAATGTGTGATACTGAGAAATTTTCGCGTCTGCGAAAAGACCAATGGTTTCGTGAAAATTTTTAGCTGGGCCTCCTAGGCTGATCGCAGAAAGTTGGCGATTTAATTTTCCAATAGGTAAGCATAAGTCCCTATTTTTTAATAAGACAATGGCTTTTTCAATAGCGCTTGCTTGGTCAGATTCACTAAGTTTATTCAAAGGAATCAATTCTTCACTATACCAAACTTTAGGATCATTAGAAAATTTAAGCGTTAAATTATCCTTGGTTTTGTTAATGCAAAAAGATAGTGTAATCAGGGTTCCTACTATGAACAATAAGGAAAGAAATATTTTTTTCATAATTTAAGTTGTGATCAGTAAAATTAATCGTTTATGGCGTGCTTAACAATTTTCTATCCAACTTTACTACTGTTTAGAATGTAAGTGTCATTTTTTCACTTGGATAAAGTAAGTATAAAAAGTGAATACTCTTAAATTATTTCTCAACACATGCTATTTATAGTGTTGGTAAATACTTAGCGCTTTTTTTTTCTAATCGCTAACTTTCAGCTAATTTTGTATTCAGTTTTATTACGTTTTTATTAACTTAAGTTTAAAATGGCAAAAATTGGAAGTTTTGGGGATTCAGCAGATTTATCCTCCAGCATTGGCTTAAAGAATTTAGAAAATGAATTCTGGAATCTTAGCCCTGCTGAATTAATCGAAGATTGTATTTTAAGTGGCGATGGTATGTTGACCGATACAGGCGCCTTGGCTATTGAAACAGGTGAATTTACTGGTCGGTCCCCCAAAGATAGGTTTATAGTTAGAGATGAAATTACGGATGCTGCCGTTTGGTGGGGAGATGTTAATATTGCTTTTCAAGCTGATAAATTTGATGCGCTTTACAGCAAAATGACATCGTTTTTAGAAGGAAAGGATATATATGTGCGTGATGTTTTTGCTTGTGCGGATCCGTCATATCGAATGAATATTAGGGTGGTAACCGAATTACCTTGGTCTAGTTTGTTTGCTCACAATATGTTTTTGCGACCAGAACACGATGAGTTAAAAAGTTTCAAAGCGGATTGGCATATCGTATGCGTTCCTTCTTTTGAAGCAAATCCGGCGGAAGACGGAACACGTCAAGCTAATTTTGCAATCTTAAATTTCACAAAAAAAATTATATTAATTGGTGGAACTGGTTATACCGGAGAAATTAAAAAGGGAATTTTTTCAGCCTTGAATTTTATTCTTCCACACGAGAAAAAGGTGCTTTCTATGCATTGTTCTGCTAACATTGGACAAGAAGGTGATACCGCTATTTTCTTTGGACTTTCAGGAACTGGAAAAACAACTTTGTCTTCCGATCCAAATAGGCGTTTAATTGGCGACGATGAACATGGATGGTCTGATCAATCTGTTTTCAACTTCGAAGGTGGTTGTTACGCAAAGACAATTGATTTATCGAAAGAAAAAGAGCCGCAAATATATGATGCTATTCGCTTTGGCGCCCTTTTAGAAAATATAGGATTCGAAGCTGAGTCTTCTACCCCGAATTATGCTGACGGTTCTTTAACTGAAAATACTCGGGTTTCTTATCCAATAAATTACATTGATAATATCGTTGTTCCTTCAATAGGAACGGCGCCCAAAAACATCTTTTTCCTTACAGCGGATGCCTTTGGTGTCTTGCCTCCAATTTCAAAACTTTCTCCTGCGCAAGCGATGTATCATTTCATGTCTGGCTATACCGCAAAGGTGGCTGGCACAGAAGTCGGAATTACAGAGCCTACAACAACATTTTCTGCTGGTTTTGGTGCCGCTTTCTTGCCTCTTCATCCAGCGAAATACGCCAAATTATTAGGCGATAAATTAGCAAATTCTAATTGCAAGGTTTGGTTGATTAACACAGGATGGACAGGTGGTGCTTATGGTACAGGTAGCCGAATGAAATTAGGGTATACCCGCGCTATGATTACGGCAGCATTAACAGGGAAGTTGGATCAGGTTGATTATTCGACCTTGTCATTATTTGAGTTAGAATTCCCGACAACGTGTGATGGCGTTCCTTCAGAATTGTTGAATCCACGAAACACATGGGCAGATTCTTCTAATTATGATGAAACTGCCAATAATCTTGCCGCTAAGTTTGTAAAAAACTTTGAAAAATTTGCCTTGGAATCCAGCCCTGAAATTCTTGCTGCAGCCCCAAAAGTATTAGCGTAAGATTAAACTGTTTCTCCCAATTTCTCTATGCTTAATGGATGATGTTGTGTCTGTCGCCATAAATATTACGTACATTTGATATAGTTCCCATGTCTATGGATTATTTGGATATTTTAGAATCAGAAGCTATTTTTATTCTTCGTGAAACAGCGGCACAGTTCAAGCGACCTGTTCTTTTGTTTAGTGGGGGAAAGGATAGCATCTGCATGGTTCACCTTTGTAAAAAAGCATTTTTTCCAGGGAAATTCCCTTTCCCACTAATGCATATAGATACTGGGCATAATTTCCCTGAAGCACTTAAATTTCGTGATTACCTAGTAAATGAATTGAAGGAGAATTTAATCGTCCGAATGGTAGAAAAAACGATGATGAATAAAGGGATTAAAGATCTTGACCATAAATTTCCTTCTCGGAATTCTTTTCAATCTTTTACACTTTTAGAGGCAATTGCAGAGTTTAACTTTGATGCGTGTATCGGTGGGGCTAGGAGGGATGAGGAAAAAGCACGCGCTAAAGAAAGGGTGTTTTCGTTAAGGGATAATTCGGGAAAATGGAATCCAACTAATCAGCGTCCAGAAGTGTGGAATATCGTAAATGGTTTTCTGAAGGAGGGGGAAAATATGCGTGTTTTTCCACTTTCTAATTGGACAGAATTGGATGTTTGGGCCTATATTCAACGTGAAAATATTTCCCTGCCTTCTTTGTATTTTGCGCATGATCGTACATGTATAAAGACAAGCGAAGGACATTTGATGAATGTGAATGAGTTTGTAAAATTAAGCCCAGTAGATGAGGTGATTACTGAAAAAGTCCGCTACCGTACTGTTGGTGATATGACTTGTACAGCAGCAGTAAAAAGTTCCGCTTCTACAGTGGATGAAATAATTGAAGAATTGAAAAATTCTAAAATTTCTGAACGCGGCGCTACTAGAATTGATGATCGGATTAGCGAAACAGGGATGGAGGATAGAAAAAAAGAAGGTTATTTTTAATTGTCATGAAGCTAATACGACTATTTACTGCTGGAAATGTTGATGATGGAAAAAGCACCTTAATAGGTCGTTTATTGATCGATTCCGGAGCGGTGTCAACGGATATTATTCAAGGACTTACAAAAGCAAATGAACTTGGAGAGCAAAAAACGGAAATCGATTTAGCGTTTTTAACGGATGGCTTAAGATCCGAGAGAGAACTTGGGATTACCATTGACGTAGCGTATAAGTATTTTTCAACTCATACAAATAAATACATCATCGCGGATACACCTGGTCATTGGGAATATACGAGAAATATGTTCACTGGAGCTTCTCTTTGTGATGTGGCGATTATTCTAGTGGATGTAACAATAGGAATTACAGAACAAACGAAACGTCATGCGTTAATTGCTTCGTTATTGCGTGTGAAACAAATCGTTTTTGCGATTAATAAAATGGACTTGATCAATTATGATGAAGCTGTTTTTGAAGAGATGAAGTCCGCCTTACTTGAGTTATCAAATAAAGCAAGGATTATTTCGCCAACTGTTTTGCCCATAAGTGCTTTGAATGGGGAGAATGTTGTCAATAAATCGAATGTTCTTTCTTGGTTTAAGGGGCCAAGCTTGTTTGATTATTTGGAAAATAGTAGGCAAGAGAAAGAGCAGGAAACACCCCGATTGCGATTTCAAGTTCAATACCTTATTCATGCAAATAAGTCAATTGCTTATGCTGGTCGAATTGATCAAGGTGTATTTCAGGTAGGACAAGAGGTTCTATTCTTGCCTAAGGGAAAAAATGTAGTCATTAAAGAAATAATTCATAACACTCAATCTGTCAAACTTGCGGAAAGTGGTAACGCTGTTTCTATTTGTTTTGAGAATGAAACTGAGATAAAAAGAGGCGATTTGTTTTCTGATTTGATTAATCCACCACGAATAGGCAATCGCTTCACGGCTGATATTTGTTGGATGTCAGAATTTAATAGTGTTTCTCAAGCTGATTATATCATTCAGATTGGTGCCGTCAGTCTGCGGGCTAAGTTGCTATGTATTCGTGAAAAAAAACTAGAAAACAGGCTCGTTTCGGATGATTTAATGCTAAACGATATTGCCACGGTGGATATCGAAACGGAACATGAAATTGTATTTGATCGTTTTGAAGATGCGAAAGAAACAGGAAGTTTTATATTGATTGACCCTGTGCTTTTTACCACGATAGCAGCGGGAATAATAATTTAACGCAAAAAAAAAACCTCGGATATACCGAGGTTAATAATTATCTTTTGTGTAGACCTTCGTCTGAAACACTTAATTTCTTTCTGCCCTTTCTCCTTCGCGCAGTGATAACTCTACGGCCATTTTTTGTAGCCATTCTACTTCTGAAACCATGTTTGTTTCTTCTTTTTCTTACTGAGGGTTGGAATGTTCTTTTCATCGTATAATATCCTTAAAAACTTTCAAATTTCGGAATGCAAAGATAGGGTTTTTTCGCACAAATCAAATTCTTTTATTAAAAAAAATAAAAATTTCAAATTAAATCATAAAGCAAGTTATTTTTGTACCAAATTAATAAGATGTCAGAAGCGAAAAAAGACAACGAAAAACCACCAAAGTTGACAAAGAAAAGCATTCTTAAGTTGAGAGGCATATTTCATTATTTAAAGCCTTACGGTTTTATGTATTTTATTGGATGGGTGTTTTTAGTGCTATCGACAAGTGCTGGCCTAGTTTTTCCCTATTTGATGGGTAAACTTCTAGGCACGACTGTCAATCCAACAAGTTCGGCTGCATCAACTGACTTTATGAATTTAGGAAATGTCACAAATGTTGCGTTGGCTTTGTTTGTACTTTTTGGTATTCAAGCATTATTTTCTTTTTTCAGGGTGGTAATTTTTAATAATGTTACTGAAAACTCTCTTCGAGATCTGCGAAACGATGCTTTTTCGAAGATGGTTTTTATGCCAATGGATTTTTTTAATACCAATAAAGTCGGGGAATTAACGAGCCGTGTTTCTTCTGATATTACCCAAATTCAAGAAACATTGCGTACCACAATCGCTGAATTTTTTAGGCAAATTGTGATTATTGTTGGGGGTATTGCATTTTTGATTTTTATTTCTTGGAAGCTAGCATTGATTATGTTGGCTACTGTTCCGGTTATGGCTCTTATTGCTGTTTTCTTCGGGAGGTATATTCGGCGCTTAAGCAAGGAAGCGCAAAATTTCTCGGCCCACTCCAACGCGATTGTTGAAGAAGCATTAAGCGGCATTGCTAATGTTAAAGCGTTTACTAATGAATATTTCAATATAAATCGTTTCCGTAAAAATACGCAGGAGTTAAGGGATTTAAATGTTCGAAGCGGTGTTTGGAGAGGCTTGTTCGTTTCATTTATTATTTTCTGTCTCTTTGGCGCTATTGTTTTTATTGTTTGGCAAGGATTGCTTATGACTCAAGGTGCTAATCCAGAGTTGTCAAAGGAGGGTTTCTATCAATTCGTATTGTTCACCATTATGATGGGTGCTTCAGTGGGTTCTTTGCCGGATTTATATGCTAATATTCAAAAAGCGATCGGTGCAACAGAAAATTTGATGGAAATTATCAATGGGAAAAGCGAGCTAGAGCTGCATGTTGGGACTCAAAAAAATGAAATTTTAGGTCAAATTGAATTTCAAGAAGTCCGTTTTGCTTATCCACAACGTAAGGACATGGATGTCCTAAATTCTATTTCATTCAAAATTGAGCGTAATCAAACATTGGCGATTGTTGGTGCAAGTGGTGCCGGTAAAACGACTATCACCAATTTATTACTAGGTTTTTATCAGGCCGACAACGGCAAGGTATTAATTGATGGTGTTTCTGTTAGCGATTACGATTTAAATTATTTGCGTGAAAATATAGCGATCGTTCCACAAGATGTATTGCTGTTTTCTGGTTCTATACTCGAAAATATTCGCTTTGGATTAACTGATGCAACAGATGAACAGGTAATTGTGGCCGCTAAGCAAGCAAATGCTTGGGAGTTTATCGACTCGTTCCCTGAAGGACTTCAAACGGAAGTGGGTGATAGAGGAATCCAATTGTCGGGTGGTCAAAAACAACGGATTGCAATTGCTAGAGCGCTCTTGAAAAATCCTTGTATATTAATTTTGGATGAGGCAACATCTGCCCTTGATTCTGAATCCGAGAAGTTAGTTCAAGATGCACTAAGCAATTTGATGAAGGACCGAACTTCTCTCGTTATTGCACATCGCTTGTCTACAATTCGTAAAGCAGATAAAATTTTGGTGATACAAAATGGCCGTATTGAAGAAGCTGGAAATCATCAAGAATTAATGGAATTAAAAGGTAATTACGCTAATTTAGTTAGCTTGCAGTTGTTAGATAATTGATGTATTACTTTTTTGAAAAATAAACTATGTTAGTCGAATCCATTTCTCGAACTGAATCTGCTTGTTTTTCTAATCAACAAATCCAACTGGCAGAACATCAAGCGGATTTATCGGCTTTCCTGAATCGTCCATTTTCTGTAGCGAATTTTCAAGAACAAATACTTGAGAAAAAAGGGCAATACACACACCTTCAACGTGAAGTTTTAATAAGGGGCTTGAATGTGCAATACGAAGCTGTAAAGCCGCATGTAAAAGTGTCTCAAGCTTTGAAGCAATTGTCAGCGGATAATACTTTTACTGTTACGACTGGTCATCAACTCAGTCTACTTACTGGGCCACTCTATTTTATTTATAAAATATTGCACGTTATTAAGCAATGTGAGGAACTAAAAGTGACTTATCCATCATATAATTTTGTCCCCCTTTTTTGGATGGCTTCTGAAGATCATGATTTTGAGGAGATTAAAGAAACGACTGTTTTTAATCAGCCCTTGAGTTGGGATGCAAAGGATTTGGGTGCAGTAGGGAGATTTTCCACCGTAGGATTGCAGGAAATTATTGGGGAACTGAAAAATATGTTTTCCAATCACCCGAATGCTAGTATTTTTTCCATGTTGGAAGCTTATCAAGGCCCGACGTATGGTGTGGCATTCTTTCGTTTTGTTCATGCCTTATTCGCTGATTTTGGCTTGGTGATTTTAGATGGTGACAATGCTATTTTTAAGGAGGCATTCGCTCCAATAATTGAAAAGGAACTGGTGGAACAATTTTCTTTTCAGGCGGTGCAAGAAACTTCGATGGAATTGAATAAGCTAGGATTGAAAACGCAAGTAAATCCAAGAGAGATTAATCTTTTCTATTTGTCTCCCAATAAACGCGAACGCATTATTAAGAATGATGAACATACTTTCTCGGTAGGAAGTCTTTCTTTTTCAAAAGCTAAATTAATTAATAAGCTGAAAGAGAATCCGCAAGATTTTTCCCCGAATGTAATTTTAAGACCGGTTTATCAAGAATTTATTTTGCCGAATGTTTGTTATGTTGGTGGGGTGGGGGAATTAAATTATTGGCTGCAGTTAAAAGGTGTTTTTGACAGAGCGAAGGTGGTTTTTCCGCTCATTCAAGCGCGTTCAAGTATGTTTTACCTTGATAGCGCCTTGCTTGATAAAATAGATGGCTTAGGCTTATTGCGGAAAGACTTTTTCAAAGAAAAAAACCAACTTGTAAAAGAGTTTGTAAAAGAACAAGGAGAAGCAGCTTTTGACTTTTCACTCTTAGAGTTAAAATTTAATGACTTAAAAAGTATGATTTCTAACATTAGCGCTGAGCACGATACACAATTATCTACAGCAATTGGGGCCGATGTTGCTAAAATGGAAAGTTTACTTGAAACGATAAAAAATAAAAAGTGGCGGGCTGAAAAACAAAAACACGAAAAATCCATTAAGCAAATCGAGCAAATAAAAGAACGGTTTTTTCCGAAGGGAATTATGCAAGAGCGTTCCATGAATTTTTTCCAAATTTGTTCGGATGGAAATGTGAGCGAAAAATTGCAGGTAATTTATGAGGCCATCGATCCATTTAATACAAATATTCAACTAATAATTGAGAGAAAATGACAAAACAAAATAACATCCGTGAGGTATTGGCGAAGCATCCTATCATTCCGGTAGTAACCTTTACAAACCTTAATGAAATCGAAGCAAAAGTGGAGGTGCTGTTGCGAAATAATGTTAAGTGCATCGAAATTACCTTGCGAACTCCAGTAGCTTTTGATGCAATTCAAAAAGTGAAAGAAAAGTTTGGAAATGAAATAACAGTCGGAATGGGAACGGTGGTGCTTGAAGCTCAAATACATAAAGCCATCGAATTACAAGTTGATTTCATGGTGAGTCCTGGTTTGCATGGTGGCTTGGCCGAACAATTAATGGCGAGTAAAATTGCATTTATTCCGGGTGTAGCCACGCCTAGCGATATTATTACTGGCTTGCAATATGAATGGGATACTTTTAAGTTTTTTCCCGCATTTTTATTTGGTGGAGTTGAGGCGCTGAAAACATACGGACAGGTTTTTCCGAACCTGAAGTTTTGCCCAACTGGTGGACTTACCGAAGCATCTTATCGCGACTATTTAGCCTTGGAAAATGTTATTTCTGTGGGCGGCTCGTGGTTGAAGTAATTGATGGAATAATTATTTACTCGTACTCTTTTGGCAGAGTGGGAATTGTAGCCCAAAAACCACATTGAATTGTGTCCACCAAAAATGTTGCGATGCTCGATCTTCTTCGTGCATAGTGGTTCGAATGTCCGGCATGCTGATGAATCCGCCTTTTAACTCACTTTGAATAATTAGGTACTTGAAAAATGTAAGGTGCAGAGCGGCAACTCCACCAAAACCAACACCTGACACATGAAATTCATCGTATCGTGGATTATTTAACAAGGTCGTATTTGTTCGAGGGACTAATACACCAATTCCCAAGCCTTCATTTACACTTAATTGAAAGTATTTCTTGTTGATTAATACATCGGATCGCCTAAATTCGGAATTAAGATAATTCAAGCCATCGGTATGTTCAAAGAGTAAAAAATTGGGTTTGATAACAAATGATTGCTGGTCATAGGTG
>Ga0209550_10003043_pt1 | contig 16050 bp, 13 predicted proteins | sample LauGreSuBDMM15SN_2_FD_187567 | JGI IMG/M metagenome (GOLD analysis project Ga0209550, IMG submission 187567) | Freshwater lake microbial communities from Lake Michigan, USA - Su13.BD.MM15.SN (SPAdes) (version 5) | ecosystem: Environmental > Aquatic > Freshwater > Lake | place: Lake Michigan...
TAATGTGCCTTCGGGCATTTTGTTCGATATGCACCGCGATGTGGCAGCGCGAAAGGCGGGGGTCTTGACCAAGGTGGGCTTGCAAACCTTTGTCGACCCTACCTTACAAGGCTGTGCGATGAACGCCAAGGCCGCCGCTGCCCCCATCGTGCAGCGTGTGGAATTTGGCGGCGAAACGTGGCTGCACTTTCCCAACATCATCCCAAATGTCTGCATTCTGCGCGCCACCACGGCGGACGAGCGTGGCAATCTGACCTATGAACACGAAGGCGCTTATCTGGGCGGGCTGGATCAAGCGATTGCCGTGCGCAACCACGGCGGGCTGGTGATTGCCCAAGTCAAACGCCTAACCGCCGCAGGCAGCCTGCGCCCGCATGATGTGCGCGTGCCGGGGCATTTGGTGGATCTGATCGTGCTGGATCCTGACCAAAAGCAAACCACCGAAACCCCCTATGATCCCGCCATATCAGGCGAGGTGATCCGCCCTTGGGCCAGCTTTGATCTGGCAGAGCACGGCGTGGAAAAGGTGATTGCCCGCAGGGCTGCGATGGAACTGCGGCGGGGGATGACCGCCAACTTGGGCTTTGGCATATCCGCCCTTGTGCCGCGCATTCTGCTGGAAGCAGGCGAACCGCAAGCGGTGACTTGGGCGATTGAACAAGGCGCTGTGGGGGGTATGCCGCTGACCGGCTTTGCCTTTGGCTGTGCCAGCAATGCCGATGGCTATATGCCCTCACCCAACCAGTTCACCTATTTTCAGGGTGGCGGGTTTGACATGACGTTTTTGTCGTTCCTAGAGGTGGATGTGGACGGCAACGTCAACGTCTCAAAACTCGGCAAGAAACCCTATCTGACGGCGGGATGCGGTGGGTTTGTTGATATTACGGCCCATGCCAAGAAGATCGTCTTTTCGGGATGGTTTGAAGCGGGGGCCGAGATTGCGCTAGATGCCACGGGCCTGCGCGTGACCAAACCGGGCAAGTTCACCAAGATGGTCGACAAGGTGGAACACGTCACCTTTTCCGGAGCACGGGCGCGCGCGCAGGGGCAAGAGGTGCTGTATGTGACCGAACGCTGTGTGATCCGGCTGATGGAAGACGGGTTGCTGGCAACCGAGGTGATGCCCGGCATCGACCCCGCGCGCGATATTATCGCAGCCTCACACGGCAGGGTGCGGGTGGCGGAAAATGCTAAGGTGCTGCCGTTAACCCTGCTGTCGCCCCAAGCGATGGAGTTACCCCTATGAGCAGCGTTCATCTGCTGATCGACGGGGGGATTGCCGAAATGCGGCTAGACAACCCCGCCAAGCTCAACGCGCTGACGCCCGCGATGCTGGACCAGATCATGGCGCATTGTGATACGGTGGAAAGCAACGGCGATGTCGTGGCGGTGCTGGTCACGGCCACGGGCCCAAAGGCCTTTTGCACCGGCGCAGACATCACTGCTTGGGCCGACCTGTCGCCCGCCGATTTTGCCCGCCATTGGGTGCGCGCGGGGCACCGTGTGTTTGACCGTCTGGCGCGGCTTTCCAAACCCACCATCGCCGTGCTGGAAGGGCCAGCCTATGGCGGCGGGCTGGAACTCGCGGCGGCTTGCGACATAAGGGTCATGGGGCGCGGCGCAAAAGTCGCCCTGCCGGAAACCAGCGTGGGCATCGTGCCCGGTTGGTCAGGATCACAACGCTTGGCGCGGTTGCTGCCGGAAGCGGTATTGAAGGAAATGGCGCTGTTTGGGCGTGTTTTGACAGCCGATCGTTGCGCCACTTTGGGCTTTGCCGCCGAGGTGTCTGACGACCCCTGCGCCACCGCCCTAGACATCGCCGACCGCCTGCGCGCCACATCACCGCGCGCAACCGAAGTGGCAAAGTACATGATCCACGCCGCCGTGGGTGAGGACCGCAGTGCGATGATCGAGGCGCTTGGCTCTGGCATGACAGCGGCGAGTGCGGATAAGGCCGAAGGGGTGGCGGCGTTTCGGGCCAAGCGCAAACCTGTGTTTGGCGGGCAATAACACCCGTGGCACCAAGCGGGGGTTTCACACCCCCGCACCCGTTGTAAGAGCGGGGGCTTCACACCCCCGCACCCCCGTGGGATATTTGGGCACGTATGAAAGTTGGAAGCGATATGACACAGCCAGAGATCATCATCATCGGCTCCGGCATGGGCGGGGCGAGTTTGGCGGCGGCCTTGGCCCCTTCAGGCAAACAGATTTTGATCTTGGAAAAGGGCGATTGGCTGAAAGATTCGCCCCAAGCGCGGGACGGGGCGGCGATTTTTGGCGGGTATTTCCGGTCAGACGAAACGTGGCTGGATCAGGCGGGCAAGCCCTTTCACCCCGGCAATTACTATTACCCCGGTGGCAACACCAAGTTCTACGGCGCGGTTTTGCTGCGCTACCGCGCCGAGGATTTCGCGCCCTTGCAGCATGTTGAGGGCAAAACACCCGGATGGCCGCTGGACTATGCCCAGATGGAGCCGTGGTATACAAAGGCCGAGGCGCTGTATCAGGCCCACGGCGTTTTGGGCTATGACCCGACCGAACCGCCGCATTCCACCCCCTATCCCTATCCGCCTGTGCCAGATGAACCTGTGGTGGCCGACCTTGCCGCGCGTCTTAAGGCGCAAGGGCTAAAGGTTGGCCCCGTGCCGCTGGGTGTGGATATCGACAAATGGCTGGAAGGCGGGCCGCAGACCTTTGACGGCTTTCCCAACACGCGCGGCGGTAAGATGGATGCCGAAACTTGCGGGCTGGCCGAGGCGCTAAAGCACCCCAACGTCACCTTGCTGCGCAATGCCGAAGTGACACGACTGCACGCGCAAGGGCGCAAGATTACGGCGGTGGAGTATCTGTCAAACGGGCAAACCCAGCACATTTCGGCACCCGTGATTTGCCTGTGCATGGGGGCGGTGAAATCGGCAGCGATGCTGCTGACCTCGGCCAATGAAGATCATCCTGCGGGCTTGGCGAACAGCTCTGACCAAGTGGGGCGGAACTTTATGAACCACAACATATCTGCCGTTTTGGCGTTCAGCCCCTTTCGCCGCAACACCAGCGTTTATGAAAAGACCATCCAGTTCAACGATTGGTACCTAGAGGGCGGGCCTGACAACCGCCCGCTTGGCAATGTGCAAATGCTGGGCAGGGTGACGGGGCCCATTCTTGCAGCGGAAACGGGGTGGCCTTTGTGGCTGGCATCCTACGTGGCCGACCATTCGATGCATTTGATGACCATGTCAGAAGACCTGCCCAACCCTGACAGCCGCGTTCTGGTGCAAAATGGCAAGATCGTGCTGCACTGGCAGCGCAGCAATTTTGGCGCACATCAGTATTTGACCGCCAAGCTGAAAACTGTTTTGCGCAAGGCGGGATGGCCTGTGGTGGTGTCAAAGACGTTTGAGAAAAAGACGCCCAGCCATCAATGTGGCACGGCGCGCATGGGAACTGATCCCAAAGCCTCGGTCGTGGATGTGAACCTGAAAGCGCATGATCTGGACAATCTCTATGTGGTGGATGCCTCTGTCTTGCCCACTTCGGCGGCGGTGAACCCCAGCCTGACCATCGCCGCTTTGGCGCTGCGGGCGGGGGACCATATTTTGCAGGTGCTGGCATGAAAACCGCGCTGATCACCGGCGGGCAGCAGGGCATTGGGCTTGGCATCGCCCAAGCGCTGTCGGCGGCGGGCTTTGCCGTGGTGATGGCGGCGGAAGTGGAGGAGAGTGCGCCTGCGGTGCAAGCGGCCCTGCAAGCCCTGCCCAAGGCGCGGTATCTGCGGCATGATCTGATGTCGGGCGACCCTGCGGCCTTGCTGGACGGCGTGGGGGAAGTGACCTGTTTTGTCTCGAACGCAGGGGTTCCGGCGCGGCAGCGTGGCGACATGCTGGCCCTGACGGCAGAGAGTTTCGACCATGTGATGGGCATCAACCTGCGCGGTGCGTTCTTTCTGGCGCAAGAGGTGGCGCGGCGGATGTTGGCATCCCCCTCGGCCCACTATCGGTCGATGCTGTTTGTCACCTCGGTCAGCGCGCAGATGATCTCGGTCGAGCGGGCGGAGTACTGCCTGTCGAAATCCGCCGCAGCCACGATGGCGCAGCTTTTTGCGGTGCGGATGGCCCCGCACGGTGTGGGCGTGTTCGATCTGCGGCCGGGGATTATTGATACGGCGATGACGGCAGGGGTGCATGACAAGTATTCCGCCCGCATCGCCGAGGGCTTGGTTCCCGCCCAGCGCTGGGGCCTTCCCTCTGACATCGGATCAGTGGCGGTACCCTTGGCCTTGGGGCAGATGGCTTTCGCCAATGGCGCAGTTCTGCCGGTGGACGGCGGGCTTTCAATCAGCAGGTTGTGACATGGATTATGACGTTATCATCATTGGCGGCGGATCTGCCGGATCGGTTCTAGCCTCTCGCCTAACCGAAGACCCCAACCGCCGCGTGCTGCTGCTAGAGGCGGGGGGGCGTGATCGCCATCCGTTCTACCACCTGCCCGCAGGCTTTGCGAAGATGACCAAGGGCATCGGGTCTTGGGGCTGGCATACGGTGCCGCAGCGGCACATGAAGGATATGGTGATCCGCTACACGCAAGCCAAGGTGATTGGCGGCGGATCATCTATCAACGCGCAGATCTACACGCGCGGCAATGCGCTGGATTATGACGAATGGCGGCAAGCGGGCTGCACCGGCTGGGGCTATGACGACATTCTGCCCTATTTCCGCAAGGCCGAGGATAACGACACCTTTGACAACCGCTACCACGGAAAAGGGGGGCCCTTGGGCGTTAGCCAACCCCGCGCGCCTTTGCCGATCTGTGACGCTTACTTTGCCGCCGCAGGTCAACTGGGCATTCCACGCAATCTGGATATGACGGGCGAGGTGCAAGACGGCGTGGGCTTTTACCAACTGACGCAAAAGAACTACCGCCGCTCATCAACGTCAGTGGCCTATCTGCGCCCTGCTGAACGCCGCCCTAACCTGACAGTGCAAACAGGTGCGCAAGTGCTGCGCATTGTGGTCGATCAAGGCCGCGCCACGGGGGTGGAGCTGGCAGGCCAAGGCGTGCTGCGGGCTGGCGAAGTGATCTTGTCGGCCGGGGCCATAGGTTCGCCGCGCTTGTTGCAACTGTCGGGCATTGGCCCTGCAGACCATTTGCGCGATCTTGGCATTCCGGTGGTGTTTGACCAGCCGAATGTGGGGGCGAACCTGCAAGACCATGTTGACCTGTTCGTCATCGCCGAATGCACCGGCCCGCACACTTACGACCGCTTTGCCAAGCCGCATCTGTCGGCTTTGGCCGCGCTGCAATATCTGCTGACGCGCAAGGGGCCGGTGGCCTCTAGCCTGTTTGAAACGGGCGGATTTTGGTATGCCGACCCCAATGCGCGCTCGCCCGATATTCAACTGCATCTGGGCTTAGGGTCGGGCATTGAAGCGGGCGTTGCCGCCATGCCACAGGGCGGGGTGACGCTGAACTCGGCCTACCTGCGCCCCCGTTCGCGCGGCACGGTCAGGTTGGCGAGTGCCGATCCGCTGGCCGCCCCCCTGATCGACCCGAACTATTGGGCCGACCCGCATGACCGCGAGATGTCGATCAGGGGCCTGAAACTGGCGCGTGAGATCATGCGCCAAGACGCGCTGAAACCCTATGTTCTGGCCGAACGCCTGCCCGGCCCCGATGTGCAAACCGATGCCGATTACTTCAACTATGCCTGCGCCCATGCCAAGACCGACCATCACCCCGCTGGCACCTGCCGCATGGGGGCCGACCCCCACGCCGTGGTTGACCCGCAGTTGCGCTTTAACGGCATCGCGGGCCTGCGGGTGGTGGATGCGTCGATTATGCCCAGCGTGGTGTCTTCCAACACCAATGCCGCCACGATCATGATCGCGGAGAAGGCGGCGGATATGATCAGGAAAGGGGCCTAAGCCATGCTGACCCTGCCCACCTATGACGGCACGCTTGCCCCCTACGCCCTGCAAGGCACGCCCCTTATCCCCCGCGCGCCGCGTGTGGCGCTGACCCGCACCGCCTTTGCCGCCGCCCATGTGATTTCCGACCCCTTGGCTGAACGCAGCCCGTGGGACACGCGCCCTGCTGTCGACTGGGACGCAACCTTGGCCTTTCGCGTGGGCCTATGGGATCAAGGGCTTGGGCTGGCCGAGGCGATGGATACCGCCCAGCGCGGCATGGGGGTTGATTGGGCCACGGCACGCGAGCTTATCACCCGCACCATGCGCGCCGCCAAGGCGCATCCCCTGGCCCCGCGTGTGGCCTGTGGCGCGGGAACCGACCATGTGGCGCTGGCAGACCTGCGCGATGCAGCGGCCATCATGGCGGCCTATGAAACCCAAGCCGAGGTGATAGAGACTGCCGGTGGCCAGTTGATCCTGATGGCCAGCCGCGCCTTTACCGCCATTGGGGCCGATCATGCGACCTATCACACAGTCTACCGCCACCTGATTGACGGCGCGCGTGACCCTGTGGTGCTGCACTGGCTGGGCGATATGTTTGATCCAGCCCTAGCGGGCTATTGGGGCAGCCATGATGTTGCCACCGCATCCGATTTCGTGCTGCGGTTAATTGCCGAAAACCCCGCCAAGGTCGATGGCATCAAAATCTCGCTGCTCGATCAAGCGCATGAAGAAGCTTTCCGCGCCCGCCTGCCCAAAGGTGTGCGCCTGTATACCGGCGATGATTTCAACTATGCCGACCTGATCGCGGGCGATGGGGCGCATTATTCCCACGCCCTGTTGGGCATATTCGCCGCCATCGCCCCCGCCGCCTCGCAAGCGCTGGAGGCTTTGGCCTTGGGCGATATGGCGACCTATCACCGCCTGTTGGCCCCTACCGTGCCGCTAAGCCGTGAGATTTTCAAAGCCCCCACGCGGTTTTACAAAGCGGGCATCGCGTTTTTGTCATGGCTGAACGGCACGCAGCGCCATTTCATCATGCCCGCAGGCCTGCAATCCAGCCGCGAGATCACGCATTACGCCGAAGTGTTCCGCCTAGCCGACCAAGCGGGCCTGCTGACCAAGCCCGATCTGGCAGAGCGGCGCATGGCCACCCTTTTGGCGCTGCACGGCTTGGCATGAGCAGACGGCCCACCATCATTGATGTCGCGCGCGCGGCGGGGGTTTCAAAATCCACCGTCAGTTTGGTGTTTCAAAAAAGCCCCGCGGTTAAGGCGGAAACACGGGCAGCGGTGCAGCGGGTGATGGCGGATCTGGGCTATGTCTACAACCGCAACGCGGCCAATCTGCGGTCTAACCGCGTGGGGCTGATCGGCATGGTGATCAACGATCTGCGCAACCCGTTTTTTGCCGAATTCGCCACCTCGTTGCAAATGGCGCTGTCGCAGCGCGGCTATGCCACGGTGATCGCCAACACCGACGAAGACCCGATGCTGCAAGCGCAAGTTGTCGGTTCCATGATCGAACACGGCGTCAGCGCCTTGGTGATCTCGCCCACCTATGGGGGCGAGGAGGCAACCTTTGACCCGCTTTTGCGCGCAGGTCTGCCCGTGATGCAGGTGCTGCGCAAGGTTGACCCAAGGATCGATCTGTTCCCCTTTACCGCGCCCGATTACCAGCGCGGCGGCGAAATTGCTGCGCAGCATTTGTTAGACTGCGGCGCGCAGCATATCGCCTTTGTTGGCGGGCAAGAGGGCCGTGCTGTCACGCAAGACCGCATGGCGGGCTATATCGCAGCCCTGCAAGCGCGGGGCCTTACCCCCCTTGCCCTGCACGGCCGCGCCACCCGCGCCTTTGGCCGCGCTATGGCGTTGGAACTGGCGCAAAGCCACCCGCAGGTCGATGCCGCGATTTGCTTTAACGACCTTGTGGCGCTTGGAATGCTGTCGGGCTTTGCCGAACAAGGCCGCCCCGTAGGCCGCGATTTCCGCATTGTCGGTTTTGACGATATCGAAGACTGCGCGCAGGCCTATCCCGCGCTCACCTCTGTCCATTGCGACATCGCGGGCTTTGGCGCAGGCGTGGCGCAGACCATTCTGGCATGGCTGGAACACGGCACCCTGCCCCCGCCGCAGGTGCACACCCCCGTGCGCCTGATTGCTCGCACATCCAGCACAGGTGCACCATGACCCCCCAATCCCTGCTGCGCGCCCTGTTTGATAAGGCAGTCGAAGTGGCTGACCCGATGCGTTCCCTTGCCGCACACCTACCACCCAAGCCCGCAGGGCGGGTTGTGGTGATAGGCGCTGGCAAAGCCTCGGCCCGTATGGCCGAAGCGGTTGAGGCGGTTTGGGGGCCGTGTGAAGGGCTGGTGATTACGCGCTATGGCTATGGGCGGCCCTGCCAAGGCATCAAGATCGTGGAAGCCGCCCACCCCGTGCCCGATGCGGCAGGGGCTGCGGCGACCGCCGAAATGCTGGCGTTGTTGGGCAGTTTGGGCGAAGGGGATTTTGTGCTGGCGCTGATTTCTGGCGGCGCATCGGCCTTGCTGGTGGCCCCTGTCGACGGCGTCAGCCTAGCCGAAAAGCAAGCGGTTAACGCCGCCCTTCTGGCTTGCGGTGCGCCGATTGCGCAGATGAACACGGTGCGCAAGCATCTAAGCCGTGTGAAAGGTGGCCAGCTGGCGGCAGCGGCTTATCCCGCACGGGTGCTGGCGCTGATGATCTCGGATGTGCCGGGGGATGACATGGCCTTTATCGGCTCTGGTCCCACGGTGGGCGATGCCTCTACTCCAGCCGACGCCTTGGCGATCTTGGAACAGTGGGGCGCCAAGGTTCCCGCTTCTGCTTTGGCCGCGCTTGCCAAACCCACGGGCGTGATCGCTCCGCACGACCACCGCCTGTCGCACACCATGAACCGCATCTACGCCGCCCCCGCACAGTCGCTTGCCGCTGCCGAGGCGATGGCCAAAGCGCAAGGTCTGCGCGTGGTGATGCTGGGTGACGCGCTAGAGGGTGAGGCGCGCGAGGTTGCCGCACAGATGGCGCGCACCGCCCTGCAAGCCCGCATCACGACCCCCGTTTTGCTGCTGTCAGGCGGCGAATTGACCGTCACCAGACGTGGCGATGGCATTGGCGGGCCGAATGCCGAGTTCTGCTTGGCCCTTGCCCTTGCCCTGAAAGGTGCTGCGGGCATTCACGCCATCGCTTGCGACACCGATGGCGTGGATGGCGCGGCAGAGGTGGCGGGGGCGGTGATTGGGCCGGATACGCTGCAAAAGGCACGGGCTTTGGGGGTGGACCCTGCGCTGGCCCTATCGCGCAACGATGCGCACAGCTTCTTTGCGGCGATTGGCGATCAGGTGGTGACGGGCCCAACCCTGACCAACGTCAACGACTTTCGCGCGATTTTGGTTTTGCCGTAACGCCCTGAACCGCTCACTCTGGCGCAAAGCCTGTCAGGGTTTCGCGGATCTCGCCAGCCACCTCGGCCAAGAATATCGCCTGCAAGCCCTGCGCCTTGGCAAACTCTGGCCCCGCTTGGTCACCCAGAACCATCAGCACTGTGGCCCAAGCATCGGCCTGCATACAGCTGTCATGCAGCACGCTGACAGAAACCAGCGCCCCCACCGCAGGCCCCCCCGTGCGCGGGTTCATCGTATGCGACACGCGCAGATGGCCCAGCGTGACAAAGTGGCGATAGCTGCCCGAGGTGGCAATGGCGCGGTCGGTCAGTTCCACCATGCTGCGCCCAGCGCGGCGGGTCGGGTCGGGTTGTTCCAGCGCCACAGCCCAAGGCTTGCCATCGGGGCGCAACCCGCGCGCCACCAGTTCGCCATCCAGCCCGCACAGGCACTGGGTCACGCCGTGATCGGCCAGCACCGCCGCCAGCACATCGACGCCGTAGCCCTTGGCGATGCCTGACAGGTCTAGCGACATGGCGGCAGTCTTGCGCGCGCGCCCCGCCGCCCTATCCAACTGTAGCGCGTCAAAACTGCGGATCGCTTTGCCCATCAAGGCACCGATCACCTTAGGGTCAGCCACCCCCTGCGCTGGACCAAAGCCCCACGCCTGCACCAAGTCGCCGACACCCACATCAAACACCCCGTCCGAGGCGCGGCCGATCTGCCCTGCCATTTCCAGCACACTCATCAAATGGGCGGGCAGGTTCACCCATTCGTCCACAGGTGCTGCGTTCAGGCGGTTCAGGTCACTGCCCGCGCGCCAGTTGCTCATTTGCTGTTCCACCACTTCTACGGCTTGGGCGCAGACATCTGTGAGGGCTGCGGCTTGTTCCTCATCGCAGTCAAGCCGCACCGTCCAGCGACTGCCCATCGCGGGGCCGGAAAGGGTGCGTAGGGTCAATAGACATCCTCAAGATAGCGGCCTTCGGCCCGCAAGGCTGCAACTGTCAGGCCAAGTGGGGCGAGGGCTGTTTCAAACTCTACCGCCACCGCACGCGCCATAGCGATGGATCCACAGACCAGCACCTGCCCGCCCCGTTTGATTTGGGTGGCCAAATGGGCGGCATCAGTGCGCAAACGGTCTTGCACGTAGGCGCGGTCCTTGACGCGGCTAAAGGCAGTGGTCAGGCGCGACAGGCGGCCTTGGGCCACGGCATCGGCCAAGACCTGATCGTATAGGTAATCTGACGCCGGATCGCGCGCGCCGAAATACAGTTCCGCCCCGCGCCCTTTGCGCATAGCGCGCAAAAAGCCCACCATCGGCCCCACGCCCGTGCCTGCGGCGATCAGAATAACCGGCCCATGCGCTTGTGGGCGAAAGGCAGGGTTGGGGCGGATGAAAGCGTCGATCTGCGCGCCCACTTCCATTTCGTGCAGCCAGCCCGAACATAAGCCCCCCGGCATCTTGCGCACCGCAATTTCCACAAACCCATCGCGCCGAGAGGAGGCGAGCGAATAAAGACGTGGCACATCGCTTCCCGGTGGCATCAGGCCGAGCAGATCGCCCGCCTCGAAGGCCGGACCGCGAAAGAACACCCCGCGCCATCCCGCAGGGCGCTGTGCCTGAAAGGTCAGCACGGTTGTGGGCGCCTGCACCTGCACGCCGTAGTCATGGCGCGCCACCAGTTCCAGCTTGGTCGATTTGGGCCGCTGGATCTGCAAATCGGGCGTCAAGGTCAGGCCCAGCAAGGTTCCCAAATCTTGCACCCAAGCGTTGAAATCGGCGGCGGATTGGCGGTCAACCCGCGCCATGGGCAGAAAACGGGGCCAGCCTGCTGCATCTAGGGCAGCTTGCACTTGGTCGCCGTAGCCGCAAAAGCTGGCAAACATCCGGTCGCCAAAGGCCAAGATCGCCACGGGCAAGGGGCTTTCGCTTTGCGCGAGCCTGTCCAAGAAGCGCGTGGCATTTGCAGGGGCCACGCCATCGCCATAGGTCGATGTCATCACAATCAACCCACCCGCTTGCGGATAAGACCCCAGATCGTTCATGCCCGCGACATGGACCTTCAGACCATGCTTGTGCAGCGCGTCAGACACCGCCGCCGCATAGCCCCAGGTTGTTCCACCCTCAGACCCAACCAAGATCACCAAATCCGCCACCGAGGCCCGCGCATTATGGCGCAGCCGTGGCATCGCGCGGCGCCGCGCCCACCAAATCGCGGCGCCCGTAGCCGATAGCAGCGGCACCGACAGCGCCGACAGGCCCAGCACCAGCCCGACCATCCACAGGCCTTGGCCGGTGTGCAGCTTGTACATCATCTCCCACACTTGGCGGGCGGTTCCGTAAACGGTCCAGTTCACCATCTGCCCACTGACTTGGTCGACATACCCTTCGCCCGTGCTGGTTTGCAGCAGGAAGGCGTCGGTTGGGTCGGCCACTGCGGGAAAGGTCAGGTCGCGCAGGTCGGTCAGGGGCACGGCTTGCAGGGCGGCCAACTGCTCAACTGGCAAGGCAGTGCCCATGGCGACCGTGTCGGGAAAAGCCGCTTCGACCATCGAGCCGTCGTTGATAAAGCCAAAGGTCACAAGTGACATATAGCCACCCGTCAGGGCCGAGGCGAATAGCCCCACCACAGCCAGCCGCGCCATCTTGGCGTGCCAACCGCGCGCGCCCGTGGCCCGCACCCTTTGCCCCATCCGCCGCCATCCGCCCAAGGCAGCGGCCAGCAAGACCAAACCGCTGAACGCCATGGCCAACATCACACCCGCGCTGACGCCCGCAATGCCGTGGCCGGTTTGATCCAGAAAGAACGACCGATGCAGCTCTTTCACCCAATCCAGAAAGCTCCCCGCCCCTGCAGGGCCAATGGCCTTGCCCGTGGCGGGGTCAATTGTCACTGTCTGAAAGAACAGCTTCGCCTTGACCGAGGCCGAGATCACCCCGTTCGGGCTGCGGTGCAGCTTGGTCAGTCCCGGGTTTTCCGCCATAGCCAGCGCTGCCACATCTGCCACGCTTTGGCTGGTGGCAGCGGGGGCCTGCACCCTGTCCAAGATCGGGGCCAGTGCCAGAATAGCACCGGTCGAGGCCAGAACCAAAAGGATCAGGCCAAAGATCAAACCGGGAAGGGAATGCAGACGCCGCACCATGACAAAGTCCTGACTGTTGGGGTCTTAAAGGCCGTATTGAAAGCTGGTGATAAACCCGTTGCCCGCGATGGGCTGGCCTGCGCCTGCCGTGGTCAGGGGCACCTGAATCTCGTTCGGGCTTTCGCCGATGTTTTCGGCGGCAGCGTCGATGTGCAGCACATAGCCAGCGTCGATCATCGCGGCCGAGATGTCGGGGGTGATGGTCAGCGTGCGGCCCGCGCCCACACTTGCGCCCGTGACGCCATCAGCGCCTTGGCCACCTGTGGCATCAAACCATGTGCGCAGATGTTTCCAATATCGGGTGCTGCCCCCCGCAACCCAAACGGTGCTTCGATAGGCGCCAGATTTGTCCGTCAAATACATCGCCAGATAGACGGCGGGCCCTTGGTATTGGGCAATGGTGACATCTATTCTCACGGGGTTGGCATCGGCAGCTATGGGCGCCAAGGTGGCCATCGACAGGGCAAGGGCGGTGGTGGTGCGGTACATGAAAGCTCCTAAGGTGAAAGGGGGCGGGAGAGAGGTCAGTCTTGACCCTTCTCGTCATCCTCGCCTGTTTCGTGGTCGGCGTCAGAACTCGCCAACAGCTGCAACGTTTGCGGGTCGAACACGGCTTCAACGGGCTTGCCGTCTTTATCCGTCGCCTTGACATGATAGCAGCCGTCATCGGCGCGTATCTTGATCACCGTCAGCCCCAACTTTGCAACTTCGGCCCTCAGGGCGGCCACGGGTTGCCAATTGTCCATCGGTGCGTGACATTCCACCTCAGCCAGCGCCAAGCTGGGCAAAAGACAGGCGAAGGTGGCGATCACAAGGGCGGTGCGCATGGCGGTATCCTTTCTAACGTTCTCCCATCTGCACCTACCAACCTGACACGGACCTGAACACAAGCATGGCTTTTCGTTCAGCTTGGTGTCAGCTAAATGCGGTCAAGGTCAGATCATGGAGGACGCATGCGTATTCTGCTGATCGAAGATGACCCGGGTCTGGGCAATGCCGTGCGCGACCAGATCGCCGCAGAAGGGCATATGCCCGATTTGGCCCCGACCCTGTCTTATGCCCGCGATTTGCTGGCGACGATGCCCTATGATCTGATTTTGCTCGACCTCGGCCTGCCAGACGGGCACGGGATCGATTTTCTAAAGGCCCTGCGCGCCAAAGGATCGGTCACGCCCGTGATGATCCTGACAGCGCATGACCGCATCACCGAACGGATCGAAGGCTTGAATGCCGGCGCTGACGACTACATGGTCAAACCCTTTGACTTGGCCGAGCTTTCCGCCCGCATCGCCGCCGTAGCGCGGCGCTATGCGGGCAACCCGAACCCGCTGATCACCTTGGGCGCCTTAAAGATCGACCTTGCCGCCCATGCCATCCACGGCCCCAAGGGCCAGATTGATCTATCGCAACGCGAGTGGATCATTTTTGAGGCATTGTTGCAGCGGCCCGGTCAGATCGTGTCAAAAAGCCAGATCGAAGACCAGATCTACGCCTTTGATTCCGAGGTCGAAAGCAACACGATCGAGGTTTATGTCAGCCGTTTGCGAAAGAAATTGGGGAAAGACGTGGTGCAAACTCTTCGCGGCATGGGCTACAGGTTAGGGACGCCATGAAGATCATGCAGTCGATGCGCGGGCAAATAGCCGTCGGTGTTTCGGTTATGTTGGTGGTTTTGTGGCTGCTGGCAGTTTTGGGCAGCGCCTTTGTGATCAAAGGCGAGATCAACGAAAGCTTTGACGCCGCCTTGCAAGAAACCGGTGAGCGGATTTTGCCCTTGGCGGTGGTAGAGCTGATCGGGTCTGACGGGGCCAATGGCGCGCAGCGGATTTTGCCCATAGCGCAGCATGACGAAAAAATCACCTATGTCATCCGCGATGCCCAAGGGGCGATCTTGATGTATTCGCATGACGCCGACCTCAAGGTGTTTGACAGGGTCAGCAGCGATGGGTTTTTCACCACACAAGATCATCGGGTGTTCAGCCGCTCTGCCGTATCGGGGCAATACACGATCCAAGTGGCCGAACCCCTAACCCACCGCCAGAATGCGCTGCGTGAAACGGTGCTGGCGATGCTGGTGCCCTTGGGCGTGCTGCTGCCGCTGACCCTGTTTGGCGTGGCGCTATGGGTCACCCGCGCTTTGCGGCCCTTAGCACACCTGTCGGTGGCGCTGCGTCTAAAAGGGGCTGATGATTTAACGCCCCTGAAACTGCCCTTTCTGCGCAGCGAATTGGTGCCCATCCAGCATTCCGCCAACCGCTTGATGGCCCGCCTAAGCCGCACTTTGGAGGCCGAGCGCGCCTTTGCCGCCAATGCGGCCCACGAGTTGCGCACACCCATTGCCGCGACCTTGGCGCAAACCCAACGCTTGGTCGCCGAAAGCCCCGATGGCCCGCTGCGCCAACGCGCTGTGACGGTAGAGGGCGAGCTTAAGCGCCTTGCCCGTCTGGCCGAAAAGCTGATGCAACTGGCCCGCGCCGAAGGGGGCGCGATGCTGGGCCAAGGCCCCGCCGATCTGGTGCCCATATTGCAAGTGGTGCTGGCCGATTTCGCCCGCGGTGCTGTGGGGAGGATTGTGGCCGATCTGCCCAAGGGGGCCGTGCCTTCGCGCCTTGACCCCGATGCTTTCGCGGTTCTGGCGCGCAACATGATCGAAAACGCGTTGGTGCATGGCACGGATCAGCCCATCAAAGTGGCGTTGACGGCTGACGGCACATTCAGCGTGGCCAACGACTGCCCCGCCATCCCACCCGAGGTTCTTTCCACCCTGACCATGCGCTTTGAACGCGCAGGCGCGCAGGGTAGTGGGTCAGGCCTTGGTCTGGCGATTGCCGCAGGCATAGCGCGCGGCTTGGGGCATGACTTGGTGCTGCGCTCTCCCGTGGCGAACGGGCGGGGCTTTGCGGTGGCGTTGAAGCTGACCTAGGGTCAGCTTTTCAGCCGAAACCGCTGGATCTTGCCCGTCTGCGTCTTGGGCAAGCCCGCCACAAATACCACCCTGCGGGGGTATTTATAAGGCGCTATCACCGCCTTCACATGGTCTTGCAGCAGCTTGACCATCTCGGCATCGCCCTGTTGCCCCGCGCTTAGAACCACGTGCGCTTCCACAATATGCCCACGCTCTTCATCCACCGCCCCCACCACCGCGCATTCCAACACGGCGGGGTGCGACAGCAGCGCCGCTTCGACCTCTGGCCCAGCGATGTTGTAACCCGACGAGACGATCATATCGTCTGACCGCGCCGCAAAGTGAAAGCGGCCCGCCTCATCCTGCCAAAAACTGTCGCCCGTCAGGTTCCAGCCGTCTTTGACATAGGCGCGTTGGCGGTCGTCAGCCATATAGCGGCAACCGGTCGGGCCGCGCACAGCCAAACGGCCCACCGTGCCGCGCGGCACCTCTGCCATGTCCTCGCCCACGATCTTGGCCTGATAACCCGCCACAGGCCGTCCGGTGCAACCGGGGCTGTGATCTTCAAAGCGGTTGGTGATGAAGATGTGCAACATCTCTGTGGCGCCAATACCATCAAGCATGGGCTTGCCCGTGCGCGCCATCCATTCGTCATAAACCGGCGCAGGCAAGGTTTCCCCCGCACTGACGGC
>Ga0209550_10003044_pt1 | contig 16050 bp, 14 predicted proteins | sample LauGreSuBDMM15SN_2_FD_187567 | JGI IMG/M metagenome (GOLD analysis project Ga0209550, IMG submission 187567) | Freshwater lake microbial communities from Lake Michigan, USA - Su13.BD.MM15.SN (SPAdes) (version 5) | ecosystem: Environmental > Aquatic > Freshwater > Lake | place: Lake Michigan...
GCGGTCCGCAAGGCCGGAAGCCGAGGAGCCGCTTGGCTGGGCCGCAAAGCGCTGCGGGCTCAGGTCAGCGATCCGGTTAGCGGCTTTTTCATGATCCGCCGCGATCTGGTAGAGGCCGTTGCGCCGCGCCTGTCGACCGATGGGTTCAAGGTGTTGTTTGACATCATTGCGTCCCAAACCACACCCCCGCGTATCTTGGAAATGTCCTATGCTTTCCGTGAGCGTGAGGCTGGGACGAGCAAGCTCGATACCCGCGTTGTCGTCGACTATGCCGGTCTGGTGCTTAGCAAGCTGACCCGCGATGTCTTGTCGGTGAGGGCACTTTTGTTCGCGCTCGTCGGTGCGACCGGCATCGTGGTCCATATGAGCGTGCTGAGCCTGTTGATGACCGCCGGACACAGCGACTTTTCCCGCGCCCAGATCTTGGCGGCGTTGGTGGCCATGACCTCCAACTATTTCATCAACAACGCCCTGACCTATCGGGATCGCCGACGCAAGGGTTGGCGCTTGGCAACTGGCTATGTGCAGTTCTGCATCGTCTGCAGTGTCGGTCTTGCCGCCAACTATGCTGTCGCTGGGCTGGTCGAACAGTGGGTGCCCGGCTGGATCTTGGCTGGTGCGGTCGGCGCAGCGGTCGGGGCCATCTGGAACTATGTGATCAGCACCTTGACGGTCTGGTAGGGCGTCGATGAGCACCATAGGTCGCAAGATTTTCTTATGGATCGGCCTCTTCACAGCGGTAAGGCTAGTCTTTGCAGCCCTCATGCCCCTGACCGACGATGAGGCCTATTACCGCCTCTGGTCGCAACATCTGGCCCTTGGCTATTTTGACCATCCCCCATTCGTGGCCTGGGCCATAGGGCTGGGGATCAGCCTGCTCGGTGACAATGGCTTGGGCGTGCGACTATCAGCGGTTCTGGCCAGCGGTGCGAGCAGTCTGATCCTTTATGATCTGGCCAAGCGTTTGGGCCTGACGTCCCCCACAGCAGTGCGTGCCGCGCTTTGGTACAGCGTCACCTTGATGATTGCGGTCGGGGCGATCTTGTCGACGCCGGATGCTTTTGCGACCCTTTTTTGGGTCACGACCCTTTGGTGCTTGGCGGCGGTGTTCGAGCCGGGACGGGAGCATCAAGCGGCCCGTTGGTGGTGCCTTGCAGGCTTGGCTGCGGGCCTTGCAACACTCTCGAAATATTCCTCTCTCTTTATCGCACCGGGCGTTTTGTTGTGGATCCTGACGTCCGCTGAGCGGCGCAAGAGCCTTGCGACCCCTTGGCCGTGGGCCGCGGCGGTGATCGGGGTCAGTCTGTTCGGTATCAATGTCTGGTGGAATTCCCAAAATGAGTGGCTGACCTTCGCCAAGCAGTTTGGCCGGGTTGAGCCATCCAGCCTACAGCCCAAATTCTTGGTCGAACTGGTTCTCACCCAAGCCCTGCTGCTCAATCCTTTCATGACCGGCTTTGCTGTCCGGGGTCTGACCATGAAGGCCTTGCCGTTGGAGGCGGTTGGCGAGGGGCGAAAGGTTGATCTGGCGCTTCTGGTCCTCACCGCCTTGCCCTTTGCGCTCTATCTGATGGTTCACGCCCTCCATGATCGGGTACAGGGCCATTGGCCAACGCCGCTCTATCCCGCCTTGGCCCTGATTGCCGCGGTCGCAGCCGCACGGTTATCGACCTCGACCCTGAGCGCCTTTGCCCGGCGCGCTATTGTTCCATTTGGTTTGGGCATTGGGGCCTTGGCCTTGATCTTCGGCGCCAGCACTGACTATCGTACAGGGTTCAAGGGCGATCCGGCTCGCACCCTTCGCCAATGGCCAGCCTTCGCTTCGGCCGTGGCAGTGGTCCGCCAAGAGCAGGGTGTCAATTGGGTTGGAACCTTTAGCTATGTCACCTTGGCTCAGTTCTCTAATCAACCGACCCTCAATGGGCCCGCCATCCAACTGACCGAACGGGATAGATATTCGGCAGCCCCACTCCCAAAGGGCTTGGATGTGACGAGGCCCGGGCTGGTGGTCGATCTGGATCGACGGATTTCACAAACCGATCTGGCGACCTGTTTTTCCAAGGTCGAGCGCCTGCCTGATCTGCGCCGAGGCGGAGAGGGCCCGGGAAGCCTGGTCTATGGCGTCTATCGCGTCGAGGGCCCTTTGCGCGACATTACGGGTAAGGGTTGCTGGTCGGCCAAGACCTTGGCAGACTCCCTCAAGCGTGATGCGAAGCGCGCGGCAAAAAAATAGACCTTCTCGCCATCCATTAAGGCTCGCGTAATTGCTAATGTTCACCATGAAACGGCTTTGGATGCTCGAACAGGGATGTAGATTATGACGGACAGGTCTGACAATGCCAGCCCGCTCATGCGTGAGCTGATTTCCTTTCGCATTGGCAGTCAGGAATTCTGCGTCGACATCACATCGGTGCGCGAAATCCGCGGTTGGACCGAGACGACGCTCGTGCCTCTGGCTCCGGCCTATGTGCGCGGTGTGATCAATCTGCGCGGTACGGTGATGCCCGTCGTTGATATGTCCCTAAGGCTGGGTCGCGAGCGAACAGAGCCTAGTGATCGCCATGTTATTGTCGTGACCTATATTGGTGATCAGTTAGTCGGTCTTTTGGTCGATGCGGTCTGTGAGACCTTGACCCTCAAGGATAGCGATATTCAGTCCGCTCCCGATGTGGGGGCCAATGCGGTGCAAGCCTTGGTCAAGGCGATCATCGATGTTGAGGGCCGCATGGTGACGCTGTTGGCGTTGGACTATGTCCTGCCAAAGATCGACGAGGCGTCTCAGGCAGCCTAAGAGCCATTTGATCGCCTTTTGGGCGGGTTTTCAGCAAGATTTGTAGAAAATTAGATCTGTGCCCTTGACCTTGTGCGGCTCTGGGGCTGGCTAGCGTTCATGACAGCAGCATCGGCAAAATCGATCATGATTGCAGGGGGCGGGGCCATCGGCTTGACCTGCGCCCTGGTGCTGGCCCGTGCGGGCCATGGCGTGGTTCTGGCCGATCCTGCCGAGCGAGGGGCCAATGCGTCCGGTGTCGCGGCTGGTATGCTGGCGCCTGCCTTCGAGTCGGTGCTGGACCCGGCTTCCAAGGGCCTGTTCGGGCTCCTGAGGGCTGGGCGCGACGCGTGGTTGGATCTCTTGCCTCAACAGGGCGTTGGCCCTTTAGGCCTGTCCCAGCCCGGTGCCCTTTGGGTCCCAACCGCTTCAGGAATAAGCACGGATGCTATGGCTGAGCGCTTTAACGCCATCGGCGCACAGTTTGAGATTGTGACGGCCACCGCAGCGCAGGCCCTATCGGCCGGTCTCGATCCAAAGGGCGCGGACTGTCTCTTTACCCAAGAGGACTGGTGCCTCGACGTTAGGGTCGTGACGGAACAGCTCTATCAAGAGGCTATTGGTTTGGGCGTCCAGTTCATTATGGCCTCCGTCACCGATTTTTCGCCCGGCACAGCCACCCTGTCAGACGGACGCCAGATCCAGGCTGATCATCTGGTCATAGCCGCTAGCCTTGGAAGGGGAATGGCGTCCTTAGCGCCGGAGCTGGCGTGCCTTTCTCCCATCAAGGGGCAAATCCTGTTCTTCGAGGGTGCAGGACCAAGGCAAGGCCCGTCCATTCGGTCGGCTGAGGGTTATGTCGTGGCGCGCGCCTCAGGGGCGATGGTTGGCGCGACGATGGAGTTTGGTCTGGAGGATTTGACGCCAGATGCGGTCATCGGCGAGCGCTTGCGAGATGTGGGGGCAAGCCTTTATGCGCAATTGGCGACGGCGACGGCGCAGCATTGGACTGGTGTCAGGGCCGCGGCGCCGGATGGCCTGCCCCTGGTCGGTCAGGGCCGCGCCCCGGGTGTGATCCTAGCCTGCGGGGCTAGGCGAAACGGCTGGCTGCTAGCGGCTTTGGTTGCAAAGACTGTTGCGGCCCAGATTTTGAATGAGGCGCTAGGCTCCTTCGCAACCCAGATGGCCCCGCGACGCTTTGATATCGCCTGAACAGTCTCCATGCCATTAGGGTTTGGTTAACCCTAAATGTTCACCTTTCACTCATGGCAGTCGAGTCGATCAAAGGCGTCGTTCAAGCGGCATTGAGGCGCGCGTCCAACGCAACGGGCGTCGATTTTGGCTTTTTGCTGAAGACGGCAAACCGTGAAAGTGGTTTTAATCCCAATGCCCGGGCGGGGACCTCCTCGGCGGCAGGACTGTTTCAATTCATTGATCAGACCTGGATGAGCACGCTCAAGCAGCATGGTGCCAAACACGGATATGCCAACTACGCCGCCCTGATCGAGAAGGGCTCCGATGGCCGTTATCGCGTGGCCAATGGCGCTTCGCGCCAAGCGGTTATGGACCTCAAGCTCGACCCCCATGCCGCATCCTTAATGGCCGGTGAATTGACTTCGGACCATGCCTCGTACCTGCGAGGTCGCGTTGGGCGGGACCCAACGGCTGGGGAACTCTACGCCGCCCATTTTCTGGGCCCTCAAGGCTCCGCCAAACTGATTGAGGCGGTGAGGTCTAAGCCGGGGACGTCGGCGGCCTTGCTTTTTCCTGACGCAGCCGCAGCGAACCGTTCCATATTCTATCAAAGCGGTCGGCCCGCGACGGTCGAAGAGGTCTATGCCAACCTGACCAAGGTTGGCCCGGGACAGGGCGCCGCGCCCGTTGGCCCGGCACTACAGAGCGGATATCTGCATTATACCTCGGCGCGCAATGTGGACAAAAGGGCTCAGCAGGAGGCTTTGATCAGCCTCATTCTTAATGGCACCCAAGAGCCCAGCAGCCCGTTTGGCAATCCCCGCTCTGACAGCAGCGGTTCTAGCCTCGGCAATTCGATCTTCACCTCAGAAATGTTGCGCATGCTCTCAGAGGCGCGGGACGCCGGTAAAAAGACCTAAGCGCCGCTGGCCGCTAGGATTTCAACCTCGTTATAGCCAAGGGCAGACAGGATCTCGTGGGTATGTTGCCCCATGGTCGGTGCTGGTCCCTTGGGGCCGTCATCGGCGCCGGGGAAGCGGGCAGGGCCGCCGGGGGCCTTGAAGGTCCCACCCTTGCCGTCAGGCGTATCGACAATGCAGCCCGCTGCGATGGCTTGGGGATCGACAGCGACCTCTGCAGGGGTCTGCATGGGCGACCAAGCGATATCGGCGGCGTCTAGGCGTTCAGCGGCCTCAGCGAAGCTCAAGGCTGCGAAGGCCTGATCAAGGGTTCGAACCAGTTCAGGGCCATTGGCGCGGCGGTCCTTGGCCTTGGCAAAGCGCGGATCATCGGTCAGGTCAGGGCGCCCTGCGGCATTGGCAATCTTAGGCCAGTCCGAAGAGCCTTGGCGTGGTAAGAGGCAGATCCAACGGCCATCTGCGGACCGAAAGAAGTTGCCCAGCGGATTGACGGCCCCTTCGCGGGGGCGGCTAGAGGCGATGCGGCCGAATCTTAGCTGGATGGCCATGTCTGAGCCGATGGAATAGACGCCGGTTCGCAGAAGCGAGGTCTCGACCAAACGCCCAACGCCTGTGCGGCTGCGCTCTACCACGGCGGCCAAGATGGCCGAGGTGGTGGCCAGCGACGTGATGTGATCGCCCATGGCCGTGCGCAGGGGGAAGGGCTCTGAGCCCTTGGGGGTGGTCAGGGCTCCGACGCCAGCTCTGGCCCAATAGGCGGCCATATCAAAGCCAGGGCGATCTGCGTCTGGGCCGGTAAGGCCGTAGCCTGTGACCGAGCAATAGATCAGCTTGGGATGGTCGGCCTTGAGGCTATCATAGTCGAGGCGGGCCCGTTTCAGGGCGGCGGGGCGGACATTGGTCAAGAACACGTCCGCATCCTTGATCAGCCGAACCAGAGCTTCGCGGCCAGCAGGCTTGGAGGTGTCCAGCACCACAGAGCGCTTGCCGCGATTGTCCAATTCAAAGACCGGGTTGGCCGACTGGTCCGAGCCGATACTGTCAAAGAACCCCCGGATCGGATCGCCGCCGGGCTGCTCGATCTTGATCACCTCTGCGCCCCAGTCCGTCATGATGCCACCAGCACCAGGCGCTGCGATGTAGCTGGCAAATTCAATGATCTTCAGGCCTTCGAGCATGATGTTCCCCGATGTTTTTATGTCTGCGCCAGACAGACGCGCGTGATCCTTTATACTGTCTTGGTGCACCTTCGGATGGAAGGGCTGGATCATAGGAAACAGATCCTTAAGCATATTCCATCATCTTGTTGCCTGCGCGATCCAGATGGCCGTTCGGGCTTGAAAGGGTTCGCGAGCAAGGGTGTATGACCAATAGGCAAACAGCTTTAGCCGATGCCAACCTTCATAAGATGGTGAGGGGGGCAGTGGCCTATGAGCGGGCGGTGGAGGCTCGCAAGCTGTTCATGGCAATGGACCAGGCTGTGCTGACGCCTGCCGACCGTGCCCACGCCCAAGAGATCGTTCGGATTATGGCGGGAGATGCCGCACGCGCAGTTCGTTTTGCCCTGTCGGTGACGCTCAAATCATCGCCCTTGATTGCGCATGACGTGGCCCTTCGGCTCACGCACGATACCGATGAGGTGGCGCTTGCGGTAATCAATGCCTCTTTGGCCTTTACCGACGAAGATCTTGTCGAGATCATTCGTACGGCTGGACTGACCCGGCAGGTTGCCATTGCGACGCGTCCAATGCTGAGCGAGCGGGTAACGGGGGTTATCGCCGATGTTGGCCTGCCCGAAGCGGTGATGGCGGCCTGCGCCAACGATAATGCCGCCTTTTCTGAGCGGGCGCTCGGCAAGGTGATCGACCGGTTTGCGCTGTCTGAAGATATTCTAAAGGCGATGGCCTATCGCCAGGTCTTGCCGTTAGCCGTCTCGGAACGCCTGATCGCCTTGGTCGGCGAAGAGGTTCGCAAACATCTGATCGCCCACCATCATGTGTCCCCGCAAATGGCCACCAAGATCGTTGAGGGCACCACAGAGCGGGCAGTCATTGATCTCTTGGATGAGGTCAAACATGTTAAAGATTGCAGAGAATTTGTGGTTCATTTGAGCGCGCAACAAAAGCTAACCGCTTCGCTTTTGTTAAGGGCTCTGGCGCAGGGGCACATGACCTTCGTGGAGTGGGGCCTGTCGGAGTTGGCCGGTGTTACCTATCAGCGGACCTGGATGATGATCCACGATTCTGGGCCTGTCGGATTTAAGGCCATCTATGAGCGGGCAGGCCTACCGAGCCGCCTGTTCCTCGCATTTAAGGCGGGCGTCGATATCTATCAGCAGATGGAATTTGACGGTCAACTCGAAGATCGCGAGCGCTTTCAGGAGCGCATGTTGCAGCGGTTCTTGACGCAGGATCAGGCCATCAGCAGCGATGATTTCGCCTATCTGCTCGATAGGCTTGATCGCCTGTCGAAGGATAATTCACGCTCAATGGCAACAGAATTCACTTTGCACGCCGTCAGCGCTTGATCGGCGGATCAATTGCTTCACCATAAGGACTTCAGGGCGCGACAGACGCCTAGCTTGGAGGTCCGCTCATGACAAAAGAACCCACTCCCATCCGTCCAGCGGCCACGATCTTGCTGGTGCGTGACGAACCCCAGTTTGAAGTGCTGATGGTCAAGCGCCATCACCAGATCGACTTCGCCTCAGGTGCCTTGGTCTTTCCAGGCGGCAAGACCCATGCCGGGGATCACGACACGGCCTGGGCCGAACGGTCCTTGGGATGGGACGCCTTTCCGAACATTGAGCGCGAACTGCGGATCGCGGCGATCCGGGAAGCCTATGAAGAGGCGGGAATCTTGCTGGCGAGAGATGCGTCCGGTGAGATGTTCCGCGGCGACGACCGTGCCCATCAGGCCCGCGATATCATCGCTCAAGACCAGCGACCCTTCTTAGATCTGGTCAAGGAGCTGGACCTCTATCTCGATCTTGGCTGTCTGTCGGCCTTTGCGCGCTGGATCACGCCATCCATGATGCCCAAGCGCTTTGATACCTGGTTCTATGTCGCGCGCGCGCCGCAAGATCAGCTGGCCGCCTGCGATGGTTGGGAAACGGTTGATTCGGAATGGATCACGCCATCTGAGGCGCTGCGCCTAGCCGCCTCGGGCGAGCGCAAGGTGATCTTCCCCACGCGAATGAACCTGCAACTGCTGGCCGAAAGCACCAATGCTCTTGATGCCATGACTAAGGCGCTCGCGCGGCCTCTGGTCACGGTTGAGCCCAGGGTCGAGCGCCGTGAAGGCGGACCCGTCCTCGTCATCCCACACGATGCTGGCTACGGCATTGTCGAAGAGCCGATGTCGGCCCTCAACTAGGGCGCACAGCCTATTAGCTCGTGAGGAACTGTTTGACCTTGGATTCCAGTTCCTCGGCCAAGGTCTTGCCGACGGGATGGCTGTCGTCGCGGATATCGGCGCGGACGGCGGCCTTGATGGCGTCAATATGGGCGTCAATGATCAGCAAGGGGGCCTTAGAGCGCCGCTCGGGCTCGTCGATCAGGCGGCAGAGCGAGGCTGCAAGGCGCGTAATGATCGGAAACTCGTAGGTGGTTCCAAGGCCCTTAAGATCATGGGAAGCGATATAGAGTCTCTCGCAGTTTTCAGTATTCAAACCCTGCTCACGCACCACTTGGCGCGCCGTTTCGAGCTTGGTGATCTCTTCCTCGAGCCACTGGGTGAAATTCTCAGACAGGCTGGCAAGGGCGGCCTCGGCCTTGGCAATGGCATCGGCATCAATCCCTGGGAACCGCCCGCCTACCTTGGCCGACAGGGGGCTATGTACCGGGATCATTTCACCCTTAGGGGCCTCACTCATGTTCAATCCTCTAGGACTGCTGCACTGTACCATTTGAATTCGTAATGCAGACTATATCGATTATCTGAATAATACGAGATCGCCGTAAATGCACGGAAAAGGTTATTGAAAACGACGATTTAGCCCGAAAATTGCTCGGCTAAGACCCGCTCTTCGAGGCTGTGGCCTGCATCAAACAGCATACAGAGGCTCGTTTCACGATCCTCGCCGATGTGAACCTCGACAATGTCGCGAACTTCGAAATTGTCAGCGACAGCACTGACAGGACGCTTATCCGCCTCAAGGACCTCAAAGGTCACCCGAGCCGAGTGGGGCAGGAGCGCGCCGCGCCAGCGTCTTGGACGAAAGGCACTGATGGCGGTCAGGGCCAGAATTCGAGCCGAAATGGGAATGATGGGGCCATAGGCCGAGAGGTTATAGGCTGTCGATCCCGCCGGGGTGCAGACCAGTGCCCCGTCACAGACCAACTCGCCCATACGCACCTTACCATCGATCGAGATTCGCAGCTTTGCGGTCTGGCGGGTCTGGCGCAGAAGCGAGACCTCATTGATCGCTAGGGCCTTGTGCTGACGCCGCTTGGCATCGATAGCGACCATGACCAGAGGATGGATCACGGCCCGCTCGGCGGCATTGATCCGCTCTAGCAGTTCATCCTCGCTATATTCATTCATCAAAAAGCCGACCGACCCTCGGTTCATCCCGTAGATCGGGGTCTGGGTGCTCATGGTCCGATGCAGGGTTTCGAGCATGAAGCCGTCACCGCCTAGGGCGACGACCACTTGGGCCTCTTCGAGGGGCACATCCCCGTAGCGCGCGGCAAGCCGGTCACGGGCCTGTTGCGCTTCGGGACGGTCACTGGCGACGAAGGCCAGACGGCGACTGATGGGTTTGGTTCTATTCATAGCCTGTGGACCAAGCCCGCCCTGGCTCAACTTGTCAAACCCGCGCTGCATCCAAAGCCCATTTCAGGGCCGCTTTAGCCTGACTTGGGCTGAGATTGTCAAAGGCCCGGTCTACCGCATGACGACCATCGCCGCCGGGCTGATCGCCCCAAAGCCGCCGAACATGGGTCAAGAGCGGCGAAAAGGTACAGCGGTCCAGCCCTATAGCAAGGCAGGCTAGGGCCAAGAGGTCGGGCGTCGGGGCCTCAACGATCCGGCGCACGGCCACCAAATCAATGTCGCTCAACCGCGCCAAGGCGGCCATAAACAGCGAGGGTTGATCTTCACGCAGGGCGCGCAGCACGGCGCTGGGATGGAGGTTACCGCTCACCATCAGCTTATCAGCCAGCCTCTGATCCATCTCGCGTTGGTCTGATGCGATGGGCAGCGCTTTGCGTGATAGGTGAAAGCGGCTGATCAGGCTAGATTGAAGGCTGGTGCCCACCCAAGCCAACATCATCTGCGCCATCGGCGCGGTGAGCCCAGGATGCCTCGCCAGAGGTGCGCGAAGGCTCGCAAACTGGCGCGAGGCTTGGACCAGACCGAACAGATCCGGGCGCGAAAGGTCGACGGCCTGGTTGGTTACCAGCGCGGTCAGGACGAGGGGCTCGTTATGAACCAGGATCGCGCTGATCACTTCTGGGCTCAAAGCGGGCCGCATTGCCACGGCAATATGGTGCTCCAGCGTCGTGCCTGCGAGGATTTCCAGAAGATCGTCATCGGTGAGCAACGAACTCGCCGCGATGATTGGCTGGGCAATGGTGAAGTCATCCTGCGATAGCTCAACGATTAGAGCCACAGGGGGCCAGTCTTTGGCGGCTAATCTTGCAGAAAGGCGAGCTCGCGTGGCCGGATCCGCCTGCGTCACCAACGGCATCAGAATGTCGTCGACGAGCGTGAGGATTTGGTCGCTCTTAAGCGCCGTACCCACAGTCGGACTTTCGATAAGCAAGACCAACGCGCCGAGCATTTGCTCGCGGTCTTCGGGTGAGCGAAGCTTTGCAAGACCTGTTAATGCCTGCGCCAGTTGCGCTAGGGTCAAGGAAACGACTCCACTTTCCGCGCCAGACCGTTAGACACGATTAACCATCTCAGACTCTTTATAGGGGGAAATCAGGACATGGGCGAGCCTTTGCTTTTGGCCTTGGATCAAGGCACCACCAGCACCCGTGCCATCCTGTTTGATCGCGGCGGCAAGCCCTTGATCACCGCAAGCCGGCCGCTGCGGCAGTCCTATCCGCAAGATGGCTGGGTCGAGCATGATGCCGAAGAGATCTTTGCGGCGTCTGTCGCGGTGCTGCGTGAGGCGGTTGAGACCTCTGGACGCGACGTTGCTGACATTGCCGCGATCGGGGTGACCAATCAGCGTGAGACGGTGGTGATCTGGGACAAGGAAACGGGCCGCCCCATCCATCCAGCGATCGTCTGGCAAGATCGGCGCACGGCTTTTGTCTGTGACGCCCTGCGAGAGGCGGGCCACGAACCTGAAGTCTCTCAGATTACCGGCCTCCTGCTTGATCCCTATTTTTCGGGGACCAAGATTGCCTGGATGCTAGATGCCGTGCCCGGCGCACGAGAGCGGGCGACGGCAGGCCAGCTTTTGGCTGGAACGATGGACAGTTGGGTCGTTTGGCGTCTGACGGGCGGCGCGGTCCACGCGACCGACGCGACCAATGCCTCACGCACGCTGCTGTTCGATCTGGAACAACAAAACTGGTCGGCCCATATGCTGAGCCTTCTGAATGTGCCCAAGGTCCTGTTGCCCAAGGTACTGGATACGGCCGATGACTATGGCCAGACCACGGCTGATATTCTGGGCGTCTCTGTGCCGATCCGCGCTGTTGTTGGGGATCAGCAAAGCGCTCTGATGGGGCAGGGCTGCATCCATCCGGGCGAAATGAAGGCCACCTATGGCACCGGCTGTTTCATGCTGCTCAATACCGGCACCACCCGGCCTGTTTCCCGGGCGCGGCTTTTGACGACGGTTGCGGCAAGGGTCAATGGTCAGACCATCTATGCCCTCGAAGGCTCGATCTTTGTCGCAGGGGCCGCGATCCAGTGGCTGGGTGAAGGCCTGTCCATCAGCGGTGGTCCGCAGGCGGCAGAAGCTCTTGCCCGGTTAGCGAAGCCCGATCACGGGGTTGTCGTGGTGCCTGCCTTCACTGGCCTTGGCGCTCCTTGGTGGGACGCCGATGCCAGAGGCGCGATCTTGGGCCTGACCCGCGATTGTGGATTACCAGAGATTGCCGCGGCGACCTTTGATGCTGGGGCCTTTCAGACCCACGATCTGATCGATGCTATGCGCGCCGATGCGCCAGACTGCTTTGGCGAAGGTTCAGAGCTGCGCATCGATGGCGGCATGGCCAATAGCGACTATTTCGTACAACGCCTGACGGATGTAACGGATGTGCCCGTGCGCCGGTCGGAGTTTCACGAGATGACGGCTCTGGGCGCGGCCCTGTTCGCTGGACTGGCTTCAGCGGTCTATAGCTCGCTTGAAGAGGCTGCCGCCGTACGCCCAACCTCAAAGCAGATTCGGCCCAATATAGACCCAGCAGAGCGCCAATTGGCTCTTGCCCGCTGGGCAAACGCCGTGCCGCGGGTCCGTTCGCGTCAGAACGCTTGACGCCAGCCCCGCTCGGGGCGATTTTGCACATCAACATATAACGGAGGATCAGACATGGCTGACGGATCACTAGCGGGCCTCGGCTCCGTGAAGGACAGGGTAAGTGAGGCAGAGTGGCAGGCCCGGGTTGATCTGGCCGCGCTCTATCGTTTAGCGGCCCTGAACGGCTGGGACGATATGATCTTCACCCACATCTCGGCTCGGGTTCCCGGGCCTGAGCATCACTTCCTCATCAATCCTTATGGTTTTCACTTTGACGAGATCACGGCCTCGAGCCTTGTGAAGATCGATATGGATGGCAATATTGTCGATGAGACGCCGTTCTTCATCAATCCCGCCGGGTTCACCGTCCATTCAGCGGTCCATATGGCGCGTGAGGATGCCCATTTCGTCATTCACCTGCACACCGATCAAGGCGTGGCGGTCGCGGCCCAACGCGAGGGGCTCTTGCCCATCAGCCAACACGCCTTGATCGTTATCAACGGCTTGGCCTATCACGACTATGAGGGCATCGCGCTCAACCATGATGAGCGCGAAAGGATAGTCGCTGACTTGGGCGACAAAAAGCTAATGATCCTGCGAAACCACGGAACCTTGACCTTGGGTTCGACCGCGGGTGAGGCATGGCTGAACATGTTCTTCCTGGAGCGGGCCTGCAAGCAGCAGACCATGGCCTTAGCGGCAGGTCGTGAGAACATTTTGATCGCCCCAGAGGCGGCTCAGAACGAAGTGCGCGGTCAAACCCGAAACGGCATGGGTGGTAGTATGTCGAGTTTGGCTTGGCCTGGATTGCTGCGTCAACTGGACCGCGAGTTGCCCGGTTACGACGCTTAAGCCCAGTCGCGAAAAAGGGGACAACCCTTTGAGCAATCTTCGCCGCCGTGAGCCTTGCGCTTTCGGCGGCGTTTATTTGTGGTCCGGCGCTTAATGGGGCTTGGCCGATGGAGCCGAGCCAGACCCAGGCCGGACCTAGGCCGGACTCAGGCCGGACCCAAGCCATTGTAAAGTTCGAAGCACAAAGGGCCAGTCAGGCCTTCGATGAGGTCGGTAATCTCGTGCCCATTCCGGTTCATTATGACCTCGCCACGGATCATTTTGTAGAACGGGGTGTCACTGAGCAGCTTACCTTGGGGGGCAAGCTCTATTCAGCTTCAGTTAAGAAAGACGGCCTGTCCCCTACCACCCATGGCGATTTGGAACTTGGCGCGCGCTGAACGGTCCATAATGGAACCAAGGGGGCGGCGTCATTTTATAAAGGCCTGACCCAACCGGTCACGGCCCCCTCTCGACCTTCGGCGCGGAACGTAAGGCAAACCTTTTTTCGGTGATTTTGCGGTCTAATGATAAATCCACCGCTGGATTGGGTCTGGCAGGACGTTAGACCATTGCTGATGTGTAATCGGTGGCATTGACGGACAGTTTCTCTGGCCGAGAAATTCGCTTGGAGGAACCTTTGGGAGCGGCGCTGAACGAAGACGGGAGCCTTACGGTGCAGATCCAGGGCGAGCTAATCGAGTACGGATTGGCTAAAGGATGAAACCTCATTACCAAGCAATCTGTTTCAAAACAGCAAGCGATTTTGCGACATGAAAACCCCTTACTCGGAGAGTTTCGTAAAAGCTTCTTGGTCTATGGTTAGGCTTTGAAGACGGGTTTAATTGGACTTTTTTTCTTAACTGTCACTGGACGTTATGAATTCGAAGCGGCATACAGCCGATGCTGTTCAGAATCGACTTCATGACCCGCCCAGAGGAGATTCTGATTTTGTTACGCAAACATTTCTTTCTTGTGGGTGCCGCAGCAGCCTTGGTCCTCATGGTCGTTGCGGGCGGCCTGATGTTGGTCGCCAACTCGGCGGTTAAGGCCAAAAAGGCGATGGGTGCTGGGGCAGCTGGGCGAACGGTTGTTGTAGCGGCGGCGGTGATCTCACCTCAAGATTTTACGGACCGGATTGAAGCACTCGGTGTGGCTAAGGCGCGGCAGTCGGTGACGGTAACCTCCAACACAGCCGAACTGATCACCAAGGTCCTGTTCAATGATGGGCAGGCGGTCTCCAAGGGTCAGGTTCTGGTTGAGCTCAAGGGCGACGAGCAGGATGCGGCGGTGGCTCAGACCCAGTCCTTAGCCACTCAGGCACGCCTTGATGCGGCCCGCTGGAACGACCTTGCAGCAAAGGGCTTTGCACCTCGGGTGACCGCCGAGCGCTATCAGGCCGCCAGTGTTCAAGCTGACGCAGCATTAAAGGCCGCCCAGTCTCGCCGATTGAACCGCGTGATCCGCGCGCCGTTCTCGGGTGTCGTCGGTCTTTCGGATGTGGCACCGGGGGCTTTGATTGCTGCCGGTGGACCGATTGTGTCTTTGGATGATTTGGCGGTGGTGAGGATCGATTTTCCCGTGCCCGACCGTTTCTACGCCCGTTTGCGCAAGGGTATGAGCCTAACCGCTAAGGTCGACGCCTATCCGGACGTACAATTCAAGGGTATCATTGCCCAGGTCGATACGCGCATCGACGAGCGGACAAGATCGGTGCGCGCGCGCGCCGAGTTCGCCAATCTGGACGCTCGTCTTCGCCCGGGTATGTTGGCAAAGGTCGTTGTTGAGCAGGGCGTTCGCTCTGCCATTGCCGCCCCAGAAGCTGCCGTCCAATTCGAAGGCGAGCAGGCCTTCGTCTTCACCATTGTCGAGGATGACGCCAAGAGTGACGGTCCAAGCCTAGGTCAAAGGCCGAGCAAACCGAAGAAGATGCCCGAGGGTATGGCCGCCAACGCGCCTAAGGGCCCCAAGATGATCGCTCGTCGCCAAACCATCGTCGTTGGTGCGCGCCAAAATGGCTATGTTGAGGTCATTTCAGGATTGCGCGCCGGGGAAACCATTGTCGCCGGCGGTATGAACCGGGTACAGCCCAATCAGGCTGTGCGGGTCGGCAGGCCAGATAGCGCTGGCGTTGGTGATGCAGGCAAGGTGCCTGGTGCGGGCGGCCCAAATGGTGCGTCGGGTTCGGGCGGTAAGGGGTCCAAAGGTGTAGCGGAATGACCCTTTCAGACCTGTCAGTCCGCCGACCGGTCTTTGCAGCGGTCGCAGCCATTATCCTCTGCGTTATGGGCCTTGCGGCCTATTTTTTCCTGCCCGTTCGTGAGCTTCCGGACGTCGACTCTCCTGTTGTGTCGATTTATACGTCCTATCGCGGGGCCTCTGCCGAGGTCATCGAAGAGCGGATCACCCAGGTCATCGAGCGCCAGGTCGCCGGCATTCAAGGTATCGACCGCGTAAGGTCCAACAGCCGTGATGGCTCGTCGCGCATTTCCATCACCTTTGACCTGTCGCGGGACATCGATTCAGCGGCCAATGATGTGCGCGATGCGGTTTCGCGGGTGACCTCGCAACTGCCCAATCAGGCCGATCCGCCACAGATTTCCAAGGCCCAGTCGGACGGGGGCTCCTTGATCTTTATGAACCTGGTCTCGACCACCTATGACAAGTTGGAGCTGGCCGACTATGCCAACCGCTATCTTGTGGAGCGGCTGTCGACCATTCCGGGTGTCGGTCAGGTTGGCTTGGCAGGCGCGCAGATCTATTCCATGCGCGTTTGGCTGGACGCCGACGCCCTCGCGGCGCGCGGCCTGACGGTGGACGATGTCGACACCGCGCTTCAGACCCAAAATGTCGAGTTGCCTGCCGGGTCGCTGGAATCCAGTGCCAAAGACTTCACCATCCGGGTCAAGCGC
>Ga0209550_10003050_pt1 | contig 16029 bp, 13 predicted proteins | sample LauGreSuBDMM15SN_2_FD_187567 | JGI IMG/M metagenome (GOLD analysis project Ga0209550, IMG submission 187567) | Freshwater lake microbial communities from Lake Michigan, USA - Su13.BD.MM15.SN (SPAdes) (version 5) | ecosystem: Environmental > Aquatic > Freshwater > Lake | place: Lake Michigan...
ATTATAAAGATACGCTTACGGAAGGCTTTAAGACCGAGGGCTCCAACCGATAACTCTCCTCTTGGCGCCAGAATGATTGGCACCCCCAGCCCCCGACCAGCTGCTATAAATGGTTTTATAGAAAAATCTCTATCAAATAAGCTATTCAAGTAAATAAAATCTGGTACTACCTCATGCAAAATTTTTCTATAAAAAGCAAAGGATAACTCCCCATCGGCAGCATAGTAAACATGAGTTTCGCCCAACACAGCCCATTCCCCCTGCGCTATATTAGGATAAGGTTCATTGATTCCATAGTCTCTGTTAAGACAAACTATATAAAATTCATACTCGCTTGAAAGTGCTTTTACTATATTTGCAACACTACGTACTGGACCCCCAGACCGAAAGCCCGGGAGGTAATTTCGAATGAAAATTAAAGCCTTAGTTTTTTTTTGAGATTCTAGATTTACACTCATGTCGAGTAAGCCATTTTCGCAATGGTTTTTGCCCATATCCTGCTGTCCCCACCACCTTGGGTTGGAGCTTGTTTATAGACTCCGGGACTACTAGGCATCGTTTCTTTACCCCAGACGCCCAGAGGGATACTAAAGCCAGTTTTTTTACGGCTGACTAAATCTTCACCAAGCGGTAGTAAGGGGCTCGCAGCTAGCAACGATTTACCTTTAAACCTATAAAATGACCTCAACACGGGCATTAAGTCTTTTAGAAGCCAAGCGTCAACCAGCGGGGTGCGCAACTCTACGCTATGAGCCATGCTCGCCCAATCACTATCCCTCAGAAGTTGATTTCTGAGGTACACCATGGATTCAATCTGACCAACAGCCGCCATTGAATCTGCTGACAAACTACCCACCATACTTTCTACCAAAGACTCTGGATCCATTTCACTCAAAGCTTCATTAGTAAGTGCCGCACCCATTAAATCCTGCAATTCCTCAGGCGCAAAAAGACCTCTTCGAAGCCAGTATGCGCCATAGAGATTGTCACCATACTCCGTTAACCAGCGCCAACGTGAGTTTCCACTTCTACGTGCTTTCTGATCAAATATAAAATTAGCTGCTGCGCGAGCGCCAGGCAAACGCTCTAAAGTTTTGCAGAGCGAAACAAGGACAGGGAGCTGCTGAAAGCTTGGATAACCGTAAAACAGTTCATCCCCCCCGACTCCAGAAATCACTACCTTTAAACCGAGCTCCGCTACAGCCTTACTGGCAAACCACGTATTTATTCCATCTACGCTGGGTTGATCCATTGAAGAAAAAATCTTCGGCAAGTCATCTTCAAACTCTTTTTTTGTCACAGTTCGGACATGGTGATTGATTCCATAACGCTTAGCAATTTCTCTAGCGCCCGGAACTTCATCCTCATGCCTACCTCTGAACTCGTCAAATGCAATTGTTATCCCCTGAATCGGTGATTGACTCTGGTCCCTCATTAATCCTGCAAGCGCACCTGAATCAATGCCACCTGATAAAAATATACCTACTGGTACGTCAGCTACAAGATGCTGTCTGACCGAGTTGGATACGGCTGAACGTACAATTTCCTGAATTTCGTTTGCGCCAAAATTACATTCAGGGGCTTCACGCCACGCATCGGCAATATCCCAGTAACATTTCGGGGGAGTTGATACGCCATCCTCCTTTAAATAACACCAAGTTCCAGCCGGCAGAGCAGTGATTTCCTGAAACCAAGTATATGGCTCAGGCACTGAGCCCAGTAACCAAAATCCCACTTGACCAAAGGCGCTTGGGGCGCGATCTACTAAATTCGTTGCTAATAATGCTTTTATCTGCGAAGCAAACAACCAACCATTTTGACAATTGGCAATGTATAGAGGTTTTATTCCATATGGATCACGTGCTAAGAAAATTCTTCTTGCCTTTCGATCCCAAATTGCAATTGCAAACATTCCACGCAATCTTGATAACATCGCGCTACCCTCTAGATGGTATAACTTAAGTATTACCTCGGTATCGCTTTTGGAGAGAAAAATTTCCCCTCTTACCTCTAGGGAATAGCGTAAATCTTTATAATTGTATATTTCGCCATTAAATACAATCGTGTAACGGCCATCCTCCGAAATCATAGGCTGTTTTGCGCGTTCACTCAGATCAATAATTGATAGCCTTTGGTGACCCAAAGCCACACCATTATCTAAGTCACTCCAATACCCAGTATCGTCGGGGCCGCGCGCATGCATTTGTTGGCACATCAAGCTAACCGCCTGAGAAATGCCATCATTATCTGAGCCGTGTATAAACGCACCAGCTATTCCACACATCCTTAGCAATCCCTCATCTTACTTAATAGCCATATCCAAAAGACATAGAAGTCCAATATCCTCCTTACAGAGGTTAATTATCTAATTCTACGCAATTGAATATAAAATTTATAAAGTCTTTTTAATATGAAACGAGGCATCAACAGCATCGGTAATGCTTTGTAAAGTTCTGGATAACTCCAGTAAAGCATAAAAAGCTTAAAAAAATTAGGCTTAGATGCAGCAAAACCGGTCCTAAAACCCAAGGCTCTCTCCACGACTACGGCGCGACAACTTCGCGAGAACTTTTCCCGCAACAGCAAACGAATTGTAGAGCTTTTGAACTTATTTTTAAAATTAAGAGCCACAATTGAAAAGTTAACGCCGTGAATTAAGAATGAATCGTACCATCTGGACTCACCTGGCGGCTTTATCTCACTAAAGAAATTGGCTCCATTAAGAAAATAAAAATTCTCTCCACGTTCAAGTACATGTAGAACAAGAAAAAATGTAACCCAGTATGTCCCTATAAATTTTTCAGCAGGAACAAGACCAGATAAAAGCAATTCTCTTCTCAATAGTATTGCTGAACAAAAACCTAGCTGATCTTTTAAAATTGAGACAACATCATTTCGGTTATTAAACCTGAAGGTATCAATTATTTTTACAGAAAAAATTTTTTGACTGTAGTCTGTAGAATTTATATATGCAAAATCAACATTGTGATTATTATTTAAAAAGCTCAAAACATGTTCAAAGCTTCCTTGGGTTAATATATCATCCCCAAACCACCAAATAAATTTGCCTCTAGCTTCTTTGGATAGAAAAATAAAGGCGCGATCTATGCCTTCTTTGGTCATCCTAAAGTACCTTATTGGCAACTTTGAGATATATTCCTTGACAACTCTTTCTGTCTCTGAATCGAGATTATCATCCCGAATAAGAATTTCAACTCCCTCAAGGTTCTGACCAATTAAACTCTCTAATGTTTTTCTTAGATGTTTGGGCTGACCGTAAGTGGGTATGCAAAAGCTAAGTATATTTTGATCAGATGAAATCTCACCTGAATTAAGCATGTACTATGCCTATGCACATTGCATTTGCATTGTTGTAGGGCTGACCAAATTTTGCCCCCACCACATCAACATAATCCACTTGCCTCCATTGATTTTTCGAAGAAATTCTTTTAAAAAAATATTTTTCCGAAAAATAGGATGAAACCTTAGACAGTTGCTGATCAAAAAATGTGTTGTAACCCAAAGGCACTGTTACGATCATCGCCCCATGGGGTGCTAAACAGTTTGAAGTTAAATTAGCAACTGCATTAATAATTTTTTCTGGTTCTCGGATATCCTCATCCCAACCAACGTGCTCAAGAGTAGAAATACTGAAAATTGCATCATACTTCACCTGAGGATTGAAACTTACAACATCCTCATTAATAACATGAGGTGCGGGATCGTATTTGTCCAACACATCACGGGTAACATTATCAAATCCATAATGTGTAAGTACATTGCCAACCTCGAGAATTCTTGCATTTTTATCAAGCTTCCTCAGAAAATTTTCAACAATAGCTACTTCAATCGTTCTTTCATTTTTATAGGCAAGGTTGAAATTATGTCGGAAATAATTTAAGTTATTCCCATTAAAGTTAAATTTTTCTGAGGTCGACAGCATAAAGTATGCGGATCTAAGATTATTTTTTGATTCTCGGATAGCAATGGAAAACAGCTTTTCTAAAACAAAAAATAATCCGCCTTGTTTATAATTTTTTCTAATTTTATTCAGCATAAAATAATTGAATTTAATCAATTCTTTTTGCAACTATATGCCCAGTAAACATATTCTGTGCGTCATCTCCAATTAAATGTGGCATAACGACATGAGTTGGGCCTGTATGAAAAAAATTATAGCCGCACTCTTTTAAGTAAGACTCTAATCTTTCATGTCCATAATGGTACTCGATAAGCAAATCAGAGAAACGACGCATAATCTGTTTTGGAGTGTTTAACAATATTTCATACTCAAAACCTTCCGTATCAAGCTTTAGAAATCCATCATCAATATGATATTTTTCCACAAGTTCTGTAAGGGATATGACAGGAACAACATCACCTTTTTTGGCAATTTTCATATTAGCGCCAAACATGTCTTTTAAATCCGCATCTACAATCAGTGAACCTCCGCTGCTCCCCCCAGCGGCTGAAAGCAAGACTTCACATTTCTCTTCAAATCCGTTTATTTCTATATTCTTTTTAGCGAGGGCGTAGTATCCAGGAAATGCCTCAACTGCAACTACATGGGCGGCACCTTTCGCAATAAAGTAAATAGCAGTATCTCCAAATGCAGCACCTAAATCGATAACTCTCTTACCGCTTGGATTTGCAAATTTTAGAAAATCTTTATATGGATCAAAAGCAAAAACTTCAAAAATGGTATCGAAACCATATCGCCCGAAGTAAAATGTTAGGCTTCTGCCTTGATAATCAAATGTAACAGAATCATCTCTTAAGTTTGCGCTAGGCAGCAAACCAAATAAGTGGGTGTGCAATATATAGTTCTGCCAACTATCTCGAGTTACCAATTTTTGGTATTCGTTTCTAAATTTAGCTTGGCAAAACTTTTTACCAGAATATCTAACCATTAAAACTGTCCACCAATTCGAGGTGGTTTTAATCACAAAATATAAGCTTCTCAGGCGGGCAAATAATTTTTCCCCAATTATTCTTTTAATCATTTTTATTCTTTTGCAAATAAGAAGTTTTTATTAATCCCGTTTCTGCCATAGTTTAAGAAAAATTAATATGTGCGAAACATTCAAAATTATTATACAAAATACTTAAATCTCCGGCGAATAAAAAACAGTTTATAAAGTTTATAAAGTTTTTTATTCACTGACAAGGGTAACAAAAAAAATATAATGGCTAACCAAAATTCAGGAAAACTCCAATAATACTTAAACATTAGGAACCTTTTTCCACTTGGAGTATCCCAGCCCCTTACCCACCCCACAAGCATACCTCTCCACATTGCGCCAAAATTTTCAGCTAATAACTTTCTTATCGATTGTGGCTTGAAACTCCCCTCAAACTCTTTAACAATAGACAAAAAGTGGATTCCATACACATTAAATCCCTCGTTTACTATCTTTCCGGTTTTATTTGTAATTTCAAAAATTTCATCGGGCTTAGTTGGGTGACAAATAAAACAGGGTCCATTCATAAAATAAAACTTTCCCGGGCCTGCTAAAACCGATAGGTATACAGCAGTTGAAGCAAATGAAAATCCGACAATATGCCTTTTTGCAATCTCAAAACCAAGCAAGCCCTGCTTACGTCTAAAAATTTGAGTTGAAACCAAGCCAATACCAGTTCCAATTACTTCAAGTGCCTCACTACCATCTCTAAAGTAGCCTGAATTCCTATTTTTAACAGCAAGACCACCCGGCAAATCCGAGTCAAAATTTGCCCAAATAAGATTTAAATTTTGATCTGATGTTATTAGCTTATTTACCTCGTAAATTGACTCGCTCAAAATTTCATCATCATCGCTAAACAACCATACAAATTCACCTATTGCATGTTCAAACAGAAATAAGCTTGCTGCATCAAGTCCGATTTTATCACCTGAAAAATATTGATAGCGAATATTTTTATTAGCTATCATCAAATCAAAAATTTCTTTAGTCTTGTCTGAAGTACTATCATCTCGCACCACAATCTCAACCTCTTCAGTAATCTGAGGCAAGAGACCAGATAACATCCGCTTAAATTGTTCAGGTCGATTATAAGTGGGTATGCACACACTTAATTTGACTGAATTGGTTTTATTTACCATCTATGTCTATCTAAAAATTTCTGCTTAACCCACTCGACTTGCATAAAGATTACCAACTTCCATGTTAGCGGCATCTCCCACCAAGTGCTCCATATAAACTGGATGAGAATCGGTATATCTCACTGAAAATCCAGCTCTCTCAAGGCATTCTTTTATTTTTATATGCCCATAGTGATACTCCAAAAATATGTGTGAGAAGCACCGAATTATTTCAACTGGAGCGTTCAATAAAATTTCATATTCATAACCTTCAACGTCTAACTTTAACACTCCATCTTTAACTGAGTGCTTCTTTACTATCTGCTCAAGGGTTACTATCGGTACTTTTTTACCAAATGCAGAGCTTTCAATCCCTTTTCCGAACATAGTGTCTAAATTTTCATCAATCTCGAGAAACCCTTCAGCGCCGCCCATTGCCGCTAATGTCATAGAACAGCAATCTGAATACCCATTATCTTTAATATTTTTTTTTGCTAGAAGAAAATAGCTCGGAGAGGCCTCGACTGAATGCACATATTTTGCACCGGCAATAAGAAACATTATTGCTGTATCTCCGAATGCAGCCCCTACATCAATAATTTCTTTGCCTTTAATATCTACAGTATTAAAAAATTCACTATAAGGCTGACCTCCAAAAATTTCCAAAATAGTACCAACTCCATATCTTCCAAAATGCAAACTTAACTCTCTCCCCTTATACTCAATTTTGACTATCTCTTCAGATAGCTTAGCTTCAGGGAAGTGATGGTAAAGATAGACTCTTTCCAAGTATGAAACCCAATATTTTTTGTCTACATGAAATGTTCTTCCATTTCGAAAGCGAATCAAACAATGAGATAACAATCCCATCCACACCGCTATCGCAGAAAACCAATTTTTTGTAGTCAAGATTACCAAAAATATTCTTTGGAATCTAATATAAGTTGATGAGTTTAAGTATCTAGACACTTATTTTTACCTTAAAAATTCTTAACTACCAATTTCACATCGCCTCAACGATGCCTTATTTAGAAACTTGCTTTCTAACGATTTCTAGATCGTTATCAACCATCGCCTCAACAAGCATTTTAATTGAAAATTTAGGCGCCCATCCTAAATTTTTCTTTGCCTTTGATATATCAGCAAGCCATGAATTTTTTTCCTGAGGGCGATAGTAGAGCGGATCAGAGACAACATAATTTCTCCAATCTAGCCCAACGTACTCAAAAGCCTTTTCTATAAATTCTTGAATTGAGTAATTTTCCCCTGTGCCAATCACATAATCTTCAGGAATATCCTGCTGGAGCATTCCCCAAATAGCTAAGACGAAATCTCCAGAAAATCCCCAATCTCTTTTTGTTTCTAAATTACCTATGCGCAACTCATTAGCTACGCCAAATTTTATCTTTGCAACTGTAGAAGTGATTTTCCTTGTAACAAAAATATCCGGCCGTCTAGGTGACTCGTGGCTAAAACATATTCCTGAGCATGCAAATAATGAATATTTATCTCTATATAATTTTGTCAAGTAATATCCTGCTACCTTTGATATTCCGTACGGCGAGTTTGGATTGAATACAGTTTCTTCGTTTTGAGGTGTTTCTACAGCGTCACCAAATAACTCGCTACTCGCAGCAAAATAAAATCTGCTAAGTGGTTTGTGCTCCTTGATTAAAGCAAGCAAGGTTAATGTGCTTTTGGTATTTGTTTCAAACGTATCCCACTCTTTTATAAATGATATTGGAGTATTGCTCTGAGCTGCCAAGTGATATATCTCATCCGGAAGAATCTTTTTAAAACAAACGGCCAAATCTTGTTCATGTGTAATATCGCATATGTGAAGTGTAAAATTTGGTAACCCATTTAGATGCGCAATATTTTCTGTTTGCGGAGTACTTCCATGCTTAATTTCTGGGCGAACTATTCCATGAACTTCATAACGTTTATCTAGTAATAACTCTGCTAAATAAGATCCATCTTGCCCAGTTATGCCAGTTATAAGAGCAATTTTTTTTGGGATAGTCATCTTTATATCAGTTGCTCCCCTACCACTCTAAACTCAGGCATAGGTACTATGAACTTTCCCCCACCCTCTAGAAACTTCTTTTCACGCTCTATGAATTCCGGCAAAAAATGCCATGCAAGAACAAAATAATAGTCTGGTTTTAACGCTCGGGAATCCTCCTCCGATATAACCGGTATTCCGCTTGAGACTGTGCACTTGCCCCACTTTACTGGGTTTCGGTCTGCAATAGCCTCAACTAATTCGGAGTTGATCCCATAATATTGCAAAGTTGTATTTCCTTTTGTTGAAGCAGCATAACCATGAATTTTCTTCCCCCTTGCTTTCTCTTTTTTTAAAAAATCCAAGGTTGAATTTCGTGCATTCTCTATGCGCTGGACAAGAGCTTTATATGTTGAGAGTTCTTCAAGTCCTAATATTTCTTCTGAATTTCTTAATTCAGTTACTCGACCTTGCGCTTCCCTAGCTATCATTTTTTTTGCGGACGTCACATCTTTGCAAATGTAGAATCGGACACTACCTTCGTTTATTTCTGCTCGCATTTGAACATCAAAAATCTTTAATCCATGTCTATGCAACAAATTTTCGAGGGACCTCATTGTGTAGTACTCAAGATGTTCATGACATATACCATCAAATGCATTTCGCTCTAATGCAAAGGGCATATACATCATTTGGATAATGAAAACGCCTTGGTCATCCAAGCATTTACATACATCATCTAGAAAACTGTTTGGATCATCCAAATCATAAAACATGCCAATAGCAGTAATTACTTTGGCCTTTTTCTGCCCAAAGCTACTTAACCAAGCCGCATGATTAAAGAAATCATTAATTATTTTTGTTGTGCCAATTTTTCCGTAATCATAAAGATTTCTTGCTGGCTCAAAACCAACAGTATTTAGGCCTTGAACTTTATAGCCACGCAATAATGTACCGTCGTTAGCTCCTATATCGATTACAAAATCCCCAGATTGTAAATCTGCAACGTCAGCTGCTCTGAGTGAAATATCCTCAAGCTCATCAATCATAGTTTGATTAATACCTGATCGGTACCAATATTGTCTGTACATCGCCTCATTCGGTACAGTGTGTCGAAGTTGCAAAAGGCCACATCCATCGGATTTTGGATTGCAAAGCACCAGCTCAAGCGGGGCCTTAATGCCAGTATCAGAATTTGGATTATCTACAAAATCTGATACTGCCAAATTCCCAAGAGTGAGTACATTTACAAGTTCTTGTGAGCGGCATGCGCGACAACAGGTGATTTCTTTATACATTGAAGAATTATCCATCATAAATAAATATTAAAGCCACATATAGCAGGTTTATGACATCATATATTAGAGGCTTTTGCCAGAATGCCACTCAATTGATCACGCATGCTATATCCACTCTTCTCGCATCTTTGATATCCAGCGATTGCTATCTTTTCCCTTGCGGATTCATTTTCGAGATATTGCTTAACCTTTTCAAGCAACTCTTGGTTTGATGAAAAGAATTCAGCCTCTATTCCCTCCTCAAAGAAATTTAAGTGCCGTCTAGTTCTTTCGGCTAACATAAATCCGCCGCACGCTGGAATCTCGATACTCCGACTCGTAACTTCGTCACGATTAATCTTCCTTAAAAAATTAATATTTATCTTTGTGGCACAGATCGCTCGAGAGTAATCCTCTCCAAATAGAAATTCATTTCTGACATCGAGGTTTGGGTGCCGGCCAATCCATCTAGCCCAATCATTGCCCCATATAGTCACCTTGATTCCATTTTGAGCCAGATATAGCATCGACGTAGCGCGCTCATTTTCAAATGCACCGATAGCACTTACATCAGCAGAAAAACGTGGTTTTTGTAAATCCGTTATGTGCATCCTTTTATGTATTTTTTCATCATAAGAATCCAAAAAAAGATCTGTTCTCTTCGCTCCAAATAGAAGTAATTCACTAAGGTTGTAGGTCTTGGTAGTAAAAACGATGTCATAGTTACATATACCCCACCGATACCAAAGAGAATGTCCATGCTTCACAAACATGTCATCCTCAGAACATGAGATAAGCATCGATTTTGGGGCTATCCTTTTTAGATATCGAAGAGTCCATGGCCAAACCATATTGCCCTTTTCAATCCAAATCACTTCAAAATTGCCTTTTTTTGCCTCTTCCCTTAAAGCCAGATTAACCCTCATATCATCGAGGGGTATTCTTAGCTTCCAAAAAACTTTGTAAAGCCAAGATGGGGGGCGAATTTTATTGGGCTCAGACACATATGTATGCGAATATGCAACCACATCATGGCCCAACTCTTTCAATGTTCGAAAACGCTGATAACCACGCCCGTATTGATTAAGATCGCCAATAAAAAGTATCTTGCTCATTATTATTTAAGGCTTAACGACTGCTTTGAGCTGGCATATAAATAGAATGGTAATTACCACATTTAACACAAACAGCATTCTTACCAAAAACATCTTTCTTGTATTCAACACCAAAACACTTAGGGCACCTTAGTAAACTGAGAAGATCAATAGACTGATTGCGCAATGATTGCGACAAGTATCTTCTTACATATGCTAGTATCTTTTTTTTAAATCTTGTAGTTAAAGAGGTGCGAGGTTCTTCAAGTGGAGTTGGCAGTTGCGGAGCATCCCAACTCGAATCGCACTCCGGATTTATAACTTGATAACTTATACCCCCAGCATCCTTCGACCAGAAGTAGCGAACGTGAAACTGAAAGGGGAAGCGGGCAACCCATTTGGGGAAAATAGGTCGTGCTTTACTGTGAAAAAGGGCAACGACTTCCTCATCCTGAATAAAGTTCTTCTTTTTACGAATGACCAATCCCTCCGGTCCATCGCTAATTTCAAGTCTATGAAATCCATAATGAGTAAGGCGCTCCATAAATGCATCTGGAACCTCAATGTAACCCGCTCTTGCAACACGTTGAAGTTCGGATAAGAATCGTTCGGGGTCGATAGAGTGCTCTAAAACATGGGATGCGATGACAAAATCGAATGCATTGTCTTTAAAAGGCAGATTCTCAACAAAAGCTAAGACTGTTGGGCGATCATGAACTAATGGTGTAAAGAATCTCTCTTGCGTCTCTTCATAGGCATCACATAGAACATTTGCGCGAAAATAGGGAGATGCTCCGCTTCCCACTTCTAGTACTAGCGCATCCTTACTTACAGGGCAATAAACCCGTCGCAATGACCAGGCAATTGAGTCCCAACGAAGCTTTCTAAAAAACTGCATCGCCCTGCCTTCCGTTTCAAAGCCAGCCTGCTTCATAATTAAATTCATCCTTTTTCTATAATTGGGGCGTATACCCAAGCAAGCGTTTCAACCAATAAATTCCCCAGTCGCAAAACTTACGGCCGAAACAAGCGAGCATCACAATATAAATGTAATAATAAATTGAGGTATTAAACCCCAGTTTATTTAAGTGTCGAACGTATTGTATAAAGAAGACAAACCCGGACTCTCTATAAATTGATAGGCTAGGATAAAAATATTTAGACATATCATGCTTAATTTTTTTTGTTGAATCAACATTATATTTATTATCAATATATTGAGTAATATCTGAAAAGCTTTTTAAGAACTTTAATGAAATATCAAGTGTAGGACGTCGAGGTATAAATTTTTTTTTATCGCGATCAAACATGACATCCCTAGTGTTATGCGCATGAGATGCATACTGCTGCGTAAAAGGCTCATCAAAATATGCTGAAGGATACTTAAGTACAACCTCCGCAAGAAGATAGAGCTGCATCAGCATAGTGCCATCAAAACGATCCGTTAAAAACGGCAGTGCGTACTCTCGTTTAATTGTAAATCCTGCAATAAACACACTTCTTCTGAACATTGTTGTATACGTATCCAATCCAGATGGGAAAAATTTTGTTCCTTTAAAGTACCGAAATATTTCTTTTTCTCTGGATTCATGCAGAAGATAGTGTGACTTCATCACATATCCGAGCTCAGAGTGAATTTGTAAAAAATCATTCATCTTATCCAGGGCTAAAGGAGCAAATTCATCATCGTCTCCCATAAATACCATCCACTCACCTTGAGCATGCCTGCAAAGTTGGTTGAAGGTACCGTCATAGCCAAGATTTTTTTCGTTCTCAAAATAGCGCACTGGGTAAGCTTGCTGTAACGAAAAATTATCAACAACCAAACGAATTTCGGTCCTTCTTGGACTTGCATCCTCACAAATAACCACTTCAATTTCTTCAATATTCTGTGTATCAATTGTCTTCAATAATCGCTCCAGCGTCTCCGGGCGGTTGTAGGACAAGATACAGATTGAAATAAATGGCGTTTTTCTCATACGTAATTTTTAATTACCCTAATAACTTACTGGCGGTAAGTATTTCTAAGAGATTGCGAACTCGGGCATTCCATCGATCAATTCCATACACTTCGAGTGTCTTTTGTCGAAGAGTTTCGCGCTCCAGGAGCTGTGATGGCGCATTTCGTTTCAAGATTGATACTATTGCTTTTGAAATTGCTGCAATGTCGTCAGGCGGAACTACAAGCCCAAGCTTCTCGTCCAGCAGCCCAGCTCGACAACCATACCCATCACTAGCAATAACTGGTACTCCGCAGGCTAGTGACTCAATAAATACAATCCCGAATCCTTCAAACTTAGAGGGCAGAATATATACGTCAGCTAAATTATAAAAATCTACGCGCTGATCATTGGCAATAGGGCCTGTAAATACTACGCTATCCTTTAATTCAGGGTATTGATGTATCAGAGCATTCACTCTTTCGTCTACCCCGCCACCAACGACCAAATAAACCGCAGCAGGAACCTCTTTTAAAACAAGGGGTAGCGCCTGAATAACTCGATCCTGGCCCTTATGTTCTTTTGTTGAGAGACGTGCCAGAGATAAGATTAGCGGACGCTTTTCTAAGCAATACTGCTTCAAAAGCTCTTGGCTTCTATCTTTGATTTTAAAAATTGAACCGTCTACAGTACTTGGGAGCATAAATATTTGCTCTTCTGAATCTGGTAATTGCTCTAAAACTAAATTTTTTGCATATTCCGATATGGTTATAAGCAGACAGGCGTTAGAAACTGCTTTAATTCTTTTTCTACTTTTTATATAGGGTATTTCGATTCCATAGAGTGCCAGTGTGTATGGAATGTTGAGTCGCCTCTTGATCATTAAGCATAAAGGTGCAAAATTCAGATGTCCGCAGCATATGAAATTTGGGCGAACCCTAGGTATCGCAATGATCACCCGAAATACAAACGAAAGTTTTGCCCAGAATCCCCCTTTTTTTCGTGTAACCAGAGTCACATGAGAGCCAGCCTCTTTAAGGGAGATTATAAAATCGTGATTATATTTTTCTATACCTCCAATTAAGTTAATATCACCAGAAATAAAAAGAATATTTAACAATTAAAGTTGTCCATATTAATTTATCTACTTTCCATTATTTTTAAGCTTCAGTGTCCAACTTCTTTTTATGTATCAGAAAGTTGAGTTAGCGCCCATCAACTGAGCATATGTTCCCACCTTACTGACGGAACCATCCTCAATTTGTACAATGCTATCGCATCTACTTAAAGTGGTTAATCTGTGAGCGATCAATACAATTGTCAGGTTTGAGGCAAGGCCATCAATCGCCTCCATTACGGATACCTCAGTTTGATTATCGAGTGCGCTAGTAGCTTCGTCAAAAACTAAAACCTGGGCTTGTTTGTAAAGAGCCCGTGCTATTCCTATCCGCTGACGCTGTCCACCAGACAATTGAATCCCACGCTCTCCTACCTTGGCTTCATAGCCTCCAGATCTACTTTCTATGAAATCGGCAATTTGCGCTTGTTTCGCGGCCTCTCTAACTCGAGTCATATCGATATCATTTTTTGCCATCCCAAATGCGATATTCTCAGCTAAAGAGGAATCTGTAAGATAAATACTTTGTGGCACATGCGCAATTTTTTTTTGCCACTCATTTTTTCTATTACCAGTAAGAGGCTGACCATCAACTAGAATCGACCCCTCAGTTGGACTTAACAAACCCATTAATAAATCAATAGCGGTACTTTTACCACTTCCAGTATTTCCAATAATGCCAAGCCTAAAACCTTTGGCTATCTTTAGATTGAAATTTCTTAATATCCAGGGTCCATCAATGCTGTATCGAAAGGACACTTCATCAAATCGGATAGATTCTGAAAAAGATAGTGGTGGTAAGATGGGCACGAATTTTTCATTGGGCATAGACTGCTCAAGATGTGCAACTATCGCAGCCAATGAAGCATGGCCCCCAGCAATAGTAGTCCAAGCGTTATAACTTTGCTGCAAAGCAGGTAATAGACGTTGGGCTCCTAGCGCCAATGCCCCCAGCACAGGCAAGGCCGCCAAAATACCTTCTGACTGGAGACTAAGAGTATACGCCAAGGAGGCAATTAGAGCCATTCCGATAGCCTCCATCACAAAACGAGGGCCGCCACCTATGAAAATATTACTACCATATGCTCTTCTTAAAGAGCGATCAGCTTGCCTGTAAGTTTTACAAAATATCTCTTGTGTGCCATCGAGTAATATGTCTCTAATTGCACCCAAGCCTTCCTGTAAAGCTTTAATTACTTGAGCCTCTTCATGAGTAATGCTCTCACCATTCAATCTAAGACGTTGACGCGAAATTTTATAGAGTAGGGCGTAACAGCTAAGAAATCCAATAAACGCTATCGTTGATACAAATGGATCAATTAAAAATAATGTAACTGATAGCGCTCCAAGCAGGACAATCGAGCTAAACAAGGTCAATAGTGGCAATACTATCCAAAAAACTACGCCATTGACTTGGTTAACTATGCCGCTCACAATCAAACTGCTGTTGCGCGAGATTTGAGCTTCATATGGTTGATGAAGAGTTTTTCTGTAAACGTCAATACTTAAATCTGAACCTACTGCGCATGCAAACCGAGTGTTACACCATAGCAGTAAAAGACGAACACCTCCCGATAGCAAGGAAATTACAATGAATAGGATTGTTACCAGCAATTGCAATTGCTGATGTGAGGTAATATCAAAAAAAAATGCAATATGCTTTATAAAAGGATAGTTCAATACCTTAGCAGGTTCCGTGAGAATACTAAGGAACGGCAATACTGAAGCAAGGCTGATCACTTCTGCTAAAGCCCCTGCTAAAGATAGCGCCATCAAAAGTACAAACTGTTGCTTGCGGCGAGCCTCAAGATGAACCCAAAGACTTAAAATCGAATTAACTATTGATGATTTTTTATGTACTAACATAGTCTTACCAAAGTATGAAATTATTCATGATAGTCTTGAGTGTTATATCCCGACCTTTTAATAAGTTCATCACGTTCAGCAGCCATTAGGTCTTGGGTTACCATTTCAGTAACCAACTGATCAAATGATATCTTTGGCACCCAGCCGAGCTTGGTGCGTGCCTTTGTTGAGTCCCCTAGGAGGGTCTCGACCTCAGATGGGCGAAAATATCGGGGGTCTACAGAAACGATACACTTACCTAAAGAGTCATAGCCTTTTTCTTCAGGCCCAACCCCTTCCCATCGAATAGTCATATTTAATTTAGAAGCAGCTAAATCAACAAATTCGCGAACACTAAACTGAACGCCAGTTGCAATTACAAAATCTTCTGGAATATCCTGCTGCAACATTAGCCATTGCATTTCTATATAGTCCTTAGCATGACCCCAATCTCGTTTTGCGTCTAAATTACCGAGATATAGCCTATCTTGGAGCCCAAGCTTGATACGAGCAAGCGCGCGCGTAATCTTACGTGTGACAAAATTTTCACCTCTATTGGGTGACTCGTGGTTAAAGAGAATGCCATTACATGCATATAAGCCATATGCCTCACGATAATTAACTGTTATCCAGTAGGCGTACATTTTTGCTACAGCGTATGGAGATCGA
>Ga0209550_10003054_pt1 | contig 16017 bp, 10 predicted proteins | sample LauGreSuBDMM15SN_2_FD_187567 | JGI IMG/M metagenome (GOLD analysis project Ga0209550, IMG submission 187567) | Freshwater lake microbial communities from Lake Michigan, USA - Su13.BD.MM15.SN (SPAdes) (version 5) | ecosystem: Environmental > Aquatic > Freshwater > Lake | place: Lake Michigan...
TTCTTCTTGTCTTTTTTTATTTTTAATTCTATGGAGTTTTAATTTTTTTATATTTTTTTCCGCCGATTCATCAAATTGTGTATCTCCGGGATTACCTGAATAAAGATCTTCAAACCTGATTTCAGGTTCCCGGACAGGTTCCCGGACACTCTGGATACATTTCTTGCCAAAACACCACATCCCCCCCTTTTTAGACCTCCCCTTTAACCTCTTTTTCAGCTTTAATCGTTTACGAGTTTTCATATAATAACAAAAGAAATTAAGGATTACATTTCAAATTAAAAATAACTTAATAGTATAAATTATGGAAAAAGAACCCGAAATAAGCAAAGCGATTGAAACGCTTGAAAAGATAACATGGGAATTAATCAGTAAATATTTTAAATCAGATCCACATAACTTGGTTGCACATCAATTAGATTCTTACAACTATTTTTTTGATACAGAGGTATACAATGTTTTTCGAGATAATAACCCAATTCGATTTTCCGAAAAAGAGATCGATGGATCTCCTTCGAATAAAATCAATCTTTACCTGGGTGGAAGAGATGGAAAACTTATTTACTTTGGGAAGCCGATATTATATGATGATGTTGATGAGAGAACGCCTGAAACATATAGTCATTATATGTATCCAAACGAAGCGAGATTAAGAAATCTAACGTATGCGTGTTCCATACATTATGACGTTGAAGTTGATTTTGATTATTACGTAAATGGTGAAAATAAAAAAAAGACGGTAATAGTTCCTCAAATTTTACTCGGAAGATTTCCAATTATGTTACAGTCAAATCTATGTATTTTAAAAGGGATGGCAACCGATTTAAGATATAATTTAGGTGAGTGTAGAAATGACCCAGGTGGATATTTTATCATCGACGGGAAAGAAAAGGTAATTGTTTCACAGGAAAAATTTGCGGATAATATGCTTTATGTTAGCGAAGTTAAAGATAGCGTATATTCCCATGTAGCAAATATTCGATCCGTTTCGGAAGATACATCAAAACCAAAAAGGACAACATCTGTTAGAATTATGGCACCGAATACGAAATATTCAAATAATAATATTGTTGTTAGCATTCCAAATGTTAAAAAACCCATACCACTTTTTATAGTAATGCGTGCTCTTGGTATTCTTTCGGATAAGGAAATTATCGAAACGTGTCTTTTAAATCTAGAAGTGAATGCCGCATATATCGATTTTTTTATCCCGTCTATTCACGACGCAAACAAAATTTTTTCACAAGAAAATGCCCTTTGTTTTATCGCCGTTTTCACAAAACATGGGAGTGTTTCTGGTGTAATGGAAATACTTATGAATTATTTTCTCCCGCATATCGGAGAATTGAATTTTAGAGAAAAGGCGTATTATTTGGGTTATATCGTTCATGAAATTCTTAAAGTATATTCGAAAGAAATACCTTCGACTGATAGAGATAATTTTAAATACAAACGAATTGAAGTTGCCGGAACATTAATCAAAGACCTTTTTGTAGAGTATTATAAAATTCAAAAACAAAAGATTTTTTTACAGATTGATCAACTTTATTATTATAAAACAATGGAATTTAAAGGCGACGATTTTACAAATATCATCGAAGATAATCTCCACACCATTTTTAAAGGACGTGAAGTAGAAGTTGGATTTAGAAAGGCGTTCAAAGGTGATTGGGGGAGCGCAATTCACACAAAAAGGATTGGTTTACTCCAAGATTTGAATCGACTTTCATATAATGGATTTATTTCTCATTTAAGAAAACTAAATCTCCCATTAGATGCGAGCGCAAAGGTAATCGGTCCAAGATTATTACATTCAAGTCAATGGGGATATATTGATCCAGCAGATTCTCCGGATGGAGCAAATATTGGACTTCATAAACATTTATCGATTATGACATATATAAATACGGAATTTTCTTCGAGTGAAATTATTAAATGGTTAAAATCGGAAAATGTTTCTCACATCCAAGAACATACGAACGAAGAATTAAACTATTTCACAAAGGTTTTTGTCAATGGTGCTTGGATCGGTATGACAGGAGAGCCATTAAATCTTATTCAAAAAGTAAAATTATACAAAAGAAATGGAATTCTCCCCGTTTTTATGAGTTGTTCCTTTGATTATAAAAAAAGTATTTTAATCTACACTGACGGGGGTAGATTATATCGCCCGATTTATTACATTGATGAAGTAAATAGACGCGTTAGTTCTGTTAGGACGAAAGAAGTATGTGAGAATATTTTATCGCCTAAATATTTGTGGGAAGATATGGTTGTCGGATTTCTTCCCAAACCCGAAAATTTTTATTATAAAAATAATAAAATTTATTTGAATGAGAATAAAGATAAAATATTAGAAGAAAACAAAGCGGTTATTGATTATATTGATGTTTCAGAAGAAGAATTTTTACTCATAGCAAATAATAGAAAACAATTAGATGATAGTAAATTTTACACAAATGTTGAAATTCATCCATCCCTTTTATTTGGTTCTGTTGGCAATTTAATCGCATATCCAGAAAATAACCCGTATCCTCGAAATACTTTTTCTTGTGCCCACGCAAAACAAGCCGTTTCAATATATCACACAAATTATATGTCTCGTATTGATAAAACGGCCACTGTTTTAAATTATGGTCATGTTCCATTGATTAAATCAAAATATATCAATTTCATTAACAAAGAAGAACAACCCTATGGGAATAATGTTATTTGTGCTATAATGTCATACAATGGATATAATGTAGAAGATGCTATACTCATTAACGAAGGGTCCATCCAAAGGGGGTTGTTTAATACAACCTATTATAGTTCATACGAATCGACTGAGGAGAGTGGGGTCAAGGGTAAAACAAGCTCACATTTTACTAGTATTCAAGACAAGGAAGTTCTGAGTACAAAACCAGAATTTTTTTATGATTACTTGGATGAAAAAGGAATGGTGCGAGAAAATACAATGCTCCACGACAAAGTTGCTTTGATTGGGAAAGTTTCAATGGGGGATAATATGTACGATTCTTCGGTATTCCCTAAAAAGGGTCAGGTTGGATATGTAGATAAATCTTTTATTACTGATTCAGAAGAAGGATTCCGTATAGCAAAAATTCGTATTCGCGAAGAACGTATACCTGCGGTCGGAGATAAAATGGCGAGTCGATGTGGGCAAAAGGGAACAGTTGGTCTCGTCATTAAAGAAGTGGATATGCCTTTTACAGACGAAGGATTAAAACCGGATCTCATTATAAATCCTCACGCCATCCCCTCCAGAATGACTATAGGGCAACTATTGGAAATGCTTTTTGGTAAATTATGCTCTATTCAAGGATGTTTTGGGGATTGTACCGCGTTTAATATGAAAGGATCCAATATTGATTTTTACGGGAAATGTTTAATAAACCACGGATTTCATTCTTCTGGAAATCAATTACTCTATGATGGGCTTTCCGGTGAACAAATGAAAAGCGAAATATTCATTGGTCCGTGTTATTATTCGCGATTAAAACATATGGTAAAAGATAAGATAAACTATCGATCATTGGGTCCGAAAACATCAATGACTAGACAATCGGTCCAAGGGAGGGCAAATGACGGTGGGTTAAGAATAGGTGAAATGGAACGCGACGGGGTCCTCGCGCATGGAGCATTAAATTTTTTAACAGATTCTTTTTTAAAAAGAGGAGACGAGTATTATATGGCAATATGTAATCAAAGTGGGATGAATGCGATATATAATAAATCCCAAAACATTTTTTTGTCCCCATATGCTGATGGACCTATTCGATTTATCGAATCTGTAAACGGGGATTTGAGAATTGAAAATATTTCAAAGTTTGGTCGCTCGTTCAGTATTGTAAGAATACCTTATGCGTTAAAACTAATTATTCAGGAATTACAGACGATGAATATACAATTACGATTAATTACCGATGAAAATATTGATCAGATTGAATATATGAATTATTCTAAAAATATAGCCAATTTAAATAATGAAAATATAAAAGATAGTCAAATAGAATTGTACATTAAAGAGTATTTACAATTTCTTGAGTCCAATGTCAGTAAAAATGAAGAAAATTACATTGCTCGATATTTTGTAAAAGACCATCCTTATTACGATATTAAAGACGAACTTTATAGAAAATATGCGAAAATGTCTCCATTTGACACAATAGACTCGGAAGATTTGGGGGAAGGGTATGGTTCAAGTAAAATCCCAGAAGTAAATGTCGTTTTAACGGAATCAGAACCGATCCCAGATTCTTTTGAAATAGATGATTCACGTATTAAAAGTGTTTTGAGAAATAAGCCTCATTTAAATGATGTGTATAAAGGATTATCTATGAACACGCAAGTAAAATTGGCAGGATCGAGTGCCACCGATATTGACCGTGTTTTAACAGATGTTTATAACATTGTCAATGCTGAAAAAATAGAACGCGATGTAGAGACGCCTGACTCCATCGAAATTATGGAGCCTAGTGTAGATTCGAATATTAAAAAAATAACTTTAAAATAAAAATTGAATTTAAATATATTAAAATATTAATAATAAAATGCAGAACGCTAGAATGGTTACTTTACTTTATAATGCGCGAAAGGTTTTGCTTCAACAACTTGAACAACAGGGGTACAATATTACATCCTATTCAAAATTTGGTATTAACGAGATTAATATATTATATCAACAATCGGGTCTTGATATGATTCTCGAAAAATCGGTAGAACCTGATGTCAGGAGACTTTATGTGAGGTATTTTACGGGTAAACTTTTTAGACCCGGGAATATTCGTGAACTGGTCGACGATCTTTTACTGAATAATGTTATTACGAAGAATGACTCTATTATTTTTATAACACCAGATGACAGCAATGATACGATAAAAGATTTTGTAAAACAATTATGGGAAGAAGAAAAATTATTTATTATTTTATTGAGTATGAAAAGACTACAATTTAATATTTTACAACATACGTTAGTTCCGGAGCATACGATTATACATGAAACAGATAAAGTGTTGCGCAAATATAAATTAAAAAATGTTTCTCTGCTCCCCGAAATATCGAGGTTTGACCCGGTTGCCGTAAGTATTGGAATGAAACCTGGGGATATATGTAAAATAATACGCCCCAGTAAAACTTCCATTACTTCTTTGTATTTTAGAATATGTGTTAATAATTAAAATTATTATATATTATGTGTGATGATTGTGATGTTGATATTGATTATAAAAAATCTATAAAAGAGATTGTTCTTTTGTTTCAACAAGATATAGCAAGTATAGCATCTGGTGCTAAAAGTTCTTCGGAATTAAAAGATTTATTTCTAGCATCATCGTATATAGATGGATTTAAAGAAATAGCTAAATCTGCTAACAATGATATGATAAAAGTAAAAAATTGTATCCAATGTTATAGAATTCAAGCCGAAAATAATGGAAATAAAATAGAAAATAAAGATACATCGATTGTCATGTATTCAGATACTACAAAATTGAATAAAATCAATCTGTTTAAAAATATTATATTGATTATTGGAATTATTTTGACGTGTTTTTTTTTATATTTTTTAAATAAAAATTTGATCTAAATAATATTATCTATTATTATGTTTACTGTACCCAAAAATATTATTTCGGATGAGATGAAAAAATATTTACAAGAGTCGAGAAGTAAATATATTGAAAAATGTATAAAAAAAAAAGGTATAGTATATGTCGACAAATAAATTAAAAGAAGCAATAACTCAATATATTTCCGTTTACAACGAAATGATGTCTTATGTAGGTAAAGGAGAACAATATATTTCTGCTCCCGGGAGTTATACGGGAACTGGTAAAGAATACGCATTTTATTCGGCATCAGAAAACGAATGTAAGAAAATTTTGAATGATAGTGTGAAAACGAATACATTGAATAGTTATGAATATTATGGAGCGTTTAAAGACACTAGTTCAAGAGCTATACCAACATATGTTCAAGAAGTTAAATCGGTTGAACAGGCAATGTCGGTTGCGAGAGATAATAGTGCAACATTATTCGGAATTCAAAATGGGAGCCAACTTTTTATTACGACGAAGGAGCCCGCCGTTGCTTTATTTGAAGCAACTCAATATGGGGAATACAAAGAAAACTGTTCGAATGATTTAGGGTGTTCTTGGATGAATAAAGTATATGTTTTGAAATCCGGGTCTTTTTCAGGGGGGACTTATCATGATTCTAGCGAGTATAATTATGTAGGTTCTTATGCTGATACATCAAATAGAGCAATACCCACATTTGTAGGATGGTTTGCCGATAAAACTCCAGATGAAATCCAAGGGATCGCAAAAAAAAATGCAGCTACTGTTTATGGGATTCAAGACAAAGGTGCTTTATTTGTCAATACAGGCGACAAGATAGTCGCATTGTCTGATGCCATAAATTATGGTAAAGTCGACTGCGATGATCCAAAGGGGTGTATGTGGGCAAATCAAGTGTATGAATTTGCCGGAAATAATTGTTTTTTATATGATAATGGGTATGGAACAAGCACGTATGTGGAAGGTGGACAAACAACCGCTTTTGTAGATGTAGAAAAATTTTACGGTGAAAAAATGGAGCAATTACTAGAAAATATACAAACTTTAATAAATGAAAATGACTCTTATTTACAAGCGAGTTTTTCCGAATTGATGGGAAAGTTAAAGGGGACAAACTATCCGGGATATATTGACAAATTAAAAGCACAAAAAAAACAATTAGAAATATTCGCAAAAGAAAACGAATTGATTGATCAGCAATACGAGATGTCTTATGATAAACTAAAACAAGAGAATATGTCTTTTCAAATCTGGGTTTTTATTTTGCTTTTTGTTTTATTTATTATTTTACAACTTTTTCAAAATCCGATATTAAAAGCATTATCATATGTATGTCTTTTTTTTATGTTGACAATCATTGTATTTATTATCAAATTACTGAGCCCTCTTATATTTATGATTTCAGTATTGTTGATTTTATTAATAGTTGTTTTAAGTCTGTTTTTTAATGAACAATATATGATTTCTATAGGGGTTTTAATAGTAGGATCGACCATTTTTGCATTAATTTATAGATTATAATATTTCATTTTAGTATGGAAGGTGTTCGAAAAGATATTTCAGATACAAATACTAGAATGAATTCGGGTATAAGTCAAATTAATTCCGACTCTCCCATTATCGAAGACACACTGAAAAAAGGTCCCCAGGGAGATTATTTGGGTAAAAATATTAATTTCCAAGGAGCTATTTTTCATTTGTCAAATAAAGGGGCATTAAAATGGTATCCCAACCCATCTATTCTTTCTTCTACATTGGGAAGAAATGGATGTCCGGCGGACATTATCGACATTTCTGATAATCCATATGATATTTCCTTTAGACAACAGAATCCATATGTTTTTAATGGTACTCAAATGACTTCTACTGGGGATGGTTATGAAATGATGGGGCAATCTTGTGGAAATGGTGGAGCGAGTGTGTATGTGGAAGAAAAGCCGGCAATTCTAACCCAATATAGAGGATGCGCCAATGCCGAAGAATTAAGTATGGAAGACATTGGAAATGGGGGAATATATACTTACGACCAATGTAAAGAATTGGCCGGAATGAGTGGATATACAAGTTTTTCGGTTAATACTTCACAAGTATGGAACGAAGCATCAAATTGGGTAAATGATAATGAATCAACTGTAAAAGGCTTTTTGGGGCAAGTAATTTCGTCTGGTGGCACCATAGGGGATTCGCTCACTGCCGATGGAGCTTTTAAATTATTGGAAGGAGTCATTGATGATTACAAATCCTCTGGAACATGTTACGCTTCCAAAGCACCAATGGAAGCAAATAATACGATTATTTATAACGCTTCTGCGCCATATACAATGAAAACTGTAATTATGCCTTTGGTCAATTACAGTTTTATTGACCCCACTTACGAGCAGTGTATAAAAGATAAAACAAATCTTAATGGGACAAATCTTTATATTGAAATGATAACGAGTGAAATATCATTAAAAAAAGATACGGGTGAATTGCTGGCAAGTTGGGTGGTCGTCCCCCCCAATTCAAAATGTTCAAATGGAGGAGGTGTAAATTTAAAAACTTTGTCTGCTACTTATGGAGCAAATTGTGCTACGCAGTGTACAATTGGTCAAGGAAATTATACCACAAATGCTTTGAAAAATATAAATGGAAATCAACCGACGACTGATATGGTGGATTTTTGGAATACACCCAACCCGAGTTTTACGATAGGTACATCGTGGGTAAATTTCGAAGGGAGGGGTAACCCAAATAATACAATCGGCCCCGAATACGGAACGGGTAACGATCCTTGTTATGGATGTAGTAAGGATTACTCAATTACATATCAATGTGGAGAAAACACTGAATCTAAAACAATCAATGTTCCGGCATCGGCAGACGGACAACCAATAAGTTTGGATTGTGCTACTTCTTTTGGAGACTGTTTTTGGGGGATAGCTATTAACGATCTCGGAGAAATTAAAGTATTACAGAATTTTTGGGGGTCAGGGAACACAGTAGAACTCACTTCTTCGATGACGGTCCCTTCTTTCACTGATCAATATAGTGGAAAATTGGTCCCGAATACGGATATCTTACAAAATGAAAATTGGAAAAAGGTAGTAGAACGAATAATAATATTTACAATACAATACAATAATCAAACATATAATGTTTTTATAAGTGGTTATCATGCCATGTATTCTGGTGAAATGTTAGTGTCGCCTTCCGGGACATGTTACATGGAAATAAGTTCCAGTGGATATCTCACAATGAATTACTTTGTAGAAAGCACTACTTGTAACAGTGGTTCTGGAAATTATATTGGCGTTGTAAATAATGTTCCAGGAACATTCCTCGGAGGACAAAAAGCACCGAATCAATATGCCGTCAATGAAATCGTGACCAAACCCTTTTTACAAAATTACGGTAAGAAGGGGTATGTTGACGATAATTTAGTTCTCCACGAATATCCTCAAAATATGCTTCCAACCTATAATGAAATGCCGAATGTAAGTGTTGGAGGGAATTCAAAAAAAATAGGTACAGAAAATGCCACATCTGTAAAACAGTGTATGATTAAATGCGGGGGAAACAATGAATGTAATTTTTTTGATTTTGATGGAAAACAATGTAATTATTACAACATTGTAGGAAATACGGGAGCTTCAAGTGGAACAAACTTTTATTCAAAGGTCTCGGCAAGCGAAACAAATGAAGGCTGTCCATTTATGAATACAACTAAAATTTCTACATCTGATTGGGAATATTATGTAAAAGGAGAAATGATGACTCCGACTACAAATTGTTTTATAAAAAATGATAATTATATAAATAATGAAATCGATAACTTACAAAACACGACAGATAGTACACAAAAGGAACTAACAAATCAAATAGATAAAACAAACACTTATTTAAATAATTGGAATAATTTGTCGACTTCTTTTGAAGAAAGGATAGCACAAAATAAAAAATTATCAGATAGTATTAACGCAATGAAAGGACGAGAAGGCTTTACAATCGGAACAACCCAAATGATGTTTGACGAATCTGTGGAAATTCAACATAGGAATAGATATAGAAATATTTTTTGGACACTTTTGGCAATTACTTTGGTAATCATGGTATTGCGACTTATTCAATTATATTCAAAATAAATTATTTATATATATTATGTCAACGGTAAACGACGCTATAAATAGTCTTCGAACCATTATCACACAAACAACCGATGTTTTATCAAAAAATTTGATTTCCCCATCAGAAAAGGCGCAAATGGAGGGGATACAAAGTAGCGCACATGCCGCCTTAAGCCAATTACTAACTTCGACAAATAAGACAAACACGAGTTTTGGACAGGCATATACCAGTGCCGAAGATGCCGCTGGTTTTATAAATGAAGCAAAAGGATTACTCGATCAAATGTACGAAGATGATACAACAGAACTAAATAATTTACAAACAACAAATTCAACTCAATTGAAACAAATTCAATTTAATAATTATTTCTCACAAAGATACAACTATAATGTCGGCATAATGAAAGTACTCGTTATTACAAGCGTTTTATTAATGATTTGTATTTTCCTATACAGTAAGAGTCTACTTCCTACCTTTTTATACACGATATTGCTATCCATCATTATTGCGATTGCGGTAATTATTATATTTACAATGTTGATTTCTGAAATAAAGAGAAGCAATACAAACTTTAACGAATTTCAGTGGGCATCTCCAAAAACATAATGATAATATATATGTCTTGTTCACTCTCGGCAAGCGACATCGATGGATTATTAAGTAAAGCAGGTTCTCTTTTTACAGAGGTGACAACAGATGAACCTTGCGACGAAGCTTGTCAAGAAAAAAAACTATTGGAAGAAATTTCAACAAATTTAGACAACGCAAAAGATGAATATTCAAATGCCGAATTAAAATATAACGCGGCAAAAAAAGAATATATTATTGGTCATAATGGTCCTTCTTATTACAAAAATATGAAATCCGAAGAAAATAAGAAAAATCTCGAAAAAGAGATTCAAGAAAATGTCGACTATTTTTTAGTAGCCATGAACGCCACTGAAAAAGAAATAAATTTGTTGAAAAACGAAATAGACAATTTAAATTTAATAAAACAGATATCTTCCAATAATGTAAATGTATCTTTAATGGATATTTTTGGATTTGATATTGCTCCCTCTGCCTTGAGAGAAGGATTCGAACCGGATTTAAACACATTAAATAGAAAAATTTATTATGAAACAAATAAAAACGACAGAGGGAATTTACTACATAAAATATTATTAATCGTTTATTATTTATTTGCTTTGGCAGCTATTGTCTCTCTATACTATAGCAGTATAAGTATTTATAAAAAGGTGATTTATGGCACTGTTTTTGTTTTTTACCCTTTTTTAATAGTAGTTTTAAGATTTATTTACAATATTTTTAAAATAATTTTTAATTTTGTTGTTTAAATATCTTCAATGTCATTTTTTGATGGATAGTTGATGCGAATATTCGCCCACCCGGCTATCTTTGGTTCGCCGAATTTATTGCTCACGGCCATTTTTAATTCAGCCCCCTTTGGTATTCTTGTGCCTCCATGATTTTCTTGGAACCATACTTTGAATTGTTCTTGTAATTCTTGTTTTCCTATTTTCTTTCCATGTTCTCTAACAATCATCTCGCGAATAAAACTTGATATATAATCTTGGCTTTCTCGATATTGCTCGGAATGCTTCATCACTTCTTCGCAGTCTTCCACAAGTCCACCGGTTTCAAACACTTTTTGTACCAACATGCTCATGAAAATGGGTGCCCATATTTTTAACCGATCTTTCACATTCTTGTCTTTTTTGAATAAATAAGGACAAGAAATGTATCTCTCGTCTTCCAAATTATCTACAAATTTTGCGTGATGAGGAATACTTTTCACTCTTCTCCAAGTCCCGTCATCGCTGGCATCCACGTCCGGTAAATTATTAGTACATACTACCAAACTAAATTGAGGAGTAAACGTCTCGCTCTCTTTAAATAATTGGCGTCCAACGATGGCGTCCCCCCCAGTTAATTCCTTTAAGACGCCTTCGTTAATTTTCATCCCTTTGCTTGATTCCTGCATGACAGCATATCTTACCCCTTTAAGGGCGATCAATTCCGATGTTGTTCCACCAATTCCTGCTCGTTTTTCGGTAACAATAGAAATAGGCAATACTCCTTTGTATTCACCAAAGGCATAAGACATTAATTCCACAATAGATGATTTTCCATTACTACCCGAACCAATGTAAAAGCTACACGTCTGATTGATATTTTCTCCAACCAAACAAGATGCTAGATGACACCACATGTATTCATTCAAATTGGGTATAGGGTATAATTGATTCATGTATTCGTAAATTTCAATGATAATGTCAATGATCTCGCTCTCCATATTTTCCGGATAATTTCGTTCTGCCTCTTCTGGTGTATTCATTATCTCTCGCGCGATCTCAATGTACTCTCCAATGTCTTTGAAATAATCGACGCCCGTGCTTTTTGTAATGTAATCTTCAGGCATTCCGTCGCGAAATATTTTTGCTTTGATATCAATGACCCCGTTATTAAAACACATTAAATATTTATTCGTGTCAACCTTTTTTGTAAATTTACCGTTATAGAATATTTCCATGGCTTCCCTGAAAATATTATTTTTATCTCCTGTCTTTTTCAATTTTTCACACGTCTTGCTTACTTTATTGATTTGTTTTGCCAAATAATCATGTCTATCGGCATCTTCTGTTTCTTGGAGCTCGTTTTGTATTTTTGTCGTCATCTCAAAATAAATGCGAAATACATCTTCTGATATTTTATTACGAATACCCATGCTCTTATCTTCTATCCATCTATGATTCTCGAAAACATACCATGTTCTTGAAGAAATATCTACACAGCAATAAGAATCTTTATTCATATGATACAAGACGTTCGCAATATCGTAGTCGGTCGCAGAGGATGTTGATAATGTTTCCTCGATATAGTGATTCAATGAAGAACGCTTCACCTCTAAAAATTTATCCAGTGGAGCATCATGCCTTGCCCAATAAAGAATGGAATTTTTGGTAAGTGCTGGTCCATCTTTTTTGTTAAAGTAGGTGTTCCACTGATGTAACAAGTCCGGAATTTCATTAAAATCAAACGATGGGTTTTTTGCCCTTAACATTACCCACGATAAAAATAATCTGTCGTCGGTATTTTTTAGAGCAAACGCCACCTGTCTGTTTTTCAAGTGCGAACCATCCTCGTAATAACTCTCTGGTAATATTTGAGTATATTCGTGTATTTCACAGAGACTATATTCCGATTCGTTAAAATTCTTCAGGATGGCATTCATCGCGATCTCCAGTTTTTCGTGATTTTTTATATCTTCCATTTTTGGGTCGTCGTCTATGATATTAAACTTGATGACGCTTTTTCTTTTTTGTTTCGTTGGCTTGGACTTGTATTGATTGTACTCTGTCTCCAGTTCTTTTTTCATTGGAAACAATGGATGATTTGTATTTTGCGCAGAAACAAGAGCCAGTAATTCCTTGTCTATTTTAATGTTTTTTTTGTCGATTGAAAACCCGCAATCGTTATTATCGTACGTAATGATAAAATAATTCGTTAACCCATATGCGTCGTGGGCCGGTTTCCTAGAACCAAATACTTGCCAATTCGTTGTTCCTCTACATATAGTATCATCAACCACATTCTCCCAACTATTTGTAATCGGGAGAGGAAGAGTGTCGCCATCTTCTTCCCATAAATTAGGCAGTTCTTGAATCACTCGATTTCGCAACATCATCTGTAAAGCATGATCCATCTGGATACCGATAATCATATGAATTCCGTCTTTGGTAAGACCCTTTTCCAGACATCGGTTCACGTCTTTTTTTTCCATGATAAATACCGGAAAAGGTGTATCTGTAAATTGTATCATAGTTTTCAGAGTATCAAGATAAAGATTAAGAATGTCCATAAGATGATCGTTCGTGTACAAACGGGCATCGACATCTATCGAGAATTTGAGATCAAAATCGACGAGAATAGGTCCATTATTACTCTGCTTTTCAGTAAGATATTCTGGTCTTTTTTCTTGAAATACTTTTTTATAATACAATTCATGAAATACAGATTTTTCCTCTTCATCAATGAAGTAAGATCCTGGGAAAATTTCGAGAGATTTATCTCCAATGCGAGTATGTGTTGGATTTCGAGTCTCATCTTTTTTTTGGATTTTATGCTTTGATAAGAAATCGTCTAAATTTTTGTATGACATGGTTTATTATAGTATAATAAGATATTTTTATTTCAATTTTTAATTTAATTTGTAATATTAATAGAAATGTTTGGAAATTTTTTTGGACCCAAACGACATGACACTACAAAACCCCCTGATTTTGGTATTGATCTTATAGGAACAGAAGAGGTAAAAAAAAGACCTATCGCACTATCACAAGAAGACATATTGTTATCGCCCGAAAACACTTTATTTAGAAATGAACAAAATAATTATATAGATAGTATGCGTTCTACTGAGATAGAACGTATAGCTAATCAATTTAGAGGCGAAGAAGGAGAAATACGTTTAATGGCTTTATTGTCAAATATTGACTTAGAAAATGAATGTAAATCTAATATGATAAAATTCGCAAAAGAAAATGCGTATGTAATTATAGACAAGGGAAATCTAATTACCGGAAATTTAGAAGAATTTGATGGCAGCGAAGAAACAGAAGAAACACGGTTTCTAAACACTGTAATACGTAATACAGATTTAACTTATCAACAACTAGGATTACTTTTAAATTTAGATTTGGCAAAAAACATCGCTGATAAGCGCGATCCTGAATATTTAAAAAATAGAGGTAGCACTGCCATACATCGTCTATTTAGAATACTACCAAACGAATATATAATTAGTAAGTTGAGTCCTTATTTTCAAAATTGCGATATTAATTTATCAATGACATTATTAATAAACGAAATGGTAGTTTTATTAGAAAAAAGTACAATGGCATCTTATAGTGATCAAACAAGCAATGGGCGTATGGTCAATTTTGTTATAAAAAACGCACTTTCTACTTTAGAATCTAATATATCAAATTTTAATGTAAATATTTTAACATATTTTTGTACGTTTGTCTTTTTTTTTAAAGCCCAGTCTGAAAATATTCAACGATCTTGGACAGAATTTTTTATTATGGATAGCATTACTGCTTACGATATTACGCAGAACGATTTAAGGGATTTTAATTTAGTTGACACATCTAAGAGAGGTATTTCTTGTAATAAAGGTGTTATCGAAAGATTTTTCATTTCTCTTGGATTAGCAATATCTCCTGTTATAGTAGAAAAACAAGAAGAAATTACATTTGAAAATTTTAACAGCGATGTGGAAACGCCAATATTAAAAGATTTAAGAGAAACATTGATAAGATTAACTACAGGTAAATGGTATAATGAATTTCTCGAAGAGAATAATGATATATCAGAAGAAACAGGACAACAAATAAAATTATTTGATAATAATCAACATTTAGAACGCGCATGGGAAGATTTTTTTGCCGGTTCATGGGATTCAAGTACATTTGTAACTAGATATAATTTTCCTAAATATAATGATGTAAAAGATACGAAAATAATTAAGCTCGCAGTAAAAACTGGATACGATGTTTTATTGATGGCTGGATATATGAATGTGAGTGGTGGCAATTCTCGTAAATCACGGAAGTCTCGTAAATCACGGAAGTCTCGTAAGTCTCGTAAACGTCTAAAAATAAGGTCGCGTAAATTAAAAAAATACTACTTAAAATGATTTTACGATTAACTATAGATAATGGAAATATTTATTCCAAAAGATTGTGCTAGAAGATTATTACAAGATGTGAAACAACTCATGAGAAGCCCTCTCCACGAACATGGTATTTACTATCAACACGACGAAGAAAATATATTAAAAGGATATGCCCTCATTGTAGGAGGAGAAGGCACTCCTTATTTTGGAGGATATTATTTTTTTGTTTTTCATTTTACTACAAATTATCCATATGAACCACCCAAAGTCGATTATTGTACAAACGATGGGAAGACAAGATTTAACCCAAACTTATATGTCAATAAAAAAACATGTTTATCCGTATTAAATACTTGGAAAGGGGAGTCTTGGTCTTCATGCCAAACAATATCTTCTGTTTTATTATCTCTTTCTACTGTTTTATGTTCAGACCCTCTTATGAATGAGCCTCATGTTACAAAATCCCACCGAGATTTTAACAATTACAACTTGTCCATTGAATATAAGAATATTGAAGTTGCCGTCTGTGAAATTATTCTGAAAAATCCACTAATTTATTACGCATTTTTCGAAAGATTTGAAGAAAATATTATTGAACATTTTAAGAAAAATGTGGACAAATTGATTCAATTTTGTAAAGAAAGAGAAACC
>Ga0209550_10003055_pt1 | contig 16015 bp, 12 predicted proteins | sample LauGreSuBDMM15SN_2_FD_187567 | JGI IMG/M metagenome (GOLD analysis project Ga0209550, IMG submission 187567) | Freshwater lake microbial communities from Lake Michigan, USA - Su13.BD.MM15.SN (SPAdes) (version 5) | ecosystem: Environmental > Aquatic > Freshwater > Lake | place: Lake Michigan...
TTTCGGCAACGAAGCTGGTGAAATTCGAGCATTCAAACGTGTCATCGAGCGAGGTTTTGTCTACCGTGGTTTGAAGCCCGTCTATTGGTGTTTTGACTGCGGCTCGTCCTTGGCAGAATTTGAAATTGAATACGCAGACAAAAAGAGCGACACCTTAGACGTAGCATTTTTATGCGCCCAACCTGAAAAACTTGAAGCAGCATTTGGTCTGCCTAAACTCAATAAAGAAGCCTTCGCAGTTATTTGGACCACCACCGCGTGGACTATCCCAGCAAACCAAGCCCTTAACCTCAACCCTGAGCTGACATACGCCTTAGTCGACACCGAGCGCGGTTTGTATATGTGCGCCGAAAGTTTGGTGGAGAAATGCTTAGAGCGCTGGAAACTTAGCGGCAAAGTTATTGCCACTGCAATTGGAAAGAAACTCGACCTGATTGAGTTCCACCATCCACTCGCGCATGTCGATGCAGGTTTTGAGCGTACCGCGCCTGTTTATTTGGCAGACTACGCCACCGCGGACGACGGCACCGGTATCGTCCACAGCGCGCCTGCCTATGGTGTAGAAGACTTCAACTCATGCGTTGCCCACGGTTTGAAATACGACGACATCTTGAACCCTGTGCAAGGCAACGGCGCGTATGCCGCCGAATTCGCTTTGTTTGGCGGCCAACATATTTGGAAAGCAGTTCCCGTTATTTTGGAAGCGCTGAAAAACGCCAACCGTTTGATGGCGACCCATGGCATCAGCCACAGCTATCCGCATTGCTGGCGCCACAAAACGCCGGTGATTTACCGTGCTGCTGCGCAGTGGTTTGTCCGCATGGATGCAGGCGATGGAGTTTTCACCACGCACAAAGCACCTAAGACTTTGCGCCAGCTCGCGCTTGACGCGATCGAGCACACCCAGTTTTATCCAGAAAACGGCAAGACCCGTTTACGCGACATGATTGCCAATCGCCCTGATTGGTGCATCTCACGCCAACGCAGTTGGGGTGTGCCTGTGCCGTTCTTGTTACACAAAGACAGTGGTGAATTGCACCCAGGCACGCTAGAGATTTTGGATATCGCAGCCGATATGGTGCAGGCGGGTGGCATCGAATCTTGGAGCCTTGCCAGTGTGGAAGACATTTGCAAAGCGCTAGTTAAAAGCGGAGAAACATTTAACGCTGCAGCTTCAGACTACACCAAGAGCACCGATATTTTGGAAGTGTGGTTTGACAGTGGCTCCACTTTCGAACACGTACTGCGCGGTAGCCATAAAGACGCTTATGACCGCGAGCCATTCCACGCAGAGGGTCCAGAAGCAGACTTGTATCTAGAAGGCCACGACCAACACCGCGGTTGGTTTCACTCGTCGCTCTTACTGGGTTGCGCTTTGTATGACCGTGCGCCCTATCGCGGCTTGCTCACCCACGGATTTGCAACTGACGGCCAAGGCCGCAAGATGAGCAAGTCATTGGGCAACACGGTGGTGCCGCAAGAAGTCACTGACAAACTCGGCGCTGAAATCGTCCGATTGTGGGTAGCGTCTACCGATTACTCGGGTGATCTCAACATCGACGACAAAATTTTGGCGCGCGTGGTCGACACCTATCGTCGCGTTCGTAACACTTTGAAGTTCTTAATGGCCAACACCAGCGACTTCGACGTGACAAAAGACGCCGTGCCTTACGACAAATTGCTAGAAATTGACCGCTATGCGCTATCTCGTGCGGCTGAGTTGCAAGCTGAAATTATTGGTTCATACAACACATCTATAGGCGTATTCGAGGGTGGTCATTTTGGTCAATACGAGTTCCATCCTGTGGTGTCGAAACTGCAGTTGTATTGCTCGGAAGACTTAGGCGCTTTCTATCTCGACGTACTCAAAGACAGGCTCTACACCACGGCCGCTTCATCGCTATCGCGGCGTAGTGCACAAACTGCGCTTCACACCATCACCCAAGCGATGTTGCGCTGGATGGCGCCGTTTTTGAGTTTTACTGCTGAGGAAGCTTGGAGCGTGTTGGGAACATCGCCTTCCATCTTTTTTGAAACCTATACGAATTTAGCAGCGCCCAACGCAGCGCTTGTGAATAAGTGGCGCGTGATTAAAGAGGTACGTGAACTCGCTAACAAAGAAATTGAAAGCAAGCGCAGCGCAGGTTTGATTGGCGCCTCTTTGCAGTCCGAGTTGACGATTGCTTGTGATGGCACCACATTCGATGCCTTGGCTTCAATGGGTGAAGACTTGAAGTTTGTCTTTATCACTTCCAAGGTACAACTGATTCGTAAAGCAGGCGATCTTCATATAGACGTCAAAGCAAGCGAAGCCGTGAAATGCGAACGCTGCTGGCATTACAGCGAAGATATCGGTCACGATGCGTCACACCCCACTTTATGTGGACGTTGTTCTAGCAATCTCTACAGGACTGGCGAAGTGCGCCACTTCGCTTAAAGTAACGCCCACATGGCACGCCACACCTTCATCCGCAGCACAACCTCTTACTGGTTGTGGATCGGTATTGCTGCAGCCATAGTGTTGGCGGATCAGTTCACCAAAGTATTAATCGTCAGCACCTACCAACTGGGTGAAGGTTTTTCTGTCACCGGCTTTTTCAATATCGTGCGTGTGCACAACGAAGGCGCTGCATTTTCGTTTTTAGCCAATGCAGGTGGTTGGCAGCGGTGGTTATTTACGGGCTTAGGTGTGATCGCTGCGATCGCTATCGTTTGGATGCTGAAACAACATGCGCAACAAAAGCTATTTGGATTTGCCTTAGCTTGTGTGTTGGGCGGTGCAGTCGGCAATGTGATCGACCGCATCATGTATGGCTATGTGGTCGACTTCTTAGACTTCTATTACGCGGGCATCCACTTTCCCGCTTTTAATCTTGCAGACAGCGCTATTACCTTGGGCGCTGCCTGCTTGATATTGGATGAAATCTTGAGAGTGCGCAGAGGTCGCTGATTACAAAGTAATGATCGTGCAACCCGTAGTCTTACGGGCTTCTAAATCAATATGGGCTTGAGCCACTTTTTCCAAGGGGTAGGTTTGATCGATATGAATTGTCACCTTACCACTAGTCACGGCTTCAAACAAATCATCTGCCATCGCTTGTGAATTCTCACGATTATTAATATGGCTAAAGAGGGTTTGGCGGGTTACATATATAGAACCCTTCGCACCCAAAATTCCAGGAGAAAACGAAGGTACTGGGCCAGAGGCGTTACCGAAACTAGCCATCAACCCCAATGGTGCCAAACAATCAAGCGATTTATCCCACGTATCTTTACCTACCGAGTCGTAGACGACTTTGACACCTTTGCCTCCAGTAATTTCTTTTACTTTTACTAAAAAATCTTCGGTGTTGTAATTGATCGCATGGCTTGCGCCATTAGCCAAAGCAAGCTTGCATTTGGCATCACTGCCCGCAGTTCCGATGAGTTGATACCCCAATGCCTTGGCCCATTGCGATGCGATTAAGCCAACACCACCCGCGGCCGCATGGAACAAAATAAAATCACCTTTGTGTAAACCGCCTTGAGGCAACGTGCGCTTGAGTAAATACTGCGCCGTTAAACCTTTGAGCATCATGGCAGCTCCAGTTTCGAACGAAATGGCATCGGGCAATTTACAGACAGTCTTTGCAGGCATCACGCGCTCTTCACAATAACTTCCGGGTGGTTGACTGGCATAAGCTGCGCGATCCCCTACTTTTAGATGTGTCACGCCCTCGCCTACTGCTTCTACTACACCTGAAGCTTCCATACCCATGCGCAATGGCATCGGGAAAGGATAGAGTCCCGTACGTTGATATACATCAATGAAATTCAAACCAACGGCTTTGTGCCGAATACGAATTTCACCTGCACCTGGTTGACCGACCGTGACATCGATGATCTTGAGTTCTTCTGGTCCGCCGTTTTTTTCAATAATGACTGCTTTGCTCATGTTGTGTGCTCCTAGGGGAATCGATAATTTTTGACGCCCTGCATCCTGCCACGAAAGCGGTCTCCGAGTTGTCACCTAGGTTTTATGGGCTCGGGTAGAGTTTCGCGCTAATGTCTGACACCTCCCCAAGCGCTTCAAACCCCGCATTAACAGCGCGCGCTGCTGCTTTGTTATTGGTTCCACCTGTTTTATGGGCCGGCAACGCTATCACGGGGCGCTTGGTACATGAGCTCATCTCACCCCTGACACTCAATTTTTTTCGCTGGACCTTAGCGTTTTTACTATTACTTCCTATTGCACACAAGATACTGCATCGAAACAGTCCTTTATGGTCAAAGTGGAAACGTTTTTCTGTGCTCGGTTTTTTGGGTGTAGGTTGCTACAACAGCTTCCAATACCTTGCATTACAAACCTCCACACCGATCAATGTGACTTTGGTAGCCTCCAGCACTCCCGTCTTCATGCTTGTCATTGGGGCTGTATTTTTCAAACAAGTTATTCGCTTACAACAAGTCATCGGCGCTGTGTTGTCCATAGCGGGTGTACTGCTGGTGCTATGCCGCGGTGACTGGAATGCGCTTGCGAATGTGCAATTGGTTATCGGTGACGTTTATGTGCTGATTGCCACCGCATGCTGGGGGTTCTACAGTTGGCTTCTCAGTCGCCCAGATGATCCCTCAGAGATAAGAAACAACTGGGCTTATTTTTTAATGGCGCAAATGGCCTTTGGCTTATCTTGGTCTGGCTTGTTTACAACTGCCGAATGGGTGACAGGCGATGCTTATATTTTTTGGGGCTGGCCACTGATTGCGGCGCTTGCTTATGTCGCCTTGTGTCCGTCGTTGCTAGCTTATCGTTGCTGGGGGTTGGGTGTACAGCAAGCGGGGCCCAACATTGCTGGTTTCTTTTCCAACCTCACGCCATTATTCGCAGCTGTTATGTCCACCTTGGTATTGGGCGACTTACCGCAAACATTTCACGCAGCGGCATTTGCTTTGATAGTCGGCGGGATTGTGGTGTCTTCGCGGCGCTAATTTTGATTTAAAGAAAAATCCGCTGCAGAAGGCGCTAACTTAAAAAGATTAATTTTTAAGTGGCGCCATCCAGTAATTAAAACGAGCCTGAATAAGCCCCGCCATCGGTCAAAATGTTTTGACCTGTGATGTAACTGGCTTGCGCAGAACACAAAAATGCACAGGTCTCGCCAAATTCATCAGGATGTCCGAAACGCAATGCTGGAATTGTTTTTTTGCGTGCGTCCATGATGGCCTCAATAGGTTGGCCTGTTTTTTCTGCAGCACCCTTCATCGTGCCTTTGAGACGGTCTGTGTCGTAGGCGCCTGGCAACAGATTGTTGATCGTCACATTGTTCGATGCGAGTTTGGTGGTACGTGCCACGCCAGCGATAAATCCGGTCAAACCAGAACGCGCGCCATTCGACAATCCCAAAATATCAATCGGTGCTTTGACAGCGCTTGAAGTGATATTGATGATGCGACCAAATCCACGATCGGCCATACCATCCACGGTAGCCTTGAGTAACTCAATAGGCGTCAGCATATTGGCGTCAACCGCTTTGATCCAAGCGTCGCGATCCCAGTTACGGAAGTCTCCAGGGGGTGGGCCACCCGCATTCGTCACAACGATGTCGTAATTCTTGCCTGGACCACCTTTGATAGACCAAATAACCTCTCGCCCTTCAGTGGTAGTGATATCAACAGCAGCAGCAATGATGGTGGTGCCAAATTTTCGTAGCTCTTTAGCAGCTGCCTCTAGTGCTTCTGCACCGCGGGCAACGATTACCACGTTGACACCTTCTCGCGCTAACGATTGCGCGCAACCATAGCCCAAGCCTTTACTAGCGCCACCCACCAATGCCCACTTACCTTTAATTCCTAGATCCATTATTTCTCTCCATATTTAGTCACTAAAAAAACACCGCCAACCACCAACAAGGTACCTGCCCCTATCCAGAGGTTGAGTGGCTCATCCAACACCACGACACCCAGCGTAATGGTTGCCATAGGCCCAATCATGCCAGTTTGTGCGGCCAAGGCTGCGCCAATGCGCTCAATGGCCATCATGACCATGAGTACAGGCGCTACGGTACATGCAAAAGCATTCAGAAGCGCCAACCATAAAACCGGATTTGGTACATCCATCGCCGACAACGGACGCAAAACTAAAAATTGCACGATGCAACAAACACATGCCACGCTGGTAGCCCAGCCCACCAACCGCATAGCCCCAATACGTTGCACCAGTTGTCCGCTGAAAACCAAATAGACAGCATAAGTCAGAGCACTAGCAAAGACCAACGCCCCACCTAATGCAACATCAGCGCCTGTAAAAGTGAGTTCATGTACAAAAACCACAAGCACACCGGCATAGCTCACGGCCATCGCCATCATGCGAATGGGTTGCACGGGTTTTTTATAAATCAACCATCCCAACAGAACTACTAAGGTGGGATTGAGATACAGAATCAACCTTTCCAAACTTGCAGTGATGTATTGCAACCCTAAGAAATCCAAGTAACTTGACAAGTAATAACCCACAAAGCCGAGCGCCACGATACCAAGCAAATCGCGCCGTGTTAATGGGTTCTCACGCGCTTGCGTCTGCCGCTCTGCCCAAATCCCTAAAGCGATGAAAAAAGGCAACGCAAACAACATCCGCAGCATGATGATGGTGACTGCGTCTACCCCATAGCGATAAGAGAGTTTGACAATGATCGCTTTGCCACTAAAAGCAATCGCACCTGCGGCAGCTAAGAGTAAACCCGAAAGATAAGAGCGCTTGGCCGTAGACATTGGTGATAGTTTATTCGCACTTAAACTCTCTCTATGCGCCTGTCTCTTATTCAACGCTTTCTGTTAGCCAATCGGCAGACACGGCGCAAAGCGGCTGGTTTACCGATGATTTGGAAAGGCATGCTGTGGATGGCAGCGGGAGGATTTTTATTCTCCATCCTCAACACCATCGTGCGGTCCATCGCCATGCAGATGGATCCGTTTGAAGTTCAGTTTTTGCGCTATTTGTTTGGTCTGATCGTGATGCTGCCTTGGGTATTCAAAGCAGGTCCACGCAACTACTGGCCTACAGATGTCAAAGGACAGTTTTGGCGAGGTGGGGTTCACACCGTTGGCATGGTGCTGTGGTTTATTGCTTTGCCCAAAATTCCTTTGGCAGATATGACGGCCATTAGCTTCACGGGGCCGATTTTTATCATGATTGGTGCCTCTTGGTTTTTGGGTGAGCCCATGAGACGAGATCGATGGATCGCTGCATTGATTGGCTTCACAGGTGTTGTGGTGGTGGTGGCACCCAAGATGTCAGGTGCTGGTGGTGGCTACCACTTGGTCATGTTGGCGTCTGCACCTCTTTTTGCCGCGTCTTTTCTGATCACCAAGGCTTTGACACGCTATGAGAAGGCCACTGTGATTGTGTTTTGGCAAGCTTTGACTGTGTCGCTTTTCAGTTTGCCTTTGGCTTTGCTGCATTGGCAAAACCCCAGCCTATGGCAATGGGTCGGTTTTTTTATTGCTGGTATTTTGGGAAGCGTTGGCCATTACTGTTGGACGCGCGCATTTCATGCAGCAGATATTTCCTCTACCCAATCGCTTCGCTTTTTAGATTTGGTGTGGACTTCTGCATTGGGTTGGTTGATTTTTTCTGATATCCCCAGCCAATCAACTTGGATAGGAGCTGTTGTAATTTTGGCGGCGACTGTTTGGATTGCTCGCCGCGAGGGACAACGTCCGGTTAAAGCAGCCATGGATGAACCAGTTCACTGACCGAGCACAACACCTTCACGCCTAGGGTCGGTTCCACTGATCCAATTGTTTGAATTGCCCACCATGGGCTGTTTCACGATCGCTTGAATGCCGCTTGTCAAAGCTAGTTCTCGCACCTCTGCACCGCGTGCGCGTAAAGACTGCAATGTGCCCGCAGAAAAGCGCTTTTCTTCTACCACCATCGAGGCACCCAATGCGCCAAAGTTGGGTAAGTCAATCGCTTGTTGCGGTGTCATCCCCCAATGCAAAACACCGACCAAGGTTTTGGCGGTGAAGTGAATGATCATTTCGCCACCAGGACTACCCGCACTCATCAGTAACTCACCGCTAGCCTTGTCAAAAACTAAGGTAGGTGACATCGAAGAACGCGGACGTTTATTGGCTTGGACACGATTAGCAACCAGTCGACCTTGCGAATCTTGCGGCACAAAACTAAAGTCTGTCAGCTCGTTGTTTAACAAGAACCCATACACCATTTGACGCGCACCGAAAGCATTTTCAATCGTGGTGGTCATTGCCAGTGCATTGCCATAGGCGTCAGCGATGCTAATGTGCGAGGTACCAAATTCTGCTTGATCGGGCATCGGTGCATAGACACTCTTTTGTGCACGCAAAGGAATACCCGCGGGCGTTTGCTTCAAACTGGTGGGGCCCATCAGTTGGGCGCGCAGTTTTAAATAAGCAGGGTCCAACAAACTACGCCAGTTCCCCGCAGGCATTTCAACGAAATCAGGGTCTGCCACATATTGCGCACGGTCTGCAAATGCCAAACGCGAAGCTTGGGCATAGTCGTGCAACCAATCTGCATTCAACTCGCCTTGAACAGGCGCTTTCAAAGCGTTAGGTGCATATTGCAATAGCCCCAAGATTTGTCCAATCGCAATCGCACCAGAACTAGGTGGCGGGAAGCCGCAAATTTCAAACACTCTTGCACGAACCGCATGGTCAAAGCACAAGGCTTCCCGTTCTTTGGCTTGGTATTGCGCCAAGTCTTGCAAGCGCAAGCGTCCTGGGTTTTTAGGATGCTGTTGCACTTTTTCAACTATCGCTTGCGCCACATCACCTTTATAAAAAGCATTCACGCCTTCTTTGGCAATGCGTTGCATCACGTCGGCTAGCTCTGGATTACGCAATACGTAACCGATTGGATGTGGCACACCGTCGGCTTGGTAAAAGTATGCGCGCGCACTAGGGTCTAGTTTGAGATACGCATCGGCAAGTAATGACGCATGCAAACGCGGACTGATCGCAAAACCATTCTTGGCGAGATGAATGGCAGGCTCAAACAAACGCGCCCAAGGCAATTTGCCATGTTGCTGGTGCGCTATAGCTAGCATCTTTAAAACGCCGGGCGTCCCCACAGAACGACCGCCGACCACGGCCTCAAAGAAAGGCAATGGTTGTCCTTGCGCATTTAAAAATAAAGATTCGTCTGCACCTGCTGGCGCAGTCTCACGGCCATCAAAAGCTTGTGTTCGACGCGTTGGTCCAGCACCTTTGGTGTGTAACAAAAAAGCACCGCCCCCAATGCCGCTGGACTGTGGCTCGACTAAACCCAACACCATTTGCACTGCAATCGCCGCATCCACCGCAGAACCACCAGCTTGCAATATTTCCAGGCCAGCCTTTGAGGCCAAAGGATTGGCGCTGGCAACCGCTGTGTTTTGCGTTATGACATCTGTATTGCGAACTAATCCGCTAGCAATTTCTGGTTGTAAAGGGGTGCTTGATGCATCGGATGCTTTAAAAGCAATTTGGGCAGTAAAAGGCTTGGGTTCAAGGTTGGAAGTTTGCCAATGTGCACACCCCCCTAAAACACATCCCACCCAAATCGCTTGGCATACTGAAGAAGAGCGCAAATAGTGTTTCATGTTTACGCCGTCTTATTTAATAAAGTGCAGTGTTTAAAACCCCGCAGCCAACCCATCGCGGCGCGAATCACTTGCCACGATGTAACCTTCCACTTTTGGGTCTCCTGCACGCCAAATAAATTGGCCGGACCCAAAGTCTTGGTAACTGTCGTTGATAACTTCCATGCGATGGCCTAGCGCTTGCAAGCCGGCCACCGTGTTGGAATCCAACGTCGACTCCACGTTGATCTCTAAGCCTGCGTTGTAGCGCCAGCGCGGCGCATCGCATGCGGCTTGTGGGTTTTGTCCATAGTCCAACATACGCACCAAGGTTTGCATATGGCCTTGGGGTTGCATATTGGCACCCATCACGCCGTAACTCATCACAGGTTGCCCATCTTTGGTGAGGAACGCTGGAATGATGGTGTGAAAAGGCCGCTTGCCAGGCGCCACCAAATTGGCAGGGTTATGTCCGTTGGCACTTACGTTGAATGCGTGGCCACGGTTTTGCAAACTGACACCAAAAGTAGGCTCGACACATCCAGAACCAAAGCCCATGTAATTGCTTTGGATAAAGCTGACCATCATGCCGTTTTCATCCGCAGCACTCAAATAAATTGTGCCGCCTTTCACAGGATTGCCTGCGCCAAAGTTTTGCGCTTTTTTCATATTGATCAACTGGGCGCGGCTTTTTAGATACACGGGATCCAACATTTGCGCAGCCGTCACTTCCATGGCAGATTCTTCTGCAACAAAACGATAGACATCGGCAAAGGCAAGTTTCATAGCCTCAATTTGCAAATGCTGTGAATCGACGCCGTCGACTTTTATTGCGGCTAAATCGAAATTTTCCAAAATACCCAATGCGATCAATGCAGCAATGCCTTGGCCATTAGGTGGGATTTCATGCAGGGTGTAACCGCGGTAGTTTTGGGCAATGGGCGTGACCCATTCGGCTTTGTAATTCTCAAAGTCTTTGGCGGTCAAACTACCACCATGTGTTTTTGAGAATTTTTCAATGGCATGCGCAATCTCGCCGCCATAAAACGCTTGGCCTTTGCTTTTGGCAATTGCGCGTAACCCTTTGGCAGCCGTTGTGAACTTAAAGAGTTCCCCAACATTCGGTGCACGCCCCCAAGGCAAAAAACCTTCTTTAAAACCAGGCATATTTTGTAACTCTGGCGTTGCAGCCGCCCATTTTTGTTGCACCACAATAGGCAACAAATAACCGCGCTCTGCAATTTCAATAGCAGGCTGCAGCAAATCTTCAAAAGGCAGCTTGCCAAAGCGTTCGTGCATGGCTACCCAAGATGCCACTGCACCTGGCACGGTGATGGAGTCCATGCCACGCTTGGGCGGTGCCAAGGTGTCTTTGCCGTATTTGTTTTGAAAATATTCAGGCGTCCAGGCTTGTGGTGCACGCCCAGATGCGTTTAATCCATGCAGGGCTTTACCGTCCCAGATCAAACCAAAGGCATCTGAACCTAGGCCATTGCTTACAGGCTCCACCACCGTCATCATGGCAGCCGCAGCGATGGCTGCATCAACAGCATTTCCGCCTTGCCACAACATACGCAAGCCTGCTTGAGAACCCAACGGGTGAGAAGTTGACACTACGTTGCGCGCGAAGACCGGTAGACGGGTAGAGGTATAAGGATTGTTGTAATCAAACTGCATGGCTTTTCCCACAAAAGAAACGGCACCCGAAGGTGCCGTGGTATTTTCACTGAAACGAGGCTTAATCTTCGACAAACGCCTCTGCGCGCTTGCTTCGAATGGATGGTAGCAACACTATCACTAACAAGACCAATGCTGCACCTAACAAACTTGCAGACAACGGACGGGTAGCGAATACAAACCAGTCACCGCGCGATAGCAACAGCGCTCGTCTCAAGTTCTCCTCCATCATCGGGCCCAAAATAAAGCCAAGCAATAAGGGAGCAGGTTCTACACCTAACTTCACAAAAACATAGCCAACAAGACCGAAGGCCGCAACCATCCAGATGTCAAAGGTATTGTTGTTTGTAGAGTAAACACCAATCGCACAAAATAATACGATTGCAGGGAATAAAAAGCGGTAAGGAACCGTCAAGAGCTTGATCCACATACCAATCAGTGGAAGGTTCAGAATCACCAGCATCAAATTACCAATCCACATAGAAGCGATCAAACCCCAAAATAATTGGGGATTGCTAGTCATCACCTGTGGACCAGGCTGGATGTTATGAATCGTCATCGCGCCAACCATCAGCGCCATCACGGCATTAGGTGGTATGCCCAAGGTCAGCAATGGAATGAAGGAGGTTTGCGCTCCTGCGTTATTTGCTGATTCAGGCGCGGCCACGCCGCGAATATTGCCTTGACCGAAGGGCACTTCACCAGGACGCAACTTGGTTTTCTTTTCAATCGTGTAAGCAGCAAACGCAGCAAGCAACGCGCCACCACCTGGCAACACACCCAGCAATGAGCCCAATGCAGTTCCACGCATAACCGCTGGCAACATGTTTTTAAAGTCTTCCTTGGTAGGAAATAAACCCTCTACTTTTGCAGTGAAGACTTCGCGCTCATCTTCAGGCCGGGACAGGTTAGAGATGATTTCTCCATAACCAAACACACCCATCGCCACGACAACGAATCCGATGCCGTCTGTTAATTCAGGAATATCAAAGCTATACCTAGCAACACCTGAGTTCACGTCAGTTCCTATTAGTCCCAACAACAATCCCAAAATGATCATCGAAACAGCTTTGAGCAACGAACCAGAAGCCAATACAACAGCACCCACCAAGCCCAAAACCATGAGCGAGAAATATTCAGCAGGGCCAAACTTGAACGCCAGTTCAGTCAAAGGCGGCGCAAATGCAGCCAAGATCAACGTACCCACAGTGCCTGCAAAGAAAGAGCCCAAGCCAGCAGCAGCCAATGCTGGGCCCGCTCGACCCTTGCGGGCCATTTGGTAGCCGTCAATGGTGGTCACCACCGAGGATGATTCCCCAGGCAAGTTCACCAAAATCGCCGTGGTTGATCCACCGTATTGGGCACCGTAATAAATACCTGCCAACATGATCAAAGCAGATACAGGTGGTAGAGCATAGGTCGCTGGCAACAGCATGGCAATCGTCGCTACAGGGCCAATGCCTGGCAATACACCGATCAACGTTCCCAAAATACAACCGATAAAACAATACATCAGGTTGATAGGCGTAAACGCTACGCCAAAGCCCAAGGCTAGGTTATTGAGTAATTCCATGTTTTATTTCTCCCCGCTTAACCAGTAATAAAAAAAGGCCACACTGGCATCTGCAAGTTCAGTAACTTAATGAATGCAAGATAGCTCAGTACAGCTAGGAAGGTGGCAAGCATAAGTACTTCTTTTAGTTTAAAGACATCGCCCGCTTTGCTAGCAATGACAGTTAGAGCGTAAATGCCAGCAATGAGTCCCATAGGCGGCAAACCGAAGCGAGGTAAACCCGCCAATAAAATTCCAAAAGCAACGTTGGCTCCCAATATGTACACGACAGGTCGCCAAGCAAAGTCTCCAATTTTTTCTCCATCCTCAGTGTGCTCTATCAAGGAATAAATGGTAGTAAAGCAACCAAGGGCGACAAGTAATATGCCTAGCAGCAAAGGAAAGTACCCAGGACCCATTCGAGCAGCCGTTCCTACAGAGTAGCTCGTAGCACCCCAAGCAAAAGCACCACCAATGGCAGTGAACATCAACCCAGAGAAAAAGTCTTTTTGACTTTTGATCATGTCATCTCCTTAAACAAAATACCTAAGTAGCGCAGATTGTGACCTCACACTCAACTAACAGGGATGTGGGTTTCACCTACCTATGTCGCATATGCGTTGCGGGTTAACCCTTGCTTTGCAATTCTTTGCAAGCGGCTTAGGTCAAAGCAACTGGAGCTAAAACTTTCAACCACTTGGTTGCAGGCAATGGCCATTTCGTTTGAATCGCTTGTGCTTGCGACATCAAAGTGTCGCGATCTAATGACTGTGCAGTGCGTAACGCCATCAAAATAGTGTTGCCTTCTTTGGTAGGCCTAAACGCCCACAAGGCATCTTTACCAAATGCATTGGCAATTTTTTGCACGCTACTCTCGAAGCTTGAACTGCGTCCAAATAAATTAACCGTCATGCATCCGTTGTCTGTCAGCAGTTGTCTGCAATCCGTATAAAACGCTTCGCTGTCTAAAACAGGACACGCCGCATCTTGGTCATACAAGTCGACTTGCAGAGCATCAATTTTTCCGCGCCAGTGGTCATGGCTTGCTACTTCAGCGGCGTCTCCCAACACCACATTTAATTTAGCGGTGTCATCTGGCAACTTAAACCATAGCCTGCATGCAGCAATGACTTGTGGATTTAATTCAATTGCCGTGGTCTGCATGCGCAAATGCTTATGGCAAAACTTCGTCAAAGACGCAGCGCCAAGTCCGAGTTGCATGGTGTGCAAATTCCCGACCTTATCGAGATCCACAAACAGCAACCAACCCATCATGCGTTGCACATATTCCAGGTGAATTTCAAACGGTTTGTTGATCTTCATCGAACCTTGCACCCATGGCGTGCCCAAATGCAGATAGCGCACATCACCGTAGTCAGAAAAATTAACTTCAGGCAAATTATTTTTGCGTTGCGTTGCCATTGCTAATCTGCCATGCCTTCCACCACAAAGCGCACACGCTTGGTGCCTTGCCATGCGTCGGTTTCTATGCGGTAAGCCAAATGCGCTAACGCTGGCAAAGGCTCTACGCGCCCGAACCAAATGCCATCCACCGGTTGGCCATGGTGGCGCAACTTCAAAGACAAGTGTTTATCGGCCACCAAACGTTGTCCCAAGACTTCAATGTTTTCACTGAAAGTAGGCGCTGCGAAACCTTGGCCCCAGACCTCTTGGGCTAGAACGTCTGCCATATCGGGACGTCGAAACTCCGGCGGTAATGGGCCATCGGTTTGCAAACGGCGTTGCAAGGTAGCGTCATCCAACCACTCTTGTGCAACTTGTTGCAAGGCTTCTTCAAAAAGCCCCAATTGCTCTTCTTCTATCGTGCAACCTGCAGCCATGGCGTGACCACCAAATCGCAATAACACCCCCGGGTGACGCTTGACGACCAAATCTAGGGCGTCTCGCAAATGAAAACCGGGAATCGATCGACCTGAACCTTTGAGTTCGTGTGATTTACCAGTGGCTTGGCTCGGTGCAAATACAAAAGTAGGACGGTGGTGCAAATCTTTTAACTTAGCCGCCACGATACCCACCACGCCTTCATGAAACTCTGGGTCAAACACGCACAAGGCGGGAGGTGGCAATTCATCTGGATCGAGCATGTCTTGGGCGATGGCCAAGGCTTGGTCGCGCATGTCGCCTTCGATTACGCGGCGTTCGCGGTTGATGCGGTCTAGGGCAGTCGCCAATTCAGTGGCATGCGCTAGGTCGTCGGTGCAGAGGCATTCAATACCTAAGGTCATATCGGCTAAACGCCCTGCTGCATTGATACGCGGCCCCAATGCAAAACCAAAATCTTGCGCCGTGCATTGCGCACTCGTCCGGCCTGCTGCCACAAACAAAGCTGACATGCCAGCAGGCATAGCGCCTTTGCGAATGCGTAACAATCCCTGCGCGACCAAACGGCGGTTGTTGGCGTCGAGTTTGACAACATCGGCCACCGTGCCCAATGCCACCAAAGGCAAGAGGCTGTCAAGCTTAGGCTGCGATTGCGCATCCCACACACCGCGCGTGCGTTGCAGTGCACGTAACGCTAGTAATACATAAAACATCACACCAACGCCAGCCAAGGCTTTGCTCTCAAACGTACAGCCCGGTTGGTTGGGATTGACGATGGCATCGGCATCCGGCAAGACAGTAGCAGGCAAATGGTGGTCTGTCACCAACACTTGTAAGCCCAGTGCTTTGGCAGTTGCTACACCCTCTACGCTAGCAATGCCGTTATCCACCGTGATCAAGACATCAGCGCCACTGGCTTTGACGCGTTTAGCAATCGGAGAAGTCAAACCATAGCCATCGACCACGCGATCAGGCACGATATATGACACCTGCTGGGCACCCAACATCCGCAAACCTCTGAGTGCCACCGCACAAGCAGTGGCGCCATCGCAGTCGTAATCGGCAACGATGCAGAGTTTTTTGTTATCTGCAATTGCGTCTGCCAGTAACTCGGCAGCTTGTGCAATGCCTTTCAAACCGCTGGGGGGTAGTAACTGCGCAAGAGATGTATCGAGTTGGTGCGCTTCATGAATACCACGTGCAGCATACAAACGCGCCAGCAAAGGGTGCACGCCAGCTTGCTCCAAAGCCCAAACACTGCGAGGCGCCACCTCGCGGGAAATAAATTGCATCACATGTCCTCGGATCTGGGTAGAACGACTAAGCGTTCGTGCAATGCAGTAGCGCCAAATCGCTTTGCAAT
>Ga0209550_10003056_pt1 | contig 16013 bp, 14 predicted proteins | sample LauGreSuBDMM15SN_2_FD_187567 | JGI IMG/M metagenome (GOLD analysis project Ga0209550, IMG submission 187567) | Freshwater lake microbial communities from Lake Michigan, USA - Su13.BD.MM15.SN (SPAdes) (version 5) | ecosystem: Environmental > Aquatic > Freshwater > Lake | place: Lake Michigan...
GTAAGCGCCGTGTTTAACTTTGGGAAGCGGTGATAGCCAAGCTGTCCATGGCTTGTGCCAACGCGAAATCTAAATGGGTGAGCCCGCCCGCGTCATGGGTGGTCAGGCGCACGTTCACACGGTTGTACACATTGCTCCACTCCGGGTGGTGGTTCATGCGCTCGGCCACCTCAGCCACCGCGTTCATGAAGGCCATGGCTTGAAGGAAGTTTTTGAATTTCCATTGAGTTTGCAAACTGTCCTCTTGCAGTTGCCATGGGGCTTGGGCTTGCTGCTGCAAAACCGCGAAAGCTTGCTGGGCTTCTTGCGTACTCATGCTTTTCATTCTGGGTCTCCTTGAGATTTTTTCACCACCACGCCTAAGCGCGCAAGCCGGTTGGTCAAGCGTAGCACCTGCTTATCTTTGCTGAGCAGCAAGGCTTGGTGGGCCACGGCCAAATCAATGAATTTTTGATCGTCCTCGTCCTTGCACACATACGGCGCTTTGGGCGCCACGGCTTGCATCTGCGCCAAGCCGTCAAAGTGCGCCAGCACGTCTTGTGCGCTCAGGCCGTCGCGCTCGCGTCGGCGGGCAATGTGCGGGTAGTCCAGCACCCGCAACAACTCCTCGCGCATGGGTGGCGTAGCCAACCAGCGCAACTCACCTTCTTTTAAGGCTTGCCAAAGAGGCGGCGTGGCCGGGTCTTGGTATACCCAGATATCGAGCACGATGTTGGTGTCTATCACCACAGGCGAAGACATCAAGCCGCCGGTTTGCGTGCCGAGCCTGCCATCAGGTCGAAGCGGAACATGCGGCACTCGATGGGGCCGTTCCACATGGGCACACGGCGCGACTCCTTCAGGCGCATGCGCCCGGGTAACTTCAGGTCAGGCGTGAGCACCCAAGCGCGCCAGCCGGTGTAATTTTTCTTCCAATGGCTGGCCAGTTGGCTGAAAAACTCCCCGCCATCTTCCACCTGCCCCACCTCGCGACCGCTGCGCGCCAGGCTGGCCGCACCCGCCACACCGGCGGCTTCTATGCGCTCGCCGTAAGGCGGATTCACCAACATCACACCACTCACATCGGTGGGCGGCATACGCTGCAAAGCGTCGCCCCCGCGCAAGTTCACGGCCTGGGCCACACCGGCACGCTCGGCATTGCGTTGCGCAAAGTCAACCATGCGAAAGGCCACATCGCTGCCAAACACCGCTGCACGCGGCTCGCACTCTTGCGCTCTGGCCTCGTCTTGTAACTGTCGCCACACATGGGCATCGAACATGCGCAATTTCTCGAACCCAAAACGCCGCTGCAAGCCGGCAGCCATGCGACAAGCAATTTGCGCCGCTTCAATGACGATGGTGCCGCTGCCGCAACACGGGTCGTACAAGGGAATGCCTTGCTCGACACCCGCCACCGATGGCAGGGCTGGTGGGGTCTCGCCGGGTGCGGTGAGCAGTGGCATGCTCCAACCACTGGCGGCCAACATGGCAGCAGCCAAGGTCTCTTTCAATGGCGCGTCGCCCGTGTCTTCGCGCCAACCGCGTTTGAACAGCGGCTCACCGGTGGTGTCCAAATACAGGGTGAGCATTTTGTCGGTCAGGTGGGCATGGACCCGCACATCGGGGCGTTGGGTGTCCACATCGGGGCGAACACCGCTTTTGTCGCGAAAGCGGTCGGCAATCGCGTCTTTCACCCTGAGGGTGGCGAAGTTCAAGCTCTTCAAGGGGCTGTGCTGCGCGGTGATTTCAACCCTGAAACTTTGCTTGTGCGTGAACCACATTTCCCAAGCCACGGCGCTGGCCGCGTTGTAAATGTCATCCTCGCTGGTATAAGGCTGGTGCGCCAACTGAATCAACACCCGCATGCCTAGGCGACTGTGCAAATTGAGTTGCAAGGCAGCTCGCCAAGAGGCTTGCATCTGCACGCCGCCGCGCAAGGTTTGCAGGTCGCGACTGGCCAGCCCTGTGATTTGCGCCACCTCATAGGCCAAAAAAGATTCCACCCCTGCAGCGCAGGGCACAAACAATTGCAAGGCGTTCACAGGGTTTTACGCAGGTTGGTGGGTGCTATGCGCAGGGCTTCGCGGTATTTGGCAACGGTGCGGCGCGCGCAGTCTATGCCTTGCTCTTTGAGCATGTCCGAGAGTTGGTTATCCGACAAGGGCTTCTTGGGGTTTTCACTCGCGATCAGTTGCTTGATGAGGGCGCGCACCGCGGTGCTCGAAGCGTTGTTGCCGCTGTCGGTGCCCAGCCCCGAGCCAAAGAAAAATTTCAGCTCAAACGTGCCATAAGGCGTGTGCATGTACTTGGCGGTGGTGACGCGGCTGATGGTGGACTCGTGCAGCCCCAGTTCTTCGGCAATCTCGCGCAGCACCATGGGCTTCATGGCCAATTCGCCGTGAATGAAAAAGCTTTTTTGCCGCTGCGTGATGGCGTTGCTCACGCGCAAGATGGTGTCAAAGCGCTGTTGGATGTTTTTGATCATCCAGCGGGCTTCTTGCAACCGTTGCTGCAAGCCCGCATGGCCGTCGCCTTTGCCGCCCTTTAAAGCGTTGGCGTAAATGTCGTTCACCTTCAGACGCGGCATCACCTCGGGGTTGAGCATGGCGCGAAATTGCGGCGTGCCTTGTTTGTCAACGCCATGCGGCAAGATCAGCACATCGGGGATGATGACGTTGCGCTCGACATCAATAAATCGCCTGCCCGGCTTGGGCTCTAAGCGAGCAATGAGCGCGATGGCGAGTTTGACCTGTGCTTCGCTGTCATTGACCAGCAGCGCCAAGCGCTTGAAGTCCCGCTTGGCCAACAGCTCCAGGGGTTGCTTGCAAATGGCCAGTGCACAAGCGCGCAACTCGGCGCGCTCTTCGGTGTCTGCGGCAATGGTTTGCAACTGCAAACGCAAACACTCGCCCAAGTCACGCGCACCCACGCCAGTGGGCTCCAAGCTTTGCAGCAAGCTCAGCGCCACCTGAAACCGGTGCACCAATTCTTCGCACTGCTCGAGGTCGTCACCCGCCAAACTCTCGGCCAAGGTTTGGAAACTGTCTTCCAAATAGCCTTCGTCATTCAAAGATTCGATGAGAAAACGCAAAGCTGCGCGGTCGGTGTCGTCCAAGCGCAGCGACAAGGCTTGGCGATGCAAAAACGCCGTCAGCGACTCTTGGTTGCGCGCCAACTCGGTGGCTTGGGCTTTTTCATCGTCATCATTGCTGCTGTTGTTGTTGCGCGCCGGTGCGTCGCAACCCCACTCGCTGTCGTCAGCTGAAAACTCCACGCTGCCGTCGCCATCCCAGCTCTCGGCCACGCCCTCGGCGTCAATGGGCGAGGTGGTCTCGCTGGCAGTTTCCACGCGCACTTCGCTCAAGCGGTCCATGGGGCCGTCCCAACTCTCGGGCTCGGCTTCAGAGCTGGCGGCTTGGGTGTTTTCTTGCTCTAAGCCAAAGTCTTCACGCACCGCCAAGTCTTCCATTTCCTTTTCCAGAAACGGGTTGTCGTCCAGCATTTGCTCGACTTCTTGGCTTAACTCTAGCGTAGAGAGTTGCAGCAAGCGGATCGATTGCTGCAACTGAGGCGTGAGCGCCAAATGTTGTGATACGCGAAGTGACAGGCCTTGCTTCATAAGCTGCGCCTCGCCCTCACATGCGGAAGTTTTCGCCCAGGTACACCCGCCGTACCTCTGGGTTATTGACAATCGTCTCGGGTGTTCCCTCGGCCAGCACGCGCCCCTCGCTGATGATGCTGGCGTGGTCACAAATGCCCAAAGTTTCGCGCACATTGTGGTCGGTGATCAACACGCCAATCCCCTTGGCTTTCAAAAACCCGATGATGCGCTGAATTTCCAAGACCGCAATCGGGTCGATACCGGCAAACGGTTCGTCCAACAAAATAAAGCGCGGCTGGGTCGCCAAAGCCCGCGCAATTTCCACCCGCCGGCGCTCACCCCCCGACAAAGAGGGCGCCGTGGCATCGCGCAAATGCTCGATGCGCAACTCTTTCAACAAGCCATCTAAACGAGATTCAATGGCGTTCTTGTCCAGGGCCTTGCCTAGGCTGTCTTGTTGCAATTCCAACACTGCACGCACGTTGTCGGCCACATTGAGCTTGCGAAAAATTGAGGCTTCTTGAGGCAAATAGCTCAAACCCATGCGGGCGCGCCGGTGTATGGGCATATTTTCGACCGAGACGCCATCGATGGAAATGGTGCCTGCGTCAGCCCGCACCAAGCCGACGATCATGTAAAAAGAGGTGGTCTTGCCTGCGCCGTTGGGGCCTAGCAAGCCGACCACTTCGCCTTTGGCCACTGAAATAGATACATCATGCACCACGGTGCGGCTGATGTAGGACTTTTGAAGATGCTGCGCCACCAACCGGCTGGTAGGGGCGGCAGGCGTGGAAGTCACTTGCCTGCCTCGTCTTTTTTGCGTGGGGTGAGAACCGCCCTCACCCGCCCCGAAGATTCGCTGCCCTGCTTGCCGCTGGCTTGTTTGCCGTCTACGGTGAATTGGTCGGTCAAGTTTTCGTAGATGATGCGCTGGCCGGTGATGTCGTCGTTCAGGACGGTGCCGCGGTAGCGGCGCAGTTCGGCGCGGTTAATAAGGGTGACGCGATCGCTGCGGCTGTCGTACTCGATGCGCTCGCCCTCGCCTTCCATCCACTCATCCAAGCCTTCACGCTTTTGGCGGTAAAAGGCTTTTTTTCCAGGCTCGGCAATCAGCAAACCGTATTGGTAGCCCTCGGGGTCTTGCAGCACTTCCAGACGTGCACCACGCAAAATCAGTGTGCCCTTGGTGGCCACCACCTTACCGGTGAAGATGCTCAGCTGCTTTAACTCGTCGTGGTCTAGGTTGTCCGCCTCAATGTTCATAGGCTTGCCTCGGTCGGCTTTTTCAGCCCACGCCGCCAACGGAAGCTCAAAGGCCAAGGCGATACAACACAAAAAGAAGATTTTTTTCAAGGCACGAAAATTGCTGGTAGGTGGATGGCTTGCATTGTAGGGGCAGAAACGCCCACTTTGTCAGCGCCCTTTGCGCACCTCAGCAATCAAGAAATCCGCAATCTGCAAAGCCCGATCCATGCTGCCGGCCAAAGTGCCATCGATATAAAAACGACCGGCCACACCCAAGGCTGGCACGCCCTCTACCTTGAACTGCTCTTGTAACTGTGCGGCGCGACGGGCTTTGCCAATCACAGCAAATGAATTGAACAAGTCGGAAAACTGCTTTTTGGGGATGCCATTTTTTTCGGCCCAAGCCAGCAAGGGATCCAAGGTGGTGAGGGTTTGGCGCTCGGTGTGAATGGCCGCAAACATTTTGGCCTGCAACTCTTCAACTTTACCCAAGGCCTCGAGCACATAGTAGGCGCGTTGCTGCGGCTCGAACTCGGCGCGAAAGCGCACCGGCACCCGCTTGACTTCAACGTCCTTGGGCAGTTTTTTGCTCCAAGCACTGAGCGTTGGCTCAAACGCATTGCAATGCGGGCAGTTGTACCAAAAGAACTCCAGCACCTCGACGTTTCCTTTGGCCGCTTCGGTGGGAACGGCTTGACCGAGTTTGAGGTAATCGGTGCCTTCTTTGAAACCCGTTTGCGCCAAGGCTGGGGCAAAAGGCATGGTTGACAGTGTGCCCAAGGTGAGGGCTGAAAATGTGCGGCGTTGCATGGTGGACCTCTTGAAGAAAAATATCAGCGTTGAACACGAATCAAGGCAGATTCGAATTTGGTGGCTTTGAGCTTAGCTTGGGTGTCTTCGGCCTCGGACTTACTCTCAAAAGGCCCCAAACGAACACGGTAAATGATTTTGCCGCTTTGCTCACGCTCGGAAATTTTGGGATCGAACCCACCCAGTGCCAATTTGGCCCGTTGGGTTTGGGATTCATCGCTGCTGTTGAAGGCACCGACTTGAACGAAATAATAAAAAGCGTCGCCGGCTTGGGTTTTACTTAGCGCCAAATCGCCCAAGGGATCCTCGGAGGAAGCATCGCTGGCAGGCGCGGGCGGCGGTGGTGGTGGTGGTGCGGCGGGGTTGACCACGGGTTGGTCTTTAGGCGCATTGGCTGCAGGGCTTTTACCGTACAAAGGGGCATTGGGGTCCCAGTCTTTGTTCTTTTTTTGCTCTGCCGCGTCTTGCTCGGCATTACGACTCAAGCCTTTGTTTAAAAAAGGAATGGGCACCTTGGTGACAGAAATCGCCACCACCAAGGCCACGCTCAAGCCCACGACCAAGCCCAAAATGAAGCCCACCAAGGTATTACCGCGTTGTTGAGAAAAAGAAACCATGCTTGACCCTTACATCCGTTGAGGAGCAGAAACACCCAAAACGGCCAAGCCGTTGCGCAAGACCTGCGCCGTGGCGGCCACCAAAGCCACCCGCGCTTGACGTACCAAAGGCTGATCGACCAAGATGCGTTCGGCGTCGTAATAGCTGTGGTAAGCCGCAGCCAACTCGCGCAGGTAAAAACTCACATCATGCGGGGCGAAGTCGACACAGGCTTGTTTCAACATATCGGGATAACGCGCCAGCACCCGCAAAAGTGACAAAGCCGCTGGGGTATCCAAGGCGGCCAAATCGGCGTCGGCCAAGCTGGTGGGCGCCAAGCCCGTGGCTTCACTCCAAGTGGTCAGCACAGAACAAATGCGCGCATGGGCGTACTGCACATAAAACACCGGGTTGTCGTTGTTTTGCGCCAAGGCCAAATCGACATCGAACACATACTCGGTATCGGGTTTGCGGCTGAGCAAGAAAAAACGCACCGCGTCTTTGCTGGTCCACTCAATCAAATCGCGCAAAGTGACGTAAGAGCCAGCACGTTTAGAAATTTTCACCTCAACGCCTGCGCGCATCACCCGCACCATGGTGTGCAACACATAGTCTGGGTAGCCTTGGGGGATAAGCAAACCCTGGTGCTGTGAGGCCGCTTGCAAGCCCGCTCGCACGCGGGCGATGGTGCCGTGGTGGTCAGTGCCTTGGATATTGATGACTTTGGTGAAACCGCGCTCCCATTTGGCCAAGTGGTAGGCCACATCCGGCACAAAGTAGGTGTAAGAGCCATCCGATTTACGCATGACGCGGTCTTTATCGTCGCCAAAATCGGTAGAGCGCAGCCACAGCGCGCCGTCTTGTTCGTAAGTGTGTCCCGAGGCGTTCAAGGACGCCACCGCTTTGTCCACGCGCCCATCGGTGTAGAGGCTGGACTCCAAATAATAGTGGTCGAAGGCGACTTGAAAGGCTTGCAAATCGAGGTCTTGCTCACGGCGCAAATAGGCCACTGCAAAGCCTTGGATATTGTCCAAATCGTTGACATCGCCATTGGCAGTGAAACTGCGGTCATCGGCCTGAACGGTTTTTTGCGCCAAAAAGTCTTTGGCGATATCGGCGATGTAGTCGCCGTTGTAAGCATTTTCTGGCCAAGCCGCGTCGGTGGGCGACAAGCCCCGTGCACGGCACTGTGTGGACACCGCCAAGGTGTGAATTTGCACACCTGCGTCGTTGTAATAAAACTCACGGTGCACCGACCAGCCTTGGGTGTCGAACAAATTGCAAATTGCGTCACCCAAGGCGGCTTGGCGACCATGGCCCACATGCAAGGGGCCGGTAGGGTTGGCCGACACGAACTCCACCAACAAACGTTGGCCGTTGGCCACTTGGCGGCCAAAAGCATCGGCTTGATGCAAGACTTCGCGCACCACTTGCTGCTGTGCATGGGGACTTAAGCGAATGTTGATAAAGCCTGGGCCCGCAATCTCGATAGCCTGGACCCAGCGTTTGACCGCTGGTGTGTCGAGCAAGGACAGGCGCAAAGTTTCAGCGACTTCGCGGGGGGGGCGCTGCAAAGACTTGGCCAATTGCATGGCCGCTGTGACCGCCCAGTCGCCGTGCGCGGCGACTTTGGGGTACTCCAGCACCGCCTTGGCCGAAGCGCCAGGCATCAGCGCCTCCAAACACTGCGTCAAAGCCAATTGCAAATCATGTTGAACCAAAAGCATCAACCCATTCTACGAGGCCGTGCCATGCAACAGCCGCCTTTGCTCATTCCCTACAATACAGACTTGGCCCATCAGGGCTTTTCAATGTATTTCTTTTGGGTTAACCCACCATGACCGCTCGTACCTCCGTATACCGCCTCCAAGTAGCTACACCTCTTTACCAATTCATCGATCAACAAGTTCTCCCAGGCACCGGCATCTCTAGCGTTACTTTTTGGCGCGGCTTTGATGCGCTGGTGAGTGAATTGGCCCCGCAAAACCTGGCCTTGCTGGCTGAGCGGGACCGCTTGCAAACCGCTTTAGACCAGTGGCACAGTGCCCACCCAGGCCCCATCACCGACATGGCCGCCTACCAAGCTTTCTTAACCCAGATTGGTTACTTGGTGCCCGTGCCTGCCAAGGTCCAAGTCACCACAGCCCATGTGGACGCCGAACTCGCCACCCAAGCCGGCCCGCAGTTGGTGGTACCCATTCTGAATGCACGCTATGCCTTGAATGCAGCCAACGCACGCTGGGGTTCGCTGTACGACGCTTTGTATGGCACCGACGTCATTTCTGAAGCACAGGGCTGCGCCAAAGGTCCGGGCTACAACGAGAAACGCGGCGCCAAGGTCATCGAGTACTCGCGTTATGTGCTGGACCGTACAGCGCCCCTGAAAAGCGGCTCGCACATAGCCTCCACAGGCTACAAGGTGGTAAAAGGCGCTTTGCAAGTCTCACTGCAAGGCGGCAAAACCAGTGGCTTGGCTGAGCCCAAGCAATTTGTCGGCTACCAAGGCGAGGCCTCGCATCCTTCGTCGGTTTTGCTGGTTCATCACGGCTTGCATTTGGACATTCAAATCAACCCCCAACACCCGATTGGTGCCAGCGACCCAGCCGGCGTGAGCGATCTGGTGGTCGAAGCGGCTTTGTCGACCATCCTCGACTTGGAAGACTCGGTGGCCGCCGTGGATGCTGAAGACAAGCTGCTGGCTTACAGCAACTGGCTGGGTATTTTGAAAGGCACGCTCACCGAAGATGTCAGCAAAGGCGGCAGCACTTTCAAACGCGGCTTGAATGCCGACCGTGTTTATCAGTCGCCCCAAGGCGAAGCCAACATCACACTGCATGGCCGTGCGTTGTTGTTCTTGCGCAATGTGGGTCACTTGATGACCAACCCGGCCATCTTGTACCAAGGCGCAGACGGGCAGATGCACGAGATCCCCGAGGGCATCATGGATGCCATGGTGACCACCACCATCGCCTTGCACGACCTGCAAGGCCACGGCGCCAACGGTATTCGCAATTCCCGCACCGGTTCGGTCTACATCGTCAAGCCCAAAATGCACGGCCCCGCCGAAGTGGCCTTTGCTTCAACATTGTTCAGCCGTGTGGAGCAGGTCTTAGGTCTGCCCGACAGTACCGTCAAGCTGGGCTTCATGGACGAGGAACGCCGCACCAGCGTCAACCTCAAAGCCTGTATTGCGGCAGCAGCCAGTCGTGTGGCCTTCATCAACACCGGATTTTTAGACCGCACCGGTGATGAAATGCACTCCTCCATGCTGGCCGGCCCCATGTTGCGCAAAGGCGATATGAAAAGCAGTGCTTGGATTGTGGCCTACGAGCGCAACAATGTGCTGGTGGGTCTGTCTTGTGGTTTAAGGGGCAAGGCGCAAATTGGCAAAGGCATGTGGGCCATGCCCGACCTGATGCAAGCCATGATGGAACAAAAAATCGCCCACCCCAGAGCCGGCGCCAATACCGCTTGGGTGCCCAGCCCCACTGCGGCCTCGCTGCACGCCATGCATTACCACCAAGTGCTGGTGAGCGATGTGCAAAAAGAACTTGAAAAAATCGACCCTGACAAACAGCATAAGTCTTTGCTGCACGACTTGCTCACCATCCCTGTGCTGGCCAAAGTCGATTGGAGTCAGGACCAACGCCAACAAGAACTGGACAACAACGTACAAGGCATCTTGGGTTATGTGGTGCGCTGGGTAGACCAAGGCGTGGGCTGCTCTAAGGTGCCCGATATTCACAATGTGGGTCTGATGGAAGACCGCGCCACCTTGCGCATTTCCAGCCAACACATCGCCAACTGGCTGCACCATGGTGTGGTGAACGAGGCGCAGGTGCGCGCCACATTTGCGCGCATGGCCGCGGTGGTTGACAAGCAAAACGCCAACGACGCTTTGTACCAAGCGATGGACGGCCACTTTGCGACTTCTAAGGCTTACCAAGCCGCGCTCGACTTAGTTTTCAAAGGCGAGTCTCAGCCCAACGGTTACACCGAGCCCTTGCTGCACGCTTGGCGTTTGAAGGTGAAGGCGTCGGCTTAAGCGAGCGTCTTATTGCTGACGAAGCAACTGCGGAATAGACAGCTTGTAGCGCGTCACCTTGCCCCACCAATGGGAGAACGAGGGGCTGCGCTCGGCTTGGCGCGGCCAAAGCCGCTGTGGCGCATGGCGCACCCAGTTGATACCTGGCCAGTGGGGCAAGCAGGCGTGGTCCCAGACATGCACGCTTTTGGCGGCGGCAAACAGGGCGATCAAGCGCTCGTCTGGCTCAAACCAACAATGCGAGGCCACCTCGTTCATGCCCTTGCCCACAAAACGCCAGCGCGCTTGGCTCCAAGGGCGTTGCGCGGTCCAAGCTTGCCAGCAAGCGGCGATGCGAATCGCCTCTGTGGGCAAAGCTGCGGGTTGTTGGTCGGTGATGGCCCAAGGGTGTATCCACCAGACATCGCGCCCGGCCAATTTATCCCCGGCCATGCCGCTGGCCACCAAACCCGCCTCCTCTGTCGGCTGGGCATGCAAGCTGGGCTCCTCGACAGGTGTGAATTTAGACGGCGATTGTGTGAAGGTGGCGCGGCTGTGGGCGATCATGTCGATGATCTCCATGTCTTTATCGATCACGGTCTGCGGGCTGTGCCACGGCTCGGGCGCATTCACAGCGACATTGTCTGCGTTGAACAAATAAGGCTTGTGGCTGCCCGTGCCCGCCACCCACTGCCAGCTGAGGTGGTTGCTGGCCAAGTCGCCATCGATTAGATGGCCGTACATCCAGTCTGCTCCCACACGCCAATGCACCTTGCGTATATGCACCAAGTAGCTGGCCAGCCACAGTCTGGCGTGGTTGTGTAAATAACCGGTGAAATAAAGTTGGCGCACCGCCTGATCGACCACCGGCACGCCTGTTGCGCCGTGGCGCACATCGTCGGGCAAAGTTTGCACATAGGCGTCATCGGGCAACACGCCTTCATGCAAATTCTGCAAGATATCGGCGCCCAAGGCTTCATGCACATGCTGGAAATATTCTCGCCACGCCAACTCAAACATAAACTTATGCTGCACGCCTATGCGATGGGCTTTGTGCAAATGCTGCGCCACTTGGGGAATATTGAGCAGCCCGTGGGTCAAGTAGGGCGACAGCAAAGTCACCGCGCCATTTAAGTGGTTGCGGGTTTGGGCATATTCAAAAGGTTTGATGGCAGCCATGCGAGACAGCGCGACATGGGCATAAGGCTCAAACAGTTGCTGATCGAGAAACAATTTCATCGCGTGGGCGCAGCATGCATACGGGCGACAGCAGCATGGCTGAGGGCTTGCTCTAAGGCGTTCATGAACATGGCCGCCACATCAAAGCCGGTTTGATCGGTGATTTCACGAAAACAGGTGGGGCTGGTGACATTGACTTCGGTTAAGCAGTCGCCAATGATGTCCAAGCCCACCAGCAGCAAGCCGCGAGCGGCCAACACCGGCCCCAAGGCCTGTGCAATTTCTTGGTCCCGCGGGCTTAATTCTTGCGCCACGCCTTTGCCGCCTACCGCCAAATTGCCGCGCACCTCATTGCCTTGGGGAATACGCGCCAAAGCATAGGGCACGGGCTTGCCGCCAATCACCAACACCCGCTTATCGCCTTGGGCAATCGCCGGCACAAATTTTTGCACCATGACGCTGGTGTTGCCATCTTGGTTCAAGGTTTCAATGATGCTGCCCAAATTCATACCGTCTGCGCGCACCCGAAAAATGCCCATGCCGCCCATGCCATCCAAAGGCTTCAAGATGATGTCTTGGTGCTGGGCATGAAAAGCGCGTATCGCCTGCGACGAGCGCGAGACCAAGGTGGGGGTTGTCCACTGAGCAAACTCCATCAGCGCCAGTTTTTCGGGATGCTCGCGCAGCGCGTTTGGGTGATTAAAAACTCTGGCGCCTTCACGCTCGGCTTGGCTGAGCAAATGCGTGGCATAAAAATATTCACTGTCAAAAGGCGGGTCTTTGCGCATGATCACCGCGTCCATTTGGCTTAAAGCTTGATCCCGAGTTTCTTCTGCAGCGTACCAGTCTTTGGTGTTTTCCTTCAAACGCAGGCGCTGCATGCTGGCGCTCACTGACTGGCCGCTTTGCCAATGCAAATCGGGCGTGCCACAGGCCCACACCACATGTCCGCGCACTTGAGCTTCGCGCATCATGGCCAAGCTGCTGTCTTTATCAAGATTAAAGCCGCCCAGTGGGTCGGTGATAAACAAAAAGTTCATACGCCCAAGGTTACCAGCACAGGCGGGCCAGATGCGCCCGCCCGGCGATTAAATTTCTATCTTGCTGCCCATTTCAATCACCGAATTGCTGGGCAGGTTAAGAAAGTCTGCCGCCGCACTGGCGTTGAGGTACATCTGGGCAAACAGCTTTTCCCGCCACTGCGACATGCCACCACCCACGGTGGGCACGATGCTGTCGCGTGAGAGGAAATAGCTGGTGCTCATGGGCTGGATTTCACCCACTTGGCCTTTGAGCAAAGACAGGGCACCAGGCACATCGGGGTCGTCTTTGAAACCATAGTGGATCATGACCTGCCAACACTGGTGGCCCAAATCTAAGAGCTCGACGCGCTTATCGTTGGCAATCCAAGGCACTTCATGGCTGCGCACCGATACAAACAGGTTTTGCGCATGCAGCACCTTGTTGTGTTTTAAGTTGTGCAAAAAGGCGTTGGGCACGATGCCGTCTTCCGAGGTGAGAAACACCGCGGTTCCCTCCACACGGGTAGGTGGCGCAATGAACAAGGCATCCAAAAACGATGGCAGATCGATGGCCTCGTCGCGGGTCTTATGGTGCAACAAAGCACGACCGTCACGCCAGGTGAGCATCAATATCAAAATCATGCCGCCGAGGAACAAGGGGAACCAGCCACCGTGGGCAAGTTTGAGCATATTGGAGCCCCAAAACGCCAAGTCCACCACCAAGAACACAGAAGTGACGCTGATGCACAGCCACAGCGGGTACTTCCATGCATAGCGAATCACGAAAAACGTCAAAATTGTTGTGATCAACATATCGGTACACACCGCAATGCCGTAAGCCGCCGCCAAGTTGCTGGAGGTCTTGAACATGACCACCGCCAAGACAATCAACACAAACAAGCCCCAGTTGACAAAAGGCATGAAGATTTGGCCGGTGTCTTTTTCACTGGTGTGTTGGATTTGCAGTCTCGGCAAAAACCCCAATTGAATCACTTGCTTGGTCACGCTGAAAGCGCCGGTGATCAGCGCTTGCGAAGCAATCACGGTGGCGGCGGTGGCCAAGATCACCAAAGGAATCAAGGCCCAATCGGGCGCCATGTTGTAGAAGGGGTTTTTCACTGCCTCGGGTTCGTTCAGCAGCAAAGCGCCTTGGCCAAAATAGTTCAGGGTCAAACAAGGCATGACCAAGCCAAACCAAGCCAAGCGGATGGGCTTTTTGCCAAAGTGGCCCATGTCGGCATACAAAGCTTCACCGCCGGTCACACACAACACCACCGCGCCCAAAATCAAGAAGGTGGTGCCGGGTTGCTCCCACATGAACTTCACCGCGTAATAAGGATTGATAGCCAACAAAATATGGGGATTGCTGGCGATGTGGTAAACGCCCAAAGCTGCAATAGCGATAAACCAAACCGTGGTGATGGGGCCAAAAAACTTGCCAATACCGGCTGTGCCACGCTTTTGTACCGAAAACAGGGCCAACAGAATAAGCAAGGTGAGCGGAATCACATAGCCCTTGAAGTCGGGTGAGATCACCTCCAAACCCTCCACCGCCGACAAAACTGAAATAGCCGGTGTGATGACGCCGTCGCCATAAAACAAGCAAGTGCCAAAAATACCCACCACCAACAAAATATTGCGCAGTCGTGGTTTGTCGCGCACTGAAGATGAGGCCAGCGCCAACATGGCCACCAAACCGCCCTCGCCGTTGTTGTCAGCACGAAGTATCAACATGACATATTTGAGCGAAACAATGAAGGTCAGCGTCCAGAAGAAAATGGACAAAATACCCATCACATTGTCGGGCGTGAACGCCACATGGCCAGAGCCAAACACTTCTTTGATGGAGTAAAGGACACTGGTTCCTATGTCCCCGTAAACAACCCCAATCGCACCTAAAGTTAAACCAGCAAGAGAAGATTTGTTTGCATTTGCATTGGCAATGCTCATCAGCCTATGAAGCGGCTGATCGCCTCTCCACCCATTATTTAGTTGGACAGAGTTTACCTATTTTGCAGTGCAGCATACGCATGCTTTTTATTCGTAGACCTCGGCATTGGGGTCGGTTTGTTCCATTTCGTAACTTGCAGCCAACATGGCCAAACGGGCAATCACACCGTACATATAGAAACGATTGGGCAAACTCACGCCTGGCTTCATGCCAGGCTGGGGCGTATGCGCGCTTTGCTCAAACGCCAAAGGCACGAAACTGGAACCTGGGGCGTTCAGGTTTTCGTCTACCCCGCGATCCGCATGCACGCGGTAAAAGCCACCCACCACATAGCGGTCCATCATGTAGACCACCGGCTCGGCGACGGCTTCGTTGATGCGCTCGTTGGTGAGAACACCCTCTTGGATGAGGACTTGGTTCACCTCTTGGCCGTCTTTGACCACACTCATTTTGTTGCGGGTTTTGCGGTTCAGCGCCTCCAAATCGGCGACGCTGCGCACCGTCATGATGCCCATGCCGTAAGTGCCGTTGTCAGCCTTGACAATGACAAACGGCTTTTCATGGATGCCAAATTCTTTGTATTTGCGCCTAATTTTGGTGAGCATCATGTCCACATTGGTGGTCAGGCATTCCATGCCCGTGCCTTCGGCGAAATTCACCTCACCGCATTGGCTGAACATGGGGTTGATCAGCCAAGGATCTATGCCCAGCAATTTGCTAAAGCGCTTGGCCACTTCATCGTAGCTGGTGAAATGCTGGCTTTTTCGGCGCACACACCAGCCCGCATGCAAAGGCGGCAACAAATACTGCTCGTGCAGGTCTTCCAAGATACCGGGAATACCAGCGCTCAGGTCGTTGTTGAGCAAAATTGTGCAGGGGTCGAAGTCTTTCAGCCCCAAGCGGGTTTTGTTGCGAATCACCGGCTCGAGCTTGACAATTTCGCCGTTGGGCAACTCTATGGTGGTGTCTTCTTTGATTTCGGGGTTGATAGAGCCAATGCGCACATTCAGCCCCGCCATATTGAAAATGCGCGCCAACTGCGCCACATTGCTCAGGTAAAAAGTGTTGCGCGTGTGGTTCTCGGGAATCAGCAACAGGTTGCGCGCTTCAGGGCAGATTTTCTCGATGGCCACCATGGCCGCTTGCACCGCCAGTGGCAACATTTCATTGGTGAGGTTATTCCAGCCGCCGGGGTAGAGGTTGGTGTCCACAGGGGCGAGCTTGAAACCGGCATTGCGGATGTCTACTGAGCTGTAAAAAGGCGGTGTGTGCTCCATCCACTCTAGGCGAAACCAGCGCTCGATCGCCGGCATGGAGTCGAGGATGCGCTGCTCGAGCTCGTTGATGGGGCCAGTGAGCGCGGTGATGAGGTGAGGAACCATGTTGTATGTATCAGAGTGATCTAGTTAAGTGGGGGTGATTCTGACAGCTTCAAGCAACGGGGTTGAGGCAGGCTTACAAAATAAGTAATCTGAAGTTGATACTGAATCAGCAAGTTCTCTATACGCTTGACTTCATGGACTTTTCTTTCTCCAAAACCGACTTCAAATCTGGTCTTCGCGCAACCGGCTCCATGATGGCTGGGAATACCTGTGTGGCTTTTTT
>Ga0209550_10003059_pt1 | contig 16002 bp, 11 predicted proteins | sample LauGreSuBDMM15SN_2_FD_187567 | JGI IMG/M metagenome (GOLD analysis project Ga0209550, IMG submission 187567) | Freshwater lake microbial communities from Lake Michigan, USA - Su13.BD.MM15.SN (SPAdes) (version 5) | ecosystem: Environmental > Aquatic > Freshwater > Lake | place: Lake Michigan...
CCTCAACAACTACCACCTCAACCACTACCACCTCAACAACCAATTGAAACATTTATTCTTTATGATTTTTATGATGCTGGTACTATACCCGATTATTACAATCTGCCTGATTTGATCCGCAATAATAATTTATTACAATAAGAAAAAAAAACAAATAATAATATATAATGCGCACTTTCAAACCTCTTTTTTTTAGGCGTAAATTTGTTAGAAACCCAATGTATAGAAACCAAATGTATAGAAACCAAATGTATAGAAACCTAATGTATAGAAACCTAATGTATAGAAACCTAATGTATAGAAACAGAATGTATATGTTGCTTGGAAACAATATTGGTAAACCATGCCGGATGTGTATGAAATAGAAAATAAAATGATATGTGATAAAAAATAAAAAATGTTCATAAGAAAAACAAACGAATAAAAATCAAAAATAAATAAAATAATGATCCGTATTCCGGTTGACGTCACAAGAGGAGCACACGGTTTTCGTAGTAGATCGACATATTTTGCGTCCTTGTTTAATATGAATATACCCGTTTTTAAAAAAGGAATGTGTTATACAGAAAATCACACAAACAAGTATTTTAAAGCACATTCAAATGTAGGGTTTGTAGGTTCATCAGCTGTTTCAAGTCGAGCAATGAAAAGACGCGGTGTTTAAAAAACAATTCACAAAGAGATTACAAAAATAAAAACAAAAACCAAAGTAAAAATGTCTAAAGAGTTTTTCGTTTATTTACTAGAATCAGATGACAAACAATCAACGTATGTAGGTGCAACAGTCAATATACAACGCCGTCTTAAACAACATAATGGATTATTGGTTGGAGGAGCAAAAAGGACAACAGATAAAGCAAACAAAGGTATTAAGTGGGATATGATATGTTATGTAAAAGGTTTTCCAACATGGAAATGTGCACTACAATTTGAATGGCGTTTTAAACAATTAACAAGACGTTTAACAAATGAATTCGGAACAAAATGCTTTACACCTTTAATAAGACGTAAAATGGCACTAGAAGAATTATTATCTTTACCAAAATCAACTTCAAATGCAATACCTTTTGCAGATTTTCAAGACAAAATTGACGTAATATGGATATAAGTTTTTTTTAACGACACAAATAAATGAAAAAAAATCGTTTAATTAACCAATACCATTTACAAAATTCAATTGTAAGAACAAAAAATCAACAACAACGTAAGCCACATAATCAACAACAACAACAAATTCATCATCATCAACAAAGAATTCCTAAATTTATTAAACCACAAACCCCAATTCCAAATAATCTTTTTCAAACATGGCATACAAAAGAACTACCGCCAATAATGAAACAATCTAGTCTACAACTTCAACATGCAGCTCAAGGCTTTAATTATCAATTATTTGATGATTACGATTGCAGAAGTTTTATTCAAAGAAATTTTCCAGAAGAGGTAATTGATGCGTATGATTCATTAATACCGGGAGCGTACAAGGCAGACTTGTGGAGGTATTGTATTTTGTACAAGTTTGGTGGTATTTATTTGGACATTAAATATAAACCATTTAATGGTTTTAATTTGAATAGTTTATTAGATAGAGAACGTTGGGTTCTGGATAGAAATAAACATGATATTTACAATGCATTAATGATAGTTCATCCCAATAGTTCTATTTTAAAAACTGCCATAGATACAATCATCGAAAACGTTAAAAATAATTTTTATGGGCCCAACGATTTACATCCAACTGGTCCGGGATTATTAGGTAAACAATTTAGTGCACAACAAAAAAAACATATGTCATTATACCATACATTTCTTAAAAACATGCATAATCGTGTAATCATATTGAATTCAAAAATAATATTTAAAAGTTATGCTGAATATTTAAACGAATATCAAAACAATTCCAAAACAAAACATTATAGTGAATACTGGAGAGAAAGATCTATTTATGCTACATAACAAAGCAAAGCTTTTGTTTTTTATATATTCATCTGGACACGTTGATTCGAACATTTAATTTGTTGATTCAAAAACAGCTTATTATTTTTTGATTCTCGTGTGCGTTTTTTTTCATCTAATTGATTCCTTAAGTTTGTAAGAAGTTTATCGTTTCTTAATTTCGTTTGTTGTTGCTGTTGTTCTATTTGTTTTTGCTGCTGCTCTTTCTGTTGTTGTATCTGTTGTTGCGTGGGTTGTATTCCAGCTCTAAAATTTTCTTTATTTGTATCTCGGGTAATTACTAATTTACCATTTTCAACTTTCATTGATAAAGAGTTAAGTATGTCATCGTATGTAATGGCTCTTGGAATTGGAGGTCTTTTTGAATCTGACATTATTTATTTTAATAAAGTGGTCAGTTTTTTTTGATTATTGACGCATAAAAAATATTGCATCAGAAACATTTTTGATACATAATCATCTAAACATTTTTTTGGTGCACTAATTGATTCCATTTCTTAAAGATTTCTTCTAGTTTTTTAGAAAAAGGATTTATTCATTATTTAAAAAATAAAAATGGTGGATCAAACGTTTGTTATATACATCCCAAGTATTATTAGCAGTAATACTGCCGAGGATGTAACAAATGTTTTTGCGTCCTTTGGTAAAGTTAGCAAGGTCATTTTTTCACCAATTACTTACCCTAGACCAACAGCAAACTTTTGTAAAGCTACGGTCTATTTTGAATATTGGGAAAATAACTCGGAAGCGAAGCTGATTCAAGATACAATTATTCAAGATGGACGTTATTGTTTGTATGATGTTGATCAAAATGAAAGAAATTATTGGGTTCTGAAACAAAATGATTCAAGGATTGTCAACAATACAATTCCGTTACAAACTCCCCATGGTTCAACTTTAACACTTGGAAGTTACTTTCCAGAGTTACCAATCAGACGCGATACTGCGAAAGAAGCACCATCAGCAGCAGCATCAGCATCAGCAGCAGCATCAGCAGGAGGATCGGTTAACTCTCGTGGATGGGCTTCCTTGAAACAAATCCTGAAGCCTACGGTGGTGTCTTCTTCTTCCATTTTTCCTACAGTGGTTTCACAAGGTTCCATTCAAAACCATGAAACTGTCAACGTTTCCAAGATTGAAATACATGTTCCATCCTCACCCAAACCTGAAGTTATTACCTTGTCGAAACTGAATACTTCATCAACTGTTTCTTGTGAACAAACCGACACTGATGTTGTCGATGCAAAAGCCGAGGCTAAAGCTGAGGCTGCTGCTCCTGCTGCTCCTGCTGCTGCTCCTGCTGCTGCTCCTGCTGCTGCTCCTGCTGCTGCTCCTGCTCCTGCTGCTGCTCCTGCTGCTGCTCCTGCTCTTGCTGCTGCTCCTGCTGCTGCTCCTGCTGCTGCTCCTGCTGCTTTTATCGCTCCACTTTCTGGAGAGATTGACACTGAAGCATGCAAGCTAGAAGATAACCATTTCGCTCAAGAAAGCATGGACAAAAGCAGGGACAACATGTATCCGTACCCAGAGTCAGACCTAGAGTCACAGTCACACCAATACATTCAACAACAACAGATGTGGTATCACCCACATCCTTGCACTACGACTACTACTTATCCTCAGCCTTTTTTTGAAGAGAATAAACGCTTGCTTCAAGAAAATGCCGAGCTTCGAGAAGAACTGCGTTCCACTGTTCATTTTTATCAAGACCAGCTAACATACATTACTGGGTTTTATCAAGCTCAGAACGAATATTTGCTAAGTTTAATGCACCATGGAAAATAAATTTTAATTAATTAAATAGAAAAAAACAAACAAATGACTCACGCAATCTGTTTTCTTACTAATAAATTATCTAACGAATACTTTCAGTTTTGCAAATCGATTTACAATCCATTTTATAAATTTTACATATGTGTTGACAAACATTCAGATTATAAAAGCACAGATAAAATAGAGATTATTGACATTGATAAGAACATTTGTGAAGAAGCCGGGTTTAAAGGTTGTGTAACATATTTTCCGGAAAACCATGCATGTTCTCGAGATAAAGCATTGTATTACTTTTGTCGAATAATAACTATACATTCTAAAATTTGGTTTATAGAAGATGATGTGTTTTTCTATTCGTTACAAACAATCAAAGCCATTGACGACCACTATCCTCATGCAGATCTACTTTCTAACAATAATAATATAAAGACAAACAGAAAACTTGACTGGCAAAATAAATGGCATTGGCCAAGAATTTTTAAACAATCGAAACTACCGCCTCCTTATGGAACATCCATGATTTGTGCGATTCGTGTATCGAAAAAACTTTTAGCACATATTGATCGGTATGTTCGAGTTTCCAAAACATTGTTTGTTGATGAAGCACTCTTCAACACTATTAGTTTACAAGCCAATTTAGTTACAAAAACACCAACTGAATTATCTACCATCATGTTTCGAAAAAATTGGACAAACGATGAAATCAATAAAACCAATTTATATCATCCAATAAAACAGTTTTATAGACAAACACTTTTACGTAAACTACTAGCAAGTGAAAACGTGGACAATTCATAATTTAAAAATAATTATGGTCCCTTTTTTCCTTTTCACGATCCCGATGCTTATCAGTGCTCTTGTTGTTGGTTGTTGTTTTTGGCTGGTTTACTATTTGTTTTTGTAAATGTATAAAACAAAAACCGAAAATTAAAAAACCAAAATTAAAAAACCAATTTTTAACAAAAAATAAAACAAAAAAGGTTTATATGAATTTCGATTTAAATATTAACAATTACAGCACTGACGAATTACTTAGCCTTTTTAATTTAAACGATTCTAGTGTTTGTGAACTGGATGTTACAAGCCAAGAAACAATTATGCTTGATAAAATTATATACGATAAAAGTTTAAGCTTTAAGGAAAAACAAAATATACAACAATTTATAAAAACTGCAAAACAATATATCATTAAAAGTATTACTGAGAATGTGGGAAATAATGGTGCCCTTGCATACGAGGATTCACATCACAAACTTCAAAATGAAAGTAAATCTCTTTACGTGCCTTCATATAGTTCCAATGTTTATGCAGGGGTAATGAATCCTTTGAAAAGAAGAACAATCATAAAAAATATCAATATCGACACAAGATTTCGACAACGATATAATTATTCTGTATCAACCAATTTTCGGTTTGAATTACCATTGATTTTAAATAAAGTAGTCAGCATGCAATTAAAAACATTTGAATTTCCATCCTTCTCCTTTAATATATCTGAGGATTTTGGAAACAACTTTTTCGCTGTTAACGATGAAATATTTACCGTACCAAACGGTTATTATTCATTAACATCATTGATTGAAACCATAAATTCATTAATGATGCAATCTTTTATTCCACTTTTATTTACTGTTTTACCCAATCAAACCATTTCAATATCTTCGCAAATTTCGGAAATAGAAATGCAAAACATTACAATTGATTTTGAGACCACAAAGGGAAGTCAAATACCATTGATGTTAAAATTAGGGTGGATACTAGGTTTTCGGAAAGCACTCTATCAAATAAATAGTTCTCAGATAACATCTTTTTTACTAGAAAAAACAGAATCAGAAACGGATACTAATAGTCAATGTGATACAGTAACAACGTGTAGTATTAAAGAAAAAGAATGGCAAATTGATAATGCTGGAGCATCATGCATTTCTGAATCTATTGCTGATCTAGTGACATTAAAATATTGTTATCTATGCATTAATGATTATAATAATAATACCGTTAATAACGCCTTTGTTGGTGCACTAAAAGAATCGATTCTGGATCAAAATATTTTGGCGCGTATTTCAGACCCGACGACAATGTCAAACGTATCAACAAAAAGTTTCATTGGTCCACCAAGAGAATATTTTGGGCCTGTTTCTATTACTGCATTTCAAATTCAATTAGTTGATCCTTATGGACGCGTATTGAATCTACAAAACTTGGATTATTCATTTTGTTTATCATTCGAAACAATATATGATTTATAAATTATTTTTTTTGCATTGTTTATAAAACTAAACTCTGTTATCAAAAAAACATTGAATTCTTGTATTCTATCATTTTTTTTCAAATTTTGCAAAAATAAGTTTTGGAAAAACAATAAAAAAAAGCAAAAAGTGTTACCTTTTTGAAAATTTATAAAACAAAGTTTAATGTTTGAAACAATGTTTTTTTTTCAAAAGTTTTCAACAATGTTAACAATGATTAAAAAAGACGAACTAGTAAATATTTGAATTGTTTCTTCAGAGTTAAAACTCCGTTGTATAAATAATCGTTTTAATTCTAGTATTTCATCAATTTTTTTCAAATTTTGCAAAAATAAGTTTTGGAATAATAAAAAAAAAGCAAAAAGTGTTACCTTTTTGAAAATTTTATAAAACAAGTTTAATGTTTTGGAATTGAATATTTTTTTTTTCCAAAATGAAAATCTTGTTAATAATTATTTTCAATGTTTATTATAACACAATAACATGGTAAATGCAGATGAATGGACAACTGATGTTGAGGAGATGCTAGATAAAATAAGACAAAACTGTGTTTTGCTTTCTGAAATGCATAAAAAGCAGTTTTTCTATTTGCAATCATGGCTGAAATATTTTCGTCTACCGTGCATTGTTTTATGCAGTATAAATGCAGTTGCATCGATTGGATTGCAAGCTTATGTAAGACAAAATGTTGTTTCCTTATTGAATTGTTTAATTTCTTTATTGACCACAATCATTACAAGTGCGGAAATGTATCTACAAATTGAAAAACAAATGAGTGTGGAATTAGATGTTTCAAAAGATTATTATTTGTTGGCCATTGATATTTATAAAATACTTAATTTAAGTAAAGAGAATCGGAATATTGATGCATCCACTTATCTAGATAGTTGTATGAGTATGTACAAGAATATGTTCGTGCATAGTATGGTCATTGAAAAAAAAATGAAAGATAAGTTGACAAATTTAGATTGTGACATGATTATGCCGGAAATACCGGGTTTCGAAAATATAGCTTGTAAAGGTAGTCAAGATGGTCTTGACCCAGAACAAATGACTCAATATTTTATGAAAGAACAAGGTTCTGATAATAATTCTAAAGCAGCACAACAAGAAACTCAAATTCTTCAAATGGCTATCAATATTACAGAAAAAGAAGAAAAAGAAGTAAAGGATCCAGATATAAATAGTAATAATCCTTTTTGTGCTTGTTGAAAAACAAGTTGTTTCTTTCACGTTTAAAAACTCTGTTAAAAAAAAACAATTAAAATATAAATTACCAGACAAAATAATGTATGAAATACCGACTACAATTTTATATGTCAGTAATAAAAAACAGATTGAAGGCGTTTTAAAAACATGTATTGTTATTTCTGACAAAAATGAAATTGAAAAAGAAGACTTTGTAAAACTTATTGGTAGTCATAATATTTTCAAGCGTAAACATTACCTTATCTTGGATATTTTAAAGTATCAAATTCCAATTACATCAGCTGAAGAATGTAAATTATATTTAAAAAGACCCAACTTAATGGATACTTTTGTTTATAAAGGATGGAAATATTCAAATGATATGGCATGGTCAAATACATGTGATGATTTCAAACCGATTAATTCATTGATTTTATTGTTTAAAGAAAAATTTGTCAACCCCAATGGGTCTCAGAATAAATCCAAAAAACAAAATGGTGCTATTCAACAAAAACATACTAAGCGCAATCGTGCTTTACAATTGCATTAATTGTTTTTTTTCTTTTTACATCGATTATTTCCTTTTACAACGCGATTTGCGTCTAGGGTTACTATTTTTACAACTTTTGTTTCTGTGTTTGCGTCTTCTTCTTCCACCATCTTGTGGTTGCGTTGCTGGTGTTACTCCATTTCCATTTCCAAATAGTGACATACTTGGAAAGTATGAACTAGATTCTTCTGTTTTTTCTGTGCTATTACTTGAACCCATTCTTTGTTTTTTTTGTTATTTATTTATTAGGTTTTACTTTAATGCTCTACAAAATTTTTTTGCACATGTTATATAGAATTCTATTTTCTAAATAAACAATAAAATACACGATGATGTTAGATAGCCATATTAGTAGGACTGTTGGTTGAACTTTGGGGCCTGTAATAATTGTGTAAAGTATCATACAAATTCCTAAACACATCGAAAATAAAACGAACACGGCCATGAAATAAAAAATGTCGCAGTATTTGTCATCAATAGGACCCATAATTAATTCAGATAAATCATCACGTGCCATTTTTTAGATATATTGTTTATTCTATAAAAATAAATTATATAATATATTTTTTTTATTTATTTTTTTCCCCTGCTAAATCACCGCCTCCTTTTTAAAACTACATTACAATACACTAGACTACAATTGATTAGACTACAAACATATAATATCCCAATATTAATTTCTGTGTGTGCTGGCTATTTGATTTGTCGGACAAACTTTCCCCAATTTGTGACCAATCTGTTTGTTTTAAACGAATAGATGTACTTGCTTGGAGAAAAGATGTGAAAATGTTCAATTGTTTAAATGCATTTATTAAGCTTTCAATATCTTCCTTTGTGGTTAATTCTTTCACGTCATAAATGGTGTTTAAAAATCGTTTCATTTCCTTTTGTAATTTCCAGTACTTGCGTGTCAAAATGATAACATCTGTTCCTTTATGTATATCATAATGTCTTTTGTAATTTATAACAATGTCATTTATTAATTCAATTTCAATGAAATCAACTTCATGCGTTTTCAAGTCTTGTAATTGTGCAATTAGAATTTCCATTTGATTTAAATGTTTGGAATTGATGTCAACAATATCAAAATTTCGATAAAAGTTTTTCAATGTTTGTGGGCTATGTATGTCTTTTATTGCAAAAAATTCAACATTCAATAAATGTTTTTTTTTGTAGAAATTCAAGTAATAAAATTTTGATTTTGTATTGATGTCAATTGATAAACAATAATCCATTTCTTTTAAAATCTTAAACATTTTTCGTATAATTTTTTTATCTACTGAAGCTACACGTTCATTCATATGAAGAACACTGTCCTCATTGATACGTATATAAAGAATCGTTTTAGGGTCACTAGATTCTTTTGATACATCATCACTTGGTTCTATTTTTAACCAATTGGCCTTGTTGGTTTCTGTTGTTATCTTAAATCCACCGATATGTTTTAAAAGAGGATTCAACTTATTGATTACATGAATATACTTTAGTGAATCTAAAAAAACCTGAAAACGATTCCAATTTTTTTGTTCAATGAAAAAATATTCCAACACTTTCGGAATTTCAACATCGTTTTTGGAATCAATCAATTCAATATCAAAGTCATTATCGTTCTCTTTTTTATTTTTTTGTAATAAAAGATTCATTTCAACATTTTTATAAAAAATAGGAATTTTCTCACATTCATTGTTTTTATTATCACCACCACCACCAACAAGCACTCGTGTGGCATTTTTGCGTTCATAATCTGGTATTTCTTCGTTAAAATAGTTATCATCTTCTACATCATCAATTAAATTCAAATATTTACCTAGTGAAGTTAACCCTTCAGCAATATAATTGCCAGCTTTTTTAATTTGTTTTACTCCACGATCAACATTTTTTGTTACTAAATTTGTTACACTAGATGATGAAGTAAATTGTGGATATAGCATATACAAATAGTCCGCTTCTACATTTCGTTCTAAATACAGAAAAAAGATTGCATCAATATCCTCCGAAGGTTTTTCTGCGTTTGAAATATAAACACTACAATGACTTGTTCCATCAAATGTATTCGGCAGGAATGGTTTTAAATATGCTTCATTACAAACCAAGACTATTTTTGTTCTCTCTGAAACATGTTCTTCATGTTGAATCAGTTTTATGTTTCTATCAATAAATTGTTTGGCATTTAGATATGGAAGATTGTATAGAGTATTTACCACCCATTTCACGCGTAATGAGGATTCAAATACATCTTTTGTCATGTCAGATTTTGTTTTTGTGTAATCAAAAAAATGACTAAAACATATGTCTGCATCTGCATCTGAACGTGTACTATCATCAGCACTTCGATTAATATTCAATAAAATATTTGTAAAAAGTTGTTTTACGTAACAAAGATTATTTGGTTTGGAAAAAATAATATTAGATACATTTAATAATCTATTAAATTCATTGACTTGATTTTTGATCTGTTTTTCAACGCTAAATTCTTTTTCTTTTTCCTTTTTATGGTGTGCTTCTTTTTTAATATCGATGAAATTACCAATTTTATAAAGGCAATCGAAAACTTCGACATAACTATAGTCTTCTAATGGTTTAAAAATGGAATGTGTTAAAGGTCCGGTTATTTCTGATAATATTATTGCACATGGATCATTTGTTTGTTTACTACCAGCAGCGAAAAGATATATCATACCATCTGTATTATTTATAAGATATGACCTACACCTTGAAATGGAAACATTTAAAATAATTTTGTTACTTTTCGTGTCATAAAAAACCATTTCTGATGTATTCACAATAAATTTAATAGTAACTTGTATTTGTTTTGGTGGATTCACCAATTGTTTTTCATTAATTGGTTTAAATTTTCGATAAAGTGTTTCCTTTTTGAATGTTGGATTTTGTTTTAAAAATTGAAAATAAAGTTCTGGTTTAAAAATAAAACATTTTGCTGTAATTGGATGTAAAAAATAATGATTATCAATTTCAAAATGGTACGGAGAAACTATTTTTTGTAAATTATGACTAAACCCAACTCCAGTTCCTATTGGCATTCTATTACGTGACTGTCTACTCAAAACATTATATAAAAAATGATCAATATCGTTTCGAAATATTTTCCAATCAAGTTTTAAATTTTGGAAATCATTGTCTGTATCATAAGCTTTTTCTTCTTTTGAAAAAGTATTCTTTGTTATTAAAGCAGCAATGTTTATGTGAACAAAATCGTTATAAAATTGTTTATGTTCAAACACATATACATCATCATCATCATTATCATCAGAAGAAATCGCAGCATGGTGCCGACGACGACGATGAAGACTAGTTATTTTTTTACATTTTGTAATAAAATGTTGATAACTACTTATATCGTCTGTTGTTATGATAAGTTCTTTGTCAGATGATGTATCTATTTCAACTGGTTCTGTACTACTACTTTCTGTACTAGTTTCAGAGATTGATGTATTTATAGACAATATCGCAATAGATTCAGAATAACAGTTTGTTGCATCCGTTGTATTATTAAATTGAATCTCAAAATGCATTGTTTTCGTTGTATCAAAAACATAATATACAGGATTTTTCGTTGCAAATGCAAATTCAATGTTGTTTACTGATATCATCATACCTGTTTCTACGATTTCAATCCTATATTCTCTCATTTCATATTTCAATGGATAGTTTAGTGGATGCTTAAAATATCTACCTGACAATCTTGGTTCAGTAATCGATTTGACAATTATTTCTTCAGGTTTATTGTGTATTAATTTCTGATATACATATTTCAATTCTGGGGTGGTTGTTGTTGGAATATCTACTACAGCAACCGGTTTTGCATATACTCTTACGTAAAATGTGTTATAAATTTCATCTAATCTGCTACAATCGAAAAAAAGATCATCATTCAATTCATATACAAGTAAATTTAGACTATCAAAATATAAATTTGTTACGTTATTAACTAACCAATATTTTGCTACTTTGTACATATTATTATTACTTGTAATCAAGCTTTCAATTTCGGATTCATTTGTTTGGTCTTCAAATTCTAAAAGTTCAAAATAATTTTCTTTTCCAAATGCTGTTGTATTTAATTCATAAAAACGTCGAAATTTTCGAGCAAACTTATTTGTTTCTTTGTTTTTCACATACGTTTTCTTAAAACCAATAGTTTGTGTTTCAAATAAATTACCATCTTTTCTCATGGAATTAAACCGTGCTTTGTCCTTGCTTACAATTACATTGGTTATGTACAGAATGTCGTTGTAATCTGCATGAAACACTTGTGTAAACAAACCCTTTCGAGCAGTTTTTTCATGTGATTTAAGCCATTCATTCACCATATTTCTTGGATAATCTTGTAAAACGAAACGCTTTATTTTGTTTGTTATTTTATCCGATGTATCATCTACATGCTCATGATAATCAGAAAGCAATTCACATGTTTCGGTAAGTACATTTCTTTCAACAGAACCATCCAAATTATCTTGAAAAATATCTTGACATTCTTTACTATATTTATGACGAAGGAATTTTGTTGTGTAGTTAAACAGTGATAAAACAGACGAAAAATACAATGTAATATCTGATATTTCTGTACGCTTTTTTGATATCATGGTTTCAAATGAATCACTGTAAGAATTTGATGTTTCAACTTTTGCTACTTGCTCCAAAAAGGTATCGCGATAAGATTGAATATTATCTCTATTGTATATTACGTCATCTATCTTTTTCTTAATGATATTAATTGATTCAAATAATTGCATATTGTATAGTGTTGTTGCTATTGTTGCTGTTGTTGATGTTGTTGATGTTGTTGTTGCTGTTGCTGTTGCTGCTGTTGTTGCTGTCGATATACCTAAAAAATGTTTTGCCGTTTCAACAATTGTTTGCAATTTCATTTTTATTACATCAAGTATTCGTTTCAAATTTGTCTTCAACAAGAATAATTCTTTATCTTCAGTTTCTTCTGCAATATTCGGCGTTTCCGTATCGTCATTAGCATCGTCATCGTCATCATCATCATCATCTTTAATCTTATTTTGTATATTCTCATAATCCGATTCATTAAATACAAATTCATCTAATTTTTTTCTAATTTCCAATACAATATTAGAAAGAATACCAACTATAAACATGACATGATCAACTGAATAATATATTGCAAACAAAAATCCTAGATAAAAAGGAAATTCTAACGAAAGCAATGTTTCTATTTCAATTTTAACACTTTTATTTTTATCTTTTTTAGATTGTTGATGGGTAAACGATTTCCATATATTTGATAAAAATCCGTCGTACAATAAACAATTCGTCTTTAAGTCTTCGCACTGACGATCACTCAAAGAACTAGGTAGCCAAATAATCATTGATTGTATATTTATGTCATTATCATCATCATCTTCGTCATCATCATCATCACCAAGGCCAGATTTTCGTTTGAAAGTATTTATAACAATTAACTCGACAACAACAGCTAAACATGTTACACTCATTTGACGTTTCCGTGATTCAACCCATTCCGTTAAAGTAACTTCTACATCATTTCCTTGAATAGTAAATGGTGTCTCTTCTTCTTTTTTAAGAATCATTTTTGAAAAGTTCACAATGTAGGTTTTTTTTTCTTCCTGAAAAACTTCATACTTAAATTCATTAACATAATAATTTTTAAAATTGGATCGTATAAATTCAGTAACAGTTTCTTTTAGACGAATGCAATTATATTGATTGAAAAACTCTGGCTCAACGGTTGGAAAAATGGGTATATATTCGATTGAAAATTTTGAAGACGTTGGTTGCAAGTTTTGCAAAGAGTACATTTCTAAAATTCCACCATATGGCGAATTTTTCATATTGAAAAACAAACCAATCAGTGGGTATAAACAATGTTTATGAATATCGATATCAGCTCTTGGAACAATTGATGGATCAAACAATGGATCATTTGTACAGTTGAAATTTATATGACAAAAAGAATTATATTTTGTATACGTTTCCAACAAGTTCAATACTTTCTGATTCGTATTACCATGTAGTAATTTTAAGTGCTGCTCTGACAATTGAAATTGTATATTTAAATCCCATGTTGTTTTTGTAGTGTATTTATGATTTATTATCTCATAGTCAATTGCCTTAAAACTAATATAAGGAATCGAATTGTTGGTTTCAAGTACATCAGAATAACTTTGTTTTATATCATCATAACGGAATTGATATCCATTAATTAATCGAATCAAAGTTTCAATTTTACCTAACTTATGTGTCTTTAAAAAAATTCCTTTTATCAAGTCATTATCATCTTTTTTACTAAAATACAATTCTTTCAATTCTAATGGCATATAAAGAAACAATGTTGATAAAATATACTCAATTTGAATATAAAATGGATCATCTTTCATCATTCCATTTTGAACATCTGTAAATACACTTATTTCTCGTTTTTTGTTTCCTTCAATTTGTAAACTATTGAATTTATCCGTCACAATATCATTCACATCCTTGAAAAGATAATCCAACCTTTCTAACAAATTTTTTTCCGATGACACTATTTCAAAATCGGTTGTTGTTGTTAAATTAATTAATTCATATCTGAGTGGCATGTATAAATGATCGTGGGGAATAAATTTCACTTTAACAAGTTGCATCAAAGTTATCACAACAGGAGACAAGAACAAAAAATATTGCTGTTGTAATTGATACAGCATGAAAAACCGTGTAAAATTATCATTCAAACAACAAAAATGGAAAAAATATGGATAATTATTAAATTCATCATTTAATTTCGATAAGATGGATAATTGGTTATACATAATTTCTATTTTTCGTGATTCAAAATCTCCATTCTCTTTGACTCTTGTTTGTCGAATAATTTTTGATTTCGATTCACGATCATACGGTCCAATATTTTTAAATAAATCCAAACCATAATACATTTTATTTGAAGGATAAAAATAACGATATAAATTTGTTCTTAAAAAACGTAATGTTATATCTGCTAGAAACATACAAAAATAAATTTGATTCTTCGTACCATATTCAGGTCGATTAAAGCATGATTCCATCCATTTTATCATATGCCTGTATAAATATTTATTATTTTCAAAATACTTTTTATGAAATATATGTTTGTTTGTTAATTCATAACATATGAGGTGTTCTCGTTGTGTTACTTGTACATGTTTCAAAAACTTTATAGCAAGTAGAAAAATATCTGGGAATTCTTCAAAAGTTGTATCATTAGAAAAAGATGTAAATAAATGCGGAATTATCATATCATCATAAAATATGGAAGAAGGTCCATATATTTCATTTTGTAATTTTTTATTTGCATACAATTTCGAACATTGTATTCGTGGAGTTAATCGTTGTATCATAAGATTTTGAACATGTTGAAACTGTTGAAACGTACTATTTTGTATTCTAGATAGTTTATAAGCGTTTATTTCATTAATGTTTGATTCATCACAATGATCAATAATATATAAACTGACAGCAAATGCTTTTAATATCAAAAGCTGATTATTGTAAATTAATTTTGTATCCTCGGTAACCGTTGTTAACGTATTCATTGTTTGCGCGATTCTGTCAAAATATGGATCCCAGTCGTTTATAGAATCTATAGGACCGGATGGTAATTGTAAGTCATCATCAAAATGAAGTTTAAACATTTGTTCCAAATTAAATTTTACACCATTAAAAATAATATCATTAAATCTATCGTCTTGAATTATCTCAATAAATTTGTGATGGCGTATTATGCTTTCCGCAGTAAACACATACTTCCAATTTGAACTTATTTTTTGCACAAGTTTATTGTCAGGTTTAGTTTGTTTCGACAATTCATATATTAATTGTCCAATATAATCAATACGTACATCTAAATCATAATCTTCGTCTTTGTCTTCGTTTTTATAAGATTGTTGAGCTGTCCAGTTGCGCTGAAAATATTTATCAGTTTCTAAAACATTATCCAAATGATCATTGTAATCGTTTAATGCTTTGTTATAATTATATTCTTCAACCGAAGCATATTGTTCTCCTGAACGACTGAAAATACGAGGCAAACCATTTATACCGACGTTTCTAAACCAGCCCTTTTTGGTTTTTTCTTCATCATTATCATCATCATCATCATTATCAACATTATTACGAAGCAAACCATTTATACCGACGTTTCTAAACCAGCCTTTTTTTGGTTTTTCTTCATCGTTATCATCATCATCATCATCATCATCATCATCATCATCATCATCATCATCATCATCATCATCATCATCATCATCATCATCATCATCATCATCA
>Ga0209550_10003062_pt1 | contig 15991 bp, 13 predicted proteins | sample LauGreSuBDMM15SN_2_FD_187567 | JGI IMG/M metagenome (GOLD analysis project Ga0209550, IMG submission 187567) | Freshwater lake microbial communities from Lake Michigan, USA - Su13.BD.MM15.SN (SPAdes) (version 5) | ecosystem: Environmental > Aquatic > Freshwater > Lake | place: Lake Michigan...
GGGCGTCGACCCGCGGCGCACCTACACCGTTGCGAGGATGTCGTTAAGCGTTTTGCTCGGGCGCAAGGCGGCCGAGGCCTTCGCGTCGTCGGGTTGGTAGTAGCCGCCGATGTCGGCGGGCTTGCCTTGGACGGCAATCATTTCGGCGACGATGTGTTTTTCGGCGGCGGTGAGTTGCGCCGCGATGGGGGCGAAGCGGGTCTGGAGTTCGGGGTCTCGGGTCTGGGTGGCGAGGGCTTGGGCCCAGTACAGGCAGAGATAAAAATGGCTGCCGCGGTTGTCGATGCCGGCGCCTACTTTGCGTGCGGGGCTCTTGTCGTATTCGAGGAACTTGCCGTTGGCTTCGTCGAGGGTCTCGGCGAGGATTTTTGCCTTGGCGTGGTTTTGGGTGATGCCGAGGTGCTCGAAGGAAGCCGCGAGCGCAAAAAACTCGCCGAGGGAATCCCAGCGGAGGAAGTTTTCCTCGGTGAATTGCTGCACGTGTTTCGGTGCGGAGCCGCCGGCACCGGTTTCGAAGAGGCCGCCGCCGTTCATCAGCGGGACGATTGAGAGCATCTTCGCACTGGTGCCCACTTCGAGGATCGGGAAGAGGTCGGTCAGGTAATCGCGGAGGACGTTGCCGGTGACGGAAATTGTATCCTGACCGGCCTTGAGCCGCTCGAGCGTGGCGAGGCAGGCGTCAGCGGGCGGGAGGATCTTGATGTCGAGGCCGGCGGTGTCGTGCGACGCGAGGTAGGTTTTTACTTTTACGATGATCTGGGCGTCGTGGGCGCGCTGGGCGTCGAGCCAGAAAATCGCGGGCGTGGCCGAGAGACGGGCGCGGTTGACGGCGAGTTTTACCCAGTCCTGCACGGGGGCGTCCTTGGTCTGGCAGGCGCGCCAGATGTCGCCCTGCTCGACCTGATGTTCCATCAGGATCGAGGGCTGAGCGTCTGCACTGGAAGGCTGACCGCTGTCCCCTGCCGCCTGAACCCCGTCTCCGGTCCCCCGCACTGCAACCACCCGAATCACACCATTCCCGGGTGCGGTGAATGTTTTATTATGTGAGCCGTATTCCTCGGCGGCCTGGGCCATGAGGCCGACGTTGGGGACGGTGCCCATGGTCTTCGGATCGAAGGCGCCGTGCTTTTTGCAGAAGTCGATCGTGGTGGCGTAGACGCCGGCGTAGCAGCTGTCGGGGATAACGCAGAGGGTGTCCTGGCCTTTGCCCTGCGCATTCCACATCTGGCCGGAGGTGCGGATCATCGCGGGCATGGAGGCGTCGATGATGACGTCGGAGGGTACGTGGAGATTGGTAATGCCCTTGTCGGAGTTGACCATGGCGACGGCGGGACGGGCGGCGAAGACCGCGGCGATATCGGCCTCGATGGCGGCCTTCTGGTCGGCGGGGAGAGTGGCGATTTTGCCAACGAGGTCACCGAACCCGTTGTTCAAATCAACACCGAGGCCGGTGAGTGTGGCGCCGTGTTTGGTGAAGAGGTCTTTGAAGAAGACGCGGACGGCGAGGCCGAACATGATGGGGTCGGAGACCTTCATCATCGTGGCTTTCAGGTGCAGAGAGAAGAGGGTGCCGTCCTTCTTGGCCTTCATGATCTGCTGGGCGAAGAAGGCGCCGAGGGCCTTCCGGTTCATGAAGGAGGCGTCGAGGATTTCGCCGGCCTTGAGGGGGGTCTTTTCCTTGAGGACGACGACCGGAGGCTGAACGGGAGCCGGCGCACCGGGCTGGCCGACCACGGGCGTGGGGACAAATTCGATACGAACGGTGGTCGCGGCGGGGACGGTGACGGACTTCTCGTTGGAGAAGAAATCATCGTGGCCCATCGTGCTGACGGAGGTCTTCGAAGTGGGCGACCACGCGCCCATGGAGTGCGGGTGGGCGCGGGCGTAGGCCTTGACGGCGTTGGGGGCGCGGCGGTCGGAGTTGCCCTCGCGGAGGACGGGATTGACTGCGGAGCCCATGACTTTCGCGTAGCGGGCCTTGGCGTCTTTCTCGGCGTCGGTGGTCGCGACTTCGGGCAAAGCGGGGAGCGCGTAACCCTTGGCCTGCAATTCCGCGATGGCCGCCTTCAGCTGCGGGACGGAGGCGCTGATGTTGGGGAGCTTAATGATGTTGGCCTCGGGCTTGAGCGTGAGGGCGCCGAGCTCGGCGAGGGCGTCGGGGACGCGTTGGGCGGGGGGCAGAAGGTCCGAGAAAGCCGAGAGAATGCGTGCGGCGACGGAGATGTCGCGGGTCTCGACGTTAATGCCCGCGTGTTTCGTGAAGGCCTGCACGATCGGCAGGAAAGAATACGTGGCGAGCGCGGGGGCCTCGTCGGTTTTCGTGTAGATGATCGTGGGAATGGCGGCGGACATGATGGGCGGAGTTCGGAGATGAAGATCTGAGTTTAGAGAATCGGAGAGGCAAGGGTGCGGAGCGGGAACGGTCAAAGGCAATTGCGGGTAAGGGGGCGGAAGGGGCGTCACTGGACGTGAAGTCCGAGCTTGCCGTGACGTGGGCGGTGCCGCCCGAGGGGTCGGCAAAGAATGGGCGAGATACCCGCTCGCCCACGGGCGAGACGCCCCAGGAACGCCGCTTGCGTGTGACGCTCCCGGGGTGTGTGTAACGGCATTTGGGCTCGCACGCTCCGCTCGCGCGACGACACTCGGTGGAGTTTTCCCTTCCGATGAAATTCTCCTGCTTTTGTTTCGCGGCACTGCTGGCGGGTGCGTCCGCGGTCCTCGCTCAAATCAACACGGTGCAGACCGTCGCGCCCGGCGTTTATTTCCACGAAGGGGATCCGCGGCGGGGCCACAGCAACAACGGGTGGATCGTGTTCGACGATTTCGTGTTAGTGATCGACGCGAATTATCCCTCGGGAGCGAAGATCGTGATGCCGCAAATCGCGGCGACGACGGCCAAGCCGGTGCGGTTTGTTTTCGATACGCACCACCACGGCGACCACGCCTACGGCAATCAACTGTGGGCTGAGGGAGGGGCTACGTTGGTCGCCAGCACACGGGCACTCGAGGAGATGAAGCAGGTCGAGACGGGGTTCTTTGGGTCGGTACCGGGACGCTGGGAAGGAGCCGCAAAAAACCGCCCGGACGTGGCGGCGACGAAACTCAAACCGCCGGTGATGTTGTTTCCCAAGGATCTATTTTTGGACGACGGGCAACACCGCGTGGAGCTGAAGTGGTTTGGTACGGGGCACACGAAAGGCGACGCGTATGCTTGGCTGCCCAAGGAGAAAATTCTCTTCACTGGTGACGCGTGCGTGAACGGTCCGCACAACAACGTGAACGACGGATCGATCACGGAATGGATCAAGACGCTCGAACTCGTGAAGCAATTAGGTGCGGAAAAAATCTGCCCGGGGCACGGCCCGATGGCCGGACCCGAAATTCTGGTCGACCAGCAAAGCTATTTTGTCGCGCTGCTCGCGCAGGCCAAAGCCCAGCTCGACCGCGGCAAGACGCCTGCCGAGATCAAAGCGGCCCTCCCGACGATCGCTGAGGCGTTGAAGCAGAATCCGCGCATCGCGCGCTACGTCCCTGCCAACCTGACGGCGCATCTGACCAAGGCGTGCGTCGAACAAGGTGGGCAGCCGTTGCCAAAGTAAGCAACGGCGCGCGATTTGACATCGCCGCCCACGGGGCCCGCTGCCCACACTGCGACTTGCTTCCATTGCCATGAAAAAAAACGTCGTCCTGTTTTTGCTCAGCGTCGTCGGACTTTTCGCCCAGGCGGAAACGGTCAAACTTGGCGCGCGTGGTACCCTTACGGTTTACATCGGAGACAATTGGTCGATGGAAACGGCGGACTACGGCGACCGGCGCATCATCAAGATCAGGCCGAAGGGGACCACTGTGAATGCGCATGGTGAGCTGACGGTCACGTTTCCGGAGACGGACCGCTTCGACACGAAGGCCCGTCTCAAAATGCGGGTGGAGATCGAGGGGATGAAATTTGCGGAGCAGTCGGTCGAAGGGAAGGCGCGCGGCAAGGAGTTCTCCCTCGTCAGCGGCTACGGTTACTATTGTTCGTTTACCGACCCGGACCTGATCGGCAAACCGCCCCAGGAAGGTAATTTCAAGACCATCAGCGTCGGGATCATCCGGCTCGCGGCGGACGTCATCGTGGAGGTTTCGATCAATGCGGACGGCTTCACGAGTGGGCCCTACAACGAATTGCTCGGCGCGATCGAGGGCATGGAGTTCAAGGCGGGAGCTGGACGCTGAGCGAGCGCGGCGCCTCCTCCTCGGTCGCCGGTGCTTTGCAGCCCTTCGAGGGGAGCCGCTCAGCGTCGTAACATCCGCATGGCGCGCGGCGGGTGAATCAGGGATTGCCCCTGCGAGATCCGAGCGCGACCGTGGGCAAATGTTGCCCCCACTCCCTTGGTTTCCAGCCGTCTTTGCCTTGGTTCGCACCGGCCTGTTCGTCGTGGGCGTGACGAGTGCTGCCGTGACCGCCGCGACGCGGACGATCGTGAAAGAGGGCATTGACCCATCTGGCTTTGACGATTCCCGGCATCATTGGCGCAACATCATCCAACCGGAGCGGTTCATGCAGGCGACGGGGCCGGATCAGCCCGCGTACGCGCCGGAACAGGTGCGGGAAATCGCGGCGAATATTTTGCTTTTCCAACGGGCCAACGGCGGCTGGCCGAAAGATTACGACATGCGTGCGGTGCTCACCGAGGAGCAGAAAAAACAAGTGCGGGCGACGCAGGCGAAGACCGATACGAGCTACGACAATCACAACACGCACACGCAGGTTGCCTATCTGGCGAAGGCCTTTGTGGCGACGGGCGATCCCGGGCTGCGTGACGCCTGCGTGCGTGGCGTGGACTTCATCCTGTCATCGCAATACGCGAACGGCGGCTTTCCTCAATGGTGGCCGAATCCCGGTTCGATCGCGAAGCGAATCACGCTCAACGACGGCGTGATGATCGGCATCATGAACGTCCTGAAAGACGCGGCCGATCGCGGGCCGGACTTCGCGTGGCTCGACGAAACCCGACGGTTGCGCTGTGCCGAAGCCGAGGCGCGCGGGACGGCGTGTCTACTGAAGATGCAGGTGACGGCGAATGGCCGGCGCACCGGCTGGGGCCAGCAGCACGACGAAAAAACCTTCGAGACGGTGGGCGCCCGGACCTTTGAACTGTCGTGTATCGCGCCTGGTGATACGGTGGCGGTCGTTGAGTTCTTGATGCGCTATGAACGCCCCTCGGCCGAGCTGGTCGCGGCGGTGGAGGCAGCGGTGACCTGGTTGAAAAAAAATCAAATCAACGGATTCACGACCAAACGGGTGCCTGCTCCGCCCGCGGAGTTTGCGCGGCACAAGACCGACTTCGACGTCGTGCTCGTGGCCGACGAACAAGCCCAGCCCATGTGGGCCCGGATGGTCGAGCCCGGCAGCGACCGGCCGATTTTCGCGAGCCGCGATGGCATTAAGGTCTACTCACTTGCGGAGGTTGACCGGGAGCGTCGCACGGGCTCGGGCTGGTATGTGAATGCCCCTCGGCGGCTGCTCACCAAGGATTATCCGGCATGGCGGGCGAAGCTCGCGACCAAGTAGCCGGCGGCGGAACTAGTTTGCGGCGGCGTTTGGCGTGGCGGCCGTGACAATCCGAATCACGTGGTAGCGCGCCGTCGTGCCCCCGACGTTTTTGATGCCGTGCTCATCGTTCGATCCGTAGAAAAAAACTGAGCCGGGCCCGCCGCGGTTTGTCACCCCGTTGATCGTCGCTGCTATCACGCCCTCCTTGACGACGATGATCTCCTCGTCGGGATGGCGGTGGGAGGCGTGGGGCGTTTCGCTGGGATGGAGGGTGGTGACATGGCACTCGACGTTGTGGCACGTGACGGTGGGCTAATTAACGACGTCGCGGCGGGCGCCGACTGTGGTGGGCTTTACCGCACGTTGATCCCAGTTCAAAACGGTGGAGGCGAGGGTGCCGGGCAAGTGGGCGGCGGCGGCGCCTTGGGCCGGAGCGCTCCGCGTGGCGACGGTCTCGAAGTTGAAAACAAGATACGTGGCCGGAGTGGTGCCGGCGTAGCGGATCGCGTGGAGATCGTTCGAAGCGTAAAAAAGCAGCGAGCCGGGGCCGGCGAGCGGGGTGCGACCGTTAATGTGCACCTCGACGGTGCCGTCCTTGATAATAATGAACTCCTCGCGCGCGTGCCGGTGGGGCGCGTGGGAAGCCTGGCCGACGTTGAGGGTGGTGATGTGTGACTCGAACTTTTCGAAGGTGGCCGACGGAAGATTGACGACATCGCGGAGTTGGCCGACGGCGGTGGTCTTAACGTTGAGTTGCTCCCAGATGAAAACGTGGGATTTGAGGATGGCAGGCCGAACGGCGGGGTAGGTGCTTGGGCCACGGTGATTGAGCGGGTGAGGAGTGATGCGGTGACGTAGGTAGCGAACCAAAGGCGGGACACGTGCATGCGAGGAGGGGTTGGGTGGGGGTGGGTAACGATCGCGGGCCTAACGAGTGGGGACCGCGCAGCGATGCGCGCCCGGCGTGACCACGGGGTGGCGGACTTTCGAGGTGACATCGTGAAAGTGATGACGCACGTTCCGCGACTTCCCCGTGTCACTCATCGTTTTCTACCTCGTCGTCGTCACTCTCGGTATTCTCAGCATGGGCTTTCAAATGCTCGGCTCGCGACTGCTTAGTCCCCACTTTGGTTCAGCCATCGATGTGTGGGCGTGCCTCATCTCGACCTTTCTGGCCGCGTTTAGCATTGGCTCGATGGCGGGCGGTGTGATCAGCAATCTGGAAGGCGCGGCGCGGCGGCGCAGTCAGTTGATCTGTGCGCTCGCGGCGGTCGTCTCGCTGGCGATCACCGCACTTTTTGGCCGGGCGCTCGTGGGGCAGATTGAAATCGCAGTCACCGCGGTTTTTCCGGGTGTGTTGGCTTCATGCCTCGCGTTATTTTTCGTGCCGGTGACGGCGCTCTCGACGTTTTCGCCGCAGTGTGTGCAATTTCTTGCACAGCGGGGCATGGCACCGGGCAAGGCCTCGGGGCTGGTTTACGGAGTGAGCACGCTGGGAAATATCGCGGGCGTGATGCTCACGACGTTTATCTTGATTCCTCATTTTCGGGTCTCGACGCTGCTCTACGTGTGGCTCGCGGTCGCGGTGCTGAATTTGGCGGCGTTACTGCGGTTTCTGCGCACTCCTACTTCACTATGAAAATTCTCCGGTGTGTCCTCGGTCTCGCCCTCGCGCCTGCGGCCTCGGCTGCGGCCGAGGCGGGCAACTACGTCGAGAGCTTCGACACGATCTACAATAGTCTGACGATTGAGAGGAACGGCTCCGTCGTCGAGCTGCGCGCCCGCTCGCGCCGCGGGGAAGCGTTGGAATCGGCGGTCGACCTGAGCGATCCTTTGAAGCTGATGGTGGCCTATACACGTTCACTTTACGCGGGACTTTTTTTTGAACCGAAGCCATCGCGGGTGTTGATGATCGGTCTGGGTGGGGCGGGTTTTCACCGCTTGTTTTCGGCTGCGTATCCAGACTCGCTGCTGCAATCCGTAGAGCTTGATCCGAAAGTGCTCGAACTCAGCGAGACGCGCATGGCCTTCAAGCCGACGGGTAAAATGCCCGTGGCGCTCACGGACGGACGGATGTTTGTGAAACGGGACAAGACGCAGTGGGATTGGATTATCCTCGACGCGTTCCGGGGTGGGTTCGTGCCGCCGCACCTGAAGACGGAAGAGTTTTATCGCGAATGCGCCGGACGTCTCAACGACCGTGGTGTCTTTATCAGCAATCTTCACTCGGGGACCGAGCTTTTCCACTCGGACATCAAGACGATCAAGGCTGTGTTTCCGCAGGTTGTGCTCTTTGAGACGGAGGGACGCGGCAACGTGATCGCGTGCGCCGTGAAGTATCGCACACCCGACATGACCCAACCGCAGAACTGGGCTGCGGTCGAAAAAGCGGTGGCGGGCGTGTTCGCAGGACGGCTTGATTTTACGGCCCTCAAAGCCGAGCGCATGGGGATTCCGACCAAGCAGGTCGAGCGGGCTCGTTTGTTGACGGATGATTTTTCGCCGGTGGAGTTTCTCGACGCGATGAAGACCAACAATACCGGACCGAAGTGATGGGGCGTTTGGGCCGACTGGTTCGCGGGCGTGATATCTGCGTCTCGCGATCTTTGGACGATAATCGAAACACCACTCGCTCAAGCTCAGCGGCTACCGGCAGTCAACAACTCAAATGACGTTGGCGTAAGCTGCGAGAGATGCTGACGAGCGGGCAAGGGGACGACGTGTCTACGACCGCCGCCCGATCGGGGCAATCACTTCGGTGCGCGGAGCGACTGCCAAAGATACAAAATCACCCCGACGCAGATGCCGGAGTCGGCGACGTTAAAGGTCGGATAGATGTAACTGCCGAAATGGAGGTCGATGAAGTCGATGACGTGGCCGTGGAGGAGGCGATCGACGAGGTTGCCCAGAATACCGCCGCAGAGGAGACCGAAGCAGATTTGGGCAAGGCGATCCCGGAGGCCGAGGGCTTCGCGCCAGAAAAAAATCGCGAGGAGCGTGCCGAACGCGAGGATCGCCAACATCACGCTCTGGCCCGAGAACATGCTCCACGCGGCCCCGGTGTTGCCCACATGGACGACGTAGAAAAATCCCTTGATGATGCGGATCGCGCCGGCCGCCTCGCCGTAAGTGCCCAACGGCAAGCGCTGTGCGATCCAGAGCTTGGTGAGCTGGTCAGCGACGAACACAGCCAGCGCTAAACCCAGCAACAGTCGGTAGCCTAAAATTCTCTGAGTTCTCGGCTTCCTTGGTTCGAACTTGGCTGGGTTTGAGCCGAGGGGCGACGAAGACGTGCGCGGTTCGTCGTCCATGGTTCCGTAATGGCCAAGAATGAATCAGGAATCCAGGACCCGCTTACTCGTCGCCGCCGTCGTCGCTAGGGATCTTGCCGCCGCTCTCTTCGCCGAGTTCGCCGAAGAGGCCGGCTTGGGTGCGGGAGCGGTGACGATTTCGCTCAAGATCTTTTTGCGCTTCAGCGGAGTAGCGCGTGAAGGGCACGGCGAGCAATCGCTCCTTTGCGATGGGCTTCTGGTTGATCTCGCACACGCCGTAAGTGCCCGCGTGGATCCGCTTGATGGCGGAGTCGATTTCGGTGAGCGCCTCCTGTTCGGACGAAACGAGGCTCAGGGCGAAATCGCGGTCGAATGTGTCGGTACCCGAATCGGCCATGTGCTGACCGTAAGACGAGAGGTCGCCGGTGTCGTCCTTCGAGGAACGTTTGAGGGTTTCTTCGGAATGAAGCTCGATACCTTCGGTCAAATGAGTGCGGAGGTCGATCAGCAGTTTGTAGTAACGCTTGAACTTCTCGGGGACCTCCTGTTCTGCGATGGCCTCGGCCGAACGCGCCTTCTTCGGGTTGAAGCCGAGGATATCGGCGAGTGAAGCGGCTTTGACGTGACTGGGTTTGGCCGGTTTGGCCAAGGCTTCGAGTACGGCTGCTTTCGAGGACGCTGCTTTGCCATCAGCCTTACTCAAGAAAGGCACGTTGCTCTTACTCGTGACGGTCTGGGCGATCGCGCGGACTTCGTCCAAGCTGAATGCAATGGGTTTGAGAGCGGCCTTGCGCTTCAGGATGCTAGCGCGCAAGGCGTTTTTCTTAGAGGGCTTTTCCATAGTGGGAGATTTTTTGTCGGGCTTGGCCGCGGGCGGTGCGACCTTGGCGTGAGCGACGGGCTGGGGGGCCAGATGCTTTTTCGCGGGTGCAACTTTCGGTGCGAGCTTGGGCGCGCGTTTTGGCGCGGGCTTGGGCGCGCGTTTTGGCGCGGGCTTGGGCGCACGCTTTAGTGCGGGTTTCGCGGATTTTACTGCGAGTTTTTTGCGAGCGTGTTTAGCTTTCGTGGCCATGGGGTTGGAGGCTTTGGGTTACCAATCGACACTAGATTTTAAGAGCGGCGGCGCAGCGCGGGCAGATGTCGCCGAGAGGAGTGGCTGCAATCGCGGGCACCCAACGCCAGCAGCGTGGGCAGCGGACCAATCCACGTTCGCTGCACGGGCGGACGGAGGCGGTAACGGCACCCGCTGCGGCCTCGAGCGAAACGAGGGAAACGATAAATAATTCAGGGAGAAAACTGAGGTGTTTTTCGAGCACACGATACTCGGCGGAGTCAGCCGGGGCAGTCAGGGTGACGGCAGCGTCGAGTGATTTGCCCAGTTTGCCAGCGGCGCGATGCGGCTCAATGGCCTCGTTTACTTGGGTGCGTATTTTGAGCAGGGCGGCGACTTCGGCCTCGTGGCTGGGACTGACCCAGTTAGCCGGTGCCTCGGGCCAGTCCTGCAGGTGAATGGAGTCGGCGCAGTATTCACTATTGGTTGTCGCGTAGGCCCAAGCTTCGTCGCACGTGAAGGTCAAGACGGGGGCAAGCAGGCGGACCAGCGCATGGAAAATTTGGTGGAGAGCCGTCTGCGAGGAGCGGCGGAGCGGAGCGTTCGTGCCGAGCGTGTAGAGGCGGTCTTTGAGGATGTCGTGGTAAACCGCCGAGAGCGTGACGGCGCAGAACTGGTTGCAGAGCTGGTAAACGCGGTGGAACTCGTAGGCGTCGTAGGCCTGCGTGCACTCGTGGATGAGGGCGGCGGTTTGGTGCAGTGCCCAGCGGTCGAGGGTGTCGAGCTGTTCGACGGGCACGGCATCGAGGGTGGCGTTGAAATCGAAAAGATTTGAGAGCTGGAAGCGAAGGGAGTTCCGGAGGAGACGGTAGGACTCGCCGACGTTTTTCAGAATCTCGTCGTCCACGGGGATATCGTCGCGGAAATCCTGCGATGCGATCCAGAGGCGGATCACATCTGCTCCGTGAGTCGCGATGTAGGCGTCGGAAGTCTGCGGTTTCTGGTAGGTGCTGCTCTTGGAGATTTTTTGGCGGGCCTTGTCGACGATGAAACCGTGCGTGAGAACGGCTTTATAGGGTGCGGCGTCGAAGGCGATGACACTGGTCCACAGCGAGGATTGGAACCAGCCGCGGTGTTGGTCGCTGCCTTCTAGGTAGAGATCGGCGGGCCATTGGGTGCCGCCCTGACCGCGGCGGAGGGTGGCGGCGTGGGAAGAGCCGGAGTCGATCCAGACGTCGAGCGTGTCGCGACCGCAGCTGAGCGTGGCGGGTGCTGGCCAGTCGGCGGGGAGCGTAATGCCCGCGAGGATTTCGGCAGGCGTGCTGCTATACCAGAGGTTGGTGCCGACAGCGGCAAACTTGTCGGAGATCGCGCAGACGACTCCGGCATCGAGGTAGGCGATTTTCTTTTCGTCGTAGAACGCGGGGATTGGCACGCCCCAGGTACGTTGGCGGCTGATGCACCAGTCGGGGCGCGATTCGACGGCGCCGCGGATGCGGGCTTCGCCCCACGCGGGAATCCAGCCGTGGTGTGCCGAGATTTTTTCGATTTCAGCGAGCGCGAGGCTGCGCGGCGAAGGAGCTGGGAGCTGATCAGCAGCAGCGGAACTGGCGGCCGTTTTATCGAGCGAGACAAACCACTGGTCGACGGCGCGGAAAATGATCGGGGTCTTCGAGCGCCAGCAGTGCGGATAACTGTGCGTATATTTTGCTTTGGCGAGGAGCGCGCCGGCTTCGGCGAGTTTTTTCAGCACCGCGAGATTCGCGGGTGCGGGTTTCTTCGCGGCGAGGTCTTCAACGGTTTCGAGGCAGGTGAGCCCGACGAGGTCGGCGGGAACTTGGCCGTCATCGAGGTAGCGACCGTCGTCGCCGACCGGGCAGTAGATGGCGAGTTTGTACTTGAGACCGGTAAGATAGTCGTCGGCGCCGTGGCCCGGGGCGGTGTGGACGGCCCCGGTGCCGCTGTCGGTCGTGACGTAGTCAGCGAGGACGATGGGCGAGGCGCGGTCGATGAACGGATGGCGCGTAGCCAAGCCCTCCAAGGCTTGCCCGCGAGTGACCGCGACCCATGGCCCCATGTCCACTGCAGCGAGTGCGGGATTGGCTTTCTTGGCGGCGTCGATGACTGCTGGGGCGAGTGCTTGGGCGACGATGATGCGCTCGGCACCAAGGTCGGCGACGACGTAGTCCACTTCGGGGTGAAGCGCGATCGCGAGGTTGGCGGGGATCGTCCAAGGGGTGGTGGTCCAGATGACGACGAATAGGGGCTTGTCGGCGGGGAGGGCGAATTTCTCCGCTTCGCTGGTGGGCACGCGGAACTTCACCCAGATGGCGATCGACACGTGGTCCTTGTATTCGATCTCGGCTTCGGCGAGTGCGGTCTCGAAAGGAATGCTCCAGTAAACGGGCTTCTTGCTGCGGTAAACCAGGCCCTTGGCGATGAACGCAGCGAAGGTGCGGACGATGTCGGCTTCGAAGGCCGGGGCTTTGGTTTTATACTCGTTCGGCCAGTCGGCGAGCACGCCGAGGCGTTTGAACTGGGCGGTCTGGGTTGCGATCCATGACTCGGAAAAGGCGTCGCAACGAGCGCGCATTTCAGCGGTCGTCAGCGTGAGTTTTTCGTCGCGGATTTCGCGTGAGACTTTTTGCTCGATCGGCAGGCCGTGGCAGTCCCACCCGGGGACGAAGGGCGTGCGGAAGCCGCGCATCGTCTTGTAGCGGTTGACGAAATCCTTGAGGGATTTGTTGAGCGCGGTGCCGATGTGGACGTCGCCGTTGGTAAAGGGCGGGCCGTCGTGGAGGACGAAGGCGGGGCGGTCGGCGCGTTTGGCTTGGATCGCGGAATAGAGGCCCATTTTCTCCCAGTGGGCGACGCGACCGGGCTCACGTTGCGCGAGACCGGCGCGCATGGGGAAGTCGGTTTTGGGAAGCTGGAGAGTGTCTTTTAGGTCTTGCGCCATGCCGTTTAAAAGGGCGCGAGGCTATGTCCGGTCAGAGGGGAGTCAAGGACCGCGTCAGAATGAATTTTCGCGCTCAAATGGCGCGAAGTTTGGCGTTGGAACATCGCCGAAATCGGGGTGGGGCGAGGGATCGAGCGGCTGGGCCAACCTGGGCACTTTATCGGAACTGGGTGACGGTATCGACGAGGGTTTGAAAATTTTCGATGGTGGCGCGCGGAGTGATGCCGTGGCCGAGGTTGAAGACGTGGCCGGTGGTGCCGCGCATTGATTCGAGGAGGCGGGTGGTTTCGCGGCGGACGATCTCCGGTGTCGTGTTGAGCAGCACGGGATCAAGATTTCCTTGGAGGGCGACGTTGGCGGGGAGGGTGCGGCGGACGATGGCGAGGTCGCAGGTCCAATCGACGCTCAGGGCGCGCGCGCCGGTGAACGCTTGGTCGGTGAGGTGCGGCGCGGTGCCTTTGGCGTAGAGAATGATGGGGAAATCGGCGGGGAGTGCCGCGATGATGTGGCGAATCCACTTGAGCGAAGCCGCTTCGTAGTCGGAGCCGGCGATGATGCCACCCCAGCTGTCGAAGATTTGAATCGCATCGGCACCGGCGGCGATTTGCGCGCGGAAATACGCGATCAATGCGGCGGTGAGTTTTTCGAGGAGGGCGTCGAAGGTGGCGCGGTCGGTGTGAAAGAGGAGTTTGATGCGTTCGAATTCATCGGAGCTACCGCCCTCGACCATGTAGGTCGCGAGGGTCCAGGGCGAGCCGCCGAAACCGAGGAGCATTTTTTCGCCGGCGAGTTCGCGTCGCAGGAGGGCCAGTGCGGCGGTGACGTAGGAGAGTTTTTCCGGAACGGCTTCGGCGGGGTTGAGCGCGTCGATCTGCGCGCGGGTTTCGAGCCGGAAATCCATCCCGATGCCGCCTGCTTCGCGGAACGTGTAGCCTTGGCCGAGCGCCTCGGGGATCACGAGGATATCGGAGAAGAGAATCGCGGCGTCGAGGCCGGGGAAGCGATGGAGCGGCTGGAGGGTCACTTCGGCGGCGAGCGCGGGGGTGCGCACCATTTCAAGGAAAGAGGACTTCGCCTTGAGCGCGCGATATTCGGGCAAGTAGCGGCCGGCTTGGCGCATGACCCAGAGCGGGGGGCGCTCGAGCGGCGTGCAGGCGAGGGCGGCGAGGAAACGTTGGCGGGAAGTCATGGTGGCGGAAGCGGAGAGTGGAGAGGGGACAGCTGAGCGTCGGAGAGTGAGGCCCAGTCGCGGGGGCGGAGGAAGATTTCGTGAAGGCGGGATTCGGGGGTGCCGGGCGCGGGGCGGTGGTCGTAGTCCCAGCGGACGAGCGGCGGGAGCGACATGAGAATGCTCTCGGTGCGGCCGCCGCTTTGGAGACCGAAGTGAGTGCCGCGGTCCCAGACGAGGTTGAACTCCACGTAGCGGCCACGACGGTAGAGTTGCCATTGGCGCTCGGCGTCGGTAAACGGGGTGGCTTTGCGGCGCTCGACGATCGGGAGATAAGCGGGAAGGAACGCGTCGCCGACGGCGCGTTGGAGGGCGAAGGAGTGCTCGAACGTTTGCTCGGCGTAATCGTCGAAGAAGAGTCCGCCGATGCCGCGGGGTTCGGCGCGGTGTTTCAGGAAGAAGTAGTCGTCGCACGTTTTTTTGAAACGCGGGTAGAGCGTTTCACCCAAGGGTGCGACGGCATCGCGGGCGGTGCGGTGCCAGTGGATACAGTCTTCCTCGTAGCCGTAGTAGGGCGTAAGGTCGAAGCCGCCGCCGAACCACCACGCTGCCTGGGGCGCGGTCTGAGGATTTGGGGTCTCCGGTTTGGGAGTGGTGGTGAAGAAGCGGACGTTGGCGTGGCTGGTGGGGACGTGGGGATTGCGCGGGTGAATCACGAGGGAAACGCCGAGGGCCTCCCACGGTTGGCCGGCGAGTTCGGGGCGGTGAGCGGTGGCAGACGGAGGGAGCGTGGTGCCGCGGACGTGCGAGAAGCCGACGCCGGCTTTTTCGAAGACGGGGCCGTCGGCAAGGATGCGGGTGCGCCCGCCGCCGCCTTCGGGGCGGGTCCAATCGTCCGTGCGAAATTTCGCGGTGCCGTCTACCTGTTCGAGCGCGGCGCAGAGGTTGGCCTGCAGGCCGAGGAGATAGGAGCGGACGGTGGAGACGTCGGGCGTGGACGTGGAAAGCATGGACGAAGTGATCTCAAAAGGAGAATGGGAACGGCGAGCGAGAACGAGAACGATTTTGGCGCGGGGAGCGACGCGACGAGGGCGGCGCGTCCCCAGCGCGAGTCCCCAGCGGTAAAAGTGGAGGGGGGGCTTGACGACTTTGATAGGGTTCAGGTTCGACAGCGTGGCGAGGGCCGTGCTGGCTGACCCTTCACCTGATGAATTCAACTGTGCTCACGACCTTGGCTGTCACCGGATTTACGGTGGCGTTCTTTCATGCCGCGATTCCGACGCACTGGTTGCCGTTCGTGCTGGTGGCGCGGGCTCGGGGGTGGAATCGGGCGAAAACGCTGCTCGTGACGGTCTTCGCGGGGCTCGGCCATGTCGCGTTGACGACGGTGCTCGGGCTGGGCTTGGCGTGGTTGGGTTTTCAAGTGGACGAGAGTCTGGGCGAGGCGTTTCCCAAGATTGCGGGCGCAGTGTTGCTCGCGGTCGGCGTCTATTATTTTTGGCGGCAATGGCGGGGTGGGGGGATTTGTCACCATCCCGTGCCGGGTGGGCACCATCATGCGGACGAACACTGTGGCCACGAAGCTGCGGAAAATAGCCATTGGGATGGGGAGTTGAAGGACAGCGAACTCGTGTCGCAAAAAAAAGGAGATTGGGCGGCGATCAGCGGACTCTTTCTCATGCTCACGCTCTCGCCCTGCGAAGCTTTTCTGCCGATCTATCTTTCGGGGGTGCAATTCGGTTGGCGCGGATTTTTGGTGCTCAGCGTGATCCTCGCGGTGGCGACGTTTGCGGGGATGTTATTGTTTACGTGGCTCGCGCTGGTGGGGCTGGAGAAAATCCAGGTGAAGAAATTCGAGCGATTTGAAGCCGGATTGCTCGGAGGATTATTCTCCATCGTCGGTCTCCTGATTATCGTGCTGGAGCACTGACCACACCGAGTGCGGCGGGTGGTGAAATCCGCGATTGAAGTGGCCGAGGCGTGTCGCCCAAGGATTCGGGCG
>Ga0209550_10003064_pt1 | contig 15987 bp, 11 predicted proteins | sample LauGreSuBDMM15SN_2_FD_187567 | JGI IMG/M metagenome (GOLD analysis project Ga0209550, IMG submission 187567) | Freshwater lake microbial communities from Lake Michigan, USA - Su13.BD.MM15.SN (SPAdes) (version 5) | ecosystem: Environmental > Aquatic > Freshwater > Lake | place: Lake Michigan...
GTGGCGGTGAGGGCGGTGGCGGCAGTGGAGATGGCGACGTCGGCGGCGGATGCGGTGGCGGCGACGGCGGTGGCGGCGACGGTGGTGGCGGACGCGGTGGCGGAGATGGAGGCGGCCTGTGTGGGCAACAGTTTAGGCAACAGTGAACATAGCAAGAGAGTCAGGACATTAATCAGGACAGGCATCCAGCACAGCGCACAACGGCACTCAAGCACACGGCTCACGAGCGCGGATAGCGGGATTCAAATGAGCCAATAGGCATACGCGCTCTGAGCTTGCAGGGAGGATGGCAGCAAGAGGGCCAAGACCGTGCAAAAGAAGGCCGTGTGCAACAAGTCTACATGTACAAGGAGTGGACAGGCCACAGCAGAGGACGTGCAGGGCATGTTTGTCTGCTTGCGTACGGAGGTGGTGGTGAAGGAGGAGGAGGAGATGGTGGTGGCGGCGGACGAGGAGATGGAGGAGGAGGAGATGGAGGAGGAGGTGGTCTGCGAGCGGTGGGATCACACAGCATCACACACGTGTACAAGCACACGTGAGCGAGGAGCAGAGATCGGTCGGTATACGGTCGGTTAGGGTTGAGTTCGAAACTCAATCGTTGCGACGCACAGAGGAGACGGCGGCGGCGGCGATGGCGGCGACGGTAGAGGTGGTGAGGGCTCGGGAGGCTCAGGTTGAGGGGGCGGTGGCGGACGTGGAGGCCTTGAAGGTGGCTGGACCGGTGGCGGTGTGGGGTTGGCCAGGGTGGTGGCGGTGGAGATGGCTCGGGGAACGGTGGTGGGCGTCGCAACATCTTGGGCCTGGGGCTAAGCCTGGTTTAAGCGGGGCCGGGCCCACCCGTCCACTTCAAAGCGTCCACCAGACCCCAATTCGCCATCTTCTCGTCGACTCGCAAAAAACGTCTCGCGGTGAACACTGTGGTTCACGCATGCATCGCGTCGAAGCGAGTTGTCAGCCAGCAACGCCCACACTATCGATGCAACCAGCGATCGGAATCAAGCGCTGCGCCGGGCATGGTACCGGTATAGTTGGCTGCAATGCACGACGCGCGAGTACGGCGTGAAATGCAGAACGTGGTCGATGACGACGGTCGGCCGCTCTTCTGCTGCTGCGAATTCATCGACCGCCACGGCAAGCGCTCGCACCTTATGGATTTGAGCGCGAGCGACGGCCTTGCTGAGAGCGTCATGACGTGCACACCTCAGCCGCTCAGGCAACTGATCGCAGACCTCGACGATCGGATACGGATGCCCAACTACAACGGGGCTGTCCACCTCGGCTTCGACGGCCTGCTCGCTGTCATCGCCGTCCCTGTGCTGTGGCTGGTCGCGACAGGCAGCTCATCTCAGGCCTTTTTCGTGTTCGTGGCGCTGCTGCCGTTGCTTGCCTTCATGCACCATGCCGCACTGGTCGCCCGCAGGCGCTCGCGCTTCTTCTGCGCGTGGACGACCACTTCGTTTGCCTTCGTGCGCTCTAGTCTCGAAGATGCAGCGCACGCGTCCCATCCGCGGCGTCCCATCCGCGCGTGCCTCGCCACACTGGCTGACGGTGCGTCCCCGTGTGCCTCCCTCACGGCGCGCAGGGCAACCTGTTGTTCACGGTGCGGATGGGCGAGCGCGTGCCGTTTGGCCTGTGGCTGCTGTCCGCGGTGCTCCACATGGGCGCCGCCGTGTGTGCTTCCGAGGTGCGCGACCCGCTCCTGAAGCACTCACGGGGCGAGACGCCTCTAGAGGTTGTGGGCAATGACAGCGGTGAGGAGCTGTTATGGGAGTCGGCGGAGGCGATGGCAGAGGCGGAGGAGACGGCGGAGGAGACGGTGGAAGCGGCGGAGGAGGCGCGTGGAGGCGCCTCTGAGCGCGCCAGGGCTTTTGGCAATCGCGCCGCCGCCGCGGGCGCTGCCATGGGCACTCGATGCATGCTGTGCGGCGCGACGGTCGTCGGTTACGATCACCACTGCATCTGGCTCGACGCATGCATCGGAGCACACAATCTCGGCGCATTTGTTCGTGGGCTCCTCTGCTTCGCCGGTGCAACGGGCGTGCAAGCCGCTCTGTGCGCACAGCTGGCGTGGGACGCGCAGCGCTGGGGTCTCGAGGCGGTCAGCGCTGCCTATGCGGCCCTCGTGTGCTTGAGTTGTCTCGCGTTGCTCGCATCGATCGGGGTCAATTTGGCGCGCGGGCTGACGGGGCACGAGGCACGCCGACTGCGACGCCAAGCCAAGCCGCTCCCGCCCGCGCGCTGCGCGCAGCTCGTGCGCCGCGCGAGGCCGCTCCTCTGCCCGTGACGCGAACTCGTAGCGAACGTCCGATCCCCCAGAGTCATGCACAGACAATGGGAGAGTGTGCCCGCTGCCCGGAGAGCCCGGGGGCGGGGCGGGACCGTCGAAAGAGGCCCGAATCACAGACTTGAAGCTCTGGGAGCTTCAATTCCGAGAGAGAGGACCGAATCACAGAAACTACGTCTGTGATCCCCTCCCGTCGAGGAGCTCGGCTTCACACGGCTCTGAGAGAGTACTCGAGAGCTCGCTTGACGGGCTTGCTCGGCACGGCATCGAAGTTCGAAACGGATTGCCGGGGGATACGAGCGATTAACCGAACGGACTTCGGCCCGCTCGGCCTCGGGGCGCGGGCCGCCCCGGGCCCCGCCCTCCCGCAGCTAATCGTTGTCTTACATAGGGGAATCGAAATAAAAGGAGAAATGAATCGCGCAATTCAATAACTGCGTCTAATATACTCGGACCGGAATCGGGCTTGAGCTTCAGTGCTTCACCAGTATCATGATTTGAGATTTCCGAGACGCGAGAGGCGCTGTTCTCTCATGTCAGCGGTCAAGGCTTGATCCCACTGTGAACCCTCTGTGAGTGCCGCGTCTCGCGTACCGAGCGTGTTGCTGCCATGCGCCCGTAGCACTCTGCCGCCGCGACCACCAGCTGAGCAGGGGCATGCTCGGTGCTCGGGTTTGGGGCTCGCCTAATAAGGTCAGCCCGTCACCTTCGAGAGCGCCCACGAGCCCCAACCCATGTCGGCCGCCGCTCCCGATGCGTGGTCCGCGTGGCTCGAGGATGCCAAGCTGCTCGGCCGCCCCATGGCCGCTTGCAGGGCGAGCAGCCGCTCCTCGGAGCCAAGCAGCTCTAGCAGCGGCTGCTTACCGTCGTCGCTCCGAATGTCAAACTTGGCGACCGTTCGTTCGGAGAGGACGTTGCTCACGAGCGACCAAGCGGATGCGAAACCGAGCGGCGCGCGTACGATGACCGCCGTGCGCAGGTTTTCGGGATAGTACTGTTTGCCGATCGAGAGGACGCGAGCGAGCATGGGCTGCACGCGCGTGAATGCTGCAAACCCGAGGCCACTGCAATCGAAGACATCAACCAGACCGCTCGCCGGCGGTGCCGAGCGCGCGTATGCCTCCACCTGCAAGCGCAGCGAGCCCTCCATCCACCAGATGTAGTACGCCGCGAACTCCTCGTCGCTCACCTCGAGCATGGCATTCGGGTCGAGCTTGCCCAGGCGCAGTACCTGTACAGGTGAGCCATCCGCCGTCGTGCCGCAGTAGGTCGCTGGCCAAAGGGCGCTGACACGCACGCGGAGCTCCTCAGAGATCTCGTATGCAGCCTCCCCGTCGAGGCCGTGGCTGCGCCGAAAGGCGGCTGTCAAGCGGAAGGCCTCGGCTGCCTGGGCCACATCATACTGCCGGGACAGCAGGAAACGCTCGAAGCAGCGGAGGCGTCCGCCAAAGGCGGCGAGCATGCGCTCGGTCGTCGGCAGGCGCAGCTCATCCTCGAGCTCCATCTGGAAAGCATCGTGCGCTGCTGAAGTGCGCTGCTCGGTAGTAGGGGGCGCCATTCCAACCGATGTCGCGCTTTTGGGCAGGTGAATATTCGATGAGAGGAGTTGCCTTTTTCGTACAGTCTGCCCAACTAGAGAGGGACCTGCGCCCTGAGTACTGTTGCTTAATGCACGGCGGCGGAAACGCTGCAGCCGTCATACCGCGCTCCTCGCGGCGGCGCGCGAGGCGATGATCGCGCCCGCCTGCTGTGCATGCACAGGCCGCCCCGCGTAGCCCATCGGCCCGTACGCGAGGAAGGCGAGCACGGCGTCCGGGTCGGTGGCCGCGTGTGCGCCCGAGCCGCCGCCGCCGCCGAAGCGCTGCGCCCTCACGAGGAATCCAGTCGCGGGCGTTGTCGGCTGCGGTCGGCGCATGGAGGGGCGCTCGCCGTTAAACCGAGGGATGGTATGCGCACCGGGCCCAGGGTTGGCGGGATCGGGGACGCATGCATCGGCCATGGGCATGAACTTCTTGGCGCTCGTGTCGAAGCACACGCCGCTCGCGCCCTCGTGCCGCATCGCTACGCTCAGTTTCGTGCGCGCTTGCTTCGTCGCCATCATGTAGTACGTTGGCAGGTACGCGTTCGGGGCCGGGAAGTCCGTAGGTGCGTCGATGGCGGCCTCGGAGTTGCCGGGCGCGGGCAACTTGTGTGCGGGGCGCGTAGACGCGAAGCTTGCGTACCGCTTCGAGTCCGTGTCGCGCGTCCTCCGCGAGCCCGTCGCCGCGCGCGCGGCGCCCTGATATGGGTCCAGCTGGCCGCCGCGCGTGCGCGTGACGAAGTGCGAGGCGTTCAGCACGTCGTACTGGCCCGGGCCAGGCTCGTTCGACTTGGACGCCTTGCTCAGTGTAGGCAGGCTCGCGTTCGTGCCGAAGCCCGACATCGAATTCACGCCCGGCCACGAGCGCCGCATCTCGGTCAAAATGTCACCCATCGGGTGCTGCTCCTCGCCATACGTTCCTGGACCCGGATTGAGGCCACCGGCGGCGAGCTGGAGCACGTGGCCCTTGTCGCTACCCCAGCCCGTCCGATTCATCTTCAGATCGTCTACACGTCGGTTCGTCCTCGTCTGAATTGTGCTCCTTGCCGTGTGGTAGGCGCCCGGGCCTGGAGTGTATGGCTCCGGCGCATAGTCGGGCCTGCCCAAGCGCGCGGCCGTGGTGCCGAAGCCGCCGATGAGCGAGGTGCCCGGCGAGAAGCCAAACTCCTGCGGCAGCATATTTCGGGTCGATGGCTTGTGCATTGTGGGGACGCGAGCGAGCGAGCGACCGCAGAGCCCAAGGGCTAGTGGACCTGGGCGCTCGACCTTGTGGGCGCTCGTCCTCCTAAACAGAAATGCTCAACACGACGCGCTCGCTTTGTATTGCATGCCTGCCCTTGGTCCCGACGCGTACCTTCGGGTCGCGGAAGGCATACCGGTAGGAGCTTTTTACCGGTAGGTTCGGCACGATCGGACGTCAATGCTCGCACCGCCACGCATGGCCGGGCGGCTCCTCGCATCAATGCCGCCGTACACGGAGGTGCTATGCGTGGCCAGCACGGGCCTCCGCCGCGTCGGCCTCGCCCGTTCAGATCCGTACCTCTCCAAGGCGACTGCCATGGCCCCAGCTCAACCGAGTGCACTCGGTTTGCGCAGAGCGCTCTCTAGCGGCGCACAGATTGGCCTCGTCATCGTCGCGTTGCCGTTACGCGGCCGTCAGTCGGTGCAGCAGCTCGTCCTCCGCAGCCGCCGGCTGCTTGGGCGAGCACTGTCGCGTGCGGGCTTCACGCGCCCGCAGTGCCGCATGATGGCCTGGGATCGACGCCTGACTCTCGATGCGGCGCAGCGCGAGCAGCGACGCAACGAGCTTTGGCAGATCGACGGGCTGATGCACTCGCGCACCATACGGCCGAGCACGCACGCGGCAGTGGCGCTGCAAGACTTGCTGGATGAGGAGATGGGCGGCTGGCCGAACACGTTTGGATGATGGAACAATGTGGTTCTGGTACGTGTATACGCTAAGTTACAAGCTATTTTCGGATCTAGTCGCTGGCGTCTCGTGGGCCGCTCTACGGAGCGCGCCCTTCACCACGACGCACACAATTGTGTGCTCTAATAAGCTCTTGCGCCGACGGGCTACGGGTGCAGACGGGCGCAACCCCAACGCCGGCCGAACGGGAACGCCAAGCCCGGCGCGCGGCGGCCCCGCACGGGCCCTAGACTAAGTCACGCTTCGAGCTGTATAGGGGCTTGGTGCGCTCGTGATAGCGCTCTCGAAAGGTGAGTGCCGCGTGGTGATGCTCAAGCTCGCGCAGGAGGCCGCGCCAAAGCTCCTGCTTGACGCCCAGCACGGCGCGCTCTTCGGCGAGCGCGGCAGACGAGCGACGAGTGGCTTCGAGGGTGCCAGAGGCCAACTGCCGTGACCCATTCGGCGGCAGTCCCCAGGGGGCACTTCCCCACAGGGCACGCAGATCGAATTCGAAGGACGGAGCGCGCGCGGCGGGGTGGGCGACGTCCGGAGTCGAGGTCGGGGCAGCGTGGCTCCCACCCGGGTCGGTGCGGAGGGCGGCGGAGGTCGCAAGTTCGTGAGCGCGCGCGCCGAGTGATGCGATCTCTGCCTTGACGGCCTGTACAGACTCCGCCAGCGGCGTCGCCTGCCGCCGCCACTGGAAGCTTCGTCGGCAAGCCTCCGCCGCAAGCAAGCGATAGCATGCCTCTCCGTCGGCCGCCTGCGTTTGGCGCGCTGCCGTGAGCGCCTCCTCCACCCCATACGTCCAGTTCCACTCCGCGCCCCCCATGCCCGCCTCGAGGCGACGCGCCGCCCTGAGCGCTACGGACGCGTTGCGCAGCAACGCCGTGGCCTGCGCCACCGCTGCCGCCTGCGCCTCCGCTGCCGCCTGCACCTCCGCCGCCGCCGCCTGCGCCGCCTGCCTTGTCCCCGTTTCCGATGGTTCCGCTGCGGCCGTCCCGAGCGCCGTCCCAAGCACGCTGCCGCTCGCCCCGACGCGGGCAGCGCCGCCTCCTAGTTTGGGTGCACGATCGGCGCCGGTGGCTCGGCGCTTGGGCGGTGGCGGACCGTCCTCGTGCTCACCGTCCACGGCCTTCTCCACCGCCTCCTCGATGGCCTCCTCCTCCTCCTCCTGCATGCCGCCTGAGGGGGCTGGCAGTGGCGGCAGCATGGCGCTCAGCATGGCGCGCGGAGCCGCCGGCGTTGTCGCGGGCGCATTCGGCGACACGCCGTCAACGGCCGCGCCGCCTTGAGCGCCGCTTGCCCCGTCGGAGGTTGTCGAGCAGCTGTGGGAATGTGACGGCTCGCGCGCGCCCGCCACCTCTGCAGCCAGCGCCTCTGTAGCAGCTGCCGCCTCCGTCGCAGCGGCCGCCGCATGCGCCGCCGTCATGCTCGAGCCTCGATCCCTTGCTGACGAATCCGGCTGACGAATCTCTTCCCTTGCTGACGAATCCGGCTGACGAATCTCTTCGGCCGCCAGCGCCGCGGCTACAGCCGCCGCCTCCGCCGCCGCCGCATCCTCAAGCGGCTCCTCGTCGGTCGTCGGCGCCGCCGCTGCCGAGCCCAGTGGCGACGGGTGAGGCTGCGAACCCAGTGGCGACGGGTGAGGCTGCGAACCGCCGCCGCCACCGCTCGCCGAGCCCGACGGGGAGCCCTCGAGGGCAGCAGGCTGCGAGCACTCGCCGCTGCCGTCGGCGGGTACGCCGCCCGCACCGCACGGTGACATGCTTGCGGCGCCAATCGGAGCGGCTTGGTGGCCGAGCGCCGTCGAGCCACCGGAGGATGAGCTTTGCGAGGGGGGCTCGGTGGAGCCGGCAGCGGCACCTGTAGCACCGGCTGCAGCCGCAGGTGCATCATCGCCACTCACAGCTGCGCCGCATGTGACGGAGGGCGCTACTGCTGATGCTGCGGCCGCCACCGCCACCGCTGTGCGAGCCTTGAAGTCCTCCGCCTCACGGTGGAGCTGCTCAGCTGCTGCCGCTGCTGCGCTGCCTGGCGCCAGGATGAGCCATTCAAGGAGCGAAGGGCGCCTTGTCTCATCGGAAGCAGGTGCAGTGCTCTCACAGTCCACGGCGATCACGGACGCGTCCACGCCGTACAGCGCAGCGAGCATGACTAAGCGCGAGAACGTCGGCTCAATCTTATAGGCGTCCATCGGCACGGCCTCCACAGCCGCCTGATGAAGTCCTGATGAAGAGAAATTCACAAGTGCAAATCGGTTCAAACTCTCCCGGGTGAGCCGGGAGACCCTGGAGTAGTTTCACGTTTCACGGGTTCCTTCGCGAGCCTTCGATGCTTCTCCCCGCGAAGCGTCCGAGGGAGACCGTCGTGCTCAGCGACGACAGTTTGCTGCTGCCGCTGCGGCCCAACATCTACCCGGCAGAACTCGCAGTCAGTTCTGCGCTCTCGCTTCGCGAGAAGTGGCTCTTCTGGGCAACCAACATGCCCTACTTTATTGCGGCGGTGCTCACCCTGCTCTCGTCGTCAGTGCCCGCGAGCGCTCTGCACGACCCGGGTGCGCTCGCGATGGAGGCATGTGCCTCCACCACCGTGCACGGCGTCATCCTGTTGGTCCTTGCGTGCATCTCCACCTACTGGCATGGTGCGCAGTGCCAGCTGATGGCATGGCTTTATTGCCGTGACGAGGTCACAGGCACAGCGCGGCTGCATGCGCCACGATGGCTGCGTCGGCTTCTCGTGGCCGATGTGAGCTGCTCGTTGCTCACCTTTTTAGTGGGCGGCGGCTGCTTCGGCATTGTGCATACGGTGCTGTGGATTCTCCCTGCAGCCGCTCTCTTCATCGGGGCTAGGTATTACAAGCAGCGTGGGCAGATGCGCGCGTATGTTATTGGCCACGGGCTGTGGCACATCGCATCGGCGCTCGCGATAAGCCAGATCCTGTTCAACACGAGCATACCCTTGACGAGCTGGGCGACGCCGTGCGCGAGGTGAGTCGTGACACGTGACGATCCGATGAGAGAGACCACAGCGCAGAAGGGCCGATCACATCAGACCTGTTTGAAGGCGACGCGTCGCTACGTCGTGCTACGTCGTGCGACGGCATGCGTGCGTAGCTCTCGAAATTCGACAGAGCCTCCTCCAACCCCACAACTCCGTTTGGAATTCAACGCACGACAGCGATATTTGTAATTTGACCTCAGCTACTTCGTACTTGCCAATTTAGAATTTTCCTGGGAGGCCCCACCGCCTCGTGCACGTATCTAGGTATCTTGCGTTCCCCACTGGCATTTAACGGCTGCACGCTCAATGCGCAACGTAGTCCGTAGCTACTGCTAAGTGTAACACAAGTAACCGGCCGTGCCAAGGACTAGCACTCGAGACTCTGAAGCGGGGTAGCCCGACGCGAGCGCGAACCGCGCGGCCGGATTCTCGGTTTAAAAGAGGCCTCCAAGCGCCACTTCGGGCCCCGCCCCTCAAAGTGCTCGAGATTTGCGGGGCTCGTGGGGTGACAGAAAGCCGGTCTCGGTCTGATAGAAAAGGGCGGACGCGGTTTGTCGTGCGGTACCGCGGTTCCGCACGCCGAGACGCGCGAGCGTGTGTGGGCATGGCGATGCCGGCAACGAACAATCGGAGCGGGAGTCGGTGCCGAGTCGATCACGGGCATGTTTTCAAATATGCATCCAGGTCAAAGCGCTTCTCGGCGTGGTTGAACATCCACACCTTGTCATACGACGGCGTGCCATAGTACCGACGGATGAGGAGCAGTAGGTGCTCGGCCTCGGCGTTGGTGAGCCGCTCGGGCACCACCTCCGAGCGCATGGGTGCGATCGCCTTGGCCGTGAGCAGCTCCTCAAAGAGGTGCACGCTCGCCCAAGGCTGCGCCATGGATACATTCTGCTGGTACTCGGCGAGCGACGTGAGCACAAACATGCGGTCGGCCCTAGTAAACTGCGAGAGCAGCATAAAGTGACCCTTGTCGCGACGCACAGGGAACACGAACATGGGCGACTCGGCGCCGCGCTCCATGATCAATTCGTACTCGGCCAGATCCACGCATTTGCCCGCGACCCCGCGCTTGCCCTCGTGAAAGGCCTCCCAGACAGCCGAGATGCGCGCAGGCGGCTCGCTCTCGAGCAGGTCGAGGTGCGTGATATCCGAGAGCGCGCGGGCCACCCCTGGCACAGCAATCGAGATGCTGCGGCCGTGCGGACAGCAGGAGGCGGCTGCAAGGGTCGCGGCAGGCCGCGGCCGGAAGGCGAGCGAGCGGCACGCGCGGAGCAACATCGTGAGTGATGAGTCCGACGAGAGGCGGCCGAAAGTGTGAACTGGCCTGTGAATACTCGGAACTACCCCTCCCCCTCCCAGCAAGCTTCCTTACCAGTACCACAGTTTGGGAATTGACATCGTCCCGGTAGCCTATACGAACTCAGCGGCCCCGCCTAAGCGCATAGAATTGCCCGCGTTACCGTTCGGTTAGACCCCACGCCACCCGAAACGCGAAAGCCGAATCCTCAATCCAAAGGCGCCAATTGTTCGAAAACTGTTATGAGTCAAAAAGATATTTATGTACAGGAGTCAAGAGACGCTTGTAGTTCCGCCCCGCGCGCCGCGGCCGCGCCCATCGCGGGCGCGGCGCGGCGAAATGCCAAATGGGCGAAGAATATTGGTAACGACCACGATGTGGACCGTCCACGGTCCAGGGCGGTGGGCCAAGCCATCCTGCCTTACGCCACCTCTACCGAGGCCGGCTGCTCGCTCGTGTTCGTCGCTGGCTCGACGACGGTTGCCTGCGCAAGCCACGCCAGCAGGGGCTGCGCGAAGCGTGCGGGCTGGCTCGGCGCGCCGGCGGCCCACTCACGCAGCGCAGCCTCGGAGAGCACCTCGGCCTGCCAGAGCGCATGCAGCGTGGGGGCAAGCGCCTGCAGCAGCGCCGGCCGCTCGAGCGCCGCCGCCTCGAGCGCCTCGAGCATCGCCGCCTGGCCCTTGCCGAGATCGTCGCACCGGCACACGAGGAATCCGAAGGCGTACGCCCAGCCGCCCACGAGTGCCGCCACCTCGCCCTTCTCACCGTCGCCGCCGCCGCTGCTGCTGCCACCCTCGTCCGCGGCCGCGGACGCAACGGGCGGCGCGGCGCGGCCAGCCTCGAGCACCGCAGTGAGCAGCGGCTGGAGGAGCGTGCGCGCCTGGTGCCTCTCGAGCAGGACGAGGACGCCGCCGCACGCGTGCTCGAGCGAAGTGCACCTCTCGACGAGGCGCCGCAGCGCCGTACCGAGCGCCATCCCGTCGAGCGCGAGCGCGTGCCTTGCCACGTCACTCTCGAACTTGAGCTGGCGCTCGGCCGCCTCCTTGAGCGCCTTTGCCTCGGCGCTGGCGGCCGCCTCGGCGGCGGCCTGATCCTCTGCGGCCTTGCGTTCCTTTTCGAGCCGCAGGCGCTCGTCTTTGGCACGCGCCGCCTCACGCGCCTCCGCGCGCTCCTTGTCACGCTGTGCCTTCGACTTGGGCTTGTTGGCATCGTCGACCACCAGGCCAGCCTTCTCGGCGATGCGCCGAGCCCGCGCCTCGGCCGCCTCCTTCTCCTTGCGTGCGACCTCGGGGTCCTCGTCGATCATCAGAGCGAGCTGCTCCGCGAGCTGGTCGCGGTACTCCTCAAACTCGCCCTGGAAGCGCGTCACGTGCGAGGGCAGGTCGCCGGGCGCGGCGCCGCCCCGCTGCGCCTCCGGATCCTTCTCGATGACCCAGATCTCATTGCACACGGCGTTGATGAGGCTCATGTTGTGTGTGATGACCATGACGCCGCCCTTGAAGAGCTTGAGCGCCTTGACGAGGCAGTCGACCGTCTCGAGGTCCAAATGGTTCGTCGGCTCGTCGAGCAGCAGCAGATGCGAGCGCTGCATGCCGAGCTCGACGAAGACGACGCGCGACTTTTGGCCTCCGGAGAGGGTGTGGATCTCCTGTTCGTGGTGGGAGCCCTCGAGGCCAAACTGCCCAAGCTTGTTACGCACCATCTGGTAGTTCATCTCGGGGAATTTGTGCATCAGGTACGAGACGGGCGTGAGCTTCTCGCCCGCGGCGAGCTTGACGCCGTTCGCGAGCTGGTCACACGAGTGCTGCGAGTAGACGCCGATGCGGCACGAGCGGCTCTGGCGCACCTCGCCCTTAGTCGGCTCAAGCTCCTGCAGCATGAGCTTGAGCAGCGTCGACTTACCCGTGCCGTTGGCGCCCACGAGCGCGATCCGGCTGTCCATGTTGAGTCCGAAGTCGACGTCCTCGAAGAGCGTCTTGCCGCCCTTGTATCCAAACGAGACCATGTCGACCGCGAGCATGGGCATGGCGATCTCGAGGCCCACTTGGAACTGGATGAACATGTTGAGCTCCTTGATCTGGTCGAGCAGCGCGAGCTGGCCCGTCTCGTCGCCCTCCTCGACCGACTGCCCGCCAAACGACGCGTGCTCCTTGATCCCCTTGACGCCGTTCTTGCCGAGCACCTTGGCGATGTCATCTTGATCCATCTCGGTCCCCTTGGCTGCGAGCTTGCCTGTCTTGCGCAGGTGGGTGATCTGCTTCTGCTGGCGCTCGTACTCCTTCTTGTACTCGTCCAGGTGCGAGCGGTGCACCTTCTCGAACACCTCGTAGTTGCCCGCGTAGTGCACAAGCTTGCGCTGCCAGCAGTGCAAGATGTCGGTACACACGGTCGTGAGGAAGTCGCGGTCGTGCGAGACGACGACGAGCGTGTGCTTCCACTTTTTGAGGTAGCCCTCAAGCCAGATGACGGCGTGCAGGTCGAGGTGGTTCGTCGGCTCGTCCAGCAGCAGCAGCCGCGGCTTGCGGAACAGCGCGCGCGCAAGGGAGATGCGCATGCGCCAGCCGCCCGAGAAGCGGGAGGTAGCCCAGTGCTTCTGCTCCTCGAGGAACTGCAGCCCGCTCAATATGGTCGAGGCGCGCGCCTCGGCGGAGCTCGCGCCGATCTCGGCGAGCAGGTCGTACACCTCGTTCAGCCGCTCGGCGATCGCGCCGTCCTCGTCGAACTCGGCCTGCATCTCGTAGTCGCCCTCCTCGTCCGGACCGCCGATGACCGTCAGCTTCTGACCCTTGAAGCGCACCTTGGCGCCGACCGAGAGGTCCTCGGCCTGCCCCTTGTCGCCGACCTTCATTATGTCCTTGGGCTTGCCCCAGTACTTGTCGCCGCCCCTCTCCATCGCCGCCTCGATGTCCTGCTGCTCCTTGAGCAGTGCCGTGCGCCGCTCGTCCGCGCTCACCACCATCTGCAGCGCGGAAATCTCGTCGGACGCCTCGACCTCTTGCTCGACGAGCAGGATGTCCATGTTGGGCGGGATGGCCTTGCGGATCTCGTCGTTGCCGCCGCGGCCAATGGCATTCATTAGCGTCGACTTGCCACAGCCGTTCGCGCCGACGAGGCCGTACCGGCGGCCGTAGCTGAGCGAGAGCTTTGCGTTCAGGAAGAGCGACTTGCCACCGAGCGAGATTGTGAATTTGTGTACGTGCACGTCGTCGGAGCCTTCCATGGTGGGTTTCACCGTGTGGGCCGTCACAAGCACGCGGCGAAGCTCCGCGTGCCTCCGAATTCGTGAATTGGCTGTGAATACTCGATCTACCGTGCGTACATCAAGAGACTCGGACCGTTCGTACTGTACATGTAAACGCGCGGCAGCGTCCATCGGGGAGTCGGGGAGTCGGGGTGCCTTGTCCCTCCGGTGCGGCCCCGAGGCGTAAAACGGCCACTGTGCTGGGACGCTGCGCTGCCTCGAGAACGCTCTCTCTCTCTCTCACCAATCCCACTCTTCCGCGGGCCCCTCGTCCAGCCAGTCCTCCTCCGCCTCCGCCTCCGCCGACTCGCCCGCGGCATCGCCCCGCGCGAGGAGCCTGCCGCCGTGCGCACCGCCTCCGAGGGCAGCTGCCCGCTGCGAGCGGCGGCGCACGTCGATGGCCATCGACTCGCCGCTGCTGCAGCCACCGTCGTCATCGGACGATGAGGATGGCGCGTCGTTGGCCTCGGCCTCGGTGGCATCAGTGGCCTCAGTGGCCTCGGCGGCATCGACCTCGGCGCGTAGGATCTTACGTTCGAGGAACGCGCTGAGTGAGCCGAGGCCGCGCCAGTAGAGCGCCTCGATCTCGACCTTGCACTGGCGTTCCTCCATCGCGCCGACCTCGGCGAGGAGGGCAGGCGAGCGGGCGACGCACGGGCGGCGGCGCAGCCCAGCGCACACGGCGCGATCGCGGGCGGTGAACGGCTGAAAGGCGTCCGGCGGCAGCCCGCTCGCATCGTCCTCCTCCGTCGCCGCTCCCACGTCGGCCGCGCGCAGCCCGATCCAGTGCAGTGAAGGGCAGCATGCACGTGCCTCGAGCGCGAGGCGTGCGGTGCCGTGCTTGTACGCGAGCATCAGGCACAGGCCGTGCGGGTTGTAGTCGGTCAGTGCAAAGGCTGGCACCTTAAGTGAGTCGACGAGTGCGCGCACGAGCATGCGAGTCGCGAGATCCGGGAAGCCGCACGCCGTCACCAGCACGCAAGGCAGCCGCTCGACGAACCGATCGTCCACGAGGCGTCGGAAGACGGAGTCCTTCTCGACAACAAGCACGCAGCGCGCGCGGATGCGCGGGCAGAAGCGGAGCGCGCGCACGGCTTCGGTGTCGCCGGGCACTTGGAAGACGCTCGCGTCGAGCGGCTGCGCCACCGCCGCCGCCGCCGCCGCCGCGGAAGGCAGCAGCGTCACGCAGCCAGTCATCGAGCCACGCGGCGCGGCGGTGATGCCAAGGGCCTCACGTGGGCAGGGTGTACCGCACCGGAAGCTGATGGCGGCGCAAGCGTCAAGCACGCGCTCGTTCACCTGTTGCGGGCTCGAAAAGAGCCCTGTTGTCTTCAGCCGGTACCAGAGCTCACGCTGCGTCATCTTTGTGCCATCATGCAGAGTGGCATGCACTGCGTCGAGCACGACCCAGAGCTGCGCGAGGTGGCGTCGAGCTGCACCGCCATGCGTACCACTGCGCACCTCGATGGCGTCGTCGGCCGCCTCATCCTTCTCGCCAGCCGCACCGGCCGCGCACCTCGCCGCCGCCACGATCGCATCGTCTTCATCGTAGAGTTCGAGCGCGCCGCTTGGTCGCGCAAGAAGCGTGAGGTCGGCGACACCCAGCCCGCTCTCAGTCACGATACGGATCAGCGCATCGCGCGCGAGCGCCTCGACCTCGGCGAGTGCTTCTGCGCGAGTGAGAGAGTCCGTCGGGCGACCGACCGTGCGACCGACGTCAGAGGTCCACATGTGCGAACGCCCGTGTTTTTGATAAACTTGCAAACGCATGCAAACCGCGGGGCTCGCACCGACTCGATGTGTTGTGGGTGTGCCGACCAACCGCATTGCGTTCCATTCTTTACATATGCGGAAGGGCTTTCCGAAAAAATCTCCGATACACGCGAGTCTCAGTCTCCGTCTCCCCCTAGGTCCGCTTCGCGTAAGCGACGAGGCCCGCCTCGTACGCCATCGTGTTGTTGTCGTGTCCCTGCCCGCTGGGGAGAACGGGCGTTTGCTCATGTGTCGAGAGACACTGGACGGCCACGTGGAGGGCACGCGGAGCCGGTAATCTCTTGTGGCTGTTTGTGGGAGAGGGCCGGCGCGGTGGGCGTGGCGTGCGAGGGTGTGGCAGGGCGCGCGCCATGGGCTGTCATGATGAGGGCGACGGGCGGTGAGGTGCCCGGTCGGCTCGCGGGGATGGATGGGGCGCTGAGCTCGCCGCGGCTGGCTGCCATACCGCCCGACGCGCCGCCCACGAGCGCGCTACCTGGTGCGCCGGCTGCCATGCCGCCGCCGCCCGACGGGCAAAGGCCAGCATCGTACTGCGCGGCGCGCGGCGGCGAGCCACAGCGCGGCGGCGAGTCTCTTCGAACTATGCCCCCGCCCCTGGCACCAGCGCCGTCCTGGGCTCTTGCGCCGTCCTGAGCTCTCGCGCCGTCCTGGGCACCCTTTCGCAGGTGGGCGAGGTCGGCGGCGATGGCGTCGGCGAGGTGGTCCAGGGCCCAGGGCTTGGAGGGTGCCTGGCGCTCGGGCTGAAGCCACTGCTGCACCGCACCGCCGTGGGTGGACTGCCAAGCCGCATACTCGGCGCCACCGCTGCTGCCCGCCGCCGCTACCGCCGCCGCCGCCGCCGCGCGCTGCGCAGTACGATGCTGGCCTTTGCCCGTCGGGCGGCGGCGGCATGGCAGCT
>Ga0209550_10003066_pt1 | contig 15980 bp, 13 predicted proteins | sample LauGreSuBDMM15SN_2_FD_187567 | JGI IMG/M metagenome (GOLD analysis project Ga0209550, IMG submission 187567) | Freshwater lake microbial communities from Lake Michigan, USA - Su13.BD.MM15.SN (SPAdes) (version 5) | ecosystem: Environmental > Aquatic > Freshwater > Lake | place: Lake Michigan...
CCGCCGTGCCCTTTGGGAGTCGTACCTTTCATGATAGTACGGGGGAAAGACCGTGATAAAGAAGTTTGTCCGACATATCCTTGGTTTCTATGTGTACCATTCAAAGAAAACCCGTTAGGCGAATGACTAATATTGCGATATTGTGCTAGGGTTTTTCGTTTTAAGGTTACAATGGACATGTAATGATCACCAATAGTTATATATTAACCTTTGAGAATAAATTATTTTGTATTGTAGTATTTGCGGTTATAGCTACTCATTATCCTACGATGGTAAACCATCTTCGGATAATCCTCGAACACCTACCCTCGTTCCTCGGTTCGGCGTTCTCGCAAAAGCTACGTCATTATCCTACGTAGCTCATTCTTCGCTACTACGTAAATTGTGTAATTGAAACTGAATATTAGTTTCGCCTATAAAAGGTTGGGATTTTGGCGCGACAACTCTCAATATTTCGTTTGCATGAAAATAAATAGAATTCGGAACGTATACGAATCCATATCCCGAATTGGATGATACGCCGTATACAGATGAGAATAAGTCGCTAGCATTAGATAAGTTCCATTGATTTTGCGCGTCCATGCGACCGTACGATATCCCACCTACTCCCGCAAATAATACAAAATGACGGTTCCAACAAGACGAATATACGGCAGATAATCCGGAATTCACAACATGTCCATTTATCTCGGTATTGAATTCCAATGTAGTGTTTGACGTTAGGTTAGTTAATACCGTTATATTACCCGATGGATCAGACAAATACGTATACTCTCCGTCAAAACACACACTGGTTACACTGGGAACCGTGAGCCCATTGATTGTGGAATTCACATATACACCAGCATTAGTAGGTAGATTGTCGAGAGACGACAACGATAAATTCGCCAAATTATACGCTGGTTGTGTGGAACCTAAACTAGAGAGAAACAACACCTGGTTTTTTAAAACAATTGGAGTCTCGTATCGAGACAGCGTTTCCGAATTCGCGTTGTTTTCATATAAATCAATACCTGCGATAGCGGCATACGTTCCATTAAACGTTTTGGATACAACTAACCGATAATGGGTATAGGCAGTCGCATTTGTATCTCTATCTAAATGAATTGGTAATACAAATTTGGTCGCAGATAACGTAGGCGCAGAATTGGTATCAAATTGGAAGGAATGCAATTCGTTCCAACCAGTTCCGTCGTTCAATCCCAATAAGACCCATTGTTTGGGTATAGATAATCTATCTGTGCTATCGGTGGATAAGGTAAGTTTATAGTGTTTGATTATTTTGGCGGTAGGTATCGAAACTTCTACCCATTCGCCGTCGACGGTTTGTTGCGTATTTGATATAGTCGTATATGTAATAGGAGACGACGGGCCCGCATATATCCCCGTTCCGGAATTATACCGATTATTTACCGAACGCCAAAGAGTCGCATCTGTATTATCGAACGCATTATATGCTTCATAAACGGATTGTTCACTCGAACTGGTTGCAGTAAACCCCGCGAGAGATGCGCTAGTGAAATATCCCGAATCATGAAACACACTAGATGCGTCTTGTATAACCGCGTTTTTTACTGGTGTGGGAGTCCATGAAACTCCGTCCGTAGACATAGCAGTAGTATTGGTTCCAGACCCGTACGCCAACCATACTTTTCCTGTCCACACCACTTTGGAACATTCTTCCGTAAATAGAGTGGTCGAATTCGATATAGATTCCCACGAAACGCCATTTACGGATGTAGCTATAGTTGTGTTCCCTTTGCCTACTGCGACAAACCGAACCCCATTCCAAGCAATACTATATCCTTCCGTCATAAGAGTGGATTCTTGACCTATCCATTCACTGCCGTCATAACTTGTCGCGACCCAATTACCGCCTTTTCCCACTGCGACCCAAATACGACCATTCCATACCGATTGGTTTGCGCGTTCCGTGAATATATTTTTACCTAAACCCTTCCAAAAAATGCCGTCTGCACTATATGCTAACGTATTATGTCCTTCACCCGTCGCGATGGACGCGGGTTGTATGGTAGATACCGCCTCATTCGGCGTGTTTAATACAAATTGTCGAATATTCGATAGGGTTAAATTAGAACTAGTTGAGAGTGTGGACCAATTTTCACCATCCACACTGGTTGAATATGTAGTGCTATCTGTGTTTACACGCCAAAATGTGAAGCCATCATATAGTGGTGTAGGTACAGGGTTCGCGACCGCACGTAGTGTCCAATTTATACCGTTTGCGCTTGTAGCTATGGTATATGAGGGATCTTCTCCAAAAACAGTCCATTGGTTCCCGCTCCATTCTACTTTAGTAGCTCTCGTAGAAAACATATTGGGAACCGATGTCCACCATTTTCCATCTGAACTATACGCGATAGAATTCGCAGTTCCTACCGCTGATACACCCGATAAAACCCATTGTTCGCCATTATAACGCACTGATGTACCAGAAGCCATATTGGCGATTTGTGTTCCGACCCAATGAACACCATCTACACTATATGCTACTGAATAACCATTCACCGAGTCTGCACCAGTTGCTACCCATATATTCGCGTCTTTCGACCATTCTATGCTGGTAGCTTCTTCTGCAAAAATGAATTTACCGCGTCCTATCCATTCTTCGCCGTCGTCGCTAGTAGCTATTGTGTTTACAGAACCAGAACCAACAGCTACCCATAGACGTCCATTCCATTTGGCTTCATTCGCTACCGAACTGAAAACACCGCCAGTAGAATTAGCCCATGTATCTCCGTCATTTAAACTATACGAGATACATTCACCGCTTGCGCCCACACCACCGAGAGCCAACATTACTTTATGTGGAAATTGGACCCTGTTTCGAAATTCCGCATCTATTTCCATATTGTGTATTTGTTTCTTATTGTCGGGGTTAGAAACCCCGTAATGTATTCCGTCCATACTTGTTAACTGGACATTTCCCTGTGGTATAGCCAGATTACCTAAAATCATCGCCCGATTTCCGACGTACTTTACGTTTTGTATTTGGTTCGCAGTGAGAATCTCGGTTGGAACATCTGCGGTTTCCCATGTTTCGCCATCTATACTATATTTATATGCGGTTGTTCCGTCAGATGTAGTATAAGAGGATACAAAATTAGTGCCTGTCCACTCTATTGAAACTCTCGAATTAGGCATTTCGCTATACTATATCATGTGATTTTTTGGAGTACCTATTATTGTAGTATTTACATTGTAGTATTTACGAAGTAGCGAAGAATGAGCTACGTAGTAAATTATCCTACGTAGCTCCTGAAGTCGCTTTTTGCGTAGCTTAACCGCAAATACTACAATTTACATAAAATTGAACGTTTTTTATAGTTATACTGTAAACATAAACCTACGCAAAGAAAATATATCGATTGTCGATTGTCTACCTTTAATAAAACATATAAATATATATGTTTTATTTACAAAAATGAACCAGACATTACTCTCACAAAATACATATATCGAAACGACTGCCCCACCTACGTTTCAATCTCAATTAGAACAAAGTGCATCTTCTCCAGAATTAACTATTACCAAATTAGCGGAATTATATATCGAGACCCTTTCGCCAAAAGAACGAAAATCGTATATGATTGCTAGAGAACACCTCGGAATGTCGTTTACTCTCGAAAAAAGCGTCGGATTTTTAAAATGGAAGAGTACGTTTCAACAATTTACTACGTAGCTACTTCGTCGCTACTACGTTCGCGAAAGTGTTTTCACAAAAACATCACTTACTATTATTAGACAGTAGTTTTTTATATTCCGCATACGATAATTTGGCTATAGGAACATTTGCCTTCGATGGTAAAACATCTTGTGATGTTTCGGTCTCTGGGTCTCGTTGCTCCTGCGTCCCACCAAAAATAGAATACAAATTGTTATCGGTAAGCGCGCCTTCTATTTTGGGTATATTTATGCGTGGTGGAATTTTGTATTTTTGTAAAAACGAAGTATTGCATATTTTCCCTAGATGAATAAACCGGTTCAATTGTTTATCCTCGTCCAAATTTGCCTTCGCGTTCGCCTTCGCGTTCGCATGCGCATTACTTTTTACTTTCGCAGAAACATTATTGTAGCTCTTAAACTTGGCGAACGGGGATTTCGCGGTTAAAACGTTCGATACTGAAAATTCGTTTCGATGAGCGGGTCCTTTTTCCTTGTCTTTATTCGTTTTTTCTTGTTCGGTATCTTCTTTATGTTTACTCATAATACCCGAATGCGAGAGATCCGCCAATACCACTTCATCCATGAAAAAATCGCGACACCAAAAAGTCAATACGTATTTCATCGAGACCGCGTTTAATACCGAATACGGCATATTTTGGTCGGAAAAATAGGCAAACCCCAATTTAAACGCATCGTAATACATTACTATATTTCCACGTGGTGTACTCTCATACAAAATCTTGGTACGCCATTTCTTTTCCAAAAAATTGTGTTCATCTTTCAATACTTCCGTCCATTCCGATTTGTTATAAAAAATAGGGTCAATATTTTCATTCAACCGCGAATGGTCGGGAGTATATGTTCGACGAAATAGCGACAACTGTCTCTCGATATATTGGTCGCTGAGAGAAGATATAGTGGGTGGACGATATGGAATATCTTTTGTTTTTATCGGGTCTGTTTCGTAGGATAATGATGGGCGACCTCGTAATCTCGATACGATATCTTCAACCCATACATAAAAAATGCGAAAAATGTAATATAAAGGTGGTAAGGCTATATACGGGTGCATGGGTTCTACTCTATTTATGTACAATACAATAATATATTCTACATACGGGTTTGTTTATTTTGTTTTCGAGAGGTCATTTATTTGGCCATTGTTGCTATTTGTTCCTTTCTATATTCTAATAAGTCGGCGATTTCTTTATCCATAAAATCGACTTTCAATCGGTCGTACGTTTTGCTGGTATTGTCGGGGTGAATAATGACTAAATATAGGCCCGTTATTTTCTTGCCGTACTTGTGTTCCAAAATGGTTTTATAGAGGTTCAATTGTATAGAGTAGTGCCAAAAGTTGGCGTCGGGAATATGTCGGATACAGGGCGTTTTCGCGTGTTTGCCGTAATCATCGTATTTGATTTCTTTACTGCGTTTCCAGTCGTATATTTGGAGAGTACCGTCGGGGTTTTCGAATAGCATATCAATAGACCCCGACAATAAATATTCTTCGTAATATACCATCCATTCGGTGCGATACGGTTTCAAATCGGGAAAATCTGCTACAAACCGTTGGAAAAACTGGTATTCGATGCTATTGTTCGCTACCGGTACTTGATTATAGAAGCATTCCACGTCGTAATGGAGTTCGGTTCCAGAACCAGACGCTTGAGCGCCATTTTTGCTCCATAACGTCTTGATTTCGTCTTTCGTCATTCCGTAGTATTTGTTGGTGGGGTCCTTTGTCTTTCCGTTGCGTATCATTTTATCGATAATAGCATCCGCGTCGAAATGAGAGAAATGGGAATGTATCCACGTGGTGACGGAGGTATATCCGCCTTTTCCGTGAACGGTGTATATGTGCGGTCCTTCGTCGAATTCGATATATGGGTCTCGCGGATGGGCGTTTTTTTTGGCTAGATAATCGGGAATGGGTTTTTTTGTAAGCGTAGCGGACGGTGTAAGCGAAGCGGACGGTGTAAGCGAAGCTTTCACTGGCGTAGATGGCGCAAGCGTAGTCGCCGTGGTTGGGGGTCGTGTTCTCGCAATTTCAAATGTAGTAATCATAGACATTTTGTATAGATATATGAGGCAATGTAGTATCGAACGTGTAGTATAAATATAAGTGTTATAGGTTTATGTTGTTTCATAAAAAACAAGAGTTTAATCAATTTTATAATAAATTAGCGTTCTCGCAAGGTCGTATACAAATATAGAAATATAATCAAAACATAAAGGTCATATAAAATGTATTTGGATTATTGATATGGTCACCTTCCCTCGTCATTCCTTTGTGTTTTTTCGTACAACAATAAATGCTACATTCGCCGGATTGTAGATTGCCGTTGTTTAATGAACTGCGAGTATACCATTTTTCGTGATACCCAGCGAACCTGTAATTTTCAGCATCATTACCGTCTTTGTAACACCGAAATTCCGTTAAAGAACTCTCAAAATCGGCCAGTTGTATAGCGGGAACGTTATGGTCGTGTTTTATTACCGAGTGTTCCTCTATAGCCAACAATAGATTGGCCATAAATTCCTCTTTATGTTCGTGGGTTCGGTGGTCCTTGCGCATTGTTTGGCGCATTTTTTGAACAAACTCTGAATCTTCATCTTCGATTTTAAACTGGACCGGTACTGAATGGCGTACGGTGGGTGCGTGTACTATATTTGCTACGACCGCGTTTATTGAACCATCATCCTCATAATCGAATTGAATTTCGGAATTCATAGGGTTATCAATCAGTTCTTGAACAATAGCGTCGTTCAATTCTTCGTATTTGATGGCGTCGTTAATAGCGTTGGCTGGTCCAATAATGAATTTTTTCACGTCGGTTTTGGTCAATCCAGGAAACCCCCCTACCAAGAAACAACACCGTAAAAGGAACTGGTAGTTTTGTTCAGGTGATAAATTACATCCAGGTAACAGAATGGCCGACCGCAGATACCCATAGTTCGAATTCACAAATGTATTGGATTCGCCGATAGATAGATAATTACCCATAATGATTATACACCGAGACTTCAGATTGTGTCGGTCTAACCAACCGTTAAGTATTTCGTTGAATTCTCGCGACTCATAAGGGATTTCTCCGATGACCATCTCCCCCGTTAGTAAAGAACGGTATCGATAATTGAGTTTGCTTCGGAATAATCCAACGCTGACTGGATGATACGCTTGTTCTGCCGCATATATCATTAACATTTCGATAATAACGGTTCGGCAAGGTAACAACATTACCGAGATATTACCGACCTCTGTTTCGAATATAAGTTCTCCTCCATCTTCTGGGTTTGTTTCGCCTTGTAAATCGAGAGATAACCTGTTTTCCAATATTTGCTTCCCGCTGTTTAAAGCGAATTCTTCGTCCCCACAAAACCCAATCGGACAAGCGTTCACAAACCCTTTTCGGGTATACTCTTTATTAGGGTAGTGTTTATTAAATAAATCTTCTGGTATAGTGTTGTCGTATGATTTGGGCTGGTAATATTCGGCAAAATCGATCGACCACGCATCGCAAATAGAACTATATCCTTCGTCTTCGCTTTTCATCTTGCTGTTGGCTAGCTCGTCATTTACGTAGTTCAACTTGTTTTGGTCAATACAGTGTTTTAACCATATCGGATTTTCGTTGTCGTGAATGGGGTATATGACGCTGTAATTGGTATAAACTCTTTCACCAAATCATATAACAACATATTTTCCACCATTTCACGACACTGGGGGACGCCCGACTTGAGATTATGGGCTTCATCGTATTGAATGACGATATCTTTTAAACACGCGCCGTTGAATGTAGGGAGAGTATAACGATGCAGTAATTTACATACGTCGGCGATACGAACGGAATTCGCGCAAACGAATATCACTTTGAAGTTGTTACCGTTATTGTAAATCTCCGCCCACGCTTCCTTTTCGTTTTTACAGTGCGTCGCGTTTCCGTCCAAATCATTCGGCGTCGAACTGATTACCAGGATCTCTTTATGTAAATTGGTTAATCCGGCGTCACGAATATGCTTAATAAACCGAGTTGTCCATTGGCGGTTCGCTAATAGAGTGTTTTTTGTGATGGCTATCGTCAAGATGTTTTTTTGGATATCGTTGGCTATTTTAATGCAGGAAATTTGCGTTTTAGCACATTGACCATGCTTGAAAATCCCGCGAATTTTTTTGGTTAAATGAGTAAACAAATATTTGCGAAATATCTCAGTATTGAACCGGGCGAATTCGGGATAGTGAAACAGCTTGTGAACCATACTATACGACGTTTTTTTGGGTTTCAAAAACGGGTATCGGGAAAGGTGAGCTCTCCGGTTCAATGGATCATTTTTATACTCTTCTAGTTTTTTCGCAGTGTCTTCGTGAAACTTATAATACGTTTCCACGAATTCTTCAAAGGTGTTTCGCAACCGAATGTCCACAATGGTTTCTTCTTCGTATATCATTGTATAAGATGAAGACGTAGATGTATTATTGAGAGGTTCGTTCTATAGTATTGTAACTTAAATTTTATATTGGTTTTGTAGTATTTACGGATTAGCGAGGTACGAGCTAAGTAGTAAATTGTAGTATTTACAGAGAAACGACGAAGGAGTTTCGTAGTAAATGTTATTATTACGAGGTTTATAATATGTATTATTGCGTTATCTTTGTTTGTACTAGTATAAAATTAAAAAGTGAATCAATTTTATGTAGGATATTGTAGTATTTACGTCGCTACTTCGTAATAACCTGCGAAGATAAATCTTCTACTTCCGCTTCGCGAAGGCGTTCTAGCAGTATATGATGTTTATATAAACTCCACCTCGCCAATCTTCTGCGCGTTTTCTTCGAGAGTAGCAAACAACCATTTGCGTACTTCTACCATACCCTTATCTTTCGACGGACGCATAGAATTTACCTTCATCATATAGGCGATTTGTTCTTCTCCGCGACGTTCGTCTTCGCCAATCAAATGTGTGTTCGCATTCAGCCATCCGAGAAATTCCCGTACATATAGTTGCGAAATGTAATCGACCATTGTTTCCAAATCGGTATTCGTCATTATTTTCCATTCCGACGCGGGTTTTGCGGGGTTGATGCCTTCGTCTATCAAAGGCAATTTATTCCCGCAATAAATATAAAATGTATTGATTTTTTGCGTAAAACAGCGAATGGGTACAACGTGTTTTCTATCTCTTTCTAAGCCGATAAATTGACCGAGTATACACTTTACGCCTTCGGTCAATCCCATATTAAATACGCGAAACAAATACGGGTTCGAAATATCACTCCAGTGTTCAGACATAGCAGTTGTCTCGTGTTTGTTCATAACGATAGGTATTGAAAGATGAATACTTTTCCACCATTCGCAAAACGCCCATTTCGGAATAGCCGACGAATGATTTAGACACTCCACGATGATTTTTTTCTGACGCATATTCGCATTCTGTTTTAAACGCACTATATCTTTTTCTAGTCTCTCGCATTTTAACGAGAGTTCCTGTACAAATCGGAACAATTCTTTTTGGGTAGGTAGTTTATTTCCGTAATCGTCCATTTCGTTTCGTGGATTGCGTCTGAAATGATAGAAGAATTCACAGCAAGCTAAATGTTTTTCGTAATCTTGTTTATGTTTCCACTGTTTTATACAATACTTACAATAATAATCCGACATTCAATTTTATGGGGTTCAGAGAGTTAGTATATATGTATATTATTTTTTGTGTTGTTTGGGATGGTTTATTTATGTCGCATAGAACGGTTTGACGCATCACCTAATACACGAACATTATCTGCGTTTTTTAGGATATCGCGGTATAATAGTCCCGATTTCTCTCGTAAGGGGTTTCCATTTAGAGGTAGCGGTTTTGCGTTTGGAATAGTGGAGGTAGAAGCTTGTTGCGTTGTACTGGGGAACTGGTTCGAATTATCCAACTCTCGAATTTTTTCCAGAATATCTGGGTCAACCGATTGCGTAATTAAATCGGTAAGAGTTTTACTAATGGTTGTTTCCGATGGAGGAGATACGAAATGATTTACTATATGGGGATTCGGTGGGTTCGCGTTTTCTGGCTCTTTGGGGTTTTGTCGGTTTATTGTATAATTCATTTTTATACAAATAGACCGTATATTTATTATACTGTTTTATATAATTTAATATAATAGTATTATATATAATAGTTAAACCAATTAATGGAGAATACCCTTCATACTTTAGGGCATCATGAGCGCCTGGAGATTAACAATCTACCCAAAACAGTAGTTTTTGAAAGGGTATTAAAGGAAGACATTATTAAAGGGTATTTATCTAAAGACCCCATTTTACAAAATAGTATTTTTATTCTATTAAGTAGAACAAATAATTACGGCGAACTTGCAGATAGAAACATACTGATATCTCGTATTAACGACTTTAAAGAAGTGATCAAGAACAAACTAGAACTCATAACAAATTACCCCGGTATTGGTAAATATAATAATGAGGATAAATATAAAGAAAACTTACAAGCACTATACCTCAAACTACTAGATGAGCCACCAGTTATAACTACGGAAGATCTAATCCAACACGCAGGTAAACGTAAAACTCGCCGTAGCCGAAAAGGCAAAAAATCGAAATCCAAACAAAATATCCGTCGAAAATCCATTCGTCGTCGCCGTCGTTAATTTACTACAATTTAACAAAACAACTCAATATCCTACGAAGATTCTTCTCTAGCTTTGCTGAGTAATCCTCGAACTCTTACGTTACTTCGTAACTCCAGAGTTCTCACAATACACAAATAATACGGAAAAATATACCGTATTATTATAAATATACATAACATATGAACCGAAAGAGCGCATTTTTAGAACCGGAAATAAACCAATATGGTAGTCATATGGTAATGTCGAACGTAACGCGCCATTCCAAGTTTACCTTTATTAATATCGATACCAAATATCGAGACAATCTCGACACTCAATCCGTAATATCGTATCAAGCCAATTACAACATCACTTTACCAGAACGAGTAAACGACGTAAAAAGCGTTATGGTATGCAACGCGGAAATCCCCATGTCGTTTTACAATGTCTCGTCTTCTCTCGGAAACAACTATTTCAAAATCGTAACAGGTACTACGATTGCGGGTTCTTCGCCTATATTAATAAAAATACCGAATGGAGAGTACACTACTGCTACATTGAATACCGCAATCAATAGCGCGATTAGTTTGACTAGTTATAACGGAAAAATAACAGTCGATATTCTGGACCCGCCCAAGTTTGCGACTATAACCGCGAATAGTGGTGGCCCATATACCATCGTATTTGATGTCGACGTGAACGGAAATGCCGACGCATACAATTTCAAAAACAAACTCGGGTGGTTATTAGGGTTCCGAAAACGCCATTATACGGTTTCTACTCCCAATAAAATAACATCGGAAAATATGGTCGACATGAACACCATTCGGTATTTATATTTAGCGGTGGAAGAATTCACCAAAGGAACGCAAAACTCATTTCTTAGTCCGATGAGCAACTCGTTTCTTCGTAGCAAAACGATTTTGGCGAAAATCTCTCTCAACAAAAAGACATTTTCGTTCGGCGATATTTTACCCGCCAATAATTTCAACGGATATTTGTTGTCGGATCGTCGACAATATTCGGGGAAGGTAGATTTACAAAAACTGAATGTTCAATTGATTGACGAAAACGGTACTCCAGTTGATTTGAACGGAATGGATTTTTCGTTTTGTATTGAAGTGGAACACGAATAACCTTTGGTATTGAAGTGGAACACGAATAACCTACGAAGATAAATCTTCTACGGTTATTCCTCGACCTCGGTTTCGTCTAGTCTCGACTGGCCAAATACATATTATCACATCCGCCAATCTTAATCACTTTATAGCTCAACACATTACGCAAATAATCAAACAATGGCGTATTATCACCAGTATTGGATTCAAATATAATCGGAGGGTATCCCGACTGTTCGAGGGTTTGTAATGCACCATATAATACGAACAATTCGTTTTCTTCCACATCCATTTTTATAAACCCGACGTTCTGTATTTTATAACTATCGAGAGTACGTATTTCAATGGTCTCGGTTTTCATAACCTCTTGTGATTGCGGATGCATTGTCGAACCGCCACCGTCCATACTGACTATATGTAATTGCTGTTCGCCAACTTGATGTTCCGCGCCCAACCCCACATTGTAACAAGCTACATTATTCAATTGCGAGAGTGCTACTCCACCACATAATGCATAAAATGTATCGCGTTGTGGTTCAAAACTATATACCTCTCGGCAATAATTCGCCAACGATATAGAGTATGTACCAGTATGCGCCCCGATATCTAAAAAGGCGCGGGTTTCGCCACAAAACTGGCGGGTCCATTCGATTAATTGGTTCTCAAACAACCCGTTTTTCACGTAATAATCCATATTTACCGACGGCAAAAAATACACATTGCGTCGACCCCCTGCATTCAAATGGACTAACTGGTTCTCGGAATTGTTGTCTACAAAAACATGTTTGGGTTTCGATAATAAAAAATACGACGTAACGTAGGTTGGCGGAAGATTAAACGACGACATTTTCTATAATATTTGATTTGTAATTCGAAAATCAATATACCTGAATATAGAATACAATATATCCATTTTTTATATTGTATTTTGTAAATAAACCATATAATAAATAATACCAGACATATAATATTGGCCTGGTCTACCGTATTGATGATTTATCTATTAACAAGCGAACCGGCGACCAAACTACCCGAAAAATCCACCGATGAAATCCATTTATTTATGCAGTTTTACGTAGACGAAAACCCGAAACGTCAAGCCGAAATCAGAGCGTGTTTATATAAAAACTTGGAAAATCCGTTTGTTCGCAAAGTCCATTTATTGAACGAACGATTATACACACCCAAAGAACTCGGCGTGAAATCCGCGAAAATAGTACAAACCGTGTTTGGTTCGCGATTAAAATACGGCGATGTTTTCCGATACGTAGCCCAAAACAATATTCAAGGATATATCGTGATTATGAATTCCGACATTTTATTCGACGCTACTCTCGAAAATCTATTTTATAGCGACATATCTGTATCGAAAAAAATGTTAGCACAACTCCGATACGAATATAACCCCATCGACCCAACCCTCAGTCGCCTGTTTGGTCCTCGGTATGATTCGCAAGACACGTGGTTTTTCCATTCGAATTTCGGAATAAACGATAGACAAGCCAAATTGTTGGATTTTCCAATGGGGAAACCCGGTTGCGATAATAGGCTCATTTATATATTGTCTATTTTGGGGTACACCATAGTAAACGATCCCGCGTTTATACGTACTCTCCATTATCATCTCAGTCAGCAACGAAATTATAGCGCAAAGGATACAATCAAGGAACCATACGGGTTGATTATTCCGTATGGATATTCGTTCAAAGAATGCGCAAACGGGTTTGGCTTACAAGATGTTTATTCGGATATTTCCAAGATGCCTCAGTTTTTAGACAACGATACAATGTACAACTACATACTCTCGAAACTCGATAAAAACCAATCGTTTATTATACCAAGAGTTGCCGGTTTCGAAAACGATTTCGCCTATATAGGCGATGTGTGGGCGAAAACGGGAAATATGACTGCTAATTCAATGCACTTTTTACAAGAAAGAATGCGACCATTCGCAAACAACGCGGGCATTTATGTACGCAACCAACAAGAGATTATGGAATACGCGCGAAAATACCAAAGCGCATTTGAACATTGCGAATTGTATACTGGATGGGAACCACACGGCGGATATTACAAACACATACCGTTAAGCCACGATTATATAACGACCACGTATGCGAATAAACAACTGGTTTGGGCGACGGCTCTCAATATTTTTTATTATATTTATACCAACCCGTGGACGCAAGCATTACGTGGGAAACGGATATTGATAGTATCTGCCTTTGCGGATAGCATTATAGAAAAGATACCCATTCGAGAGAAAATATACGACGGTGTCGATTTATTTCCCGACTGTACTTTTATTACTATTTGTCCCCCGCAAACACAAGGCGATTACTATAATGGTGCAGGCGCCACAGAGTATTTCGGCGATCATTTGACCAAATTTACGGCGGAACTGGACAAGATACGTGAACGGTACGACGTAGCCTTAGTATCTTGCGGTGGGTACGGTAATTTAGTGTGTAATCATATTTTCGAGAGTGGGAAATCCGCGATATATGTCGGCGGGGTATTACAAATGTATTTCGGTATTATGGGTAGTCGATGGCTCAAAGACGAGCCCGATATTGTCCGATTGTTTTTGAACGAATATTGGACGCGTCCGAAAGAGAACGAGAGACCGAGTGGATACAAACTTGTATAAAATGGTTGTTATTGGTAGCGGTCTCTAACAATTTGTAGTATTTACGGTTAAGCTACGCAAAAAGCGAAGAATGAGCTACATAGTAAATTACTACGTTCGTATCTGTCTCCATACTACAATAAATAAATATAGCAAACAAATATGAAGATAACGCTCGTTATTTTATAACCGTTTATATCATATAATTATACCGCATAGCAATACAACCAAACCCATTTTATATATTCACTCGCGCTCATATACAACTATGTTTAATACACACTCTCCCATGGTAGATAACGAATACGATACGTTATCTATCGAACAAAAGTATGCCGTTGCTAAGTTTCGGAATGGCGACAATATTTTCTTAACTGGTCCTGGCGGTACAGGTAAAACGCGATTTATACAATATATCGTCTCTCAAATGAAACAAACCAAACGACAAATGCAAGTGTGTGCACTAACTGGATGCGCTGCAGTATTACTCAATTGTAATGCGAAAACCATTCATTCGTGGAGCGGAATCAAGCTAGCGAAAGGACCGAAAGATATTATTGTAAACCGTGTATTGCGAAACTCGACCGTTGTGAAAGCCTGGAAATCCATCGAGACATTGATTGTGGACGAGGTCAGTATGATGTCGTATAAGATGTTTGAGATTTTGGATGAAATCGGGAGAATTACCCGCAAATCCGCGCTTCCATTTGGGGGGATACAGTTGATTTTTACGGGTGATTTTTTCCAATTGCCTCCAATAGCAGATAAGGACGACCCATCTTCCGCCGAGTTTTGTTTCGAATCGCCGAGATGGGCGACTACATTCCCACTCTCGAGTTGTATTGAACTCAAGACGATGTTTCGTCAGTTGGACCCGCAATATATCGAGATATTAAAACAAATCCGAAAAGGATATATTGATGTGGAATACGCCGATATTTTACAGAAGTCGGTGAAGCGGGAGTACGACCCCGAAAAATACGGCGGGATAACGCCCACCAAATTATTCCCCACGCGCGCGAAAGTCGATGCCGTGAACAACGCCATGTTCGCCAAACTGGAAGAAACTGAATACGTTTATGAGTTTTCGCATAGCAAAAACAATTTGTTGTATATAGACAGCGGTAAACTACTCTCTCTAGAAGATACCTATAAATGTAAGGCGCTTTCGCAAAAAGACGTGGAAATGGAAATCGATGCTCTATTGTCGACCATACAAAGCGCGAAAAAGGTTTCCCTGAAAAAAGGCGCGGTAGTAATGTGTACTACCAATTTGAACATAGAAGAAGGAATTTGTAATGGAGCACAAGGTATTGTTATCGATTTTGTGGAGAGCCCTACTCGAGAACACGCCAATATACTTGTCCCCCTTGTACGATTTTCCAACGGCAAAACGATGCGTATTGCGCCATTACACCGCCAATCCGACGATTACCCGTGTATATCAGTTAGCCAAATTCCACTATGTTTAGCGTGGGCATTGACTATACACAAAATCCAAGGCGCGACGCTTCATATGGCGGATATGGATATAGGAAAGAGTATTTTCGAATGCGGTCAAACGTATGTTGCGCTCTCGAGATTACGCAGTTTGGAAGGGCTGTTTTTATCGGAATTTTTACCGCAACGCATCCGTGCGAACCCTATAGTTATTGCCTTTTACAACGAAATCCCAGAAGTTTCCTCGGAAGAAATGGTAGCATACATGGAAGAACAATCCAAGAAACCGCCCTCGCCGATTTCGAGAGGCAAATTGTGTGGAAATGGCTTCACAAAATCGGCTTCAGCGATGCCTACCAGGAACCCGAACCCAAATATAAAGGTCATTTCGTTATAAATTGTATTATTTGCGTAGTAGCGAAGAATGAGCTACGTAGTAAATTGTATTATTTGCGTAGTAGCGAAGAATGAGCTACGTAGTAAATTGTATTAT
>Ga0209550_10003067_pt1 | contig 15978 bp, 18 predicted proteins | sample LauGreSuBDMM15SN_2_FD_187567 | JGI IMG/M metagenome (GOLD analysis project Ga0209550, IMG submission 187567) | Freshwater lake microbial communities from Lake Michigan, USA - Su13.BD.MM15.SN (SPAdes) (version 5) | ecosystem: Environmental > Aquatic > Freshwater > Lake | place: Lake Michigan...
AGTATACATATATTACATAGTTGTATGATTTTTACTCGTTTAACGATATTAATTCAAAATTTTATAAAATTTTATAAAATTTTATAAAATTTACATAAAGTATGAGTTGTGATGAATTGTACCATTTATTAACGATAAGAGACCCTACCATAACAAGTACTCTTGATTATAGATTAATAAAACATGTTTTGATAATGAGAATTGTAGCAATTGTGATTAAAAAAATTAATGAGTTTGAAATAGAAATGCAAAAATCATGTAAAATAATTGAAACTGAAAGAATACCAGAGATAATTGAAGAAATAGAAAAAATGTTAGATACAATATATAGTAGTTGTTTGCGTAATCTTTCTGACGATAATAACATCGGGTTAATAAATGTATTTTTGTTTCAGTTTGCTATAATGTTTTCCAAGCACATGGGGATAATTCATGAATTTTATGAAACAAGATTGTCGGGTGTTTTTGATATTTTAATTTCAAACGACAATTGGATGGATTATAATTATATGAAAAGTTATTTATCAACATCTGTTTTACGACGTCTTGTATGTATAAAAACGGATGTTCCTTATACAGTGAAAAATTTATCAAATCCTGCATATAATGTCTATGGTATTTTTTTTATTAAATGGGTTGATGTATTTGATAGTGACAGGGTTATCATAGATTATCTGAACAAAGTTTTTTATTGTGAAATTGTATCGCATGCAACATATGCGGATGGAAGATGTATATCTCCATTTGAATATGTATTTCATGATTTAGCACATGGAGTTAATTTTTTATTTGCATGTGGTGAGGAAAGAGTGGATTTAAATTTAATTGAAACCGAGAGGTTTTACCTTTATTTGAAACATCTTTTGGAGGTAGGAGGAATTGATAAATCAAATTTTCAAAAAATAAAAGCATATATTTTTTATGAACTACACGAGGGTGAATGTTCATTAGGTTCTAATGTTAAAAGTACCGTTATAGAAAATGAGAGGTATTCAAGATTTTTTGATTTACATGATTTAAAAACACTTATTCCGCGAACAATTAACACAAAAAAAAAGATACAAGAATATTTTGAAGATGGTGTAAAATTATTTAAAGAATATTTCCATGAATGGAAAACCACACAAAGCGATACTCTTTACCCAAGACCAATTTCGTATAATACAGCTTATCATCTTGAAAGAGGTGGAAAAACCAGGAAAAAACGAACTTCATTCAAAATAAAGGGCTAAGGAGTTAAAATTATACATTTATTTTACGACCTGCATAAAGGACAATTATAATGAGAAGATGATATTAACCATTGCGAATGACAGTTGCTGCAAAACAAATGCTCGCATTCAAAACGTCTTTCGCGATACACTTCATTTTCACTGCATATAACACACACCGTGTCGGGAACATTTTCTGCGCTTTCTTGAACGCTTTCTTCAGGTTGAACTTGTGCTCCAGACAAAATATCTGCTTCTGTATAAAATCGCGCATATCGTCTCAAATCCAAGTCTTCTTTTTTCAGATAGCATATGCGATGCGTACCATTTCTGTCCATGTCTGTCTTCATGTATTCAATGTTGTTAAATCTCCTGATAATCCTCGCGTAAAAGAACATTTCGTTTTCTCTTCTCAATACATCATTTTCCGATAATTCTGGATTTAACTCTGCATATGGCATGTCATCACTTTTCACAATTTGAATCACTGCGTCGTCTTCGACATTGAAATTGTTCTTGACAAGTGTTTGCAATTCATGGATTACTTCATTTTTTGTTAAATTCCTGGCAAGATTTTTTGAAGTCGTGTAATATCCGTAAGCAATTTTAACAGTTGCGCAAAACATTTTTTTAAAAACCCACAATTTTTTAAAAAAAAATCAATTTTAAATTTCGTTAGAAATTCGCTTAATTACTATAAGCCAACCCACCCATACCGCTCATAATACGAAGAATGTTGTAGTTGGTTGCATAGACACGAACCTTTGCCGTTTTAGTTCCTTCCACAGTAGCATTTGAAAGAACCAACTGAAGAGTTGCGTTATCAATACGTGAAAAATTGCAAGTTCCTGAAGGTTGGTGTTCTTCAGGACGAAGAGCAAAAGAATAAACATTGATTCCCTCGTCTGGAGTGCGGGTATGGCACTGAAATGGCTGAACCCATGAGAAGTAAGAACCCTCTCGCTCTGAAAATCTATCCTGACCGTTGAGCTGTAGTTTTCCAGTGACAACTGGGTTAAGGCCCCAGCAGTGAAGAGTAAGAGAAGTTTCGCACAAAACAAAAGTTCCTGCGTCAGAAACACCAGAATTCTGATTTCGGCCAACATTCTCAACTGGTATGTTGGAGAATGGGTCCAAATTGTTCAAAATATTATTGATCTCTGTGGTGGGTTGATTAAGTTGTTGGGATGGATCGTAACCCAAGTTTGGTTGACTGTAAGGATTGTTTGGTCCATGCCAGTATCCGGTAGTAGTAGCATCCACATCTACCGCGCCAGCGTCGTCAAACATTCCTCGTGCATCTATGAAACCGTATTCTCCAGAAAGTTCTGCAGGGCCACCAAAAGCATGAATTGCGTTTGGCAATGCATCAATTGCATCAGTATAGTTGAATGGTTGAGCTCCCAACACTTTGTAGAGAAGAGCATCACAAACCAGCGATGAACAATAATCCACATTTTGATCCGGTTGAACTACCCATATAAGTTCCTTGACTGGGTGATTAAAGTTCAGCTTGATTTTGTTGGATGACGAACCGACGGATTCATCGCCTGTGAATTGTAGCTGAGTAATCAAATACTCGTGAGGATTCTGTGCCATGCGTCTTCGTTCTTCAGTATCCAAAAATACATAATCCACGTAAATAGACGCGGCAACAAGAGACTGATTGTATGCAATTGCTGCTGGTACTGGTCTGCCTGGAGCATATTGTCCATTTGCTTGAGATGGAAAGTTGGCAGTATTCGCGGCAGATGTTTGACCACTATAACTATTTGCGTTGCAGTTAAGAGTAGTTACCGCCCACAAACATTCGTCAATAGGACGAATATCTAGAGTGATTTTTATTTCGTGATACTGAAGTGCGATTAGCGGAAGGGCTAGACCAGGATTGGTGCAAAACCAAAATTGCAATGGGATATAAAGAGTGTATTCAGGTAGAGCGTTTCTTGGAGCACACACCTGTCTTGGTGCGAGAGAATCGCAAGGGCCATCCACCTCGGCGAAAGATGGATCAGTAATAAAAGTGAGCTGGGTGATGTTGCCAATCATTTTGAAATAACCAGGAGTCTGCTCGCTGGTCATGGTAAGTTGATTCCAGATGTGCATCCAATCACCGTATTGTTTGTCAATTCTTTGACCTCCTATATCCACCTCAACCTGTGCAACGATTTGTTCTCCTGGATAATCCAACCATCTGGCGTAAACCGTAGAAAGTCCATTTGTGTTGAACCCAGTTCCCATAAGTTGATTGATTTCTGGTAGAGTAACTTGCAGATAAGTTCTGTATGCTAGATCACCGTTTCTGCTAATTGTGCATTGAACACGTCTTCCGAAATCAGCCTGACCGTTGAATGTTTGTTCAATAGATTCAATGGCAAAATTAGTGTAACGTCTGTAGGTAACTTTCCAAAATGTAATTTGTGGATTGCCTGTTAAATACACGTCTTGTGCTCCATAAGCGACTAGTTGCATTAGACCTCCACCCATTTATATTATTCCTAAAGAAAAAAATTTTTTGAATTTTAATTTAATTATTTCAAAATGGAAAGTTGATTTTGAATAAACTCTTTCAAGTATTCATCTGTAAAATATTTTTTATTGTCTTCGTGAGGCTTTTTAAAAAAAAACGTATCTTCTTCTTTCTCAACGTTCCAACCGTTTTCCAGAGCATTGTATATGAAAAGCATTTTTTGTATTTGCAAATTGCCTATCTTTAATTTATGACTTTTATTGTTGGATGTCAATATTATTTGTAAATCCATAAAAAACCGTTAGAAATATTATTTTTACATATTACTTATTTTAATATAAATACAGTTACGGCAACAAATTATGAACAATTTTAAACCTAAATCCGAGAAAAAAATAAAAACATTTAAAAATGACCAGCTAACAATAGACGGAAAACATAACGAATTTTTAGTAGAATTTGAAAAAAACGAAAATGAAATAATCCCCAAAATGAAATCCAGAATTTTAAAACTACAAAAGGAAATGGAAACCGCTTCCTTTGAGGAAAAAATGGATTTACAAGATGAAATCACAAAATACATTAAAAAAATAAAAGAATTAAAAAATTTTAAAAAAAACTATTTTTTGGAGAATTCAAAATATATTTATGAATACTTTGAGAATAAACAAAAAATAGCAGAACCGTCAAGTGTAACTATTAAAAATGATTTACTAAACAATTTTTTTAAATTGGATACACCTTCTCCTAAAAATGACAAAAATAATATAATCCAAAAATATTTACAAAATATCAATATCGAATATTTGGATGTTAATTCTTTTGTTTGTCAAAAAGATATTTGTAAATATTGTTCCAAAGGAGAATTGATACCCATAGAAGATGAAGGGCTCTTATTATGTAATAGTTGTTTTAAAAGTATTCCATATCTTATTGAAAATGAAAAACCTTCCTATAAAGAACCTCCGAAGGAAATATGTTTTTATGCGTATAAAAAAATAAATCATTTTAAAGAGATATTGGCGCAATTTCAAGGAAAAGAAACAACACATATAGCTCAAGAAATCCTTGATAATATACAATTACAGCTTAAACGCGAAAGAATAACACTTGAACATTTAACTTACTTTAAAACAAAAGAAATATTGAAAAAATTGGGGTATAATAAATATTATGAACATATAGCATTTATCAAAAACAAACTTGGTATTCCACCTCTTGTGATAAGTTCTGAAATGGAAGAATTATTATGTAACCTTTTTATGGAATTACAAGCTCCATATGCGAAATTTTGTCCTGACTACCGCGTGAACTTTTTGAATTATTACTACATTCTATTCAAGCTATGCGAGCTTTTGGGCGAAAAATCGTATTTGGGGGAAATACCAATGTTAAAAGATAGGGAGAAATTGATTGAACAGGACGATATTTGGAAGAAAATGTGTGGCATGTTAAACTGGGATTTTATTCCAACTATTTGTTGATTCTTTTAGACTTGCTTGCCAAACGAAATGCCTTTTTATTGTGATTACAACCTTTTTCAATAATGTTGTAATCAATTGCGGCCGCTTTTCCGGAAGTGATTGCGCTCGCTAATCGAGCAAGACCCCATGATTGCGGAGTTTGATTAGGTCTCGATCCGGACGAGTAATAAGCGCCTTCTCCTTTTTTAACAATTTGTTTTAATGCGGATAATTTACACCCCGTTTTAGACGCCAACTCGGCATTTGGTGTAACTGTTTTTATATTGTATATTCTACGCGCATTTTCTATATGAGACGATTTCTTACTTTTGAACGAAGACAATTTTCCACGAGTATAATATTTATGTTTTTTGTATAATCGTTTCGATTTACGTAACATGTCCAACTGTTTTTTTTTGTCTTTTTTTGATAAATTTTTAGGTAAATACCTTTCTGGGAACATATAATAAGTGAATATTAACGCCGGCGTCTTGATTTCCTGAATCTGGATCTCCTAGATTTTCTTCTACGCCTCCTCGCCGCCATTGCTATAGGTCCCCGTGGTATGTGTTCAACAAACGTAGTATTTTGATCTGTAAGTCCATTTGTTTGAGCATTTCCACTATTACCGGTTGAAAATCCAGAATTAATGTCAAAATCATTAATTATTATGAGGTCCCCGTTAGCATATTCAACTATTACATAACCGGTACTAAGTGGTGTGCCAGGGCGTATCAACCCATTTGTGCTGAAAACGTCTCCTACAACTGCGTTGGATAATTGCCTATTCATATAATATCATAATAGTTTAATTTAAAGCCCTCCAGGGAATCCAACCATGTTCGCACCAATACCGAACCCTGCTCCAGTGCGCGCCGTCACACCCATACTTGGGAGATAAGTATCCAAAATACTAAATGTTGCCGCAGCAACCAATGCCAAAAGCGCAATTTCTTCAAAGTTCATACTCTTTTTAGGTATTGCGTAAGCAGCGATAGCAACCATTAAACCTTCGATCAAATACTTAATAATTCTCCTTATTATTTCTTGAACGTCAAAAAAATGATTCAACATAATTTATCAAAATATTTTTATTTTGTATTAAATAAAAATACTTAAACCTTTAAAACATTATAAATTATGATTAAAAAAAATTTAAACGGAGAACAAAACCCCATGTACGTCGATCTATTGGAAGAAGATAAACCTATTTCTGGGCAAAAATTCGTGTGTATTTCTTTTGTTTCTCCCGAAAAGATTCTAAAACAGAAAGAATCCTTTTTCTTCCAAGAATTCCTTAAAAGATGGGATTTTAATAAATCCATGGAAAAATTTGTTCAATTCCTTAATTTTATTTCCTATAAATATTCATTGACATTCGAAGACCTAACAAATGATTTTAACGAATTTGTTACAGACGAGAAAAAAAATTTAATTGATGATTCTTTTGAAAATGATTACAGAACATTTGTTGATAAGTGCGAAGAAGAATTAGAAAACGCATTTAATAAAAAACACAAGTTTCAAACTTCTACAAGAGGCCTAAAGGTAAGAGGTTCATATTCCACGCAAGAGGAAGCCGAGCTTCGTTGTAAATTATTACGCGAAGTGGACCCTAACCATGATATTTTAGTAGGACCAGTGGGAGTCTGGATGCCATGGGACCCAGAAGCATATAAGACAGGAAAAGTGGAATATTTAGAGGAAGAGTTAAATCAATTAATGGCAGAGAAAAATAAAAACGAGTCTTTCGCAAAGGCCTCTTTTGAGCAAAGAATCAAAGAAACAAAACAAAAGGCAATGGAAGAAAATAAAGCAAAGGCTGAAAAATCCGGAAATAAGTTGACACAAACTCTTGATGATAATGGTAACTTGGTTGGTATTAAAAATTTGAATACACAAGAAAAGGATTTAGGAGAAAATGTTACACTAAATGATATCCAAACAACTCTTTTTGAAGGAGAAAATATCGTCATGGATAAAAATACTGATCATGGGGCAAAATCACTTGTCGGAAATCCATTTAAAATATAATAAAATTAAACTATATGGCAATGGATACAGGTGTTGTCGACTTTAAGAAATTTAGAACAGAAACATTTGTAGATATTTTTAGTTTTTTTAAAAACCAATTATATGTATCTTTACTAGATAGTAATTTAAATACAATAACCAAGTATGATATAAACTCAGATCCGCCTTTATGGATGATTGGTGGAGGAGATGCTATAAACTACTATTCTTTAGAAAGTGAAAAAACACCAACAAAAGACCTTGATTGTAAGTTGTTATTCGTCGGAGAATACTCTATTTCCAATGATTTTGGTGCCAACATGCCCGCTGATATTTTAAATTTATATAATATTATAATATCTCAAGTATTGCCGGATAATAGCCCAAACCCGGAAAGAGAACACTATAAAGATATTTTCACCAATAAAGGGTTTGATTGTAATCGAGCAGATGAACTGGATGCCAAAATAGCGGGATATAAAGATTTATTTTTTCGATATCTTCAACAGTCTACAATTTCCTCCACAATTGAAAGAAATTTTATTATAGGATATGAAAGTAGAAAAATTGTCTTGTCGAGTATGCTTAATACAGACTTTACCGGTGGAAATGTGAAAGAACTGGTTCTCATTGAAGATAAACCAACAAAAATTATAAAATCTGTTGGTATCTCCGAGTTGCTTGATAGAGATTACATTAGATCACAATCAGATGATTGGTACATAGAAAATACAGAATTAGGAGATGGCGGAATTCGTGAAATAAAGTTCAAAATGTTTGTCTTTAAACGACCATTTATATCATTTGGTCAATCAAAAACAGCGTTTCCTTACGCTCCTCCCTTTAATAGTAAAACAACAAAACAATTTGGATATACTAGAATAACTGATGTAAAATTGAATGAAATCAGAGAAAGTTTAGATTGTTTTTATAGCAAGAGTGACGCGGAAAGAAGTCATATATTTGATATATATTATCATTCTGTTGCCATGATGTATATAAACAGAAATTTATGGTCATTGAATAGTGCTTGTATTCTTATGGAAGATAATGGAAATAAATGGTTTATGAGTGAAGGTGTTCTTGATTTATGGATTGAATACGGTTCTAGTTATCATCCAATGGGGAAAAATCTTTTTGAAAACAGGCAATTTGATGGATCTATTTCGTCTATTATCAAAAATATCGATTATTGCGGGAGAAAGAGTGTTATTAGAATACCCACTTTAAATTGGTTGATATATGATCAATCCAGAATGTTGTATCATAGTCTACGTTTACAGAATTCGGATCATAGCGCTTGGACAGATAAAGGTGTCGGGGCATGGATGCCCATGGATGACGGCAGGCAAGCAAAATACTTTAAAAAATTAAAGGGTATGTTGCGATCATATCTATCTATAATAGATACAGTCGAACAAGAGTATGAAACAAATTACGAGGCGTTTAAAACCATTTTGGTGGCATGTAACGATGATTCGCAATGCTCTCCTTCTCATTTTATGACATTTTTATATGAAACTATTACGAAGAATACTTTATGGAACCCCGATAAAAGTATATGTTTATTGCCACCTGGTCGCGGGAAGCGCAAAAAGTCAACGAAGCGAAAGAGAACAAGGCGTAAAAACAAATAAATAAAGTATATAAAATCAACGTGATAATAAAAGGTATGATATGTACTGGATCTTTTTTTTCTCTTTATATTCTTCTGTTTTCACAGGGAATTTAATATGGGTAGTATTAAATGCCGGATTGATTCTGACAAGTTATTTAGCGGATAAGGGTTATCATGAAATCGATTATGTTTGTATTTTTTTGATAAACTTGTGTTATTTGAATGATGTTTATACAAATACAATATTGGTCTGCGCAGCTGTCTACGAATTTTATGATAAAAAAACAATCAATACTATAAAAAACATGGCATGCGGCTTAGGGATAATAAAATGTTGTATTTGTTGCTTTAAATTAGATATACTTATTGGGATCAATTTAGTATGGTTTGCCTTGATCGGTATTCATGTATATAGAGCCCGTATTGTTTATTATGAAAAACACAAGAATTATTGCGATAATTTATTTTATGATTTTTTGACAATTATTTGGAGACTATGTGCTTTGATAATCTTGATGAGCGCAAGTTATACGATGGAAAAAAGACGAAATGCCCTTTTTAAAATTTAAAAAAAGTTCTTGAATTCTAGTTGTTTTGACCGGGACGTCAATGTTGGATATGTTAAAGGCGTTGGCGTCGAGTTAGAATCACGTAAATATTTTAAATATCCTTGTGCCTCTTGAAATACTTTATTGCTACAATATTTAACAACTTTTTCATTTAGAGATTCTACTTGTTCTCGGATATTGTTTGGTTGATTTTTCGAATATTCTGTAAAGATGCCTCGCATGATAAGTTGAAGTTCTTCGGGGTCTTGGTTGTCAACAAGATATTTACCATTTGATAATTGATACACTCCTGCTCTTATCCCGTTTTGAATAATGGATGTGTTTTCTTTAGAAAAAAAAACTTTTGAGAGAGTTGTATCTTCCCACACTCCTTTTACCGGATTACGAATCGTAGATATTTGATGAACGGGTATTTTATCATATAGTCCAAATAAATTTTCTGTATTTGGTTGTATCATTTTATAAAAAAAGAAATTATTTAAATAAATCAAATATATATGTTGGGAGGAGCACAGAAAATAATACTCTTGATTTTTGTTATCTTATTGATAGTTATTTTTGGGATTGTTTTATGGACTTTTGTTCAAGGAGACATAGAGTCTTGGCCACCAACTACACAAACTTGCCCTGATTATTGGATAGAGACATCAAGTGGTGAATGTTCTAATATATTACATACCGGAACTGGGCCAAAATGCGATAGTTATACTTCTTCTGATCCATGCGCCAACTACTCATGGTCAATGGATGGTATTAGTGGATGTAATACTCCGTGGGATGGTATAAATTATGGTTACGGAAAATACACGCCATGCGAAACTGGATATAACCCATCAAAACTTTAAACTTGATATAATTTATGAAGATTGGGATATTACAGCGTAATATTTTAATAGCCTCGAGTGTCATTTTTATCCTTTTTTTAATTATTTTATTGTTTAATTATGCGGATTCAGAATGGCGTAAACTACCTCAAAAATGTCCTGATTTTTGGGTGGAGGAAGAAAATGGACAATGTTATAATATCAAAGGTCTGGGAAAATGTAATTCATCTAATATAGGGGATTATTCTGAAAAAAATGTAACTTTGAAAAATATCGACAAACAAAAATATTATTACATGGATTTTAATACTTTACAAGGAGGTGATTGCGGCAAACAAAAATGGGCAAATGGTTGTGATATAGCATGGGATGGCATAACATATGGTTATGGAAAAACTTCGCCGTGTAATTAAAAAATAATATAGATATATTCAAATACTTTATCATATGGACTTTAATCAAATTTTACAAAGAGAAACAATGAAAGAAGAGATTAAAAAATGTATCCTTTCGTATAAAAAAGATGAGAATACGAAAAAAAACATCTATATCTACGGAGATTGTGGGATCGGTAAATCCACTTTTATAAAAAATATAATTAAAGAAATTAATTACGATATGGTAATATGTAATAACATGGATTCGCGAAATAAAAATTATATAGAAAATATATCAAACGGGAATATAAGCAATCAAAATGTCCTTAATTTATTCTCGAAAATTAAAAAACAGATTATTATTGTCATGGATGATATAGATACGATAAATGATAAACATTTCCTAACGTCTTTGATAAAATTAGTTCGACCTAAAAAAACAAAAAAACAGAAATTAGAATGTTCCTCTTTTAATCAAATTATATGTATCGGGAATACGATTGAAGACAAAAAACTAAAAGAATTGGCGAATGGGTGTATTACCTTTAAATTGAATACTCCCACATTAAAACAAATGAATGACATTGTCCGTGTTTTAATGCCCGAAGTAAATATTGATATTGGATGTAATCTTAAAAAATTGGAAATAATATATAATATTTACGTTAAAGATAAAAATGTTCTCTCTTCGTACTTTTCAAATGTGCGAAATATTTACTTAAATGCCGAAGTAAAAGAATGTACAAAAAACATAATAAATCACAAATACAATAATAATGTAAGTGAAACGGACCGAAATATTATTGGACTATTATTACATGAAAACATCATTGATGTTATCGACACACGTGACAGGTTACTTTACATACAATTTATGAAAAATATTTGTTTTTCCGACTATATTGACAAATTCATTTTTCAAAAACAGATATGGCAATTAAACGAATTAAACTTTAATATTAAAGTGTTAAAAAACATGTTTTTGTTAAAAAATACGAAACCAATAACAGATATCCGTTTTACAAAAATATTAACAAAGTACTCAACCGAATATAACAATTACATGTTCATCCGAGAATTGTGTATCTCTCTCTCCCTTGATCTAAAAGATATGTATCAATATTTTTTACATTTACGCGAACAATACTCGTTGGAAGAAATAATAAATATCGTTGAACAATATGATATTACTCAATTAGAAATTAATCGAATTTACAAATTTCTCGATAAATTAAAAAACGGCGAAGACATGGAATAAGTTTTTGTATTTTCTTATAATAATGATAACAAAATACACGTATAAAAGGGCAAAAAAAATCGGGGTCACAGTTAAAAACTCTACAAATAAAGATAAGAAAATAGATGTTTATCGAAATGGGGAAAAAATAGCCTCTGTCGGCGCTAGAGGGATGAATGATTACCCAACATATATAAAGACACGTGGTATAACTTATGCCAATAAAAGGAGAAAACTATACAAGATGCGCCACGAGAAGGACCGGAAAAAGAAATGGTCGAGGGGTTGGTTAGCCGACCAGCTACTGTGGTGACATTAGAGATATCCGGTGCTTCAATTGTTTTTTATGCCAATGAAATTTTGTTTCGCTGCTAACATCTACCCCAAAATGGTTCTCGTATTGTTCGGGGCTGTCGTAGAATAGAACAGGCGGTGTCTGCCCAGTTTCGCCGGTTGAAAGGATGACGCTGAATAACCCGTCTTCATCTTTAGATCCGTATTTGGCCTTGTATGGTTGATTTGTTTTCGCGTTCATGCAGAATTTGTTTGCGTAATTTGTTTCAAAGAACGTGATGAACCTCTTCTTTTTTCCTTTACCACGAATGATCATGTGCTTTCTAGGATGTTTCTCGTCAAGCGACTTTGTCGATTCGCTTCTTTCGTCATTCTCAGGTGTAGGTAAGAAGCGATTTTCTTTTATCTCGTCCATTTTCTTACTGTAATATAGTAGTAATCTTTATATTATTTTTAGGACAATTCTTTAAGTAGTCTGTAAAAAGAAATTGTTTCGGAATCGTCGACGAAATCTTCTAGGCAATAATCCGTTTCTTTCACATTTGCGCCTTTTAATAGTTTTTTTTTATCTACTGTATTTTTGGAGTGTGCTATTACCAATATTGTTTTTTTAGAATCCAATTGCTTTAATGGTATAGTCCATTTTTTCAGAAAGAATTTTTCTTCTGCGCGAGCATCATTATCATTATAGGCCGTTTTGTTTAATAATTCTCGCTTGAAACCCAATGTAGCAGCGGTGGCATGATATTCTCCATATGGACCAAATTGATATATTTTATCTAAATCAGGAAAATACATGTACATCAAACTTGAGCCAACACATATAGAATTTTCTAATGTTTCAACTGTATGCGAAATCCTCTCGGGCGGATAATAATCATCGTCATCGATATAAATAAGTATTTCACCCCTGGAATATTTATTTATTAAATTCCGTTTTTCACCAATGTTCATTTTTTCTGTTTTATAGTATCTAATATAAGGGATATCTGAAACCAAATCTTCTATTTTATCTTCCCCGTCATCTAGAATAATCCATTCAATGAGATTTTTTGGATATGTTTGATTTTCTATACATTTTAACATGATGGGGACGAAGGCTCTTCGATTATATGTGGGTGTACACAATGAAACGAACATTTATCATATATTTATTTTGTTTTTAATATTTTTTCGGGTTTTTGAACCATCCTTTTTAAAACCTAAAAATTCTTTAGCAGTTCCAATCCATGATTTTTTGGTTTTTTCGGTCTTTTCGGTATTTTCGGGAGTCTTTTCGGAAGGTGTTTTAGCTTCATCGTATTCTTTAATCCAATCACTTAATGTATCGGCTTTTATTAATTTTAATTGTTCTACAAAGTTTTTTAATTTAATAGAATTTAAATTCTCGCTATGTAAAGTGTCAAATATCTTTTTTAAATTATTTGAAGGACCCTCTCTTAATTTAATTAATCTTTTTTTTTCTTTCTCATTTATTGCTTCATTAATTTCGTCTGTGTAATTATTATATCTGTCAAGCATATTTTTAGACACTTTTAACATTTCTAATGTACCCCCTAAATTTTCATCCTCTAAAAAATAATCATTCAAATTGGGAAATTTTTTAAAAAGTTTTTCAGATGTTGTGTCATTTATTTGTAATTCGCTGGTTGTATTATCATCCCCTGATAACGATTCATTATCACTATCATTTACCTGAACTTCTTTTTCAGGTTTGAGAGTAGCCGAAGTAATACCGGTATCGTTTGGCTTTTCTTGAGATAATTCGGGTTTTTCCGATGAGTCTGTCGGTAGTGGTTGACTCGGGTTGTCATTTCCCAGGACATTTTTTTTTCCATCTTTCTCGAGAGAAGTTGAATGATTTAATTCAGATTTTTTTGACAATTCGGTTTCAATACTTTTTTTAAGTGTTATGGCGGCTTGAATTGTTTTTTTATATTCTTCAAGTTTATTCTCATTAATATGATCGCTAATATTAGCAATTCCATTTAAATTACTTAACGTTACATTATTATTTCTTGTATTATCAGCTTCATAAAATTTTATTAAAGAGGTTGCTTCTCTTTTTAAATCATCTATTTCTTTCGTTTTTTTCTTGGTTTTTTCTACAATATTACCAAAAACATCCAGGACTTTTGGCTCCGGGACTGCTTTGACTACCGGGTCTTGTTTTGGTAAAATACCAGATAATGCCTTAGCTACACCTTCAGTATATGGAGATGACGTGATGTTTGTGATGTTTTCTTTTGAAACAGTGTAATCCATAATTTTATTACTGATTGTGTATGTATTGTCATCAATAGAAGTTATTGTACCTCTATCCGATTTACCATTATTAGTAAAATCAACCTCATCGCCAACCTTGAACTCAGGAGACTTTTTGCTATCTTTTATTCCTGAGAGTTTTTCTGATCCATTATCTTTTCCTTGTAACGAAGAGGGTGAGTCGGTTTTCTCTGGTTCTATAGTAAAATATTTACTGAAGCGATACACAAATTTGCCAGGATCATACTCAATTTTATAATTACCATCAAGTTCTCTATTAATTATTTTGCCAATTTTTGAGTTACCTTTACTATCTATGAATTTAACTTTAGTGCCATTTGAAACAGAACTTTTTTGTTGGGCCGTTGTTGGCGAGGATGAACCTTGTGTGGCCGACTGCGATGACAATATGGGCGACCCTTGGTCTACTTTTTCGACTTGTTTTGTGCCCATATCTGTTGAAGCTGTCCGATCAATTTTTAATGAAGGTGCTTCTTTGCCTTGGTTTGATGTAATGGCACTCTCTTCGATTGGATTTTCTTTTTTTAAATTTTCAGTTAAATTAAGTAAACGTAATAATTTATTTTTATCAAAAACATGGTTTCCACTATTAAGTATTTTATTTATATTATATTTTAAACTTATCCCTAATTTCGTCAAATCAGGCTTATTGTCAAATTTATAATAGTTTTTTTCACGTAAATCAATCTCATCGCTTGATGAATATTTATTCTTTAAATAATCAAATAATCCATGCAATTTATCTATAATGTCTTTTACACTCAGATCTGAGTTTTTGTTTGGATCTGTGCCATCTGATTTGGTTGTCTCTCTCGATTTCAGGTCTACTTTTTCGTCTGATGTTGGTTGTGATGCGTCGTCTTTACCCACTGGGGGACTTAATGATGATGCGCCATGACCTGATGCTGGTGTTTGTGATGACATTTTGGGCGCGATTTTTGTCGAGTCTACTTTTTCGGATAGTTGTGTTTTCAGTTGCTCCGGGTTTTCACCTGATTTACTGAATGCGGTCGATTGTGTGGTCTTTGTTGTTGGTTGACTTGATGGCGTTAAACCTTGTGCGGTATCTTGGTCTGGCGATGATGATGAGTGACCTGATGAGGATGAATCTGTGCCATCTAATTGCGACCCTTGGTCTACTTTTTCGTCTGATGATGTTGGTTGTGATGGTTGTTTTTGTATTTCTTTCATTTCTTGATCTTTGGGACCTTGAAATTTTCCTTCATCTGACTCTTCGTCCGAGTCTTCATCCGACTCTTCATCCGACTCTTCATCCGACTCTTTACCGGGTTTTCTTTTTAAATCTGCCATTTCTCGATCTCCAGGGTTGCTTTTTAAAACTACCATTTCTCGATCTCCGTAAATATTTGAGTTTTCGTCGGGTTTTACATTAGGGGGAATAGATTTGACTTTTGATGCTGGTGCGGCGGGTGGTTTCCGAGTTGTCGGCCATGACGAATGTTCTAGTCTTCCTACCGATGATTTGCCTTGACCTGATGCTGGTGATGGTATGTCGTCTTGGCTTGATGCTGGTTGTTGTGGAGGAGTTGAACCTTGTTCACGGGCTCCAAGATCTGCTCTATATAAATAGCTCGAATCATTTATATCATCTGACG